>Ga0196970_1000690_pt1 | contig 33965 bp, 43 predicted proteins | sample S1v_513CmetaG_FD_148672 | JGI IMG/M metagenome (GOLD analysis project Ga0196970, IMG submission 148672) | Soil microbial communities from Anza Borrego desert, Southern California, United States - S1+v_5-13C | ecosystem: Environmental > Terrestrial > Soil > Desert | place: USA: California... | reverse complement strand
CTAGAAGCCACCCTCCCCGCCGCCTCCACTCCCACCCCGACAGACGCAGGGGCGCAGGACTTGCAAGCCCAACTCGCGGCGGTTGGGATCAACGGCGGCAGCGCGCTTGATCTGACGATTCACCATGCCGCGAATGTGGCGGGCGCGATTGCTCTTCGCGTGATGACGATGCGTGCGCGCGGAATCACGGACGAGGGGCTAGACCACATCGATAAGCACATCAACGACCTAAGCGCGCGCCTCACGGCGGTTCGTGCTGCCACTGCGCCCCAGCAGGCAGACGCAGGGGCGGACGATGCGGAGCGTTGGAAGCAGCGGGCGCTATGGGCGCGCTCCCGTGCTGACGAAGCCGACGCCAAACTAGCCTCCTTGCAGGCTTCACATGCTGCTCTAACGCAAGCGGTGAAGGCAGTGCTGGAGGATAGGACAAACCGTGGCGCGGGCGACGGGCAGACTTACTGTCGCCGCTGCGAGTACCCGATTGTGGACAGCGTATGTCTGAACGAGCCACTCGTGGACGGCTGGCGTGGCGGAGTCTGCACGATGAACGCCTTGCGCGCCGCCCTATCAGAGTCAACTCAGGGTGAGGTGAAGGCGTGAGGCGGTGGACAGCTCTGCCGTGCGGACATGCATGGACGACGCTGTTCCTGGGCTGGGGTGCTGAATGGCACAGCGACATCGCGGGGCCGGATGAAGTCCCCGGTGTGCGCGAACGGTGCAGCCGATGCGGGAAGGAGCGAAGCCGGTGGCAGTTGCGAAAGGGGGATGGAACGTGGCCGCAATCACCACTAGGACGGAACCTTTCTCTGTGACTGCCGAAAGGCTGGCCGCGCGTCCCCGGTTTACCGAGGGTGAGGCCGTTCGACTATTCGGCGCGCCGCCGTGGAAGTGCGCGCGCTGCCGAAAGCCCGTGGTGCTCGAAGGGTGGCAGGCCGATAAGAGGCCGAGCGCCATGATGCACCTGACGGGGCGGGTAGAGGATCACAACGCCGTGCTCGCGCTAGTGAAGTCGTGGCGCGCAGAGTCAACTCAGGAGGCCAATCAGTGAACGATTTGGAGCGATCGGCGCGGTTCTTCAATCTCAGCGTCGATGAACCCGTACTGGTGTGACGACTGCGACAAGCTCCGCATGGTCCACATCAGTCGTCAGATGGCCGCGCTTTCTCAGCAAGGAGGGCAGGCGTAATGGCGGACAGGGCGGCAACGCGCTTAGTTGGAGGTAGTTAGGGTAATGGGATTTGCCGGACGTGAAGGTCCCGAGTGCGAGAACGCTGGCGAAGTACGGTCTTACCCAGCGGGAGTGGCTGACGATATGGGAACGGCAGGGGCAGGTCTGCGCGCTTTGTGGTAAGCCTCCCCCGCCCTCCGGCCGGATGGTTACGGATCATCTCCACGCCAGGAAGTACGCTCGCCTGCCGGCGCACGAAAGGAAGGCGCTCTGTAGGGGAATCCTGCATACTTTCTGCAACCTCAGTCTAAGAGAGGGGGTAACGCTGGATTGGCTAGAGCGAGCTACGGCCTACCTTCTAGCCTTCGAAGAACGGTTGACATCTCGAACCCTAAGCACTCATAATATCTCTTACGCGATACGCGAGAATCGAAAGGAAGAATCGGACATGGCGTTTACAGCAGGCGGTTCCGGCAAGGCGTTTTTTCGCCCCGAGAACAAGACGTACGTCGGTGAGTTCATCGGCGTCGAGGATGGTCCCGAGTGGGACCGCGAGCGCGACGAAGAGGATGGGTCGAAGACCAAGTACAAGGCCCCGAGTATGGACTGGCTGTTCAAGCTGACCGAGACGACGGGCGGGGCGGTCATCGACTCCCAGACCGGCGACCAGGCGATTGCCTCGGGTAACACCGGGACTAGCATGGGCACGGGCCGCGGTAACGAGGCGAAGGCCCGCAAGTGGGTCCGCGCACTCTGCACGAGCGCGGGGATTGTCTTTGATGACGATCTCGTTTCGACCGACGCTAAGTGCAACGAGCTCGTCGCGCGCCTCGTCGGCACGAAGGCACTCCTGACCTTCGGCAAGAGCCAGCAGGCAAAGCGTGACGGTACGTTGCTTGAGGTCAACCCCCTCGTGACCGTTACGGCGTAAGGAGTAATAAGATGCCTACTGGTCGCGCTACCCCGGCCCCGGCGACGATTCTGGTTCGCCGTTTGGTCGAGGGCTACGTGGTGGAAATCGGCGGCGATCCCTATTCGATGGGGACCGGCCAGACCTACGCGGCAGAAACCATCGATCGCGTCTTCGACTTGCTGAACCGCGAGTTCGAAGGCGTCAACTAAGTAGAAGCAGGGCGGTATCCGTGGCTAGTGTTGACTCTCTGCGTGACGCCGCCCTTGCTTACGCTGCACGCGGCTGGAAGGTTTTTCCATGCCGCCCCGATGCGAGTAAAGCCCCGATTACCGATCACGGCTTGCTCGATGCGACTACCGACCCTGTGCAGATTGCCGCGTGGTGGGCCTCAATGCCCTGGAACATCGGTGTCTGCACGGGGCCGGAGTCGGGCTTCTTCCTCGTCGACAGTGATTCGTACAAGCCGGATATCGAAGCGTACGTGGACGAGAACGGCGCTCCTCCGCAGGTCACGACACCTAGCGGCGGGACCCACCACTTCTACACGTGGCCTGCCGGCGTAGCGAAGATGAAGCCGACGCTGCGTAAAGGCGTCGACGTAAAGGGCGCAGGCGGGTACGTTCTCGCGCCACCTTCCGCTATCGGCGGGGTTGAGTACGTGGGCGAAATCGCCCCTATCGAAGCGCCTCAATCGCTGCTCATCGTTATCGCAATTCTTGAGGGCGCTGTCGCGGAACGCCCCGGTGACCGTTTCAACGACGAGGCTGACTGGCCGGAGATTCTGGAACCGGCTGGTTGGAAGTACGTGGCCGACACCGTTCACGACGGCGAGATCGTGTCCGCGTGGACACGTCCCGGTAAGGACGAGGGCATTTCTGCTACGACAGGGATTCGCAGCAAGGGGCTGGGCGATGGGGAGCCGGCCGATCTTCTGTACGTCTTCAGCACGTCCACCGATTTCGAAGCTGAACGCGGCTACGACAAATACGGCGCGTGGTGCGTGCTACATGGCTACGACCCCCGCAGTACGGAGGCGGCTCGCGCAATCGCGGCCGAGTTAGACGGTGGGGCTAGTCCTCGGATTACCCCATCTCTGGTCGAGCAGGCGGCGTCCTCCACGCCCGCTCCCAGTGAGGGGGTGGCAGTCGTTTCCTCCGCGGCTGCTGCCCCCGCATATTCATTCGAAGCGGCGTTGCCGGATACGCATCTCGTGTCCCGCTATATCGAATATGGCAACTCCCGCTGTGACGCAGCACTCGAATATCACGAAGCGGCTGCGCTCGCGATTCTGTCCACGCTCACGCCCCGAGTGCGTATCCCACTGGCCGCCTTCCCTGACGGCGGGCGGACGAACCTCTTCATCGGGCTCTTTGGGGAATCGTCGCTGTCCCGAAAGAGCACGGCACAGAGCTTCGCCGCGGAGTTGCTGAGCGTACTCGCCTTCGACGCGAGGATGCCTGACGAGTTTACGGGTGAGGCCGCGATGCGGGAGCTCAGCAATCGATCAGGGAAAGCCGCTGTGTGGCTGCCGGATGAACTCGGCACCGCGATTGCTCAGACGCACACGCGCGACTTCAAGTCGATGACGGAGAGCCTTCTTCTCCAACTCTACGGGGGCAAGTCCTTCAAGTACGTGACGCTAGGCGGTACGACGACGATTGATGACGTTCATCTGACCGTCCTCGGCTGCGCTACGCCGGACTCGTTCGCCGGGACCGGCAGTAAGGACATGGCATCGGGGCTGCTGCCGCGGTTCGCCGTGGTGTTCCCGGAGGCTCGGCCGGCTGAACGCCCCCTAGCAGACCTAACTGACGATATCCGCGCGTCGAAGCAGGCGATGTACGACGCGTTTCTGCAAGTCTCCCTGTTCGTATCGCAGGGAGGGGAAGTCGCCTTCTCCCCTGCTGCGAAGGGCGTACTCGGAGCCGCTAGGTTCGGCGGTAACTCAATGACCAGCCGACTCGGGACCGCCGTGTATAAGGTCGCGGCCCTGCTCGCCCTGGCTGATTTGACGTGGGACGTGAGTGAGGCGCACGCCACGGCCGCCGTGCGTATCTGCACCCGCTGGGCGGAAGGTGCGCTGCGACTGCGGCGGTTCCTGTCGCGGAGTCCCGCTAACGCTGCCTTTGCCGAACTCCTTGAAGGCGCGCGAGGGGTGCTGCGGGAGATTCCGGAGCTCGGAGTCGTAGCGGGCCGAAGGCAGATCGATAGTGCGACCGCAGCGCGGGAAATCGTCCGCGCACTGGGCATCGACGCGGCATCAGTAGAGAGGATTAGGAAGACGCTAGAGATGACTGGGGAGGTGAGCGTGACCAAGAGTGGCGACGATCTGTATTGGAACGTGGCGTGACTCCCGATGAAGCGGGCGTCTTCGCCCTCGTAGCCGTACTCGCGCTCGGGATCATCATTGGAGGGAGGTGGTATCGATGATGGAAACCGCTACCTGCGTGCACCATTGGCTGATCGGGGAGCCTCATGACGGCACCGCAATCGGCCAATGCAAGAACTGTGGCGGGGTCCGCGCCTTTAACGCCCGGCCGGTAATCGTCTTTTCCGACATCTGGGGACATGAGGGTAAGGAATAGGAATATGTTCAAGCGCAAGCCGAGGAATGTGTATTACGGGTCAGCGTTCGTGCCCACGCTCTATGAGCCGAATCAACAGATTGCGAGCGTGCTCTTCGACTCCACTCGCCGTGAGGTCGACATCGAGGAAGTCAATAAGGTCGCAGGCGGCTACGAGGTTCTGTTCTCGTGGATTGAGGAGCCCGCTAATGGCTAACACCTGCAATCGCTGGGGCAGCCGGGACATCAAACAGCGCGTCACGCTGCACGGCTTGAAGGAATACACGGCCACCTTCGATGTCGAGGGCGACGTGCAAGACATGACGACCTCGCAGCTCTCCGCGCTCTTCTGGGAGAACGCCCAGGAAGTAGGCCGCGACCTCGACACGCTGAGCATGGAGATTGAGATGGTGGTGAGGTAGATGAAGATTGAAACGCGGGAGCCGGAAGGCTTCAAGCCCGTAGTCGTAGTGCTGGAATCGCCGCACGAAGTCTCGATGTTCGGCATCATCGTGGCCGATCACGTCGCACGAAACAGTCAATGGCTTGGTTCAGTAGAAATCGCGAGGAAACTGAGCGAAGGACTGCGTGGTCGCTGATGCCTCTCCATTTCAAGGTCTGCGCCGGGTGCGCCGCTTACTTCAAAGGTGATGAGCAGGACGTGCGGGATGACTTCTCAATGCACCGATGCCGGCCGATCGAGGGTTCAACCATGTCGCCTATGGAAGAGGCGTCGTGGCTGACCTGGAATCTGCGGAGACGGGGGTACGTAGCCGTATGAGAGGCATTGCGATTTTAGGGAACGTCGGCAGCGGCAAGACTACCCTCGCCAACGCGCTGGTAGCGGAACTGACTAGTCCCGAGCGCCGCTGGGAACGGCTGTCGTTCTCCGCCCCGCTGAAGGACGAACTCGCCTGCATGATGGCGAAGACGGATTGGGTCAGCAGTAAGGCTCGCGTCTACCGCAACGCTATGGATGACCCGAAGACGAAGGATAAGTATCGCCCTCTCCAGCAGGCGGTAGGCCAGTTCTTTCGGGACAACGTAGACAAGGACTTCTGGGTCAACAAGCTCGTTACCCAAATGCGCCTCTACCCCAACCGCGGCTACGTCGTCGATGACTGCCGCTATCCAAACGAATACGAAGCGTTGAAGGAGCGCGGTTTCAGGTTCGTTCGGATTGCCGATGGGCCGACTACCCGGAGCGTCAACGGTCACGAATCCGAGACGTTCTGGCGTGCCTTCAGCGCCGTCGATGTGCCCTACGCCACGACTGCCTTAGAGGTAATAAGATTGTTAGAGGCTCAGGATGCGTAACACCATCAACGTAGTAGATAACTACTTCAACGATCCCGGCGGACCCGATCAGGTCCCCGATCGGCTGATAATTCACCGTCAGGGCAATCCAGGGGCGAGCGTTCGGGACTCGATCGCGTGGGCGAAGAGGACTGGCGCGTTCACGATTCATGAGTACATCGAGGACGTGACGGTCTACCACTGCCAGCACTGGCACAAGATGGCGTTCCATGTGAAGGAGCACCGGAAGGCCGCCGAGCGCGGATTCGTAGCGAGTGGGGCTTGGGGATTCCGCGGCGACTACAACGCGATTGGCGTCGAAACTCAGGACGAGCCGGGCGGCGGGCCGGGGCAGGACTACTCACTGTCTCAGGACACGCGTATCTCGCTCGTGCTGCGGCTTCGGGACATCTGCTCGATTACGGGCCTACCCGTCGAAGCGATCAGTTCTCACTCTGAGTGGGACCCGTGGCAGCGCAGCGAAGACCTCGGCAACGCGTTGTACATCCCCGACCTACGCGAAGACGTACGCGACGTTCTAGCAAGCCGTGACCCCTGGCGCACCGTCCAGAAGTACGCCTTCGGCAAACCGGCCCCCGAATCATGGAGGCCGATCGTTTCATCCCCCCTCGTTCTTCCTCCAGGGAGCGCAATTGTGTCAAACGAGCCGTTGCCGAAGCGCCTCACTCTCACAAGTGACGCTGACCTTAAGCGCGTATTCGAAGCGATTGGCGTAGGCGAGGGCCTGAACGGGAGTGACCATTTCCCGATGGGTTATGACGTAGCCGGCAGGGCTGTCTACGAGCTGCATCTGAGGGTGAAGTGATGCCTCGACTTACCAACCGTCTTGGAATCCCGGCCGCAGTAGCCGACGCGGTTGCCCGCAGTCGCAGCGAATACGACCGCGGGTACAGTGACGCAACTGTCACGCAGCTCCTCTCGCCCCCGCGCGTCGTGGCCCTCGAAGCCCAGTATGGCGACGAATTAGAGGAGGACGTATCCGACCTTATCTACTCGCTGTGGGGCTCGACCATCCACAAGATGTTTGAGGAGGAGGAAAAGTCCGCTTCGACTGAGGAGCGCGTCTATCTCCAGGTGAACGGCTGGATGATTGGTGGGAAGTTCGACAGGTTCGAGCCGGACACGGGACTGCTACAGGATTTCAAGCAAATCAAGGTCGATGAACTGCGTTACGGCTTGAAGGAGGAGAAAGCCCAGCAACTCAACGTGCTCGCCCACATCCTCCGGGCTAACGGGCACGTCGTCACCAAACTCGAAGCGGTCTGCATTCTTCGCGACCATTCGAAGGTGCGCGCTGCGAATGACCCGTCGTACCCGCAGTCCCCGATTGCCCTAGTCGAACTCCCGCTCTGGTCCCCTATCGAAGCGGAGTGCTTCATTCGGGATCGCGTAACCCTCCATCAAAACGCTCGCGTAGAACTGCCGGAATGCACTCCAGAGGAGCGCTGGGCTTCACCTACGAAATGGGCGGTGATGAAGAAGGGCGGGAAGCGCGCGGTACGGCTGTGCGACTGGGAGCGCGAGGCAGAGTTATTCGTAGCCTCACAGGGCCCCGAATATTATGTCGAGGAACGGCCGGGCACGTCGATTAGGTGTTCCTGGTATTGCAGCGCCGCTCCTGTCTGTACTCAATGGGCAGCACTACGTGATAATAAGACTTCTAAGGAGGACGCGTGAGCCGCGCCAGTAGGAAGTGCGTCGATTGTGATAAAGCGATTCGCCCCAGGGGTGAAGGCGTTCGCTGTAAGGCGTGTCAGGACGCGGCTATCCGCATCGAGGCGGAGCCGCAAAGCACTGGGAACATCGTTGTGCGGGAGCGGCCCGATGGCGCGAAGCTCGTATCCCTGAGCGACACGCAGTTCCCCTTCGCTGACGAGCCGCTCATCGAAGCGGTTGAGCGCTTCATGCGGGACTGGCAGCCGGACGACATTCTCTACAACGGGGACGTCGCTGACTGCTACGAGATCAGCGACTTCGACAAGAACCCTAGCCGAGAGTTCAGTCTGGACGACGAACTACGGATGACGGGTGACTTCCTACGCCGTCACGGTGAGATCGCTCCGAATGCCAAGCGCAAGTTTGTCATGGGCAATCACGAGGACCGTCTGCGCCGATTCATCTGGCGGCACGCAGGGGCCATCGCGAGCCTCGTTAAGCCGTTGGAGGAGGCGCTGGAGTTCGCTGAGCAGGGCATCGACTTCGTGACCTACGGGAAGCATGTGGACTTCCTGGGGTTCGTCTTTACCCACGGTAATTTTGTTTCAGCCGGCTCCGGCATGACCGCACGGAAGCACCTCGCAGCCTATGGGTCGTCGGGCGTCCACGGCCACACGCATCGGCTAGGCAGCATCTCCAAGACCGACATGAACAACCGCACCCACACCTTCTACGAGCAGGGGTGTCTGTGTCGCGTCGACCTTGAGTACAACCGCGGCGTTGCCGATTGGCAGCAAGGGTTCCTAATTGGCACCGTTTTTGACGGCGCTCTCCATCCACAGCTCGTTCACGTCATCGAGAGTCGCGGCCAGCGCGGATTCGTAGCGGGCGGCAACTTTTACCGGATTGCGAAGGACTGATGACTACTGAAACCCTCCCTCGCGGCCAGCAAGAACGCCTCCCCGGCCGCAGGGATATCGACATCTTTGAGTTCCGGGTAGGGAACGGCCCCGTAACGCGGCTAAGGGTCGGGAAGAAACCCGATGGCACGCCCGGCGAGATTTTCATTAGCCAGAGCAAGACCGGGACGTTCGCCCGCGGGATGACGGACAGTTTCGCGCGGCTACTCTCCCTGTCGTTGCAGTGCGGCGTGCCGCTGGAGCGGGTGTGCGACCTGTTCGCCGGGACGAAGTTCGAGCCGAGCGGGTTCGTCGAAGGCGACGATATCGAGGCTGACTCCCTCGTGGATTACATCGTCACGCTGCTGAAGAGGGAATACCTATGAATGAGCGGGTAGCCCTTTACTGCATCGAGTGCCGAGAGTTGACTTCGATGGTCAGGATGACGGAGGTCAACGAACTGTGGTACTGCCCCGCTTGCGTCGACAAGGCCCCGAAGCCGGCCCGCAAGCGGAAATGAAGTGCCTCTGCTACCTGTGTGACCTGCCCTTCCCCGGCGTAGAGGACCATCCGCCCCATCCAGGGCAGCGGTGCGCCCACGTTACCTGCTATCTAGAAGCGCGTGAGCGGTCACAGGATCGAAATCTACGCCCTAAAACCTATTAGGAGTACCTACCCTTGAACCGCAGCAAAGACCGTAGAGAACGCGCAGCGCTACGCGCCCGCATCGCTGAACTAGAAGCGGCTATCGAGGCGAGCCCGGCCCCGAATCCTGAGCCCGATTCCCGCATCGAATCCGTGCTTGAGCGTATCGGGACGCTGGAACTGATGGCCTTGCGGAACGACACCGCCCTCAGCGCTGCGCGTGCCCGCATTGAGGAGGTTGCCGGAGACGCTCGCGAGGCCCGGCTGTTCGCGGGTGAGAGTCTGGTGATTCTGGATGCCCGGCTGAAGGTGCTGGAAGGTGACTTCGAGCCGCAGCCGGAACCTGAGCCCGCTCCCACCCTCAACGCCAAACTCGTAACCTTCGACTCCATCACTCAGATGAGTAGCGGGGCTAGCATTGTCGACAACGTGTTCACCTTGCCGGCGAGTGCTCCCAGAATGCCCGCTCCGCCGAACGGGCCGGGCGGGTTCCGCGTCGAACGGCAACTGCGCGATAACGTAGACATGAACACGCGCTCGGGGCTAGTGCGGGCGTATAGCGTCGATATCACGCTGGATGAGGATTGGGATCAGGGTGACAACGGCGCGTTCATTTCGGCCGGCGCGCCCGAGGGTGACCGCATCGTAGTACAGGTTCACGAAGGGGACGGCTCACCTGTCTTCTCGGGCCACATCGATGAGGTCAACCAGAAGTTCTACATCCGCCACAAGAAGGCAGACCAGAGCTTCGAATACGGGAGCCGCGAGTCCCTGTTCATCGGGACGCGGAACTTGACTCTAGTGATTCGCTATAGTCGGGGCAGTGACGGTTACTTCATCGCCTACCTCGCGGGCAAAGAAATAGCCCGGTGGTCCGGGCCTACAGTTAATCCAGGTGGCGGAGCGCCCTACTTTAAGTACGGCGTGTACGGGCAGCCAACGAAAATCAAGTTGGACAATCTACACATTGCGGAAGGCCCAGACGCATACGACCTTATTCGCGGCTAAGGAACGCGCGAGCAACGACCCACGCCACTCCTATCCAGAGGGTGAGCCCCGCCCCGAATAAGAATCCGTCAGCGAAGGCGCTCACGCAAGACCTAGTTTTTGCATAGCCACGGCAACCGCAATCGCGACCATCGCAGCGAGGCCGCCCGACTTCTGGGCGGTCTTGTTGTCTGCGCCTTCCAGCCGTGCGACTCGGGTAATCAGTCCCGGTTGACCGTTATCGTCGAGAACCTTTGTCACCCGCTGTACGTCTTTGGCGACGATTAGCAGAATCTCTCGATCGTTCAGGTCATCAAAGTTATAGTCAGGTCGCATCGGGAAGGCCACTTCTCGGTGTACCGCTGGGTCGAGGGTGCAGGCCCCGGCCCAGCGGGCTAAGCGTTTAGAATCCTGTGCCGTAGAGCCGCTTCGCGAACGTCCGGAAATCCTTCGCGTTCGCTACAGCAGCGCTACCTTCGTACACGGTGCGGAGCTCGTCGAGGTCTGCGTAGGCTGACTTGATGACGGAGCCTTCTCCGCTCTCGTAGCCGTACAGAGCCTCGACTTCCCCCGCAGTCATCGTGTCGAGGTAGGCGCGGACCTCACCGATGCGATTGAGCACGACGTTCAGATCGCGGGCTAGGCCGCCGATCCTCTCGTTGAACTCATCCTGCGTGTACTCGATACCAGCCATGAACTAGGTCATATCCCTTCCGTCTGCACTACGGAAAACACTTCCGAGGTTCGTTCACCAAGAACTGCGTCACGCAGAATCTTGAACGCTTGTTTAGCCGCCTCATCCTGAAACGCATCGAGATCAATGGTCCGGATGGCGGCGTGGAGCCGCTCCTGGTCAGTAAGGGGAGGAGCTGGGCGAGGCGGGGCGGGGATGAGTTCAGAGACGCCATCCCACGGGTCGGACTCAGCCTCGATTACGGTAAGCGGGGACACGCCGTAGCCGGCTTCGTGGTCGGCGCGGTGGGAGTCAGCGGGGACGCTGAACTCGTCCTCCGCGGTCAGTAGCGCGTCGAGGTACCGGCCGTCTGCTGTACGGAACCTTCGGAACTTCATCAGGACTCCGCCCCCTGATAGACGTACACGCCATGTACGCCCAGCGTGTTCGTGCCGTCTGAGTCGCCGCGAATGATGATGTCGGTAATAGTGGCGATCGGGATGGCGGCGGTCAGGAACCCCGCAGGGCGAGTGAGGATCGAGGAGCCCGTTGCGCCTGACGTGGCGTAGTACCCGGCGAGGCCGTGGTCATAGTTCGTGCGCCGCGGGCCGAGAGTGATGACACTGATGCCGTCCTGCGCTTCGTTCGTACTCGCGAACGCGCCGATGCCTGCGGCCGTGCCGCCTGCCGATGCCTCGACTACCGTGGTCGAGTTGACCTTGAGGCCGATCACCGGCTGGAAGGCGTTTGCTGACTTGCGGAACGAGGTCACGATCATCACCGGGGCCGTTGCCGGGATACTCAAGCCGGTAACAGTCACCATATCCGCGGCCGTTGAGGAGGTCATCGTTGCCTCTTGCGTGTTCGAACCCGCGAACTGCCAGCCGGCCTTACCGGGATAGAAGGAACGGTCAGTACCGCCGATGCGAACCTTAAGGTTCACGTCATCCGTGTCGACAGCAACCTGATTGTTCGTAGTGAGGGACGGCGAGGTAGCGCCCGGAAGAATCAGACTGCCGGGAGTGAACGAGCCCAGTACCGTCAGGTTGCCATCGCTGTCGATGTACGCCTGGGCGACCCCCGCGCTGTCCTGAATCTCGAAGCGACGAGCGCCCGCTGCGTCCGCTAGGCGAATCTTGAAATCGCTGCCGGCCAGGCACCGAAGCAGAAACGCCGTGTCGAACCCGCTCGTACCTTCAAGCAGGTCGATAATCTGGTTAAGGTCGTCAATCGACGCCTGCTCCAGAGCCGTTACCCTAGTCAGGGACATATTAAGACCTCTTACTCAGCGTATTGATAGCCGGCGCTCCAGGGCGAGCCGCCAGCGCCAGTGGTCGCAGCGCCCCAGATAAAGGGGCTGGTAATCGTCGCGTTTTCAGCGATTTCGCCAATGGATACCTGCACGATTGACGTAGCCTGAGCGCGGCCGGTGCCAGTCGCCTTACGGGTGACGCCTTGCACGGCAACGTCGAGAACTTTCGCTACGAACTCGTCTCCGAAGTAATCGGTGTAGGTCACGAGCTGGCCCCGACTGCTCAGCAGATGCGCCATCGCCACCTTGTAGGAGACGGGGCGCTTCTCGCCTCCACGCCTCCACGCCCGGCCCTGGTCGTCAACCTCAAGGGTGAGAACCCAAGCACGGTGGCTCGGCGGCGTCGGCGTCACATCGAGGACGTACGCGAGGACTCGGGGCGTATTCCGATTGCTGCCCGTAGCCAGCGTGAGGGTGTGGCGAATCCGCGTGAACTCAACTTCGCTGGTTACTCGCTCAACGGACAGGCCATCGGAGCTGGCGGTAACGAGACTGGTTGACCCGCTCGCCCCATCGAGGGAGTACCCGCCGACTGCGCTTTGCGCGCCGGTCGTGTCCTCGGTGATCAGCCGCCCCGAGTTCAGGAAGGCGGGGAACACAGCCGCGCCCTTATCGATGTGTGAGCCGTATAACACGCCCCCGCCGATATCGAAGCGGCAGTTCCCGTCTTCCCACGGGCGATAGCCCTCACGGGGGAGAATCGCGTAGCGAACCTGGCTGTCGTAGCCAAGCGCGAGGATGGGATTGGTCGAGGAGGGTGACGCCGAGCTCGCCGGAATGATCAGCATCGCCTCGACGTTGACTGCCCCGAGGTATGCGATCGTGTGCGGGTTCTCGTCGTCAACGATGCTCTTCTTGACGAGGTACGAGTTGCCCTCAGCGTTCTCGATGATGACGTATAAGTAGCGCAGGTCGGCCGTCATGGCCTTGATCGTGCCGTTGAGTTCCGGGTGGTCGAACGAGAGGAATCGGGACACGCTCTCTTCCAGCGTGTCGATGTGAAGGACGCGGTTTCCGTACGCCGTGAAGATGTGGCCGTTCACGCCGACGACTGAGACAGCGCCGTTACCCGTGCGCTTGAGCAAGTCGGCATTGAGAAGGGTGCCGATAAGCGTCCCATCGAACGTGTAAATGCCCTCCTCTTTCAGATACCAGAGGAGGTCGTGTGCGGTGAGCAGGGCGCGGACGGTTTCGTTCCGCCGGCCGATCTGGTCTTCGTTCGACCAGTTCCCCGAGGAGATCGGGTTAACCGAGCTGCGGGTCAGGCCGTTCTGCTTCGTGGCGAAGAGGAGGGGTTCAACGGACGTGGCTCCCCGTACAGCAAAGTAAGAAGCCTTTTCGCTCGTAACCGTCGTAACCGAAGCAAACGTCGCTGACGTTGTGTAGACGAAGTCAGTCGAGTCCCCCAACGCTACGAAGATGTAGTTCGCCGTGCTGTTCTGGTATTCGATCATCGAGGTCGGCGTAGCCGCAGGGGTGTAAACCTCTACCCACTCACCCGCTGCGAGGCGGTAAATCTTCGTACTCGTCCACGCATACCAGCCGTTTGTCGGAGCGCGGTAGAAGCCCAGGACGGGGGCGGAAATCCCCGTCATCGCAGTGAATTCGGGGCTCAGGCAGGGCTGGCCCCACGAAGCGTCGATGCCGCGAGTGTAGGAATACGTCGTCGGCTTTACGGTGCCGGGGGGCGCGTCAACGACCCCGCAGCCGCCTGACCAGTCTTCGAGCGGGAGCGGCTGGGAGAGAGACTTGGGCCGGCCGTCATACGAGAACGCGCCCTGCTGCTGCTCGGATACGTTCTCCGGCACGAACCCCGGAAACCACTGCTTGATGCCGCTCTCGTCTTCGTGGAGGCGGTATCCAATAGCAGTGCCGTTTCGTTCGATTACGGCATCCGGCGCGCTGTCATCAATGAATGCCACTAGCCGAGGTCCACGTAACTAGCGCGCGGGTAGCGGCGCTCCCAGTCTTCCTTGAGCTCTTTAAAGCGGGACTCCGCGATGGCGATCTGAGGGAACGCTTCTTCCATCGCGCCTGACGACATGCCTTCCCAGGTCAGCAGAATCCTCGCGGCCGTAGCCAGCAGGAGGTCTTGGTCAGCCTCACCGATCTCCATCGTGTTCGTGACCTGGGTAGCGGGAGTGGTGCCCAACGCACTCACGGGCGTACGGCCCACCAGCCGGTACTGGTAGCCGCGTGGAGCGCTTCGACTTAGGTAGAGATTGGCTTCGTCATCGTCGCGGTGAACGCCGTGGCGGGGGATCGGGCCGTGCGGGTAAGGAACCGTAATCCGGTCAACTGCCCCGAACAGCGCCCGCTGGACGTACACGGCGTTGTCGGTGACGGGGTTGATGTCGACGCGGAGGAGAGTGGCGTTGGCACCGTCGATGTTCTTCGAGACGCTGAGGTATTGCCAGCCGAGGCCGGCGTGAGTGGACGAGGTAGCGGTGCCCGCATCGTCGGTAATGGAGACGGTCGAGCCGGCCGTCCTGCTGTAGACCCACGCCCCGAAGGAGAGGCGGCGTCCAGCATAGAGTGCGGCTTGAGCAGCGCTCAGCGTGTATCGCAGCGAGTCGCTGGAAGCGCCCCCGGTCAACTTGACGCAGCTGTCATCGTACTTCGGGATGAGGTAGTCACTGTCCGCGCGGGTGTACGTCGCGGCGGTAAGCCCGTTTGCAGTCCAAGCGTCAGCGTTCGCGAGCTCGCCATCCTCGCCTAGCAGGTTCCACCGCGGGTTCTTATCCAGCGGCTCCTCGTACCAGACCTGAGCGGGGCCGCGGCGGATGGCGGTAGGGATCGGGATTTCGCGCGACTCACCATCGCTGGTGTACGTCTCGTCCACGACAATCTTGGCGACCTGGGGGAAGGCCAGAATGCGGGCACGGTCAATCGCCCGGAACTTCTTAGCCGGGTCCCAGCGGTGAATCTCGTAGTCTTTGCCGGATTCAACGGCCTGGGGGAGAGCCTGCCCCCACGTCAACGTGTCGGTTTGGAAATTGGAAATCCGCCGTACGAGCCAGATGTTACCGGGAGTAGTCGAGTCCTCAACCAGCCGGACAAACGCCTCCTCGTTCGCCTTATCCCCGAAGCGCTTCAGCGCCGAGTCTACGAGAGTCGTAGCCGTACCCGCTCCGTCAGACGTACTCGCCCAGTAGTCGTCCAGAAAGACGCTAAACGCCGTGAGGATAGCCTGACCCGTCAGACTCAAATTACTTCCCCATCAAACGAGCGAAACCGCCCTTAGCGGGGCGGACTTTCTTAGTCTTCTTCATACCGGGCCGCCAATCTGAGGAATCGAGGGGGCGTGGCGTTCATCGTCATCAACGGACTCTTCATCCGCCGGCGTATACGTCCCCACCAGACGCATATACGTACCGCTGTTCGACGCTAACGCGAGGCACTCCATGTCACGCCCGTTAATGTTCGCATCGCCCATCCACGCGACACCGACGTACTGGTCAGCGGTGAAGCCGTCCATAGCCTGAAGTTCTTGGAGAACCGGGACGATGCTCGGGGAATCGAACGAGCCCACGGGGACGCCTAGTTGCGCCCACGCCACTTCAGTCGTTGTCTTGTCTACGGTGAAGGCGTTGTGATCGGCTGCGAACTCCGCAATGTCGACTTCGCGCAGCCCCTTGATCTTGAGTTGCGGGTCGTCGCGCGTATTGTTGACCAACTGACCGCGCATGACGCAGGCGTTGATGGTGTCGTTCGGCCCCCACGGAACCTGAAAGCGCCACATAGCGTGCCGCTGGTTCGCGGCTACATCGCTAGCCTGAGCCTTGACAAAGGCGGTGAGGCCGGAGCCCTCGAAGAAGCGGAAGTTATTGCCGTCCCCGCCTACCTGCGCGTTATCGGCAGCACCGGCAACCGGAATATCAAAAGCAATGGGGTCTGCCACTAACGCCCTCTCATCGGTATATGCCGCCGAAAGTGGGGATTTCTGGGAGGGCGGGGATGCCCAGCACACGAATGAGGGCTTCCGCCTCAGTCTTGCCGGCGAAACTCCTGGTGCCCCGCGTATTCGCAAGCCCGCCGTAGCCGAGCTTACGGGCCACTACTTAGTGCCCTTCATCTGCTGATATCGGCTAAGTCCCGTATCGCGGTCGCTTTGCGCGGGCTTGCGGGCACGTATCTTCGTAGCGATAAGCACCGCGCCGCCGCCTGCAATGAATGCGAGAATGGCGTCTACGTATTCCATTAATGAATCACGAAGAAATCGTCGTTAGACGGGGCTTCCGTCAAGGCAGTTACGGTGAACGTCTGTGTCGCTCCAGCGTAATCAGTGATGTCCGTCTGCTGCCCCGACAGTGCGCCGGAAAGGAAGGTAATCAAGCGCCCGATGAAGTGGTCGTCGGTAGCCTCAGTAAAGCCGTCAGCGATGAACGAGGTAGTAGTCGGCGTGCCCCCGTTAATCTGAGCGACGATCAGGCCGTCCATCAGCGCTTCAAGGCGGTCAGCCGAGGCAGTGTCTCCCGAGATCGCGAGCACGTCGGCCTTGATGTTGCCTCCACCTGTAAGCGCAGCAGGGAGTCGCGATTGGATGTCCTCGGTGTCCGCTTGGATGCCGTCAAGTTCACCTTGAAGCGTGGTCCCCGTGTCCTCCAGAATCGCGTCAACGTTCGTGTCAATCGTGTCGAGCTTGCCGTCGAGCGTGGTCCCGGTGTCCACGAGGATCGCGTCGACGTTCGTGTTGATGATGTCGATTTTGGCTTCGGCTGCCGCAATGAGCCCGGCGATAACGCTTGCATCGGCCGGGTCGCTCGGCAGGTTGTCCGTCTTAGCCTGAATAGCGTCGACTACGGTGTCGACAGTCGTAAGCGCAGCGGCGGTCGCGAGGCCGGATTGGATTTCGGTCACGGCATCGGCCGCTAGTTCAGACGCTCCGATAGCGTCGGCCGCAATCGCGTTGGCCGTAATGGCACCAGCGGCGAAGGTAGCGGAGTCAATTGCCCCATCAGCAATCTTCGCTGCGGTAATAGCGTCACTCGCGATGGCAGCAGCGTTGATAGCGCCGGTGGCGAATGCGGACGAGGCGATTCCGCTCGATGAAACGGGGAGCGCCCCAGTCGCGGATGCCGCGAAGAGCGCGTCGTAGATCGCCTCTTCAAGTACCCAGAACTCGTGCCACACCGGCAGAGCGCCCGACTCGTGTACCGCGATGATCAGGCGGCCGACAGTATTCGTGTCGGTCGCGTCTAGTTCTTTCTCGTACCAGCCGTTCTCTTCGTGGGTAGCGGACGTATTGTCGTTAACCTGCGCCCACGCGCCGTTGTTCTTTTTAAGCCGGATGTCGGCCTGAGCAAGCGTCAGCCCAGTCTCCGCAGTAACGCCGTCAGTCGCGTCCACAAAGGGGCCGATTCCAACATCAACCGCCGTAGACTGTCGCAAGAATGGCATTACGCGACCCTTCGCATTCGGTACTGGTGCATTGCCCGCGGAGGCTGAGTCGAGCCCCCTCCACCGCCGCCAGCCTCGGGAATTGCAACGACTACCGTTACCCATTCCGCCGAGGAAATCGTGCTCACGCGAGTCGCACCTGAGAGCGTGGCGGAGAGCGCCTGACTGAACCCTTCTACGTCGGTGTCCTGGAAGAACTGCGAAGTCATGCCTGAAGGCGTGCCAGGGTCCTGGCCGTTCGTCGCGACGAGGAGGAGCAGCAGACAGTTAGCGACATCAGTCGTGATCGAAGCGCTTGTCGCGCTCGTACCCGTGCCGCTATTCGTGCGCGTGCCAGCGTTGTTCTCGGGGGACGAGGTATTCGCGCCCGCGATCCGGAAGATTTCGCCGCCGTCAGCGAAGTTACTCCCGCCGCCCTGGGTGACGGTGTAGTTAGCCGCTTCGCCCGAAGCAGTAACGATAACCTTGCGGCAGATCATCGCGGACAGCCGCGTGCCGCCCATGTTGATCGTGGTCACGCCGACGCTAGTAAAGCCCGATGGCGGAGCGGGGTCGCCGTCCGCACCGTGGAATTGCCAATAAAGGATTTCCAGCAGGTCGCCGTCAGCTAGGCCGGTCGGCTTCGTAAAGACGTTGGAACTAGATTCCGAACTGGCGGCGATCGTCGGCGCTGGCACTAAGCGCGCTTCTCCGCTGAGAGTTCGGCATCGAGTTCGGCTGCTAAGCGCTCAACCTCGTCATGCTTTGCCCGCGCGTCGATGCCGGCCTGTAGCCGGCGCTGGCGCACAAGTTCAAGGTCAGCGATATTGCTGTCCGCCTCTGCCAGCTTCGCCTCTACCGCAGCCTTAACATCGGGAGCCAGTCGGCCCCCCGCAACTGCGGCTCGCGCTCGCTCTAGCGCCTCCAGGTTCAACCTAGTACCACTCTTCTAGAAGGTCGACTGTCGGCGTGCCGGATGCTGCGATCGCGTAGATTGCTGCCGACGTATAGAGCGCGATGCTCTCGCCTGCTAGAAGGCGGATGCCCGTACTGGAAGTCACGTCGGACATGCTGCCGACGTAAACCGTAACCGAGCCATCGGCGTTCTTGACGACGGCCCGTGTGCGCGTCGGGCGGGCATCGAAGATTTCCTCTGCTGTACCGGATAGCGCGTTCTGTGAAGTCAGGAAGTTCGGAGCGCCTAGCGGCTCGGCCGCTACGCGATTGCCAGTCTGAGCCAAAAGGAAACTCCAGAGTTAAGGGGCCGGCAGCCGAAGCCACCGGCCCCTCTTGATTAACCAGCAGCGATCGGCGTGATCGTCAGCGTGCCGCGGCTGCGGTAGAACACCGCGTACGGCAGTTCCATATCCGCAGAAGCGTCAGCGCTCATGTCGGTGAAAATCTGCACCGACTCGCCGGCCGGGATGTCGCCAACCCGGACAACGGCTGCCCGCTCCGCAGCGGCGTTGGTGCCGCTAATCGCAGTCGTGGCAGTAAGCGCGTCAGCGCCCAGCCGGTAGTTCGTACCGTCCACTGCCCGCGCACACGCGAACAGCATCGTGGCCGAAGTCTCGACAGAGCCGAGGCCGGTCGTGGCCTTGTCCAGATCGAACCAGACCTCAACTTCCTGAGCCCCAAAGTCAGCGTCAGCCGCGATGGTCAGGATGTTGTACTGGGTCGATTCGGTCTGAACAGAGTCATCAATGTCAGTCGTGCCGCGGGCAACGCGAGCTTCGAGGGGCAGTTCAACCGTCCCGAACCCCGCGGCGTCCTTCGTGCTAAAGATGTCCCTGGTCATCGGTTAAACCGTCCGTGGCAGGCGGTACGCCCCGACGATGGTGGCGTTGGAGCCAATCGTGATGCGAACCTTGCCGTCGTCGTGGCAGAAGCGAGCGCCCTCGACGGTGAGCAGGAGGCAGTCGCCAGCCGGAATCGACAGCGCCGAGGTAGCGCCCAGGCCAGCGCGAAGCGCAGGCGGGCTGTCACCAGCGGTCACCGTAGCGGTCGAAGCGGACGTGTTCTTGAACGTGAAGAACACCCCGCGCATGTCACCCTGAACGTCGATGACAGCGGTGTCGCCCGAAGCGACCGAAGTACCGCCCTCAGCAGTAGTCAGAATGTCGGCGGAAAGGGTGCCCGCCGTAAGCGTAGTCAGTGCAACGTCTGTATTAGCCATATTTCTATCCTTTACGCGTAGGTGACTTCGACGGAGACGAGGTTGCTCGGCCGAGTGACCTTCGCACCGGACAGGTGCAGGCCCTTCACCGCGTCAGCGAAACCGCCCTCGGGGCGGAACGCCTCGGGCTGACCCAGCGGAATCTGCTCCGCGTAGGTGACAGCGCCCTTGTAGCCGGCGAGGATCGTGTACACGTCGTTGGTGACCGGGACGTTGTTAGAGACGTACAGCCGGAAACCGACCAACTTCTCGAACATGTCACCAGACATCGCCCGACCGAGGTTTTCACCCGTACCGAACGAAGTGAACCGCGGGTCCTTCAGGAGCATCCCGACGTAATTCGGGTCGACGACCGCCCAGCGGTCGTTCTTCGGGGTGTTCGTCTTGGTTAGAGCGGTGTTGATGTCAACCAGAAGCTCGTAAGCGTCGACGTTACCCGCACCCGTACCGACCGTCTTCGAGCCAAGCTGGTTCGCCGTAGCGATGCTGCCCGAGATGGTCGTCGCGATGAACACGTCTGCGACATCCGCGATGCCCCAGGCCGCTTCCTTCATGTAGGCGTTCATCACACTCGGCTTGTTCTGCGCCGCGTCGATGTCGTCAATCGCGAAGTCGAAGTAGTTGGCCTGATCGATCACGAGGGTCTGACCCGTACCGTCGAGGACTTCCGGGGTCAGGTTCCACGTGTTCTTGGTGTAAGCCGAGACAGTTACGCGGCCCGGAGTGTTAATCCGAACCGTGTCACCGAACGACTTAATTTCGCCCTCGTAGTCACGGTTGACCACGTTGGCGTAAACGTGCGCGTCGTTCAGGTTATCGAGAAGAGTTGCCGCCCAAATCTGCGGCGTGAAAGTGTTGAGAGCCATCAGGTTCCTCTACCTAGTTAGGTGGTTGGGAACCCCCGAGGCGGTTGCGAGGGGATAGGTGCGCGACGGCGGAGCCGTGGCTAGAAGTTGGGTTAACCGGCCGCGAGTGCGGCGTTGCGTTCCTCAATGGGGATCGCGCGCAGTTCGTCGACCGACATTTCTTTCATGCGTGCGAGAGTCAGCGTGCCCGTCCGGGCTGACCGCCCACCGTTCCCGCCAGAGCCGGCCTCAGCCTTCTCTTCGCGGCGGGCCTTAGCGGCGATCTCCCCGTCGATGTGCTTGATGACCTCAAGGGCCGCCATCGTCGGGTCGTTCGGGAACTTCTGGAGTGCGCGTTCCCAGGCCGGGTCTTCAGGGGTGATCTCGAACTTCTTGTCGGAGGCGTAGGCCATTACCTGCGCGTCCGCTGCCTGCCACTGAGCCATACGGGCTGCGAGTGCCGGGTCGATCGGCTGCTCATCCTGCGGCTGTCCTGTGAGCTTCGATTCCAACTCAGCAATCTTGTCGCGGAGTTCGGCGGTGCCGTCATCGCTACGCGGCCGAAGGTCGGCCAGTTGCCGGTCAGTAAGGAAACCTTCAGGGAGGGCGTCCAGGAGAGCGTCGAGGCGGCTGACTGCGGCCTCAACCTTATCAACCCGAGTCAGGGCCTTCTCTAGCGAATCGAGGCGCTTCTGGAGCCCAGGGATGTGCCCCGTAGCCCGCTTGATTACCTCAAGGTCCGCCTTCGTAGCGGCCTGCTCGCCTGCCCCAGCGATCTGCTCACGCAGGGCTTCGAGGTCGACGGAGGGTTCGGTGTCCTGCGGTTCGGAGTCACTGGGAGGGGTCGTCTCTTCGACCTGACCAGCGGAGTCCGTGTTCTCGGAAACCAAAGTGTTCTGTCCTATCTTTAACGCTAATGAATCAGATGATGTTTTGTCAAGAAGCCCTTTACAGGGCGGATGACCGTGTGATAATGGCCGCCGGAGGCTTTATGTCAGACAAAGCGCAGCGGTTTTGGAGAGACTCGTTAGTAGGAGCCGGGGTCGGGCTAATCGTCGCCGCCCTGTTCCAGTGGTTTGGTGCGGCGGTCACGTACAACGAAGCGGCTGCCCCGATGGCTGGGCTCGGCTTCGTAGTCGGCTTCCTGTACTGGTCGAGTCAGGAGCCGTACCGGGCTAGCGGCGTAAGGCAAGCGGGCGAGAGCCGTAGACCAAAGACAGCGCCTGGTCCAGTTCAGGATTCTTCGCCCGAGTAATCTTCTGGAAGTCACGGGTCAGCGAATCCACCCGCTTGATCGCAGCGGTCAGCATCGCGATTTCGCGGGGGTCTTGGGACGTTCCGGCCTTAGCCAGTAACTCGTTGTACGTCAGGCCCTCGCCACCTACCGCGCGGAGCAGTCCGCCCAGCCGCTGCATCGCGGCTCCCTGCTGCTTGTAGTAGCCGCTGTCGCTGATGGTCTTCTTCGCATCGACCCACCACTGCACGCCGGGAATGTGGGCGAAGCCTGTCCGCTCGTCGATCACACGGCGGTCATCAGGACTCAGCCCTTCCATGAACTCAGCCTGGAGTTGGTCGAGTTTCTGGTAGTCGACGATGCCGTTCACTGTCGCCCGGTCGCGCAAGCCGAAGTATTCATCCAATAGAGTCGGGGCGGAGTCATCCCCTTCGTAGCGCATCACGCCCTGGATTTGCTTCACCCGATCCTCGTGGAGTTCGTTCATCGCCTTCGTGAACGTCTCGTTGTTGATTTGACCGGATTGCAGGGCCGCTACGAGTTGCTGTTCTGAGGCCCGCGCTTCAACCCCCAACGTGTCGATAAACCCGCCAACTGTGTTCTCGCCGGCCGGGGTCTGCCGTGCCAACTGCTCCTTGTACGCCTCGTCGACCTTCGCCTTCTCGGTGCCGGTCAGTTCGGCCCAAGCCTTACCGTAGAGTTCCTTCGCGCCTTCGTTGCGAATCGCCGCGCTGGAGTTGTACGTCTGGACACCGAAGCCGACGATCGCAGGGGCAGTCTTGACTACACCAATGAACCCCTCGGTTTTCATGGCCTCCGCCATGTCCTGAGCGATCAGAGGGATGAGGCGCTCGGCCACCGCCTGCGTCATGCCGTTGCCGGAGGTAACGTCCACTTCCTCGCCCGTGAACGTCGTGCCCTTAATCATGTCGACGGCGAAGCCGGGCACGGGGGCGAGCTTCGACCGGGCGAAATTGCCGAGGGTGATCGCGCGGTCGCGCTCCTTGATTTCACCACTCGACGCCTTCGCCTGCCCCGAGATGAGTTGCGCGGCGTAGCGAGCGATCGGCTGAAAGCCCGCCCACGGGTCAATGCGGGTACGGCCGATTTGGATTTTCCCAAAGTCCGTGGAACGCGGGTCGTGCTCAACGTCGACTGGCAGAACACCACTCTTACCTGCGACATACAGCGCTCCGAGTCCCAGTGAGCCCGTACCGAAATACGAAAGCATGTCCAGCATCGCCTCCTGGCGGACGATTGGCGACATCCGCGCGTACATCGCGGGGTTGAGCATCTGGAGGCGGGAGGTCAGGAATCGGGGTGAGAAGAACAGCGTCGAGAGAATCTGCGGCAGTTTCGTCTCAAGGTCAGCGAACGGCATAGCCCCACGGCCAGTGACTAAGCCAACCCAGTCAGCAGTGTCGTCGAGGACCTTCTGAGTAATCTCAACACCCGCCCGCTCGTGCTGACGGATGATCGCCTTCGCCTGGTCAACGCGGGTCTTGTTCAAGAAGGTAACGGCTGCCCGCTGCGATTGCCGCACGCCGGGGAGGTATTCCGCCATTCCGCTCATGTACTGCTCTTCGCGGCCGAGGAGGCCCTTCGTGGGCAGGCCGGTCACGATGCCCTTCTGGCGGAGAACTTCTACGATCGGGTCAGCATCGCGGGCGATGTCATCGAGGACGCTCTTGGCGTAGGTTTCGTCGCCCAGCGCCTTCACCATCGGCTTCCACGCAGTCCAGTATTCCTTGTGGCGGATGCCGACTGCGCCCTGCCGGAACGGCATCGAGAGGTCGAACGAAGACATCACTGCACGCGGAATGCCCGCGGCATCTAGCACTGACTGCCACTTCGACTTGTTACCGGAGACTGACGTGAGGACTTCGGCAAACTCAGTACCGAGGGCGCGCTGGAGGAGTTCGATTTCGTTCGGCTGGGGGATTTCCCCCGTCAACACCTTCGTCAGCGCCTCACCGGCCCGGCGCTCCTCGTACACGCGCCCCGCGTTGTTGTAATAGTCCGAGACGGTCTGCTTGAGGGAAGCCACGTCATCAGCAGTGACCTTCGCGAAGTCGTCGCTGAACTCCAGCATGTTCGTGGGTAGAGCGCCTTGAGAGCCGCGGGCGATGATCGCCTGACGGGCCTCGGGATCGGTAACGCCTACGAGTTGTTCCGCAATCGAAGCCGTACGCTTCTGGAGCTCCGCCGAGCGGGCAAGGTCTAACTCGCCACGGCTCTTGCTCGCCGTCGAGAGCACGGCCGTAAACTTGCGTACGGGGTCGCCCGACTCCAGCGCCTCGGCTACCTGCTGGGTCGTCATCCCGCCTGCCGTCTTCGCAGCGTTAGCGGTAGCGTTCGCAACGGTTCGTACGCCGGCCATACCGCCGAGCACGCTCGCGCCGATTTGAATCGGGACGGGAAGGTCAGCCGCCTCAGCAGCGTTGGCTGCGAGTTCGCTACCCGCCGAACCAGCTACGGCCGCACCTGTCCGCGCTGCGATATTCCCCTGCACCAGAGGTTCAACAATCGGAGCAACTACGCGGCCAAACCCACCCGCTTTCGCGGCAGAGGAACCGGCTCGAATACCCGCCCCGAGTGCGCCGCCGAACCCAGCGGTAGCGATGGTGAGGGGCGAGGTCGCAACATCAGCGGCCCACGACAGGGGCTTACCGACGACGGGGAGGCGCTCAATCTGCTTGCGAATAGCGGTGCCGGGGTCACCGGGAAGGAGGGCGTTCGCAGCCGCCTCTCCACTCGTAGCGAACTTCAAGCTTTTTTGAACCGCGCCTAGAAACCCGCCCCGTCCCGAGTTCTGCTCGGCTTGGGTAGCCGCGGGGGCGGGAGTGGGGTCAGCGGCCGGAGGCGCGTAAATGCCGTTTTGGGCGCGCAGCCGCGCAATCAGGAGCTGCCGTTGCCGCTCAGTTAGAGCCAATTACAGGGCTCCTACGAAACCACCACGCCGCTGCTGGCTAGGCCCGTACATCCGGGCGGTCTGCCCAGCGAGGTACGGCAGGCCGGCGTTGTATTCGACGGAGGTTGCAGTGCCCAACGCCTTCAACTCCTGCTCGTCGAGAGACATCAACTGGCGGGCGGTAAAAGGCCGGAGGGGGTCACCCGTCAACCCAGACTTCAAGGACTGGCGAGCGGGGAGCGGCTGCCCTGCAAGCACCGCGGCAACCGCGGGAGGCATGTTCGCGCGGGACATCCGGATGAGTTCTTCTTGCGTGACCTTCGGAGTCAGGGATGCTTGATAGCCGAATGGCGTGCCGCCACCGCCGGGCTGCGACTCCAGTAAGGCGTCGGCTACGGGGATCGTCGCACCGAAGCGGGGGCCGCCCGGAGTGACGCTGTAATCGCCGCGAGAGTTCTCGATCATCCGGCCGTCAGGAGTAGTCATGCCGGGAACGAAGCCGCCTGTCGCAGCCGGGGAAACCGCGGAGCTCGCGATGTTATAGCCGGTGCCGGTGGCGTAGCCGGGGACGTTCTCTGGAGCGACCTCCTTAGTCGTCTTCGCGTCGATGACGGCAATCGGCGCGTTCGTCGGATTCAGAAAGAGTTCCGCGCCCTCTTCATTGCCTTTGAAGACGCCCTCCTTCGTAAAGCCGCCACCGGAGTAGCCGGGAACCTGACCATACGCCGGCGGAATAGCCCCGCTCGACTTACCGCTTCCGCCGAACAGCTTCTTGAACACGCCTGCGAGGCCGCCACCACTAGCGCCGACGCCGTTCGTCCACGCGGGGTTATCCGGCAGACCCGCCCCGCTTGTCCCGCCCTGCGCATTCGGTACGGCCCACTGGTTCGGCATCTGCCAGTTCGAAGGGCCGAGTTGATTTCCTTCCCAGCCAGCGACATTCGGGGCGTCATCGATCAATTCGCCACCAGCGCGAGGCGGAACCGCAGCAGCGGCGGGGGCGGGTTGCGCGGGCATGGGCGGAGGAATGTAACCCTGCTCATCCACGACAGCGGGGGTGAATCCGCCAGCGGGAGCCGGGGCACTGCCGGCGGACACGGCCGGCGGAGCACTGAACCGATACGGTTCCGGCTCAACGTACGCCCCAGCAGTATCGAGGCTCGTCCCGAAGTTCGACATATCCGGCGCGACGTACGGGTCGATACCAGAGAACCCGCCACCGCGAGCCATCGGAGACTGCGCGATCGCAGTGTTCATCATCGTGCGGAGGGAGTTCAGCGACTCGCTCAGCGCGTTCAGCTGGTCAGCCTGGGTTACGCGGCCGAGGGGGCTGTTCCCGCCACGGGACTCGTGCGCCCGTGCGAGGAAGTCTTCACCACTCGCCAGAATGTCCTGAACGCGCTCCGATTCCTTGAGGGACAGTTCTCCGAGCTGCGGGATGAGGTTGAGGGCGGTCTGGTACTGCTGGACTGCGGCCTGAAGGTCGGCTTGCCTGGCGCTTTCCCGCGTCTTCCCCCGCTCGACCTTAGCGTTGTCGGCATCGCGGGCCGCGGTGATGAGATTCGTCTGTGCTCGGTTCAGTGCGTCGAGGGTCTGGCCCCGAACATCCACGGCACGGTTAGCCGCCGAGTCCTGCTGCTCAGCAGCGGCCTTCTCACGCGGGTCGATGCCGGCGAAACCTACCTGCTGGCCCGAGCGGGAGAAGCCGCCCGTAGCCGGGTCATAGATAACCGCCTCGCCCGTCCGCTCGTCCGTGATGACCTGACGGTTAGGAGCGGCCCCCGCCCGGTCGATAGACTTTGAGGCCCGCGCTTGGGCCAGAGCCGCAGCCTGAACTTCCTCGAACGAAACCTTGATCGGCCCGTTCACACTCGCGCGGTAGTAGTTCCCCTGCCCGTCCGTCGAGTAGCCGATCGGGACGCTGCCGGCCGACCAGTTACTCCCACCGCCTAGTGCGGCCAGTAGTTCTTCATCACTCATCTGGCTCGGGTCAGTCGCCATGCCCATCTCCTGTACGGCAGCGGGGTACGTCGACCACGCCTGAAAGCCCTGCTTGTCGTAGACGGCTCGCGCTGCCGCAGCGTTGTACTCGGGATCACTGGCTAAGCGCTGCGGGTCGTACCCGTGCACGCCGTTGATCTGAAACAGCCCGTAGGAACCGCCGTACGGGTCTTGCGGGTTATGCGCGCCTACCTGCCCCGACGACTCCTTCAGGGCGATGCGGTACATCGTCTCGACCGCCTGCGGGCCGAGGTCCCCGAAGTACCGTTCCGTCAATGCGCGAAGTGCTAGGCTCATCCGCTGAGAGCCAAATCAGGCCGCGCCATAGCAGCACGTTCAAACCCCGACGCCCGTGGAGCTTGCTGCGATTCAGTTTGTGGAGTCGCTGCGGGGTCTACTCGGGCACTCGGTTGATCAGGAGGCCCGCCAGGAAATCCTCCACCACCGGAGACAGCGGCCTGACCCTCACCTGGCGCGTTGCCATTGAGTAGCGCTTGAACAACGGACATCGACAGCAGTTGGCCATATTCCCCACCCTGCCCCTGCATAGCGGCGGCTACGCGAAGTTCGTGCATCCGTGGGTCGAGCCACACGTCTTCCTGCATCCTCTGAGCGATGCGCTGCTGGGGATTCGGAATCCGCGCCATCTTCATCGCGAAGCGCTTATCCAGCCCGAACGTCTGGTACAGGTTCGCCCAACGGACAGCGTTCGCAGCGTCGAGTGCGGCAGTGTCACTCGTCTTCAGCTCGACGTAGTTCTCGTAGAAGCCGTCGATATATTCCGGCCGCAGGATCACCACGCCGGGAGCGCCATCAGCAGCGCCGTACACAGTGACGGGCATTTCCAGAACATGCTCAACGTCTTGGAAGGCGGTTTCGTTCATGCGGGTAATGACGGACTTCAACGCGGCCAGCGGCCCGGCCATCTTGGCACTCGCCGCGCGGAAGTTCTGGTCAGCCTCGGTAGCGGAGTCGACGCCTGACTGGGGGATGCCGCTCAGCGTTTGGAACTGCGCGAGCTCATTCGTGTAGGTATGCACCCGCGAGATGATCGCGAAGAGCGCAGGGTCGAGTTGCGGCCACGCGACCGCTTCGATGTTCTGAGTGTCGTCGACGTGGACCTTCGCACCGGGGGCAATTTTGATCGGGTGCTCGTCATCCTCCTCGATGTTCGTCATCTTCAGGAGGGGGAAGGTAGAGATGCGGAGCTGGGCATCGGCAGAGGTCAACTGCCGCGCTTCCGTCTTGAGCAGCGAGTGGATGCGCCGAATCATTCCGACGTAGCGCTCGTGGGGCGCTGCGCCCATATCGCCGTCACCCCAACCGGAGTCACCGATGAAGTAAGGGACGTAGCCGGTAAATCGCGAGCGTCCCGAATCATCGAGGGCCTCTACCCAGTGGTACGGGTTGGCCTTGTTAAGTACGCGAACGTCGTCAATCCAGATAACGCGCCGACCCTTGCTGCGGCCGTACGGCTTCTCCCAGTATTCGAGGACGCGGACTTTCTCCTGCGCCTTCTTGTTACGCCAAGCGCCACGGGCCTCGGGGAACAGTTCCTCAGCGCGGTCCCGCGTCGTCTCGTACGCTTCGTACACGCCCTCGGGGTCGTACGGGTCGCCCTTTTCGAAGACCTGCGACGGGGAGATTTGATACACGCACCAGGGAAAGCGGCGACGGCCAACGGCCGCTTCGTCAAACTTCATCCGGTCGTAGTCGATGACCTTCTTCAGTACGACCTTGCCGTACTTAATGAGGTCTTTCTTCGCGTGGCCCAGCGGGTCGCCCTGCTTGAACACCTGATGCCAGAAGAATTGCAGGAACGACGCCTTCATAGCGGCGATTGCCTGCTCCTGAACGGTGTCGTCTACGGCAGGGCGCTCGGCTACGAGAATGTCCGGCGTAGTGAGAATGTGGTTCGTAGCGGCTTCGACAGCGTTATACGCGGTGGGCGGGAGGGTCGCTTCAAACCCGCGCTGCTTCCACTCCGCGGGAATCAGGTCGTCGCCGAACTCCAGCCGGTAGAATCGCTCGTCATCGCGCATCGTCTGGAGGAAGTTGGCGAAGACCTTACCGCGGAGTTCGGCGTACTCTTCGAGGAGTTCCGCGTCCTCCCCGCCCATCGTAATGAAAGGAGCCGTGTCCTCTTGCGGGCCAACGAGGCGGGTATTCGCGAACAACTCAGCCATCGTTGGCATTAGGCGGCCTCCCCTAGATACGAGGAGGAGCGCGCAGCGCCACCGCCGACTTCGAGAGCAGCGAGGCCGAGGGCCATCACTGTGTCATCGTGCATGTTTACTGGGGCGGCGTACTGAACGTTGCCGCTCTTCGTCACCGTGCGGCGGAACGCCTTCATTTCGCGCAGAAGCTGCGTGTCTTCCTTCGGCAGAATCAACCGCTTGTGTTCTACCTCGCGTACTAGATGCGACACGAGCTTTTCCTTAGACTTCCCTGTAAACGTGAAATCAACGACGTGCAGACCGCGCTTTCGCAGCATGTCGGCTACAGGGTCGCCCAGGCCCGTGGTGTCCATCCGAACACGACGGCAGCGGAACTGGTGGTACATCGCTTCGACTTTGTCCATCACGGACACGTAGTCGAGGCGGTTGAACCGCATCCGCTGAACGATCTTCTTCGCCTTCGTGTCAATCACGTAAGCGACGGTAAAGTCCTCGTGCTTAGCGAGGTCGAGGCCCATCGAGTAGGTCGAGCCGCGCTCCGGCTCGTCGATGAGATGCCCGGTGAAGCAGTCCTCCGGCTTGGTAAACACCGCGCCCTCGTGCCGGACGAATTGCCCGAGGTACTTCATGCGGAACTCGCGCTCGGAAAGAGTGCTGAGCGCGTCCCGAATGTCCCCTATCGGGAGCCACTTGTTGACCGTGCAGGGCACCGAGTACGAGTAGTAGTCGTCGGCTTCCTCATCTTCGCCCTTCAAGTGGCCACCCTCGAACCATGTCGAACTTTCAACGGGGTCGGGCGTCCCGAATGCGAATACTTTCGCCATTCGCGCACCGAATGCCGGACGGACGTTCACGAAGAACTCGTCCGAGACGTTCTGCGACTCCTCGAAGTAGCCACGGGAGAAGACGTGGCCCTGGCCGGCCAGGGGGTTTTCGCTGCTGAACCAGTGGAGCTCCGCTTTCGTGTCTTTGAAGACCAGCGTGTGCTTGTTTCGGTTCAGCGCGTAGGAATCCGCCCCGAATAGGTCAGTCAGAGTGGAGATGAACGGCTCAACCACGAGCTCCGCGTGCTCGTAGGTGTCCGAAAAGACGCCCACTTTGTTCGGATTCGCCTTGATCAGCGTCCCGTCGTATGCGCGGTCGTGGGTCTGGTCGTCATCACGGGGCGGCTCGAACATCCCGTCGAGGAGTTCGTGCGATTCGGTGCTGGTCTTACCGACCTGACGACTCGTAGCGAAGAAGTTGAAGCGGCACGCTGACGTATGGACGTGCGCGTACGACCACTCATTAGGGCGATAGCCGACTGCCCCCCATAGGTGCGCGGGGACCGGCCGATCAGGCCGAAGGTACAGCCGATTCCTCTCCGCTGGGGAGAGAAAGCGGACTTTCGGCTTCCACAAAGCCACCGTCAAGCGTGTATCCGAACTGCTGAATGAGTTGGTGGCGCTCGTCTGCTTCGTCAGCGCCGATGCCGTGGAGGGTCACGTCGTAGACGCGGTACTCCAGCGCCTTGACGATCTCTTCGTGCTTACTGTTCACGTTGACTGTCTGGGGAGCACGGCCGACTGCAAGTTCAATCATCTTGAAAATAAGCCCGCCGTCTTTCTTCATCGCGACGACGTGCTTCTGCTTGCATTCGGTGTGCGGGCATTCAACGTACTGGGGGGAGCCTTCAGCCGCGGCCCACGCCTGGTCGAACCACCACGCCAATGAGCCGCGTTCGTCGACGTCCCCACCCGCGGGGAACATCTCCTCGAAGGCTTGGCGGTACTCTTTCGTCTGCTTGTACGCGGTGGCTTTGCCGGTGAGTACCGGGTCGTTGCCCTTAGGCAGCCGCCCCGAACCCTTCACCATCCGCTTAGTCGTAGCGTCGACGATGACGGGCTTATCCGCGGAAGCGCCCGGCCGAATGATGTACGGGCCTACGCGGACGCTACTCGCGTCGATAACTTCGGGCTCGTGCTCGTCGAGGAGATGGCCGTAGTCGCCAGCGCGGAACGCCTCGATGAGTGCTTCGCGATCGTTCGCCTCACGGATTTCGCGGGGGCTAGACGGCACGCTCAGCCCAGAGTTCCCGATTAACGGCATCAGCCGCGTTGTAGAGTGCGGACGAGATGTTCAGCAACCGTTGCACGTCAGAACTGGTCATGCTCCAGCCGTTTTCCATCAGGAGGTTTGCGCGAGCGATAGCGACGTGGCCCGCCTCCATCGTGAGACGCCATGCCTCGAAAACGGCCTGCTCGTTCTCAGTCATCAGGCAGTCCCTTACTCATCGTCTTCGTCGTAATCCAGGTTCATCGCCGGCTGCACTTCGATGTAGACCGGCTCGAAGATGACTTGCAGCATCGGAAGAGGCTGGTCGCAGTTCGGGCAGGCCGGCGGGGGGTCGGTTAGCCACGGGTAGAAGCGGAAGAGGCGGTCAAAAGCGTAGTCAGCCGTGTTATGCCTGCCGACGGATGGGGGCGCGCACATGCTTGCGGAGCTCGGCTAATTCTTCTTTCAGGGCGCGGATTTCGGCCTGAGCGTCGAATATTTCCTGCTCCGATTCCTCGTGGCAGGGGCAGTCCGCCATCGCGCAACGACCACTCACTTAGGGGCCGCCGGGAGGAGATTCCGCGCCCGCAGCTCGCGGTAGAGGTACATGCCGATGGTGAAGGACAGCAGGCCGGCGAGTTCTTCCGGCAGGCCCAGGCCGGTGAAGTAATTCGCACCGAGGCCGATCGCGGAGGAGATACCGCCGATCAGCAAGTCGCGACCCGCTTTGGCCGTGTTGTCCTCGCGGCCCTCTAGGAGTTCGCGGACGGCTTCGTTTGTGATTGCGTTGCGGCTCAAGAAAGGGATTCCATTTCAGCGGCGATCGCATCCCGAATATCGTTATACGTAGCGATCTGAGTCGCAGTTACCTTGCGGCGATCGCCGCGGCCCCGGATGAAGATTTCGTACACCGCGTCCAGGTAGTCGACCGTAACGAACGAATTGCCATCTCCGTCACGTTTCGCTGCGAGTACCTTCACGGACATACCTTCAAATCAAGATGGTCATCAAATGGAGAACCGCACCGACAAATACCCGTAGGGTTCCCGAGCTGGACTTTGGCCTTCACTAGCGGCTGGAGGTCCTCGCCGTCGTCAGGGCCGCCTAGTTCCCCAGCGAGCCACAGAGTTTGCATTCGCTCCAGGGGATCGTCGGGCATCATCTATCGCAGCCCGCGGGCCTTACGGAGCAGTTCAAGTTCGCGGCGGGAGGTAACCGTCAGTCGCATCGATATTTCCTTTGGGCAAAGCCGGAGGGGGAATTGAGCCCCCCGAAGGTTCGCGAAACGCTGAACCGACCTTCGCTTCCTAGTCCGGCTACGGTTGCTGGCTGAGGGGGCGGGACTCGAACCCGCGAGCCCGGTTACCCGGACTGGCCGCTTAGCGGGCGGCTGCGTTCACCAACTCCGCCACCCCTCAGTGTTCTTGGCTAGGTGCCGGCACTTACTAGCGCGAGCCTAGCCGCCTTATTTCGATCGAGCCCGCACTGCCTACACTGACGGTGCTGAGCGTTCACTGAATCAACGCGCTTCCATCGGGTGTTCTTCTCGTCGTACGGGTGGCCTTGTGGGCAGTGGGTCAATTTCGCGTTCCTGGCTGCGAAACCCTCTCCGCGTAAGACGTTCTCCTTGTTCGTGACGGGCTCAAGGTGATTCGGGTTTACACAAGAAGTATTACGACACAGGTGGTCGATAACTAAGTCCTGTGGGATAGGCCCTACGAAATACTCGTAGGCCCACCTGTGCGCCCGACGCTCCCCGTCATGCCAAAACAGACCATAGCCGGCTCGGTCTTTGTTGGCCGTCCACTCCCAATGCCCGTCATCTGTGAACGCCACCTTCTCGATGAAGCGCTCCAACGGGTCGCGTCGACGGTACTTCTTCAGGAACCGGCTCCTCGTTTAGTGTGGCTAGGTGTCGGCAGGCGGATTTGATCTCTTGAACGCCGGGACTCTCACAGCCTACGGAGCTCCCAATTACCTAGCCGTATGGGGTTCGGGGCGGCAAATCCTACGCCCCGAATAGAGAGTTTTCCCCTCTAATGTCAACCTAATGAATCATATTATCTCTTGTCAAGGGGCGGTAGCGGCGGACATTCTCGGTGTCGGTAATCAGCCTCAGATGGTCGAAGCGGACACAGGATGGGTTGCGGCAAAGATGGTCGAGGACGCGCCTCGCCGGCGCTAGCGCTGCGACTGTGCGGACGCGTCGACTGCCGTATGGGTACGTCGGAAGTTCTTGGACATAGCGGTTCCACGCCCAGCGGTGGGCGGACATCCGCTTACCGTCCTCCCCCGTGAAGCTGCCGTAACCGTGGTAGTCCCGACCTCCTACCCAAACCCAGCAGGTGTCGGTGAATTGGACCTTGTCCCAGAAGCGCTGGTCAGGGGTCAACAACGACTTCTTCATCTACCCACCTTAGCAGTATTATGACCTCTTAGTCAAGGCCCCTTAAAGGGTCAAGGCGAGGGGCGGCATGGCCCCTTCCACGGCTCCCTACCGCTGCGATTCCAGTGACCCCGAAAAACGGCTTTGCGTAAAGCGAATCGCGTACTTTGTGACAAGAAGCACAATAAGGTCGCATTACCCTTCTCTGAGTATCCGGGTTCTAGCACACCGGATTTACTTCCCGCCCTCCACCCCACACCCCCAGGGCCGCGGTACGCCGGCCGTAGCTCGCTGCGATACGCAGTAGTTGACGCCTTATAGTGCGCACTACATCAATTACGTCTCTTGTGACGTGTTATTGGGATGATTCGAGGCAGGTAAGCGGGGTATCGGAGCTGCGATACGCCCCGACTACCGCAGTGTAGCGGAATACGGATCACGAGGCTAGGGAGTCGACGCTGCTACGCGCGCTGGTCCGTAGGACGGGAGAGGGGACGCCTCGATACGGCGTGTTGCGGATACCCGGTAAACGGGGCGCTCGATATCCGTATGTCCCGAATGCCGCTACCAGGAATCGCGGCTCGCCCCGATTCAATTAGCCCCGAATACCGATGTTACGTTATGTCAAGAACCCGTAGGGTTAGAGTGAGGGCCGTAAAGTGGTTTGCCGGGAAACCATGTAAATCGT
>Ga0196970_1000689_pt1 | contig 34076 bp, 30 predicted proteins | sample S1v_513CmetaG_FD_148672 | JGI IMG/M metagenome (GOLD analysis project Ga0196970, IMG submission 148672) | Soil microbial communities from Anza Borrego desert, Southern California, United States - S1+v_5-13C | ecosystem: Environmental > Terrestrial > Soil > Desert | place: USA: California... | reverse complement strand
CGCGTCACGGAGCGCATACGAGTAGTGGGTGAAGGCGGCGGGGTTGAGCACCACGTGGGAACGGGTGTCCACTGCCTCGTGCAGCCACCCGACGATCTCCGACTCGTCGTCGGTCTGGCGGCACTCGACCTCCACGCCGAGGCGCGCGCCCCAGTCCACCGCAGCGGCGGCGAGATCGGAGAGCGTCGCCGAGCCGTAGACCTCAGGCTCGCGCACACCGAGGCGTCCGAGGTTCGGGCCGTTCAGCACCAGCACGCGGGTCATGACGGAAGGCTAGGGGATGCCGCCGACGCCGCGCCGACCGGCTCGCCACGCGTGGCGCGCCCGCCGGCTACAGGAGGACCGGGCCGCTCGGCTCGTCGCGGCTGACCTCCGCATACGCCGCTGCGAGCAGCGACGGGTCCGGCCCCTCCAGGCGGGTGGGACGCCCCACCCCCTCCAGGACCACGAACCGCAGGAGGTCACCCCGGCTCTTCTTGTCCCGCCGCATGGCCGCGAGCAGCTGGTCCCAGCGGTCCCCGCGATAGCTCGTCGGCAGACCGAGGGCAGTGAGGATCGAGCGGTGTCGGGCGACGACGTCGTCGGGCAGTCGCCCCGCCAGCCGGGCCAGCTCGGCCGCGAAGACCATGCCGACCGAGACCGCGGCGCCGTGGCGCCAGCGGTACTTCTCGACCTTCTCGATCGCGTGGCCCAGCGTGTGCCCGTAGTTGAGGATCTCGCGCAGGTGGGACTCCCGGAGGTCCGCAGCCACCACTTCGGCCTTGATCGCCACCGAGCGTTCGACCAGCTCACGGATCAGGTCACGATCCGTCAGCTCCGGGCCTGTGAGAGCGCCGGGGTGCGCCTCGATGAGCTCGAGCGTGCGCTCGTCCGCGATGAAGCCGTGCTTGACCACCTCGCCCAGGCCGGCGACGCGCTCGTGCACCGGCAGGGCGTCGAGCGCCGCCAGGTCGCACAGCACCCCGGCGGGCGGGTAGAAGGTGCCCACGAGGTTCTTGCCCTCGTCGGTGTTGATCGCCGTCTTGCCGCCGACGGCCGCGTCCACCATGGCGACCACGGTCGTCGCGACGAGCACCACCCGGACCCCGCGCAGCCACGTCGAGGCCACGAAGCCCGCCAGGTCGGTCGTCGCTCCCCCACCCAGTCCGACGACGGCGTCGCTGCGCGTGAAGTCCGCCTGTCCCAGCACGTGCCAGCAGAAGGCCGCCACCTGCGCAGTCTTGGCGTCCTCCGCGTCGGGCACCTCCGCGAGGAACACCTCGTACCCGGCCGCCTCGAGGTCCGTCTTGATCCCCTCCGCCGAGGCCGCCAGCACGCCGGGGTGGATGACGAGGACCTTGCGCACGCGGTCGCCGAGCAGTCGGGGCAGCTCGCCGAGCAGGTGGTAGCCCACGACGACGTCGTACGGCTGGTCCCCCTCGACGCGGATCGTGGTCGCGTCAGTCATCGCGGTTCCCTTCCTCACCCGTGGCCAGCGCGTCGGCGACCACCGTCGCCACCTCGTCGGGCGTGCGCTGGTCCGTGCCCACACGGAGCGTGGAGACCTGCTCGTAGACGGGGCGGCGCGCCTCCATCAGCGCCTGCCAGCGGGCGCGGGGATTGCCGAGCAGCAAGGGGCGCGACACGTTGAAGCCCACCCGCGGCGCCGCGGCGGCGAGGGAGACGTCGAGGAACACCACCGCCCCTCCCGCTGCGGCATATCCAGCGAGTGCCCGCTGCACGACCTCGTCGAGGACCGCTCCCCCACCGAGCGCGAGCACCCCGGTGTGCTCCGTCAGCGCCGCCAGCACAGCCGTGCGTTCGAGCGAGCGGAAGTGCGGCTCGCCCTCGTCGACGAAGATCTCGGCGATGGGCTTGCCGGCGACCGCCTCGACGTCGTCGTCGGTGTCGCGCACCTCGAGCGCCCACAGCTGGGCCAGCCGGCGCGCGACCGTCGACTTGCCGGCCCCGGGCGGGCCGATGAGGACGACGCGGGGCCCCGCCCCGATCGGGGCGCTCACCGCTGGAGCGGCGGCACGGCCTCGAGGTACGCCTCGACGTTGCGGGCCACCTCCGCCACGCTGTCGCCGCCGAACTTCTCCAGGACCGCGTCCGCCAGCACGAGCGCCACCATGGCCTCGGCGACGACCGCCGCGGGCGGCACGGCGCACACGTCCGACCGCTGGTGGATGGCCACGGCGGGCTCGCCGCTCGCGACGTCCACGGTCGCCAGGGCACGCGGGACGGTCGAGATGGGCTTCATGGCGGCGCGTACGCGGATGACCTCACCGTTGGAGACGCCACCCTCGATCCCGCCCGCACGGTTGGTGCGCCGCCGGATCAGACCCGTGGCCGCGTCCCGCTCGATCTCGTCGTGCGCCTCGGAGCCGCGCCGCGCGGCGGTCCGGAAGCCGTCGCCGATCTCCACGCCCTTGATGGCCTGGATCCCCATGAGCGCCGCCGCCAGGCGGGCGTCCAGCCGCCGGTCGCCGTGCACGTAGGTACCCAGCCCCGTCGGCACGCCGTAGGCGAGCACCTCGACGACGCCACCGAGGGTGTCGCCGGACTTCTGGCAGGCGTCGATCTCGGTCACCATCGCCGCGGACGTCTCGGCGTGGAAGCACCGCACGGGGTCCGCGTCGAGGGCGGCGACGTCGTCCGGCGTCGGCAGCACCGCTCCCTCGGGCACCCCCACGGGGCCGATCGCCACCACGTGCGACACCAGGCGCACACCCGCGGCCTGCTCGAGGAAGTGCGCCGCCACGGTGCCCAGCGCCACGCGGGTCGCCGTCTCGCGGGCGGACGCGCGCTCGAGGACCGGGCGGGCGTCGTCGAAGCCGTACTTGCGCATCCCCACAAGGTCCGCGTGCCCGGGGCGCGGCCGGGTCAGGGGGCGGTTGCGCGCCACCTCACGGGCGTCGCCGGTGCCGGCGTCGACCGTCAGCCGCGACGGGTCGACGGGGTCGGCCGCCATGACGTCGACCCACCTGGGCCACTCGCTGTTCCCGATCTCGATCGCGACCGGCCCGCCTTGGGTGAACCCGTGCCGGACGCCCCCCAGGATGCGCACCTCGTCCTGCTCGAACGTCATGCGAGCCCCGCGCCCGTAGCCCAGTCGCCTGCGCGCCAAGGCAGCCTCGATGTCGGCCGTCGTGACGCCGACGCCGGCGGGCAGCCCCTCGAGGATCCCGGCCAGGGCAGGACCGTGGGACTCACCGGACGTAAGCCAGCGCAGCATGCAGCCATCCTTCCACGGCCCCCGGACGCTCCTCGGCCCCCGTCCGGGCGTCGGACGGGGGCCGAGGAGCGACCGCGGCGCGTCAGCCTGCCGAGTGTGCGGTAGGCACCAGCGGGACGAACGGGTTGTTCGGGCTGTTCGGCATCGGCTCCTCGGTCGGTTCCTCGGTCGGTTCCTCGGAGGGCTCGTCGCCGACCTGCTCGACGTCTCCCTCGAGCCCCGCGAGGACGTCTGCCAGACCGAGGGTGTCCCGCAGGACGTAGAAGTACCCGACGATGGTCACCTCGAGATCGCCATCAGCGATCGCAGGCTTCGCCTGGGTCGCCGGCGTGGCCTTCTGACGAATGGCGTCGAGGTCGCTCAGGAGGAACAGCCGACCGGGGCGCTCCTGGAGGTACTCAACGTACGCGAGGACGTTCCCGTACGAGCCGAGTGCCTTGATCGTCACCGGTACGGCGACGAGCCCTTCGACCTGCTGCGGGCCGGTCGGCGCAACAGGTGCTCCGGTTCCGGTGTCCGTGTCGTCGTGGGCATCTGCCGACGCCTCGGCGTCGCCTGCCGTCTCCTCCGCCTGGCCGATCGCAGTCCCGGCGCTCCCGGGCGCGTCACCGCCCTCGGTCGGAGCAGTGGGCGCTGCCGGCGTCTCGGCGACCGGCGTCGGGACAGTGACCGTGATCGGCACGCCCGGCGACACCTCCTCGAGGAGGACGCTGAACTGGCCGGCACCGCTCCGGACCATCTCCGTGAACTGAGCGAGGGCTGCGTCGGCCGGGATCTGGATGCTCAGCTCGTCGAGGGCATCGGTGTACACCGAGAGGTTGTCGGCCTTCGCGGCGAGTCCCGCGACCTCGACCTCGAGGATGTCGTTCCGGCTGTTGGTCTCCTCGGCCATCGAGAGGGTGGCCGCCGCCTCGTCGGCACGCGGAAGGTAGAGCAGGAAGTACGTCGCCACGAGGATGCCGACGATGAGGACGGCGGTACCGCCGATCCATCCGGCTGAACGTGTCTTGCTCATCAGTCCTCCTCGTCCTCGGTCGCCTCGGCCGCCTCGGCGGCAGCGAGCTCGAGGGTCTCGACCGTGACGTCGTCGAACCGGTGCTCGTAGGCTTCAGGAGTCAGGACGACTCCCGCCGTCACCTGGTACATGCCTGTCGTCTCGTTCAGCGGCGCGTAGGTGGCTCGCGTGTACCAGGGGTCGCTGAACCCCGGGATCAGGGGCAGCTGGCGCAGCCAGGTCTCGAGCTCAGGAATGCTGGCTGCCTGCGCCGTGAAGGCCACGACGCTGATGCCCTGGGCCGACAGCGGGTCCGCCGGAGCGGCCGGCAGCACCATGGGTGTGGCGCTGACGATCTTGATGTTCTCGATCCTGATCCCGGCCGGGGTCTGCGCGGCGACCGCCTCGAAGTACTCGCGCCACGCAACCTCGGTGGACATGCCGATCTGACGGGCGAGCAAGGCGCGTTCCAGGGCAGCCAGGACCACGGGCACGTGCGCGTACTTCTCCTTCTGCGCTTCGAGCTCGGCCGTCCGTGCCTGCGCCAGTGCCAGCTGGTCGTCCGCAGCGCTCTTGTCCATGATCGCCTTGGCGACGAGTCCCCCTGACGCCACCAGCGCGACGACGACCGCCAGGGCGAGCCAGCGCTTCACCCGGGCGAGGCCGCGCGCGGCCTTGACCTCGGGCGGGAGAAGGTTGACCTGTGGCAGGGCGGGTGCCTGCACAGCCGGTTGCTTCGCGCTCATGCTGCAGCTCCGTAGGCCAGCCCGATGGGCATGACGAGCAGGGACGACTGTCGCGCCAGGCTTTCCGAGTGCACGGACTTGGCGACGCGGATGCTGGCGAGCGGGTCGCCGATGGTGACCGGCAGGCGGCTCGCGCTCGACAGGTACTGGCCGAACCCCGGCAGGTGTGCCCCGCCGCCCGTGAGGACGACGACGTCGATCCCTGCGCCCGGGTGGTTGCCGGCGTAGTACACGAACGTGTTGCGCACCGCCTCGATCAGTGGCCGCACCACGCCGCTTATGGCCTCCGCGGCCGGGGCGAGGTCGGGGCTCACTGCGAAGCCGATGCCGACCTCACGCTTGATGTTCTCCGCGTCCGGCGCTGAAATGCCCATCGCACCGGCGACGGCATCGGTGGCGTTCTGTCCACCGGTCGGCAGGATGCGGACGAACTTCGGCATGCCGCCGGCGGTGATCACGACCTGGCTGATGCGCGCACCGATGTCCACCACGGCGACGGTCCGGTTCACCAGGTCGCCGCGCACGATCGCGCGCAGCAGGGCAAAGGGGTTCAGGTCGACGAGCTGGGGGCGAAGTCCGGCCGCCTCGACGGCCATGACGTTCGCGCGGACCGTGTCACGGGTTGCCGCCACGAGCATCCCGTGCATCATCTTGCCGGTAGCGTTCTCGAGCTCGCCCGTCGGGTAGAAGTCCATGAGCGCCTCGTCCGTGGACATCGGAAGCAGGTCCTGGACCTGGAAGGCGAGCGAGCCGCGCAGTTGCGGGAGCGGCATCCACGGGAGGTCGAGCTCACGCACGACGACCCTCTGGTTCCCGACACCGATGTTCACGTCACGCGTCGTGAACTTCGCATCCGACCACAGCTTGCGGAGCGCAGCGCTCACCGTCGCCGAGTCCTCGACCTCACCGTCGCGAACGGCGCCGGGCGGCAGCGCCACCTCGCCGTACCGCACGAGGGTCGGTTGGGCGGACGCCCCACGACCCGAGATCTGCACCTCGGCGGCACGCACATGCGTTGTCCCGATGTCGAGCCCGATCACACCAGCCTTGGCCACTGATGGTCCCTTCTCCCCGACGCACTTGCGCGTCCGATGGTGCTATCGGGTGAGACGCGACCGGGCTTGAGGACCAAGCCGGCACGGATCGTCACGAACCGGCAGAGACAGTGATCAGGTCCAGGTACGCACCCCACAGGGGCTCCCCCGCGGCGACTCCGACGGCGGCTCCGAGGACCATCCAGGGCCCGAACGGGACCTTCGTCTTCCCTCCTGCCCGACGCGCAACGATGAGAGCCAGCCCGAACAGCCCGCCCAGGAGGAACGCTGCGAACGCGCCGATGACCAGGGGCCCCCACCCCAACCAGCCGAGACCTGCACCGAGCACGCCTGCGAGCTTGACGTCCCCGAAGCCCATGCCCCCCTTGACCGCCAGCAGGACGAAATAGAGGACCCACAGCGCGGCACCACCGATGAGGGCGCGGAGCAGGGCGGACCAGTCACCGTCGGCCCAGCTGGCCACCGTGAGCAGCACGGCGAGCACCGGGTACGCCGACAGGACGATGGGGTCCGGGAGCCGGTGCGTGTCCAGGTCGATGAGGGCCAGGGCGACGCCGATCGACGCCAGGTACAGGTACGCCGGCAGCTCCGCCGACCACCCGAGGCGCAGCAGAACAAGGACGTACAGGAGGCCGGTGGCCAGCTCCACGAGGGGGTACCGGCCCGAGATCGGTGCGCCGCAGTCGCGGCACCGTGCGCGAAGCAGCAGCCACGAGAGCACCGGGACGTTGTCGCGTGCCCGGATGCGGTGACCGCACCGCGGGCACGCGCTCGGTGGTACGACGATCGACTCCCCGCGCGGGACGCGCCAGATGACGACGTTGAGGAACGAGCCGAGGAGCAGGCCGACGACGCCCAGTGCGACGACGCCGGCCACAGGCAGCCAGCTCATGTCGATGCCGCTGAACACTCCTAGAGGTTCTCGCGCTTGTAGTCGATCTCCAGCGTGTACGACTCGACCGTGCTCGACGACGTGACCCCGAAGACCGGGAGCGGCTTGTAGAACATGGTGAGCTTGTTGTGGATCTCCGCCACGCCTCCGGCGTAGATCTGTCCGTAGTGCGTCGTGTTGTTCGCCTTGCGCACGTCGCACGGCGAGTACAGCAGGACGTCGACCTCGGGCTTCACCGTCACCTGGTTCTCGAGCGCGATGCCGTCACCCGAGCAGGTGTACATGGTGTCGTGGGGCTGGATCAGGTACAGGTTCCGGGACTGGGAGGTCGTCGACGCGACGCGCATCGTGTTGGTGAACTTGAACCCCGAGTCCGAAAAGAGCAGCAGGTGGTTGTTCAGAGTGAGATCCAGGCCCTGGAAGAGCATCTGCTGGGGGCAGTCCGATCGCACGATCGTCGGCCCCGTGAGAGTCGGCGCCAACAAGGCGACCTGGTACCCCACCCAGTCCGCTTTACCGTTGTACGGGTTGGGGATCGAGCCCGTGCAGTTTCCAAGTGCAGGGCTGAACTCGACGACTGTCAGGCCGAACCCACCGCCATCCGGCGGCGGGGCCTGCCACTCGTCGATCGCGGCGTCCGACGCGTCGAGGACCGGGAAGTCCTGATGCGGCACAGGGGGCACCACGGAGTTCGGGAAGCACTTGTTCGGCTGGGAGCAGACGGTCGGTCCTGTGACGGTCGTCGAGGCCATCACCTGCCCACCGATGCTCACGTTGTTCGCCATCGTCGCGTACCCGTTCGACACGAGGACGCGGCCGTTCACCGTGACCCCTGCGTTGTCGGCCCGGAAGTAGTTGTTCGCATACACGTCGACTGCGACCCAGCACGTGTTGGTCATGCGCACGTATCCCTGGGCGTAGATGCTGCCGTGGTACTTCTGGTTGTTGTTGCAGTCCACGTTTCCGTTCGTGTACACGTCGGCATTCGGCTGTCCGTTGGTGCCGTAGATGTCGGCCTGGTTCGCAAGGTCGACCCCCCCGTCGCCGAAGATGGCCTTGGTCATGTCGTTGGCGAACTCCGGTTCGAGGCTCACGAGCATCTCGACGGTGCGGGAGGCCGGGGTCTGGTTCTGAATGGCGGCGGAGGTTGCCGTCGCAGTGATCGCGGCGCGGTAAGCACGGGTGGCACCGGACCGGATCGCTGCACAGTCCGTGAGCGGGGCGTCGTTCTGGGCGAAGTACCTCACGGTCGAGTTCACGGTCAGCTGGTCGGAGGCGACGGACACGGCTGCGGCCGGCAGGGCTCCGCAGGGCACCGCCGCGACCGGCGAACCCTGGATCTGGGCCATCAAGGCGTCGACCTGCTGCTCGGCTGCCATCACTGCTTGTGACCGCTGGCGGTCTCGACCCGTCGAGCGGGACTCGTACATCGCCACCGCGACCATGGCTGCGATGAGCATGCCGACGACGGCGATCAGCGCGATCGCCACGACGAGTGCGATTCCGTCGTCACCCTGCGAACGGTCTCGAACGTGTCGGCGCACAAGCCGGATCATGGCTCTGCCCTTCTCATGGGGTGGACATCAGGGCGCACTGCCCTGAGTTGTAACCGTAGCTCGTGTTGCGTCCCGTGATCGAAGACTCGATGGTGATCGGGTCGCCTCGCCTCTCGTCCAGGGATTCCAGGTGGACGACGAGCATTCGATCCCCATAGGCGGTGACGTCTGCTCCCGTGTCCAGAGCGCGGCTGAGGGTGAATGGGGGCGGGGTGTCACCTTCCGCCGGTTCGTAGACCAGCGGGTCGTCCCCCGGGACGTAGTTCAGGTCGCGCGCCACCGTGCTCCAGTCGCTCGCGGTGGTGTCACCCGGCGCCCAGCTGCGCGTCTGCAGTAGCCACGTACCGGGCAGCTCAGGAGCAGGATCGGGGACGAGTTGCCACTGGACGCACTTCTGGGCGCCGTTCGACTGCGTGTAGATCCGCATGCACGTGCCGGAGAACGACCCCACGGGCGTGCAGTCGGAAGGAACGGTCTCGTCCGCCGGGCTGAAGAGGACGTTCCCGGACCGCACCTGCCGGTCGATCTGCTGCAACGCGAGCCGCAGCTCGGACTGGGCATCGGCGCTCTGCTGCGCCTTGATGCTCTCCTGCATCACCAGGATGACCGCGGAGAAAGCCAGCACGACGGCGATCGAGAACACGATCATGGAGACCAGGAGCTCGACCATCGTCAGACCCGCGTCGTCGCGAGGCACGAGACGACGCGTCGTGCGCGAGCTACGTTGCATCTGCGGCCTCCTTGTAGGTTGCCTGCCCCACGAGGCCCCCGAGGTCCCCCGCCACGCCGAAGGACGCGAGCTCGGCGCCCCCCTCCAGCACGCTCACGGTGAGGCTGATCGCGACCGAGCTGCCACCGTTGTACTGGGACACGCAGGGCTGGTCCTGGCAGTCGTCGACGAGGTCGCCGGTGCGGGTCGCCGGGGTGCGCACCAGCTGAGCGGCGTTGACGGTCACCTGCCCGGTGTAGTGCAGGGTCAGCTGCTTGCCGGACGGGCTCGAGTAGACGATCTGAGCGTCCACCGGGATAGACGCACTGCTCGTCGACGACAGGGCGACCTGTGCATACGTCGTGCCGTTCCACACCCGAAGGACCCCGCCGCGCGTGTAGGTGGGTGCGCGCCCGCCCGCGCCCTCCTCCGCCAGGACCTCCTCGGTCATGCCTGAGAGGTGCACGACGCCCTCGTTCATGCCCGCGGGACCGACGGCCCCGGTCGGCGAGTACCCGACGTACAGCTCTCCCAGCTCGCGACGGGCCGCCGCATAGGCGCACCCGTTCCCTGTGGGTCCCGCCCCCGCCGTGCATGCGTTCGCGTTGGGGTTCGCCCCCGGCAGGTGGGCCAGCTGAGCGGCCACCGCCCGCGCAGGAGAGGAGACGTCGTCGATGGAGACGATGGGGATCGTCATGCTCGAGAAGCCACCGGGGCTGTTGGGCAGGTAGTTCAGCGTCGCCGGGCTCGTGTTCCCCAGGACGTGCGACGACGCGCACGGGCGAAGGTGATCGGCGTCCGGGCCGGTGGCGAGTGCATTGTTGGTCGGCCCCACGCAATGGGTGCCCTGGGCGAAGATCCCCCCGGCTGCACGCCCGGTGTCGCCCGTACCCGGGGTCGCCGTCAGCGAGCCTGCGACCCCGGACAGCGATTGCGTCGACGAGGTCTGCCCGGCCGTCGTCTTGATGTCCCACTGACCTGGCACCGACGAGGGGTCCGAGTCGAGTCCGACGTCCGCCGTCACGGAGCCGGAGCTGCCCGCGACCGTCGAGGTCTGTGCGGCCCCAGAGGTCGTAGCCGTTGCCATGGCGCTCGCGGTCTGCTCGACCAGTACCGATGCACTGGTCGACGGGAGCCCCAGCTCGAGGAGTGTGCCTCCGGAGTTGGCGAAGCCAAGGATCGGCTGAGTCGCGTCGATCGGGTTGACCACGGAGAAGCCGCCATGTGCTGTGCCGGCGTTGGCCGTGAAGTACGCCTGGCAGGGAGCCGCGAAGGGGTTCTGCGCCGTGGACAGGCAACCGGTGGGTGAGAAGGCGACCGACCGCTGCACCGTGACGCGCTGCCCACGACTGACACCGCTCGTGTACGCGACGATCACGGTGAGGTTGAACGAGTCGTTCGGACCCACGGTCACGTAGCGGTGGACCCGGTAGGACACCTCGTCGACGGTCTCCGTCCGCGTGCGACCTGAGACGTCGTTGACGATGAGCACCTCGTTGAGGCTTAGGTTGGGAAGCGTCGCGCGGAGGAAGTACCCGCCCGACTCCGCGACCGCGTACGTCGCGGTGGCGTCCGGCGTGTCGCCGGCATGGTTGAGCGTGATCGTGTCGTACGGGAGAGCCCGCATCTCCTCCATCGCCTGGGTGGCGAGAGCGGTCGCCGTCTGCCGCTGTCGCCCCTGGGCGATCGTGGTCAGGCTCGAGACGACGAAGCCGAGCATCGTGGCGAGCACACCGACGATGATGACCATCGCGAGGATCACCTCGACGAGGCTGAATCCCTCGTCCCTGCTCGCTCGACGCCCGCGCCGCTCCATGCTGGTCTCCTTGTGGTCATCCCAACACGGCCGATGGGGCGAGGGCACTCCCCCGCCCCATCGGCCAACGTGCGTTCAGATGTTCAGCAACCGGCGGTCTTGTTCAGGCCGCCCTGGGCAGAGTACGAGACGATGCTGTTGGTGCCACCGGTGTACGGCAGCTGGACGCACCACGTCGTCGAACGCGCCGCTGCGTCGGTGAAGCTGACGACCGGCGTGCTCATGCCGCCGCTCTGCTTGCCGACGTCGACGCCGTTGACGGTGTAGCGGGTGTTCGGGGCTGCGCCGGTGACGCCGACGGTCACGGTCGCGGTCTGCGTGGCGTCCACGTAGTAGGTCGCGATCTCCTTGCCCAGGGTGGACACGTCGGAGACGGCCGAGGAGTCCACGGCCTTCTTGCGCTGGTTCATGAAGATCGGGATCGCGATGGCCGCGAGGATGCCGATGATGATCATGACGACGAGCAGCTCGATCAGGGTGAAGCCCTGGTCCTTCTCATCGATGGACTTGCGGATGCGCGCGATCATTGCGCTCCCCTTCGTTTGCTGAGTCATGCCGGAGAACCGGCTCCAGTGGTGGTACAGAACTTGCATCGGGTGAAATGCGCTCCACCTTGAGGGTTCACCCGCTCAGCTTTGCTTTTCACCCTGTGGATAGATCCGGGCAAAGCTCACTGAACGAGGTCGAAGACGGAGAAGATCGGCATGTACAGCGCGATCACCATGAAGCCCACGATGCCGCCGAGCACCGCGATCATCAGGGGCTCGATGATGGACGTCAGCGCGTCCGTCGTGGCCTCGACCTCTTGGTCGTAGAAGTCCGAGATCTTCTCGAGCATCGCGTCGAGCGCGCCCGTGTCCTCACCCACGGCCATCATCTGCACGACCATCGGGGGGAACACCGGGTGCTGCGACAGGGGTGCCGTGAGCGCCTGCCCGGTCCGGACGGACTCCTGAACCGATTTCACCGCGCGCTCGATGACGATGTTGCCCGACGTCGCCCCGACGATGTCGAGCGCCTGCAGGATCGGCACGCCGGCGTGGATCATCGTGCCGAAGTTCCGGGTGAACCGGGAGATGGCGATCTTCCGGACCAGCTGGCCGAAGACCGGCGCCTTGAGCTTGAGCGGGTCCACCTTCTCGCGGACCCCCGGGTTGTTCTTGTTCTTGCCCCACCACGACACGAAGACGACGAGGCCGACGATCGTGGGCAGGATCGTGATCTTCAGGATGTCCGACATGGTGACCAGCACCTGCGTCAGGACTGGGAGCTCGCCGCCGAGGTCTTTGAACATCTTCGCGAAGATCGGGACGATGAACAGCAGCATGCCGGTCACCGCGAGGATCGCGATGACGAACACGACCACCGGGTAGGTCATGGCCGACTTCACCTTGCCGCGCAGCTTGACCTCGGCCTCGAAGTTCTCCGCGATGGAGACGAGCACCTGGTCGAGGAAGCCGCCGACCTCGCCCGCCCTGATCATGTTGACCATGAGCGGTGGGAAGGTGTTCTTGTGCTTGCCCAGTGCGGCTGACAGCGCGGACCCGGTCTCGACGTCGCTACGCACCTGCTGAAGGATCTTGGCGAGCGCCTGGTTCTCGGTCTGGTCCGCGAGGATCGACAGCGCCCGCAGGATCGAGAGGCCGGCCGTGATCATCGTGGCCAGCTGCCGGGCCATGATGGCGAGGTCCTTGAGCGAGATCCGGTTGGAGATCCCCGGGATCGTGATCTCCTTCTTGAGGCCGCTGACCTGCACCTCGTCGACGGAGATCGGCGCCATGCCCATGGTGCGCAGACGGTTGGCGACCGCGTTCGAGTTGGTCGCCTCGATCCGGCCCTTGACGACCTTCCCGGACTTGTCCCGGACCGCATACTCGTAGGTCTTCGTCGCGGTGGCCATCAGGCCTGCCCTCCTGGGTATGCGGGTCGGCCGGCGCTCAACGGGTCGCCCATCCCGCCGCTCATGGCGCCGACGGACGAGCCGCCGCCCGAGCCGCCGGCGGTCCGACCGGTCAGCCGGTTGTAGTCCGCCACGTGGTGGCACTTCTCGAGGCCCGCCTCGTAGGTGAGCTTGCCCACCTTCACGAGCTCGGCGAGGTGCTGGTCGAGCGTGTGCATGCCCTGCTTCGCACCGGCCTGCATGGACGAGTAGATCTGGTGGGTCTTGCCCTCGCGGATCAGGTTCCGGATGGCGGGGGTGGCGATCATGACCTCGGTCGCGACGACGCGGCCCGGGCCGTCGGCCCGCTTGCAGAGCGCCTGGCAGACGACGCCCTGGATGGCGCCTGCGAGCTGGGTGCGGACCTGTGCCTGCTGGCTCGACGGGAAGACGTCGATGATCCGGTCGATGGTCTGCGCGGCGTCCTGCGTGTGCAGGGTCGCGAAGACGAGGTGACCGGTCTCGGCCGCGGTCAGCGCGACGGAGATCGTCTCCAGGTCGCGCATCTCACCGACGAGGATGATGTCCGGGTCCTGCCGCAGCACGTGCTTGAGCGCACTGGCGAACGACAGCGTGTCCGCACCCACCTCGCGCTGGTTGATCAGGGACTTCTTGTGGCGGTGGAGGAACTCGATCGGGTCCTCGACCGTCATGATGTGGTCGTTCCGCGTGCGGTTCGCCAGGTCGATGATCGACGCCAGGGTCGTCGACTTGCCGGAGCCCGTCGGGCCGGTGACGAGCACCAGACCACGCGGCAGGTTTGCGAAGTTGGCCACCACCGGCGGGACGCCGAGCGCCTCGAGCGGCAGGATCTCGTACGGGATGACGCGGAACGCCGCGCCGAGGCTGTCGCGCTGCTGGTAGAGGTTCACGCGGAACCGCGCGACCCCGCGCACGGCGAACGCGAAGTCGAGCTCGAGGTTCTCCTCGAACGTCTCGCGCTGGCGCTGGGTGAGCACCGAGTAGATGACCCGCTGGATCTCGTCCGGCATGAGGGCCGGGAAGCCCTCGAGCGAGCGCAGCTGGCCGTCGAGGCGGATCGTCGGCGGCGCCCCCGAGGTGATGTGGAGATCGGAGGCACCCAGCTCGATCATGCGGCGGAGCGCGCCCTCGAGGTCGAGGTCGTTCTCGCCCTGCTGGTTCATGCCGAGGCGTCCCGTGCTGCGCGCCAGGGGCTTGGCGGGCGTCGCGGGCGCCCGCGGAGGCTCGGGCTGCGCAGGTCGCGTGGGCGCGGCCACAGGCGGGGGCGTCGCCGGCGCACCCGCGGGGACGTACGGCTGCGGGGCGGCCGGCTGCGTCGCAGCCGGCGTCGGCGTGTAGCTCACACCGGGGCCGGCGGGCGGCGGGGTGTAGGGAGGGGGCTGCGGGACGTACTGACCCGGCGGGGCCGCCGCGACGGGTGGCTGGTACTGCGGCGGACGAGGTGCCTGCTGCCCCGCGGGCGGCCCGTCCGGGAAGAACGACGGCGTGCCGGACGTGGCACCCTGGAAGGGCCGGGTGGGGTCACCGCCCGGGGCGGGGTGGTAGTCGCTCACAGTGACCCTCTCGATCGTGACGTCGGATGCCTGCTGTATCGGCGGTGCGCGCGCGCCGCTTGAGTGCAATCACCGCGCAACGGGACCAAACCGCTCGGTCCGGTCCGGTCCGGTCGCGGGGACGATGCCTCAGGCGACGACGCGCAGGATCTCCTCGACGGAGGTGTCCCCGAGGAGCACCTTGGTCCAGCCGTCGTCGCGCAGGCTGACCATGCCCTGCTCGCTCGCGGTCCGCTGGATCTCCGCGGCCGACGCGTGCGCGACCGCGAGGCGCTCGATGTCCTCCGTCACCCGCATGACCTCGTGCAACGCCATCCGGCCCTTGTAGCCGGTCCTCGAGCACGTCGAGCACCCGGCCGGACGGTAGAGCGTCGGGATCTCCTCCCCCGGGCTCCACGGGAACCTGGCGGCGATGAGCTCGACCTCCGCGGGCGTGTACGCCTCCTTGCACTTCGGGCAGAGGCGCCGCGCGAGGCGCTGGGCGACCACGCAGTCCAGGGCCGACCCGACGAGGAACGGCTCGATCCCCATCTCGATGAGCCGGGTGACGGCGGAGGGCGCGTCGTTGGTGTGCAGGGTCGAGAGCACGAGGTGGCCGGTGAGCGCCGCCTCGATGGCGATCTGCGCGGTCTCGTGGTCGCGGATCTCACCGATGAGGACGACGTCGGGGTCCGACCGCAGGATCGACCGCAGCGCGCTCGCGAAGGTCAGACCGGCCTTCGGGTTCACCTGCACCTGGTTGATGCCCGGCAACCGGTACTCGACCGGGTCCTCCACGGTGATGACGTTGATCTCGGGCCGCGAGACGGAGTGGAGCGTCGCGTACAGGGTGGTCGACTTGCCGGAACCCGTCGGGCCGGTGACGAGGATCATCCCGTAGGGCTTGGTGTACGACTCCTGGTAGGTCTGGAAGTTGTCCTCGAGGAACGACAGGTCCCGCAGGTTCAGCGTCGCGGTCGAGTTGTCCAGGATTCGCATGACGACCTTCTCGCCCCACACGGTCGGCAGGGTCGCCACCCGCAGGTCGATCTTCCGGCCGTTGTGCATCACCGACATGCGGCCGTCCTGGGGCTTGCGCCGCTCGGCGATGTCGATGTCGCTCATGATCTTCAGACGCGAGATGACGCCGGACTGGATCTGCTTGGGCGACCGCTGCATCTCGTGGAGCACACCGTCGATGCGGTACCGCACGAGCAGGTCGTTCTCGGTGGGCTCGATGTGGATGTCGGAGGCCCGGTCCTGGATCGCCTGCGTGACGAGGATGTTCACGAACCGCACGATCGGCGCGTCGTCCTCGACGTAGTCGCCGATCCGCGACAGGTCCGACTCCAGCGGGTCGGGCTGGGACTCCTCGAAGGCCGACGCGAGCTCGTCGATCTCCTCGTCGGCGCGGCAGTACCGGTCGATCGCGACCATCAGGTCGTCGTGGGTCGCGACCACCGGGCGCACGGCGAGACCGGACATGGCCCGGGCGTCGTCGAGCGCGAGCACGTTGCCCGGGTTGGCCATCGCCAACACCATCGCGCCGTCCACGAAGCCGATCGGCAGCACGGTGTAACGGCGGCAGAGCGCACCGGGGAGGAGGGCGACGGCGGCCCGGTCCACCGGGTACTCGCCGAGCTCGACGAAGTCCATCCCGACCTGCCGGGCGAGGGCCTGCACCAGCTGGGCCTCGGTGAGCATGCCGATCTCGACGAGGACGCGTCCCAGGGACTCGCCCCTCGTCACCTGCTCGTCGAGGGCGGCCATCAGCTGGCCCTCCGTCACGAGTCCTTCCTCGAGCAGGATGTCTCCGAGCTGCTTCACGCCCAGTCCTTCCGCACAGGTCACCGGCGCGGGGGCGCCGCCACCCGGTCTATCGGCACGGGTCAGGGCAGCCTTGAAGGCCTCAGTGACGTGGGGACGGCGTGGCCAGCGCCTCGTCGAGCGCGGCCGCCATCGCCGCCAGCGGCGCGGGACGGCCGGTCATGAGGCGCACCTGCTCAGCGGCCTGATGCAGGAGCATCCGCTCGCCCGTGACGGCGGCGCCACCGGCATCCCGCCATGCCCGCACCAGGGCCGTGGGCCGCGGGTCGTACGCGCAGTCGAGCAGCACGCCGGGTGCCGCCGTGAGCATCGCTGCGAGCTCGTCGGCGGCGCGCGGCGGGAGCGTCGAGACGACGACGTCCGCAGCCGCTACCGATGCCGCGAGGCGGTCGGCGTCGAGCACCCTGAACGTCGCGTCCAGGCCCATGCGGTGGGCGGCCCGGATCGCGCTCCCGGCGCGCGCCATCGCCCGGGCCAGCACGAGCGGCCGGGTGCAGCCGATCGACCCCAGCGCGGCCAGGGCGGACGATCCCGTGGCGCCCGCGCCGAGCACCACCGCGGTCAGCCGGCGTGCGGGTGCGTCAGGCGTCGCCGCGACGCCGGCCTCCGCCAGCGCCGCGACGATGCCGTGCACGTCGGTGTTGGCCCCGGTGAGGACCGGTCGCACACCCCCACCCTGCACGAGGACCGTGTTGACCACACCCAGGAGCTCCGCCTGGGGCTCCACATGGTCGAGCAAGGGCAGGACCGCCTGCTTCAGCGGCATCGTCAGGCTGAGGCCGGCCCACGTCGCATCCAGGGCCCCGACGAAGGCCGGCAGGGCGTCCTCGGTGACGTCGACCGCGTCGTAGCGCCAGCCCTCCAGCCCGAGCGCCGCATAGGCCGCCCGGTGCAGCACCGGCGAGAGCGAGTGCGCGATCGGGTGACCGAGGACCGCGGCGCGGCGCTCAGCCATCCGACGGGTTCGCCGCCTCCCACTCGCGCAGCTTCTCGACGTTGCGGAGGTGCTCCGGGTAGTCCACGGCCATCAACGTCTCGCCCGTGTCGTGGTTCACGGTCACCCAGTACTTCCACGGACCGTCGGCGGGCGCGAGGACCGCGTCGATCGACGCGGCGCCGGGCGACGCGATCGGCGTCGGCGGGAGGCCCGGGTGCACGTACGTGTTGTACGGGTTGTTCGGGTCGTCGAGGTCCGCCTGGGTCAGGTCGGTCCCGGCCTTGTTCGCCCCGTAGGCGACCGTCGCGTCGATGTCGAGCTTCATGCCGATGTCGAGGCGGTTCTGGATGGCGCGCGCGATCATCGCGCTCGCCTCACCACCGGGCGACTCGCGCTCCACGAGCGAGGCCTTGGTGAGGACGACCTGACGCTGGTCCGCCGGCACGGCGCGCTCGTCGAGGACGGCGATCGTCTGGGCGACCATGGCCGCGATCATGTCCGCCGGGGTGTCGTCGGGCTGGAACGTGTAGGTGGCCGGAAACAGCCACCCCTCGAAGTTCCCGCCCGCCTCCGCAGGGAGGCCGACGGCCGCGGGATCCGCGAGCACGGCGGTGAACTCCTCGACCGGCTTGCCCGTGTTGGCCGCGAGGCGCTCCATCACCTGCGTCACGCGGAAGCCCTCGACGATCGTGACCTGCACCTGGACCCTGAACTCGGGGTTCAGTAGGGCGGCGACCGCGTCGACTGCCCGCATCTCCAGCCGGAGGCGGTAGGTGCCCGGCTGGATCCCGGACGCCTCGGGGTTCGCCGCGAACGCGGTGGTGAACGCCTCGACGCTCGCCACCACACCGGCGTCCACGAGAACGCGTCCCATGTCCGCGCCGGTCGCTCCGGCCGGGATCACGATGCTCACCTCAGTTGTGCCCGGACCCGGGAAGTCCTCCGCGGACTGGTCGCTCCCTGTGCCGAGGTCGTCGAACATCGGCAGGACGACCTTCCAGACCGCGAACGCCCCGCCGCCGATGACCAGCAGCGTGATCAGCAGCGCGGTGATGTTGCGACGACGCCGACGCTTGCGCTTGCGGTCACGGTCCGCACGTTCGGCACGCCGTGCCGAACGGCTGCTCTCACCGGACATGCGTGCGTCCGGCTGGACGATCTCGTCCAGGAACAGGTCGTTCACTGCGGGCCCTCCCGTCGCGACAAGCCAGCGGTGCGGTCCATCCGGTCAGTTCCTTCCGTGCCCGTCCGGTCCGGTGCTCCCGCCGTCCGTCCGACCTCGGCGCCCGGATCGGCGAGGTCCACGACCTCACCCACCCGTCCCCCCGCCGTGCGCTCCGCGTCGATCGCGGACTGCAAGATCACCACGGCGGCCGCCTGGTCGACGACCTGCCGGTGACGACGCCCGGGCCGGCCGGACGCTCGTAGTGCGTGCTGGGCGCTGACTGTGGTCAGGCGCTCATCCACCAGACGCACGGTAGCCGGGGCGACCGCGCGAGCCAACACACCACAATAGGTGCGAACCGCCTCGGATGCCGACCCCTCGCGTCCGGAGAGGTGCCTGGGCAGCCCGACGTACACGACGGCGGCACCGGATTCGTGCACGATCTCCACGATCCGCGCAAGGTCCCGTGCCCGCGCCGGTTCCGCGGCGAGGTCCCGCGCCACCGTCTCCACCGGCGTAGCGATCAGACCGTCAGGGTCGCTGCGCGCGACGCCGATCCGGACCTGACCGAGGTCGATGCCGATCCGCGGCGCTCGCGGCAGCCCGGCGTCATCCCCGGCGCCCTGCCCGGTGTCAGCCGACATCGGCCGCGCCGACGACGTCCGCCACAGCTCGCCGCACCGCAGCCAACGCGTCCGGGAGGCGTCCGGCGTCCGTGCCGCCGCCCTGCGCGACGTCGTCCTTGCCCCCGCCGCCGCCGCCGAGCACGGCCGCCGCCGTGCGCGCCAGGTCCCCGGCCCGCAGGCCCGCCTCGCGCGCGGCGGGCGTGGTCGCGACGAGCACGACGGGACGCTCCTTGGCCACGCCCCCGACGACGACGACGCCCGCGGCCTCACCGAGGCGACCGCGGACCTCGAGAGCGAGCGACCGGAGGTCGTCCACGGAGGCGACGGCGCCGGCGTCGTGCGCGACGAGGCGCACCGGACCGACGTCGACCCCACCCGCGGCCAGCTCACCGACGGCCGCGAGCAGGCTCGCGCGGCGCAACCCCGCGAGCTCCCGCTCGGCGTCGCGGAGCCGGGCCAGCAGCGTCGAGACGCGGTCGGGCAGCTCCTCCGGACGTGCCTTCAGGGCTTCGGTGAGGGTGCTCACCAGGGCGCGTTCGCGAGCAAGGTGGTGGAACGCCTCGAGGCCGACGAGGGCCTCGACACGCCGCGACCCGGAGCCGACCGACGACTCCCCCGTCAGTGCGATGAGCCCGATCTGGCTCGAGTGGTCGACGTGCGTGCCACCGCAGAGCTCGCGCGACCACGGGCCGCCGATCTCGACGACGCGCACCTGCTCGTCGTAGGTCTCGCCGAACAGTGCGATCGCGCCCCAGGCCTTCGCCTCGGGCAGCGTCATGTACTCCCACTTGACGCGGAGGTCCTCGCGGATGGCGCGGTTGGCCACGTCCTCGATCTCACTACGCGCGGTCTCGGACAGCGCCGAGTTCCACGAGAAGTCGAGCCGCAGGTACCCGGGCTTGTTGTACGAGCCGGACTGCAGGGCCGACGGCCCGAGCACCTCGCGCAGGGCGGCGTGCACGACGTGGGTGCCGGAGTGCGCCTGACGCGCCCCGAGCCGCCACTCGCGGTCCACCTGCGCCAGCACGTCGCCGCCGGTGCGCACCTCGCCCTGCGTCACGCGGACGGTGTGCACGATCAGGCCCTTGACCGGCTTCTGCACGTCGAGCACCTCGAGGACGGCGCCGTCCGCGGTGATCACGCCGGCGTCCGAGTCCTGGCCGCCGGACTCCGCGTAGAACGGGGTCTTGGCCAGCACGACGTCGACGACGTCGCCCTCCCCCGCCGCTGCGACGAGCGCGTCGTCCCGGATGATCCCCCGCACGGTCGACGGCGTCGTGAGCTCCGCATAGCCCGTGAACTCGGTCGCCCCGAGGTCGCGCAGCTCCCGCAGAGCCGTGCCCGCCTTGTGCGCGCCCTTCTTGGACCGGGCGTCCGCGCGGGCGCGGTCCCGCTGCGCCGTCATGAGGTCACGGAAGCCGGCCTCGTCCACCCGGAGTCCCTGCTCGGCGGCCATCTCGAGCGTCAGGTCGATCGGGAAGCCGTAGGTGTCGTGGAGCGCGAACGCCTGCTCCCCCGGCAACGTGGTGCCGCCCGCCTTCTTCACCTGGGACACCGCGGTGTCCAGGATCGTGGTGCCCTGCGTGAGGGTGCGGCGGAAGGCCTCCTCCTCGCCGTAGGCGATCCGCGAGATCCGCTCGAAGTCGCTGATCACCTCGGGGTACGAGGCGCCCATGGCGTCGCGCACCACCGGCATGAGGTGCGGCAGCGCGGGCTCGTCGACGCCGAGCAGCCGCATCGCCCGCACGCTGCGGCGCAGCAGACGGCGCAGCACGTACCCACGGCCCTCGTTCGACGGGCTGATCCCGTCGGAGATGAGCATCAGGCCGGAGCGCACGTGGTCCGCGACGACGCGCATGCGGACGTCGTCGGTGTGGTCGGCGCCGTAGCGCTTGCCCGACATCTCCTGCGCGGCCTGGATGACCGGGAACACCTCGTCGATCTCGTACATGTTGTCGACGCCCTGGAGCAGGTACGCGACACGCTCCAGGCCCATACCCGTGTCGATGTTGCGCTGGTTCAGCACGCCGGCGATGCGGAACTCGTCCTTCGCCCGGACGTCCTCGATCGCGTACTCCATGAAGACGAGGTTCCAGATCTCCAGGAACCGGTCCTCGTCGACCACCGGACCGCCGTCCGGCCCGTACTGGGGGCCGCGGTCGATGTAGATCTCCGAGCAGGGTCCGGCAGGGCCGGGCTGGCCCGTGTGCCAGTAGTTGTCCTTCTTCCCCCGACGCTGGATCCGCTCCTCCGGCAGCCCGGCGACCTGCCGCCAGAGGCGCGCCGCCTCGTCGTCCTCGTGGTAGACGGTGACCCAGACCTTGTCCGGGTCGAAGCCGTAGTTGCCGTCCGCCTGTGAACCCGTCACGAGCTCCCACGCGTACTCGATCGCGCCCTGCTTGAAGTAGTCGCCGAACGAGAAGTTGCCGTTCATCTGGAAGAACGTGCCGTGGCGGGTGGTCTTGCCGACCTCCTCGATGTCCTGGGTGCGCACGCACTTCTGGACGCTCGTCGCACGGGGCCACGGCGCGGCCTGCTGGCCGAGCATGTAGGGGATGAACGGCACCATGCCGGCGATCGTGAAGAGCGTCGACGGGTCGGGCGAGATCAACGACGCCGACGGCACGACCGTGTGGTCCCGCTGGGCGAAGAAGTCGAGCCAGCGACGGCGGATCTCGGCGGTGCGCATCGTGTCCTCTCGGGTGGTGCTCGTGCTCAGGCGGCCCGGCGGGCCTAGAAGAAGTCGTCCTCGTCGTCGTCGACGTCGGGGCCACGGAAGGAGGGCCGCTCCGGGACCCCGGTCGACGTGCCGACGCGCGCGGCCCTCCGGTCGGCAACGGTGCCGCCCTCGGGCTCCACGAGGAGCGCTTCGACGAGCTCCCGCTCGCGCTCGGCGCGCGCGGCCCGGAACTCGACGATCGCCTCCTGCAGCGCCGCACCGGTGCGACGCCCGGCGTCGGCGGCCTGCTCCGCGACGCCCTCGGGGGTGAAGCGCCGCGCGGCTTGCCGCAGCCGCTGCGCGGCCACGATGGCGCCGGCTGCACCGACGCCCATCCAGAAGAGCCGACGCATCAGCCCTTGACCTTCGCCACCAGGTCCGACAGCGCCCGCCGGACGCCGTAGGAGAACGCCGCCACGGCGATCAGCGGACGGCCCACCGTGGAGGCCACCAGCGCCGTGAGTGCCGACGCGTTCTGGCTGATCTCGGCTGCGGCCGTGGTCACGGTGTCGACCTTGGCGAGCTGGGCGTTGGTCCCGGCGATCGTCGCCGCTGCCTCGTCGATGACGGGCAGGGTGTGCTGCGTGACCTCGCGGACGGAGTCGGTGGCGGCGTCGAGCACCCGGCCGAGCTTGATCAGCGGGACGGCGAGGAACGCGACGAGCGCCACGAACGCGAGGGCTGCGATCAGGCCGACGACATCTCCGAACGACACGGTGCTCCTCCAGGTGACGGTTGGACCGACACTAGCGATACGACGACGCCCCGCACATGCCGGTGTCCGGGCACGTGCGGGGCGTCGGGCGGATCAGCGCGAGTAGAACTCGACGACCAGCTGGACCTCGCACGTCACAGGCACCTCGGCGCGCTGCGGCCGGCGGGTCAGCACGGCGGTCAGCTTCTCCAGCTGCACGTCGAGGTAGCCCGGAACCGCGGGCAGGACGTCACGGTGCGCACCGGCGGCCGAAACCTGGAACTGGGCGCTGGCCTGGCTGCGCGGCTTGATCTGGATCGTCTGGCCCGGCTTCACCTGGAACGACGGACGGTCGACGATGTGACCGTCCACGAGGACGTGGCGGTGCACGACGACCTGACGCGCCTGCAGGATGGTCCGCGCGAAGCCGGCGCGGAGCACGAGGGCGTCCAGGCGGCACTCGAGGTTCTCGACGAGCACCTCACCGGTCATGCCCGGGGACTTGCGGGCGTCCTCGAACGCACGGGCGAGCTGCTTCTCGCGGAGCCCGTACTGGGCGCGGAGGCGCTGCTTCTCGCGGAGGCGGACGGCGTAGTCGGACTCGGTACGGCGGCGGGCACGGCCGTGCTCACCGGGGCCGTAAGGGCGCTTCTCGAAGTGCCGGACGGCCTTCGGGGTCAGGGCGAGGCCCAGAGCGCGGGAGAGGCGCACCTGGCGGCGCGCGCGGGTCACAGAAGACACTGGTGATCAGTTCCTGTCGTTGTGGCACATCCCGCTGCGGAGGGTTCTCCGGCGGGTGTGGGACCGACCTTCGATGGTGCTGGCTGAGGTCCCCAGGTGGTCGGCGCCGAGGCGGCGACCTGGTCGTTCGAGCCTTGCGTGTGTGGTGCTGGTGCTGACCGGCGTGCGGACAGCCCCGCAATGCTACCCCAGGCCGGCGCGCTCCCAGGAGTCCGCAGCATCTGCCGTCGGACGTCGCAGGTCCTGCGGAATCCTCGCCGGTGAGCTCGTCCACACGGAGTCGACGGCGGCGCCGTCCACAGCCGTCCGGGGCCCCGCACCTCTGGCTGGTGTGGCACGGGCATCGTCACGCCGTGAGCAGTCGACTGCCCCGGGACTGGGTACCGCCGGTCGCCGTGCGTCAGTACGGCCTCTTCACCCGCGCGCAGGCCATCGCGGCGGGAGCGACCGCTTCCCAGGTGCGCCACCGGCGCGACACCGGCCGGTGGCGGCTCGTCGCCGGCGATGCGCTGACGGCCGACGGCGACCCGCGCGAACCCTGGCGACGCGCCCAGGCGGCGGCGCTGACCTGGCCGGACGCCGTCGTCTGCCTGAGCACGGCCGCGCTGGTCCACCATCTGCCCGTGCCGGACGACGGGCGCACCCACGTGGTCGTCCCGGTGAACCGGCGCGAGCGGGCGGACCTCGTGCCGCACCGCGTGCCGCTCGCCACGACCGACGTGGTCCGCGTCGGCCTCGCGCTCATCACCTCGCGCGATCGGACCCTCGTCGACTGCGTCGGCCGGCTCGGGCGGGTCGACGCCGAGCGGCTCGTCACGTGGGCCGGGACGCGCGGGCTGCTCGACGCAGCCACGCTCGGAGCGGCGCTGCGGGACCGGCCCGGTGCCTGGGGCAACGAGCAACGACGCCAGTCGGCGCGCGACCTGTCCGGCCGGCGCCTACAACCGCGCTGAACGCAGGCTGCACACCATCCTGCGGAGGTCGAGGGTCCCCGGCTGGAAGGCCGACCAGCGCCTGGACCTTCCCGGCCGGCGCGTGGTCCGGGTGGACGTCCTGTTCGCGCGGCCGCGGCTCGTCCTCGAGGTGGACGGCTTCGACTTCCACGGCGGCGAGCAGTTCCAGGACGACCGCACCCGGCAGAACGCGCTCGTCGCCGCCGGGTTCACGGTGCTGCGCTTCACCTGGTGGGACCTCGTGGACCGCCCGCGACGCGTCGCGAGCGAGGTACGGACCACGCTGGCCCGCCTCGAGCCCACGATTCCGCAGGATCGGTGAGAGAAAGGCTCAGATCGTGCGGAATCCCGGTCGACTGGTCAGGCGGGGAGGATCAGCCGTGGAGGATCTGGCGGATCCGGTCCAGCCGCGCAGCCACCTCCCGCTCGTTGCCGCGGTCACTGGGGTCGTAGTACCGCGCGTCGACCAGCTCGTCCGGGGCGTACTGCTGGCTCGCGACGGCGTGCGGCTCGTCGTGGGCGTACCGGTAGCCCTGCCCGTGCCCGAGCCGCTCGGCCCCGGAGTAGTGCGTGTCGCGCAGGTGGGCGGGGACCGCCCCTGCCTTGCCGGCCCGCACGTCGGCGATGGCCGCGTCGATCGCACGGTACGACGCGTTCGACTTCGGGGCGGTCGCGACGTGGATGACGGCCTGGGCCAGGATGATCCGCGCCTCCGGCATCCCGATGAGCGCCACCGCCTGGGCGGCCGCGACGGCGGTGGCGAGCGCGGTCGGGTCCGCCATGCCGACCTCCTCAGCAGCCGCGATGACCACACGCCGGGCGATGAACCGCGGGTCCTCGCCCGCGACGACCATCCGCGCCAGGTAGTGCAGCGCCGCGTCGACGTCCGAGCCGCGCATCGACTTGATGAACGCGCTGGCGACGTCGTAGTGCTGGTCGCCAGCGCGGTCGTACCGGACGGCAGCCACGTCGATGGCGCGCTCCACGGCGGCCAGATCGACGACGAGCGGCGGCAGGTCGGGTGCGCCGGTGGTGCCCTCGGCCGCCTCCAGCGTCACCGCGCACGCGGCCTCGAGGATGGTCAGCGCCCGCCGTGCGTCCCCGCCGGCGAGCCGGAGCAGGTGGTCTTCTGCGTCCTCGGCGAGCGTGAGCACGCCACCGAACCCGCGGTCGTCCGCGAGTGCCCGGTGCACCAGCGCGCGCACGTCCTCGGTGCCGAGCGGGCGCAGGGTGAGCAGCAGCGAGCGGGACAGGAGCGGAGCCGTCACGGAGAAGCTCGGGTTCTCCGTCGTGGCCGCGACGAGCGTGACCCACCTGTTCTCGACGCTCGGCAGCAGGGCGTCCTGCTGCGTCGTCGAGAAGCGGTGCACCTCGTCGATGAACAGCACCGTCTCCGCACCGCCGGTGGCGAGCCGACGGCGGGCGTCGTCGACGACGGCGCGCACGTCCTTCACGCCCGACGTCACGCCCGACAGCTCCACGAAGCGTCGACCCGACGACGTCGCGATGAGGTACGCCAAGGTCGTCTTCCCGGTGCCCGGCGGACCCCACAGGACGACGGAGGACGGCGCGGCGCGCCGGGCGCCCTCCTCAGCCGGCTCGACCAGCCGCCGCAGCGGCGACCCCGGACCCAGCAGATGGCCCTGGCCCGCCACCTCGTCCAGCGTCCTCGGCCGCATCCGGACCGCCAACGGCGCCGTCGCACCGACGCCCGGCAGACCCTCCGCGGTGGAGGTCGCCGCGTCGAAGAGGTCCATGTGCGCAGCCTACGCAGCGCCCGCACGACCCCCGACGTGCCGGCGAGCTCCGCGGGAGGACGACGCCGTCGACACGCACCTGTGGGCACCCACGGACTGCCACGGTCGGAGCGCCGACGATGTGCGGAGTCGGTCCGCCACCTGGAATGCTGCTGGTGTGTTCGACTCCCTCGGTCGCATGATCGCCAGGCGTCCGTGGACCGCTATCGCGGCCTGGGTCGCCATCGCAGGCAGCAGCTTCGCGCTCGCGGTGCTGGGGGTCGGCGGTGAGGGCGTGTTCGACCGGCTGAGCACGGGCGCGCCCGGCGTGCCCGGCTCCGAGAGCGCCGCGGCGGAGGCCATCCTCCTCGACGAGTCGACCTCGGGCCCGAGCCTCAGCCTGGCCGTCACAGGCGTCGACGTGACGGAGACCGACCTGTCCGGGCCGGTCGGCCGGCTGCGGACGCAGCTCGCCGCGGTGCCCGGAGTGGCGTCCGTCATCGACCCGTTCGTGGTCCCGGACGGACCCGGCAGTGCCGCGGCGGCGCCGCTGGTCGCGGCCGACGGCGACGGGTTCCTCGTCGTCGTGGAGCTCGAGCCGGACCTCGGGGAGGCGGAAGGCCCCGCCCTCGCGGAGGTCGAAACCCTGCTGCGAGCCGCACCCGACGCCTTGGGCGGCGGAGCCGAGCTCAGCGGCCGGGTGGGCGGCACGTCGCTCATCGTCGACGAGATCACGAGCCAGGTCGCCGAGGACCTGGCGACCGGCGAGCGGATCGCTCTGCCCATCGCGCTCCTCGTGATGGTGCTGGTCTTCGGCGGCTTCATGGCGGCAGCGATGCCGATGGCCGGTGCGCTGGTGAGCATCGCCGTCGGGCTGGGCACGGTCTACGGCCTGTCCTTCGTGATGGACATGGACGCGTCCGTCGTCAACGTCGTCACGATCCTGGGACTCGGCCTGTCCATCGACTACGGCCTGCTGATCGTGTCGAGGTACCGGGAGGAGCTGCACCGGCTGCTCGACGACGACGGGGGCACCGCCGTACGCCAGCGCCGCGGCGACGGCGCGGTCGAGACGGCACTGCGCGTGACGATGCGGACCGCCGGCCGCACGGTCGCGTTCTCCGCCCTCACGGTCGCGATCGCCGTGTCGGGACTGGTGGTCTTCGCCCCGAGCATCCTGAGGGCGTTCGGGGTGACGAGCGCCGCCGTCATCGTCATCGCGGTGAGCACCGCTCTGACCCTGGTCCCAGCGCTCCTGCGCCTCAGCCGTCGTCGCCTGGTCCGGCCCGGGCTCGTCGCGCGCGTGCCCGGCCTGCGCGCAGTGCTCGCGCGGACCGGCGACGTCACCGCGACCGAGGGTGTCTTCTCCCGGCTCGCCGCCCGGGTCCAGCGGCGGCCGTGGCTCGTCCTCCTCGGGTCCCTCGCCGTCCTCGCGCTGCTGGCGCTGCCCGCGCGCACGATCGAGCTGCGTAACTCCACGATCGAGCTGCTGCCGCCGAACTCCGACCAGCGCGCCTACGTCGAGCAGATCGGGCGGCAGTACCCGGCGTCCGCGACCGCGCCGATCACCGTGCTGGCGCAGGCTCCGCTGGAGGAGGTCGCCGCCTGGAGCGCCCGGCTCGCCGAGCTCCCGGACGTCGCCGCCGTCGACCCGCCGGCGCCCCTCGGGTCCTACGTGGTCGTCGGCGTGCGGCCGGACACCGACGACGCAGGCGGCGCCGTCGCGCGCGCCGTCGTCGCCGACCTCCGCGACGTGGACGCCCCCTTCCCGTCGTGGGTGACGGGAAGGGCGGCGGTGCAGGTGGACTTCGTCCAAGCGCTCGCAGAGCGCCTCTGGTGGGCGGTGGGCATCGTGGCTGCCGCCACGCTCCTCCTCCTGTTCCTCATGACCGGCTCCGTGATCATCCCGGTCAAGGCCCTGCTGACGAATGCCGTCTCCCTCGCCGCGACCCTCGGCGTCCTCGTGTGGGTGTTCCAGGAGGGCAACCTCGCCGGGCCGCTGGGTTTCATCTCCACGGGTGGTATCGAGACCTACGTCGTGGCGCTCGTCATCGCCTTCGCCTTCGGGCTCGCCATGGACTACGAGGTCTTCCTGCTGTCCCGGATCAAGGAGCTCCACGACTCGGGGCACTCCAACGACGAGTCGGTCCGGCTGGGCCTGCAGCGCTCCGGCCGCATCATCACCTCGGCCGCGGCCATCATCATCGTGGTGTTCACGGGCTTCGTCTTCGGTGAGCTGCTCGTGATCAAGGAGGTGGGCCTCTCGCTCGCCGTCGCGGTGTTCATCGACGCCACGCTCGTCCGCATGCTGCTCGTGCCGGCGACGATGACGCTCCTCGGCCGGGCGAACTGGTGGGCACCGCGCTTCCTGCGGCCGGTGCACCGTCGGTTCTCCATCAGCCACTGAGAACTCCCATCAGCGACTGAGGATCCGCCCGTAGGCTCCGCTCGTGATCCGCCCGTTGCTCACGACCCTGTGGAGCGCCGCCCTGTTCACCGCCGTGGTGCTCGCGCTCGTCCCCGCGCGGGTGACCGAGCACACTCCGTCGCAGACGCGCCGACGGCGGGCGACCTGGCTGTCGTGGGCGTTCGGGATCGCGGGTCTCCCGCTGCTCCTCGGCGCCGTCCTGTCGCTGCCCATCGGTGGACCCCCGAACCCCCTGGGCATGGTGGCGTTCGTGCTCCTGTGCGTCCTCGGGGGCGTCGCGTGGATCGTGCTGCGCGGTGTGTGGGGCCGGGTGCACGACACCGAGCGGGCGGAGCGCAGGGCCGCCGGCGAGCATCGCACCGGCGAGGCTTGGGCCGACCCGCCCCCTCAGCCGCACCGTGGGCTCTCGGGCGAGGAGGCCCCGCCGACGCGCTGGTGACCCGACCGGGTGACACGACTCCCCCGTTCGGCGCACGCGAGCGGTTTCACACGCCGTTTACCGTGGCTTATGACCCCCGAGCACTTCGCAGCCCAGTTCGAGAAGGCCCGCTACGAGTCCATGCTCTCCCGCCGCTGGGAGGACCTGCGGGAGTCCGAACGCCAGACCCGCACCTCCGTCGCCCTGACCGCACTCACCAGCTGCGGTCTCGCCGACGTCCTCCTCGCGGCCCACGAGGACGCAACCCGCGCTGAGGTCTTCGAGGGCCTCCTGGCGCAACGGGACGCAGAGATCGCGCGGATCCGGGCGGAGCACTCCCAGGACATCCGCACGCTCGAAGCGGCCCACACGGAGCGCGAGGCGGCCCTCGTCGCCGAGCTCGCGGACGCCGACGCCCGGCACACGGCGCAGCTCGCCGACGCCGAGTCGCGACACGCCGCCGAGCTCGCCCGCCTGCAGGCTGCACACGAGGCGGCCCTGGACCAGGTGCGCACCGAGCACGAGAGCCAGGTCGACCGGCGCCGGGCACTGCGGGACGGCGCGCTCGCGGTCCCGTCCGCCGTCGGCCTCGACCGCGCACCGCGCGAGGAGGCCGCGGTGGCGTGACGACGTCACGCCACCGCCGGGCGGTTCAGGTCCTCAGGTGGTCGGTGCGGCCTGTGCGACCGGCGCCGCCTTCGGCTTGTCCGGGGTGGCGTCGACGCCCGCCTCCTTGCGCTGCTGGGGCGTGATGGCCGCCGGCGCGCCCGTGAGCGGGTCGTAGCCGCCGCCCGACTTCGGGAAGGCGATGACGTCGCGGATCGACTCGGAGCGCGTGAGCAGGGCGACGATCCGGTCCCAGCCGAAGGCGATGCCGCCGTGCGGCGGGGCACCGAACTGGAAGGCGTCGAGCAGGAAGCCGAACTTCTCCTGCGCCTCGGCCTCGCCGATCCCCATGACCTGGAAGACCCGCTCCTGCACGTCCCGCCGGTGGATACGGATCGACCCGCCACCGATCTCGTTGCCGTTGCACACGATGTCGTACGCGTAGGCCAGAGCGCTGCCCGGGTCCTCCTCGAACCGGTCGATCCAGTCGGGCGTGGGCGACGTGAACGCGTGGTGCACGGCGGTCCACGACCCGGTCCCGACCGCGACGTCGTCGTCCTCGCCCGTCGGCTTGAAGAGCGGGGCGTCGACGACCCACACGAAGGACCACGCGGACTCGTCGATCAGCCCGCCACGCCGGCCGATCTCCAGCCGTGCCGCGCCGAGCAGTGCGCGCGCCTCGGACGGCTTGCCCGCGGCGAAGAACACCGCGTCGCCGGGCTGTGCCCCGACCGCCGCCACGAGTCCGGCCCGCTCGGCGTCGGAGAGGTTCTTGGCGACCGGCCCGGCGAGCTCCCCGTCCTCAGCCACCGTCACGTAGGCCAGGCCGCGCGCACCGCGCTGCTTGGCCCACTCCTGCCACGCGTCGAAGCCGCGCCGGGGCGTCGAAGCGCCACCCGGCTGCACGACAGCGCCCACGTACGGCGCCTGGAACACCCGGAACGGCGTGTCTGCGAAGTACTCCGTGAGCTCGACGAGCTCGAGCCCGAACCGAAGGTCCGGCTTGTCGGTCCCGAACCGCCGCATCGCGTCCGCGTACGTCATGCGCGGGACGGGCGTGGGCACCTGGTAGCCGATGAGGTCCCACAGCGCGACCAGGACCTCTTCGCCGATCGCGATGACGTCGTCCTGCTGGACGAAGCTCATCTCCACGTCCAGCTGCGTGAACTCCGGCTGACGGTCGGCCCGGAAGTCCTCGTCCCGGTAGCAGCGGGCGATCTGGTAGTAGCGCTCCAGGCCCGCGACCATCAGCAGCTGCTTGAACAGCTGCGGCGACTGCGGGAGCGCGTACCAGGCGCCCGGCGAGAGACGCGCCGGGACGATGAAGTCGCGGGCACCCTCGGGCGTCGACCGCGTGAGGGTCGGCGTCTCCACCTCGACGAAGGAGTGCGCGTCGAGCACCCTCCGGGCCGCGGCGTTCGCCTTGGCCCGGAGCCGCATCGCGTGCGCCGGGGCGGGCCGCCGCAGGTCCAGGTAGCGGTACCGCAGGCGCGCCTCCTCGCCGATCGGCTCATCAAGAGCCGACGAGACCTGGAACGGCAGCGGCGCGGACTCGTTCAGGACGACGACGTCGGTCGCCGTCACCTCGATGGCGCCGGTGGCGAGGTTCGGGTTCTCGTTGCCCTCGGGCCGTGCCCCCACCGTGCCCGTCACCTGCAGGACGTACTCGTTGCGCAGGCCGTGCGCCACCGCCTCGTCCCGGATCACCACCTGGGCGATGCCCGACGCGTCGCGCAGGTCGATGAAGGCGACGCCGCCGTGATCACGCCGCCGGTCCACCCAGCCGGCGAGCGTGACGGTCTGGCCGGTGTGCTCGGCTCGCAGTGAGCCGGCGGTGTGGGTGCGCAGCACGAAGGTCCTTCCTCCATCGGGTCGACGCCGTTGGGCGCCCGCCCGAGTCTAGTGGGGCACCGCGCGGGGCCTCAGAACAACGCAGGCTGGGCGACCACGGGTGGCGCCACTCCCCCGGACCCGTGCCCGGCGCCCCGCTGGCGGGATGACCACGCCGGGCCCACCGTCGAGCGGCCGTCGAAGCCGTGCCGGGCGAGGAGCGGCGCCACGCGCCCGCGCAGCCACTCCCCGTAAGCGCCCGCCGTCCGGCGACTGAAGAGCTCGTCGTAACGCGGCACCAGCTCCGGATGCGCACGGGCGAGCCACCCGAAGAAGACGCCGCGCACCGATCCCGGGAGGTTGAGCGGGATCACGCTCACGCCGGTGGCACCGGCGGCCGCGATGGCGGCCAGCAAGCCGTCCAGCTCGGCGTCACCATCGGTGAGCCACGGCAGGACCGGCGCCAGGAAGACATGGCAGGGCAACCCCGCCTCGCGAACGGCACGGATGAGCTCCAGGCGCACCCGCGGCGTCGGTGCCCCCGGTTCCAGCGAGCGGGCGAGCTCGGCGTCGAGCAGCCCGAGCGACACGTTGACGCCCACGCGCACCTGGCCTGCGGCATCGGCGAGGAGCGGCAGGTCCCGGCGCAGGAGCGTCCCCCGCGTCGTCACGGAGAAGGGCGTGCCGGAAGTGGCGAGCGCCTCCACGATTCCTGGCATCAGGGCGTACCGGCCCTCGGCGCGCTGATACGGGTCCGACGTCGTACCGACCGCCACGTGCTCGTGCTGCCACGAGGGGCGACGCAGCTCGCGGCGAAGCACCTCGACGATCGTGGTCTTCACGACGATCTGGGTCTCGAAGTCCTCGCCCGCGCCGAGGTCCAGGTACTCGTGGCTCCGGCGCGCGTAGCAGAAGGCACAGGCGTGCAGACATCCCCGCATCGGGTTCAGGCTCCAGCGGAACGGCATGCCCGCCGTCGGCGGCACCCGGTTGACGGCCGTGCGGGGCGCCACCTCGTGGAAGGTCACGCCGGCGAACTCCGGTGCACGGACGGTCCGCAGAAGGCCACCGAGCTCGAGCCCCGGCAGCGGCGTCGTGCCGTCCACCGTTCGCGTCTCCCACCGCATGACTGCAGTCGAACATGTGTTCGATGCGCTGTCAAGCGGCTGTGCGGTCAGCCCTCGCCAGGCACGACCCGCGGACGGAGGTCGGCGGCGGGGGGCTCCCAGGCCGAGGGGTCGGCTGCGTGCTGCTCGCCCGACCTGATGTCCTTGACCTGGTGGTCCGTCGCGGGCGTCCCGTCGCCGTCCTGGCCCACCCGGGCCGGGACGGCCGGGAACCACACGAAGGGCACGCCGCGCCGGTCCGCGTACCTGATCTGCTTGCCGAACTTCGCCGCCGTCGGGGCGACCTCGACGGGGATCCCCCGGGCTCGCAAGGCCGCCGCCACCTGCTCGCTGGCGGCGCGGGTCTCCTCGCTGACCACCGCGACGACGACCGCGCTCGGCACCCCGCGCGTGGCACGGACCAGGCCGGCCGACAGCAGCCGCGAGACCAGCCGGGACACACCGATCGAGAGCCCGACCCCCGGGTACGTCGTGGTGCCGTCCGACGCGAGCGAGTCGTACCGGCCGCCGGAGCAGATGGAGCCGAGGTCCTCGTGGCCCACCAGCACGGTCTCGTAGACCGAGCCCGTGTAGTAGTCCAGCCCTCGGGCGATCTTCAGGTCGGCCGTGATGACGCCGGGGGCGCGACCCTGCGCCGCGGTGAGGAGAGCTCCCAGCTCGTCGAGGCCCTGGTCGAGGAGCGGGTCGGTGACCTGGTGCCGGGCAGCGAGCTCCCGGACCTCGCCGACGACCGAGGCTTCCGACCCGTGGATGGCCGCGAGCTCGAGCATCGCGGCGGCCTGGTCCGGTGTGGCGGCGGCCTCCGCGGCCAGGAGGTCGGCGACGGCGGCGGGCCCGACCTTGTCGAGCTTGTCCACGCTGCGCAGGACGGCGTCCACGTCCGTGAGCCCCAGGCCACGTGCGAAGCCCTCCATCACGCGCCGGTTGTTGACGAGGATGCGCACCCCGGGTACGCCGACGTCGGCCAGCGCGGCGAACGCGTCCGCGATCACGAGGGGCAGCTCGACCTCGTAGTGGTACGGGAGCTCACCGGCACCCACCACGTCCACGTCCGCCTGGACGAACTCGCGGAACCGGCCGTCCTGCGGTCGCTCCCCGCGCCACACCTTCTGGATCTGGTAGCGGCGGAACGGGAAGGTGAGGTGCCCGGCGTTCTCGAGGACGTACCGCGCGAACGGCACGGTGAGGTCGAAGTGCAGGCCGAGCCCACGGTCCGCCTCGCGGTGGCCGCGACCGGCGGCCTCCTCCGCGGACTCCTGCAGCCTGCGGAGCACGTAGACCTCCTTGGAGGTCTCGCCCTTGCGCAGCAGCTGGTCGAGGGGCTCCACCGCACGCGTCTCGATGCCGGCGAACCCGTGGAGCTCGAACGTACGGCGCAGCACGTCGAGCACATGCTGCTCGACCACGCGCCCGTCCGGGAGCCACTCGGGGAAGCCGGACAAGGGGGTGGGGCGTGCCATGCGGGTTCCTCTCACAGCGCGGTCAGGAAGGGGTTGCCGGCGATCTCGGCGGCGATGGTCGTGGCCGGGCCGTGGCCGGGCAGCACCCTGGTGGCCGGGTCGAGCCGGGTCAACCGGGCCAGGGACTCGCGCATCCTCGCGGTGTCGCTGCCGGGGAAGTCGGTCCTGCCGATCGAGCCGGCGAAGAGGACGTCACCCGTCAGTGCCACGACCCCGTCAGCCACGTCCACGAGGTAGACGGTGGAACCCTCGGTGTGGCCGGGCGACGGCAGCACGGTCACGGGCGCACCCGTGGGGGCGACGGCGTCGAACGTCGTGACCCGCGCCGGCACGGGCGGACCGTCGGGGACGCCCGCCGCGGTCGCGACGGC
>Ga0196970_1000688_pt1 | contig 34083 bp, 34 predicted proteins | sample S1v_513CmetaG_FD_148672 | JGI IMG/M metagenome (GOLD analysis project Ga0196970, IMG submission 148672) | Soil microbial communities from Anza Borrego desert, Southern California, United States - S1+v_5-13C | ecosystem: Environmental > Terrestrial > Soil > Desert | place: USA: California... | reverse complement strand
GCTTCAGGCTGGAGCTTTGCCGCAGGCCCTTCAGATTCCCAGTCACCCGGGACACCCTGCCATCCGCGCCTCCCGGCATGCGGACTCTTCTTAGGCTACAATCCCCGTTTACGAGCTTGGGGACAGGGAAGACTTGAACTCCCTAGTTACGTAAACTGCGAGGCGTACATGAATGCGACCCGCCTCTCATCGTGAAGAGGCGGGTCGTGTTCGTTATGGTTGGTACGTTCCTTTCACTCTCACAGCACCCTCGCGGAAGATCAGGTCCTCCAGGACCAGTCCCGGCTGCTGGAGTTCGCCGTTGATGACGTTGGTCAGTTCTGCCTGCGCGTCGGCGCCAAGCACCGACAGCGGCAGGGGGATGCGGCCCACTTCCAGCCGTTCGATTTGCAGGTCGACTTTACTCTGGCCGGCCAGGTCCAGGCGCCCCTTCACGTACATGGGCAGCACCTCAGGGGTGGCCCGGGGCAGGAACTTGACCACTTCGGCCGGCAGGGCCGTCTTGGCGATGGACAGGGCGATCTCCACCATCCCATCGGCATGAATGCGGACCTGCGGGTCACGGATGGGCGAAGACCCCGTGGCCTGGTGGGCCAGCAGGGCGGTCAGCTCGCCCTCGGTAAACTCACGGTCGATGGGCTGCGGGCCGGCCTTCGGGGAGTCGGCGGCTGCGGGCGGCCGCTTGAGAAGGAAGCTGACTTCCTCCACCACCCGGTCGTAGTCTTCGGCGGTGGCGGTTACGCCCAGGTCGCGGGGATGGTCGGCACCGACGACGCTGGAGAGCCCCGGCACCAGACCGGTCATCGCCACCAGCACCACAACGGAGAGCAACAGCAGCAGGAAGATGGCCAATAAGACCTTCCAGATCTTGAGACGCCGCCGGGGCTTATGGGCCTCCTGCATCTCCGTCCCCTCCTTGACATGTGGCACATATTCGATGTATGAGAATTGTACCACGTACGAGGACGAGGAGGAAACAGAATGCGGACCAACATCAGCGGGAACAGCCCGTGGGAGCCGATTGTCGGCTACTCCCGAGCTGTGCGGAAGGGCAATATCGTCCATGTGGCAGGCACCACCGCCACCGGCGACGACGGCAAGATCGTGGGTGTAGGCGACCCGTACGCCCAGGCAGTCCAGACGCTGCGGAACATCGAAAAAGCGCTGCTGGCAGCGGGAGCGACGTTGGCAGACGTAGTCCGGACCCGGATGTACGTGACCGACATCGCGCAAGCCGAGGCGATCGGGCGGGCGCACGGGGAGTTCTTCCGTGAGATTCGCCCCGTCGCGACCATGGTGGAGGTCAGCCGTCTGGTGGAGCCGGAGATGTTGGTGGAGATTGAGGTTGAGGCGATTATCTAGCGGGGACGCGGGACTGGTGGAAGATCTCGTATAAGATGAGGCTGGCAGCCACCGCCACGTTGAGCGAGTCGCGCCGGCCGACCATGGGGATGTAGACCATGGTGTCGCAGAGCGCTTTCTGCTCGGGCGTAAGTCCGTCGCGCTCGGCGCCCATCAGGAGGACCGTGGGAGATGGGTAAGCGGCCTCACGATACGGTACGGTGGCGCCCAGGTCCGCTGCAGCCAGATGGACGTTCCACCTGTGCTTCCAGGCCGCGAAGGTGTCGATGTCGGCGTGGACCATTTTCAGCGAGAATACGGCGCCCAGGCTGGCCCGGGCCGTGGCCGGGTCGTAGGGGTCGGTGGAGTTGCCCAGCAGCATGACGCCGGCGCCGCCCACGGAATCCAGGGTCCGCATGACGGTGCCCAGGTTGCCGGGGTATTGGACCGAGTTCATGGCAATCCAAGGCCGTCCGTCGCTGGGGTCGATGTGATCAAGGTGGTGCCAGCGCTGGCGGATGACGGCGGCCAGGCCCTGCCGGCCTTCGCTCTCGGTCAGGCTGTCGTAGACGTCGGGCGAGACTTCTATGTACTCGGCGCCCCGGGCGATGGCGGTCTGGATCATCTCCCGGGCAAAGGGGCTGCGGACCCGGTCCGGGCTGACGATCAGCTGGACGACGTCCATGCCGTTCTGGATCGCTTCGCCAACGAGCTGCGTGCCTTCGGCGAACATGAGGCCGGTCCGGGTACGCTCAGGGCGCTGGCGCAGGGCCCGGATGGCCTTGATGGTGGCGTTGCTGCGACTTGTTATCATACTTGCCTCCATAATCGAAGACTCACTTATTTAGAATACTACTACGTCACCACGTGAGGAAGGCCCACCGTATGCGTTGTGCATCCGGTGGGCCTTGCTGCGCTGCGTCCTTTGTGCGTTGCTGGTGCGTGGTTTTTGGCCCTGGGGGGCGCCCGAGGCTCGCGCCAGGTACATCCCGGGTGCATCCCGGGTGCATACCGGGTGCATCCCGCAGGCGTCCTGGGTTTAGCCCAAGGCCATGCCGAGGGCCTCCTTACTACCTCCTGGCTACATCCCGGGATCGCTCCCTTCCCCCGGAAGGCTACTGCCTCATGGCTTCAGATGATCTCCACTGCATGTCGGGAACGCAGAGGGAGGGCTTCGGCAGGTGGGGTGCGGGTAGTCGGGCCGAACATGGCCATACCGGCCGGACCTACTGCCGCAGCCCTTCTCGACCAGGCAGAGATCCATCCTATCGCCGACGAGGCGCCTTCCCGGGTGCATCCCGGGTGCATCCCGGGTGCATCCCGGGTGCATCCCGGGTGCATCCCGGGTGCATCCCGGGTGCATCCCGGGTGCATCCCGGGTGCATCTCGGGCGCATCTCGGGCGCATCCCGGGTGCATCTCGGGTGGGGTTACCAGGGCGCTCCCCTGACGTGGTTCCACTGGAAATTCCCGAGGGGGCCCGCGCTCAAGTGGGAAAATCCAGCGGAATTCGCAAAACCTGGAGCCCCAGAGGTGACATAACTCGGGTTTTGGGGCCTGATCCGGGCCAATGTACCGTCCTGCGGCTCCACAAGAGCCATCTGCGAAGTGAACAAGCGCTTTAAAAACGTGATTCAACGACATTTTCCCCAGCAACCTGAGCTGCCCCCGGAAAAAAGTAGTGGAAGCCACGGCGAGCGCTGACTAATCGGCTCTTGGGGGGCCGTACGGAAAAGGGCGGGCTCATCTCACCACCCGGAACTCAGCGCTCTCATAGGCACGGCGACTTCGTTCGTTATACGTGTAAATTGACTTGACCGCCAGGTCCCTCCAACCAAGTGACCGGGCCCGACGAACCAGCATGGCGATGACCCGCTTCCCCAGTCCACGGTTCCGGTACTCCTGGTGGCCAATCACAATCGGCATGGTGTGGGGAGCGAGGGTGGCGTCTCCAATGGGAAGCCAGCCGGACGGGGTCACCACTTCGATGACGTACACCATGCAAGTCTGGTTCCTGCCCTTTTGGCTGCCGACATGCACGAGCCATGGAATGAGCGGCCTCGAGCGGGGCAGTCCCGGTGGTCGGCGCCCGCAGGGCGCCAAAAGTAGTTGTTTGCGCCCACTTCCCTGGCCACCTGGGTTCGGAAAGAAATGTCGCGACCGTTGCCCGGCGGGGCGAACAAACTCGACGGAACCATGCTTAATAGAGCCATCTCGCCCGCTCTCGTGGCCCCGCCCTGGCTGCGGACGTTGTCGAATCCAGTCAGATCAAGTTGAATCCCGGGGGATCTTGGCGAACCTGTGGGGCGTAACCTGGCCGTGCGGGGCCGGGTTACGCCCCAGTTCCGTCCAGTTTGTTCATCGCCGTCCGTAGGGTCCCGGGCAAATGGTTCCGAACCCACACGGCGCCCCCCGGACGGGACGTATGCAGGACGCATGCCAGATGTACGGGCGGTGTACGGGAGATGTATGCGGGATGTATGCCAGGCGGACCCGGAACAGATTTGCCCACTCCCCGGGACGCCTGTGACAGTAGTGCTCCACGTACCCAGGACCGAAACCGGGTGAATCTCGGCGGGCAACGAGGGGGCGCCGCCCAGCGAATCCGCCATTGCCCAGCCTCCCTCAGAAGACCCGTGGGAGTAGGGCTGGCGCCACATCCACCACGGGCGGCATGCAGGCAGAGGGTGCGCAGCATGGCAGCAGGATGTGAGCGGCATGCAGGCCGGATGCAGGCGGCATGCAAGCGGCATGTCAGCCCATGTCCCAACCAACCGCGAACGCTCATAGGCTGAACAGGGGATGTACGCCCCCGTACACCACGAAGGGAGCCGGGTCCACGTGCTCTTTTCCCCGTTCGCCCAAATCACAAACCCCGATGTGGGGTTCCAACTGTCGATCTGCGTCAACAGTATGGCAGAACAACTGATCATGCAGGCCCTGCGGGGCGTGCTCACCGCACCGTTGCCCGTCAATGGCCGGACGATCACCCTGGTGCCGCCCGGCACGCCGCTGGACATCCGGGCCATGTGCTCCAGCAGCAGGGAACGGATTGGCGTCTGGTTTCCCACCGCCCCGGCAGCAGGCCGGGACGAAGCCCTCCGGCTGCCGTCCAGGCTCCTGCCGGGAGAGAACTACGTCCAACAGATCAGCCTGAACGGCATCCGCTTTGTCGCCGACCGCATCTGGGCCGACCCCATGACGCCCAAACGCATACGCCTGCCCGACCCCTTTGCCGACGCCCGGCTGACTACCTTTGAAATCACCCTGGCACCGCCCAACCGTATCGTCACCCGCATCGACGGGGTGGTCCCGGTGGCGGTCCTCGGAGACGTCGGCTTCAACGTCATCATCACGGACACGGTCTCCCTCGACGCGCAGGGGCGGGTTACGTGCACGCCGGTGGGTATCCCCATGGTCAACGTCTCCAGCGGGCTGCTCCTGTCGCCGCTGCGGCGGGTCGCGAGCGTCTTTGCGACGGCCCTCATCGGGTCGATGGGCCCCATGATGGGCCTGGGCTGCCTGGCGCTGCGCGGCCTGGCGCCTGGCTTCATCAATGTCCCGGTCTGCGGGCGGATCGACTTCCCCTACTCCCGCCTGGATCTCGACAGCGCCGGGGTGGTTCTGGGCAGCCGTGCGCCGCTCGCCATGTGCCTGCTGATGGCACGGATCGAGGAGGAGCCGTTCCGGGCGCCCAGGTAAAAGAGAAAGGCGCCGGCAACTGCCGACGCCTTTCGTTATGCACTTACTTTCCCTGGGCGACCTCGACGATCGCCTGCTCCAGCACATCAAGCGCCTCGGCGAGCTGATCCATGGTGATGACCAGCGGCACCAGCATCCGCAGCGTCTGGCCATAGTAGCCGCACTTTACGATGATGACGCCCCGGTTGATGCACTTCTCCATGATCGTGTTGATCTCGGCGGCAGCGGGCTCCTTGGTGGCCAGGTCACGGACCAGCTCCACGCCGATCATGGCGCCCAGGCCCCGAATTTCGCCAACGTGAATCCTGGCGCCGCCCATGCCTTCCAGCCGATTGGCCAGGGCGCCGAACCGCTTCCGGAAGACGTCGCCAATCTCGTTCGCCCGCTCGGTCAGATTCTCGTTCTCGATGACGTCCAGCACCGCGTTCGCCGCAGCGCAGGCGACCGGGTTACCGACGTATGTACCACCGATGGCGGAGTCGCCGGGGGCATCCATGACATCCTTGCGGCCGATGACGCCCGACAGCGGCAGGCCGACGGCGATCGACTTGCCCACGCAGATCAAGTCGGGCACCAGGCCCAGCTGCTCGCTGGCGAAGAAGGTGCCGGTCCGGCCGAAGCCGGCCTGAATTTCGTCCGCAATCACCAGGAAGCCGTGCTTCTTGGCCAGCTCCTGGACCTTGGCCAGGTAGTCAGGATGCAGCGGCACAAAGCCACCTTCGCCCTGCACCGGCTCCAGGATGATGGCGGCGACGTTGGACGGGGCGACATGGGTGGTGAGCGCCCGCTCCAGGGCGTCGCCGCAGAACTTGACGTACTCGGCCTCGGTCATGCCGGTGGGGCGGCGATAGGTGTAAGGCGCCGGCACCCGGTAGATTTCCGGGGCGAAGGGGCCGAAGCCTTCCTTGTAGGGCTTCACCTTGGAGGTGAGGGCCATGGTCAGGTTGGTGCGGCCGTGGAAGGCGCCTTCCAGGGCGATGACCGCCTGGCGGCCCGTGAACTTACGGGCAAACTTGATGGCATTCTCGACGGCCTCAGCGCCGGCGTTGAAGAAGCAGGCCCTCTTGGCGAAGCTGCCGGGGGCCTTGGCAATCAGCCGCTCGGCCAGCTTGAGGTAGCTGTCGTACATGATGACCGAGAAGTCGGTGTGGGTGAAGTTCGCGGCGGACTCCTGGATGGCCTTGACCACGTGCGGATGGCTGTGGCCGACGTTCATGCAGCCGAGGCCGCCGGCGAGGTCGATGAAAACGTTGCCGTCCACGTCGGTGACCAGCGCGCCATGAGCTTCCTTGATGGCGACCGGCACATGGATGGAGAAGGCATCGGCGATCAGGGCGTCCTTCTTGGCCATGAGCTCCTTGGAGATGGGGCCGGGAACACCGGCGGTCAGCCGGATCGACTTGGTGTCACTCATGACGGTATCCTCCTGTGAAAGGTGGCGATGGTGGGTTCTATGCAAAAATGTATATTAGCCTTCGATTGACGCAACTCCTTCTACGTCTATGCAAAAATGAATAAAAAGGACGGTCCACCGCGGGGTGGACCGTCATCCGTTATGAGGGGCTGACCCAGATGGGCGTTGACCAGGCCATTTCGCCGTCACGCTGGGTGACCTTGAAGTAGTAGTAATTCTCCCGGGTCGGGTCGAACTGCTCGTCCACCCAGGCGACCGTCTCCCGGTTGTAGGTCTCGCCGTAGCAAGGCTGCCGCCAGACCACCCGGCCGTTCTTGATGATCTCCAGCAGCGTCAGGTGGGTGGTGCCGGTTACATCGGCGGTCAGCATGGGTCCCCGGCCGACCGCTGCAGCGGTCAGTTCGCTGCCCATGACGTGGTCGTTCAGGCGGACATCGAGGGCGATGGGCGCCCCGGTCACGGCGTAGCAGCGCCGGTCGTGCAGGGCCTGTACCACCGACTCGCGGCTCAGGTCTTCCGTCAGCACGGCGGCAAGGCCGCTGCCCAGGTAGTGCCACAGGTGATGGTGCCGGTCGACGGGGCTCTGGGCGTTGCCCGGGTTGCCATCGTGCCCGTCGCTGGATGCGATAATGCCAAAGCGCAGGCCCCGGTTCAGGGCGTCGACCACGTTCAGGTGGGCGAAGCGCTCGGCGCCGAAGCCCTTGTTCCGGTTCTCGGGGTATTCCGAAGAACCCCAGGATGAATAGACCTCCACCAGGCGGTCGTACTTGGCGTTCCAGAACTCCCAGTTGAGCGGGTGCGAAGCCGCCGACGGGTGGTGCGGCGCCGTAATGGCCAGGGTGTTCAGCCTGTCCAGCTTGGCCCAGAGCTCACGGGGGCTGTCGACGCCGGCAGCCATGGGCTGGCGTCCGCCGCCCTTGCCTACCTGCGCTTCCTGCCAACTGAGGAAGAACGGCTGGTTCGCATCGGCATAATAAACGTTTCGATGGCCGTAGACCAGCGACGTCCACTCAAAGGCGGGAATGGTGGCGAACCGGCCGGGGGCGTTGTACGCCTCCACCTTCTGCATCAGCGTGGCCCAGTGCTCATCGTTGGTCTGCCAGTCGTGCTCCGTCAGGGCGTAAAAGTCCAGGTTGGAGACGTCACGGGCGTAGGTGTAGTTCTCATCCACCGAACCGGTGCCGCAGGTGCCCAGGCCGCCGGCCGACTGCCCGCTGTGGGTGTGAATGTCGCCAAAGTAGATGTTGTACTGCCCTGCCCTGGGGGCGACCCGGCCCTGCACCACCGCCGCCAGGCCGGCGTAAAAATTGGAGTGAAAGCGCACGTTGGTGCCCTTATCCACCTTGAACCACTGGGTGGAGGCGTTCCGGTTCTCGGCCCGCACTTCGAAGATGGCGCCCTCCTCGGGGCGGACGAAGCTGCGATCGACCTTGACCACCAGCAGGCCGAAGGAGGCAAAAGCCTCTTCCCGCACTACCGAATCGAGAATCAGACCCATGCCCTGCGGCGCTGTTTCCAGGCGCCGCACTTCGTAGTGGACGGTGGCGTTCTCCGAGACCCAGGTATCGCTGTGCTTGACCACCCGCAGCGAGGCGAGCCGCTGCCCGTTCAGCAGCAGGTCGAAGCGGCCCGTGGGCTGGGGCAGGGCGGAACCGTTGCCAAGGCCGATCGCAAGCAGGAAGACGACCGAGGCGGCGTCGGTCTGCGGAACAGGGGCGCTGATCCAACGGACGAAGCCCGGTTCCTGGCTGTCCAGGTACCAGGCTTCATAGGGCGAAAACTCACCGAAGGAGGCGACGCGTTCCTTGTTGTGCCGGGCCTTGCCTTCATCGATGATGCGGTCAAAGCCGTTGACCATTTCGCAGCCGTAGCGCTGGCGAATCCAGGCGACGGCTTCATCCATGGTGCGGCGGCGTCCGGTGTGGGGATCGAATGGTCCGTCGTACATGTGTGCTGCACTCCTTGGTCCTGAGGGTTACCCTTGTAGGTTTGCCGTTTACTCCCCCATTACCTGCGTGAGCCCCGCCAGAGCAGACAGGATATACGTCTGGTCGGTCTGAATCCGGAAGCGCAGCTCGTTCTCTTCGGCCAGCGTTTCCCGGTAGATGCCGCGGATTTCGGCGTTGCCCCGGCGGTCAAAGCTGACCGTGACGTCAAGCGTGCCTTCGGGGTCATTGACCAGGCGCGCCTCGCCCTTCAGGGTGTCATAGCAGCGCTGCAGGTCGTCGCGGAACTGGCGGACGGTCTGCTGCTCGATCCAGGCCTTGCCGCTGGCCCGGTAGTTCCAGCTTTCGATTTCGACGATGGCCCGGCCGGCCGTGTGGGGCTCAAAGCCGATGGTGACCCGGCCGTGCTCACCGGCCAGGGTAAACTGGTCCATGGGGATCTGCGCCTTTTCCTTGTCGCGAATCGCATCCCAGCACCGGGCGGCGGCCTGGTCGACAACAGCGGGGGTCAGGGCGATCTGTCCGTCACGGGCGGACCTGATCAGCGACACCAGCGCGCCGTTAATGAAGGCGCTCAGCACAGCATCGGGCATCTTGCGGACGACGCCGGTCTGGCGGCCGGCCTCAAAGAGCCGGGACTCCAGCAACAGCGCCCGCCGCTGCACGGTACGGCTCTCTTCATCCAAATACGGCGCATGATGATGAAACTCCAGGAAGTCGAACGCGAGCCGGTTCGCCTCGGCGTAGGCGACACCCCGCTGCCAGTAGGCCCGGAACTGCTCCGACGGCGAGGCCGCCGACGGAAAGTCGGTCCAGAAGGCGTCCATCATCTCCCGCTTCAGCTTGCGGTAGAGCTCGTTGACGACCTTCTCCTTGCTGTCGAAGTAATGGTAAAGCGTGCCGACAGAGATGCCGGCCCGCTCGGCGATGAGCGGCACATTGGTGGCGTGGTAGCCCCGGTCGGCGAATAGCTCCAGGGCGGCGGACAGAATGGCAGCCCGCTTCTCTTCTTTGTTGACTTGGTTGGACATGACAGGCTCTCCTCTCTCTTCGGGTGGATCAAATATCGAATGAACGTTCATTTCACATTGCGTAGATTAACAGAGACGTGTCAATCTGTCAACATCTCCCGTACCGTTTCCAACGTCTTAAGTGACGCAAACATTTCTATTGCCGTTTTACTCATACTTGGATGGTGGGGGCGGGCGCATGCGGAGGGGCAAGGGCGCGTCGATTCTGGTCAAGCTGTTGGGGTTCGGGCTGGTGCTTGTCGCGTTGATGGTGACCATGGGCGTGACTGTCTTTGTCAGGATCGAGACGTTTCAGGGCACGATGGAAGCGACCCGGCAGCGGACTGACCTGGCGCAGGGGGCGCAAATGGTCCAGTCCTTCGTGTACAGTGAGGGGATGTCGCTGCTGGCATACGTTGAGTTCCGCCAAGATAAGGACCGCGTTGGTGTTGAGGCGGCGGCCTTTGGCGCCAGCGCTACGCTGGACAATCTGGTGCGGACCGCAGGGAACGATCCGGCCCGCGCCGTGCTGGACGACCTGATCAGCCAGCACGCTGTTTACGAGGGAGTCGCCCAGCGGGTGGTAGACTTAACGCAGCGCGGCCAGACCGTTGAGGCGCTTGAGCTGCTAAAGACAACGGCACGGCCGCTCCTCGACCAGATGATCGCCACCGCCGAGCGCCTGACCCAGGAGACGATTACCGCCGCGCACACCGCGTTCGAGGAAGCCGACCAGCGGAGTGAGGATGCGCAGTTACGGCTGATTCTGCTGCCGGTGGCGACGGTGCTGGTCGGCCTGATTCTCTCGTTCTGGATGGCCCGTCATTTGTCGCTGCCGCTCCGGCGCCTGGCCGACACGGCCAATCGGGTTGCTGCGGGCGACCTCACGGTGGAGGAACTAAAGGTAACCACGGGCGATGAGACCGGCGAAGTGACCCGGGCCTTCAACCATATGGTTGTCAGCCTCCGCACACTGATACAGAGCACGGTGGCGTCGGGCAAGGCCGTGGCCCATGCGGCGGAAGATTTGATGCAGTCCGCCGAACAGGTATCGCACTCGGCGGCGGCGGTGACGGCGGCCATTGGGCAGGTGGCGAGCGGGGCGGGCGTTCAGTCCGGCTCGGCGCAGGAGTCGGCCCGGGTGGTGGACGAGCTGCATACGGCGGTGACCCAGATCGCCGGGGGCGCCCAGGAACAGTCGGCGGGCACCCAGGAAGCGGCCCGCACGGTCGACCGGATGCAGGCCGCCGTGGCGGAGTCGGCGGCAACGGCCCGAGACGTGGCGGCGTCATCGCAGCAGGCGATGGCCGTGGCCCGGGAGGGGCAGCAGGTGATCGCCACCACCGCCGCCGGCATGGCGGAGATTCGGGCGGCGGTGCAGGATTCGGCTGCCCGGGTCAGTGAGCTGGGGGCGTTCTCGTCGCAGATCGATGAGATTACCCGGACGATTACGGAGATCGCGGGGCAGACGAATATGCTGGCCCTGAATGCGGCCATCGAGGCGGCCCGGGCCGGGGAGCACGGGCGGGGATTTGCGGTGGTGGCCGACGAGGTGCGGCTGCTGGCGGAGCGGTCGTCGCAGTCGGCCCGGGAGATCGGCGGGCTGATCGACCGGATTCGGACCGGCACCGCCGATGTGATGGAGTCGATGGCCCAGGTGACCGCCCGGGTGGAGGCGGGAACCCGCCTGACGGGCGAGACGGGCGCCCGGTTGAGCGAGATTCTGGCCGTGGTGGACCGGACGGGGCACGATATCGCGACGATCTCGGCGGCCATGGAGCGGCTGTCGGCGGCGGCCGGGCAGGTGGTGAATGCCGTGAACACCGTGGCTGCCGTCACCCAGGAGAACACCGCCGCCACCGAGCAAATGGCGACCAGCGCCGTGCAGATGACCGGGACGATCCGGGCGATTGCCGAGGTGGCTGAGCAGAATGCATCGGCCGCCGAGGAAGTGTCGGCGGCCATGGAGCAGCTGAGCGCGGGGAGTGCAAGCATTGCCCAGGCAGCGACGGAGCTGGCCCGGGTGGCCCGGTCCCTGCGGGATGAGGGGTCGCGGTTTAAGGTATGACCGAAGCGTGTGAGAAACAAAGCAGCCGGCACGCAAGTGCTGGCTGCTTCGGTGATATAGAAAGGCGGCGACCTATCATGAACAGAAGGCTGACGGGCCGGATTGCAGTGGTGACTGGCGTGAGCCGATCCATCGGCATTGGTGCTGCTATTTGTAGGCAGCTGGCGGCGGACGGCGCCCATGTCTTCTTTGCATACTGGCGGCCCTACGATGAGGTGATGCCGTGGGGCGCCGAGCCCGAGTTTCCTGCAAGGTTTGAGGACGAATTGCAGTTACTGGGCGTCAGGGCGGCGGGCCTGGAGGTGGATTTGTCTGCATCTTCGGCGCCGCGCCAACTTCTGGATGCCGTAGATGCGGCACTTGGTGCGCCTTCAATCCTGGTCAATAACGCCGCCTACTCCACGATGACGCCCTTCACGGAGTTGACACCGGCCAACCTCGATGCACACTACGCCGTGAATGTGAGAGCCACCTGCATGTTGTCGGCAGAGTTTGCCCGCCGGTTCCGGGGCGGTACGGGGGGCAGGATCATCAGTATGACTTCTGGACAGTCGCTGGGCCCGATGCCGGATGAACTGGCCTATGTCGCTACCAAAGGTGCCGTAGAGGCATTTACCGTGAGCCTGGCGCCGGCTGTCGCCCCCCTCGGCATTACGGTGAACGCCGTCAACCCTGGCCCTGTCGATACGGGTTACATGGATGAAAAGATGCGGGAAGCGCTGGTGCCAAAGTTTCCGTTCGGGCGGGTGGGACGGCCCGAGGACGCAGCTCGTCTAGTGGCATTCCTGGCAAGCGACGATGGCGCCTGGATGACGGGCCAGGTGTTGCACTCCGAAGGCGGCTTCCGGGACTGATGAAGACGCACCTCCGACCTATCAAGGTTGGGGGGCGGCGCCGGCGGGAACGAACAGTGCGATACTATCGTCAGGGAAGAAGAGCGGGTGGAGGTGCCGGCAGAGCGGGCCCTCTGGATCGCCTCGTCGGCCACTGATGGGCGGACCGGGCAGGAGTTCCGGGTGCTGACCGCAGCCCGCATGCTGAAGGGCATGCTGCGGGAAGGGGTCCGGCGCCTAACGAGGCGGAAGGCGCCGGAGATTTCGTTTAAGGTACGCACCGTTCATACAGATCCAAAGGACTGATGAGGCCTTGGTCGTATACTTCGACGGCTGGTGCCCGCTGTGCCGGGCTGCTAAGGAACGCCTGTCTCGGATGGACCACCGGGGGCGCCTCGCATTTCGCTCCATCCGTGATGAGGCTGTCGTCGGTGAGTTGGGCATCTCGCAGGAAGTACTGGCGAGACAGATGCATGTGCGAACTGACGACGGGCGGATCATCGGAGGGTTCCCGGCGCTGGTCGCGATTTCCAGACTGCTGCCGCCGCTGTGGCCGCTGTGGCCCTTCTTGGTGGTCGCAAAGTGGTTGGGCGTCGGGACTGTTGCTTATGACTGGGTGGCCCGGAACCGCAAGATTGTGCCCGTTGGTTCGTGCGAGGATGGCGCCTGCCCGATCCATCGTGCACAATAGGAGCGAAATCGCCGGTTCTTGTTGGTGGGCATGCATCGCCCTAGGTTCTGCCACAGCTAAAGTGGCGGGTTTTTGCGTTTCACGTCCGTTATGGACCAGGCGCTGCGATGGAGAGATTCCACTACTTTTTTCCAGGCCAGTCTACAGTCACGTGGGAAAACGTAGCGGAATCCTCAAAAATGAGGGCCTGGAGGTGACTGCATAACCGTTTTTCGGTCTGGCACGGACGATGTTGGTCCCACTGAGGTCTCAAAAGAGCCATTCGCGGGGTGAACGGGTCCCTGAAATTGTGATTCCGCTACGATTTCCCGATCCGCCGGAGGGCGCCTTGGAAAAAAGTAGTGGAACCCTGTCGCCCTCCACAACAGGTCGGGCGAGCACCGGCCCGAATTTGCATCATCCTCGCCCGCCCAACCGTCTAGGAGAGGAAAGGGGTGATTCACCCATGCGGCCAACAGGCGGACTTCCTCCGACGCCCCGTGCAGTATTTGGCCCGATAGCCCGGACTCGAGCGACTAGCCGGGCCAAAACAGAGCCGCCAGGACCTTTCCTTGGTCCTGGCGGCCATTTCATTATGCCTTCCGGAGCGAGGCCACGACCTGCTTCACCTTGCCCGGCGTAAGGCGGCCGTGCGTGGTCGAATCGACCATGACCGTCGGAGCCAGGCCGCAGGCGCCCAGGCAGGAGACCTGCTCCAGCGTCACTTCGCCGTCGGCGGTGGTGCCGCCGGGCTTGACGCCCAGCGCCTCGGACCAGGCGGAGAGCACGCTGCCGGCGCCCCGCACATGGCAAGCCGTGCCCATGCAGACCCGCACCGTGCGCCGCCCCGCGGGTTGGAGCCTGAACTGGGCGTAGAACGTCGCGACCCCGTAGACCCGGGCATAGGGCGTGCGCAGCGCTTCGGCAATCATGGCCATCGCCTCGGAGGGCACGTAGCCGAAGAGCGCCTGGGCATGCTGCAGGGCGGGAATCACCATGGCAGGCTTGCCGGCGTGCTGGGCCAGGAACTCCTTCAGCTGCTCCACCTTGGCCGGTACCAGGTCGGCGCAGCAGGAGTCGGGCGTCCCGCTAGGTCCAGTCCGCTTTCGCATCAGAACGCTCATGAGCGGGCCACCTCCACCTTCACTGCGCAGACTTTGAGCTCGGGAATCCGGGCGACGGGGTCGAGGACCGTGTTGGTCAGGAGGTTGGCCGAGGCTTCCCGGAAGTGGAAGGGCATGAAGATCACCTTGCTGCCGGTGCCGGGGACCAGCTTGACCGGGACGGTCACTTCGCCGCGCCGGGAGGTGACGCGAACCAGATCTCCATCGGACAGGCCCATCTGCGACGCGGTGGCCGGGTCCATCTCGGCGTAGGCGTCGGGGCGGTGCTGGGCCAGGGGGCGGGCCCGCCGGGTCATCGAACCGGAGTGGTAATGGTAGAGGCTCCGGCCTGTGGTAAAGACGAAGGGGAACTCGGCGTCGGGCAGCTCGGCGCTGGGCTTGAAGTTGACCGCCGAGAAGCGGCCCAGACCCCGGGTGAACTTCTCCCGGTGCAGAATGGGCGTGCCGGGGTGGTCCGGGGTCGGGCAGGGCCACTGGAGGCCGGCCTCGCCAAGGCGCCCGTAAGCGATACCGCCGTAGGACGGCACGGTGGCCGCGATCTCCGCCATGATCGCCTCGGGCGAGGCGTATTCCATGGGGTAGCCCAGCCGCTGCGCCAGCGCCACGATAATCTCCCAGTCGGGACGGGAGTCGCCCAGGGGCTGCAGTGCCTGATGGAACCGCTGCACCCGCCGCTCGGTGTTGGTGAAAGTCCCTTCCTTCTCCGCCCAGGAGCAGGCGGGCAGGATGACGTCGGCAAAGGCGGCGGTCTCGGTCAGGAAGAGGTCCTGGACCACCAGGAACTCCAGCCGGCTCAAGGCCTTGCGGGTGTGGTTGACGTCCGGGTCGGTCAGGGCGATGTTCTCGCCCATCAGGTAGAGCGCCCGGATTTCGCCTTCCATAATGCGGTCAGGCAGTTCCGAGGCCGCGGCGCCGGGCTGGGCGGGCAGGTCGGCCACGCCCCAGGCCTGGGCCAGCGTGGCGCGGGCGGCTGCGTCATGCACCTTGCGGTAGCCGGGCAGCGTGTCGTAGAGCGCCCCCATGTCGGATGAGCCCTGCACGTTGTTCTGGCCCCGCAGGGGGTTGACGCCGGTGCCGGGGCGCCCGATCTGGCCGGTCAGCATGGCCAGGTTGGCCAGCGTCAGTACGCCGTCGGTTCCCGTCGAATGCTGCGTCACGCCCATGGCGTAAAGGATTGTCGAGCGCTCAGCCTTGGCGTAGGCCTCCGCTGCGGCACGGATGAGGTCAGCGGGTACGCCACTGATGCCCGCCGCCCATTCCGGTGTCCTGCCATCCAGCGACGCGGCAAACTCAGCGAAACCCTCCGTGCGGGTGTCGACAAACTCCTCGTTCCAGAGGTCGCTCATCAGGATGTGGTTCATCATGCCCTGAAGCACCGCCACGTTGGTGCCCGGCAGGGGCTGGAGCCAGTGCGTCGCCGCTTCGGCGACTTCGATGGGGCGGGGGTCGATGACGACCAGGTTGGCCCCCCGCCGCACGGCCTCCTTGACCCGCAGGCTCGCCACCGGGTGGCTCTCCGTCGTGTTGGAACCGATGATCAGGATGGTGTTCGCATCTGCGATCTCATCCAGGGAGTTGGTCATGGCGCCACTCCCGAATACCGTCGCCAGACCGGCGACTGTGGGGGAGTGTCAGAGGCGGGCGCAGTGATCGACATTATTCGTGCCGATCGCTGCGCGCATGAACTTCTGGAAGAGGTAGTTCTCCTCGTTCGATGCCTTGGCAGAGCTGAGGCCCGCCACCGCATCCGGCCCAACGCCTTCCTTCACCCGGGCGAGCCCCGCGGCGGCAACCGCCAGGGCATCATCCCACGAAGCTTCTTCGAACCACTCGCGCCCGACGGCGCCCCGGGGGGCATCCGCCTTGCGGATGAGCGGCTTGAGCAGCCGATCTTCGTGGTGGACAAACTCCCAGCCAAAGCGGCCCTTGACGCAGGTCAGCGTGTGGTTGGCCGGCGATTCGGCGCCTTCGATCTTGATGATGCGGTTGCCCTTCACATGCAGGTCGATGGCGCAACCCACGCCGCAGTACGGGCAGATGGACCGGACCTTCTTCATCTCCCAGGAGCGGGCGGCGCCGACCTGCGACTTGGGCACCAGGGCGCCCACGGGGCAGCCTTGCACGCAGTTGCCGCAGAAGACGCAGGCGGAGTCGTTCAGCGACACGCCGTAGGGCGTGGAGACCAGCGTGGTAAAGCCGCGGCCGGCGAAGTCGATGGCGCCGTAGCCCATCACCTCATCGCACATGCGGACGCAGATGCCGCAGAGCACGCACTTCTCATAATCGATGCGGAAGAAGGGGTTGCTGTCGTCGACTTCCACCTGGCGGCGGGCGCCGACGTAGGAGCCTTCCTTGATGCCGTATTGATAGGCGTAGTCCTGCAGGGCGCAGTCGCCGCAGGCTTCGCAGTGGAAGCAGTCCAGCGGATGGTTCGAGACCAGGAGGTCGAGCACGTCACGCCGGGCATCGGCGACGATGGGCGAGTCGGTTTCGACTTCCATACCGTCGGCCACGGGCGTCGTGCAGGCGGCGACCAGGCCCCGGGCGCCCTTGACCTGGACCACGCAGAGCCGGCAGGCGCCGCTGGGCTTCAGCTGCGGGTAGTTGCAGAGCCGGGGCACATGAATGCCCGCGTCGTCCGCCGCTTGCATAATCGTCTGGCCGGGTTTGACCGCCACCCGAGCCCCATTCAGCAGAATCTCCATGTGCAGTCTCACCCCCGAATAACGGCGTCGAACTTACAAACATCAAAACAGGCGCCGCATTTGATGCAGATTTCGGGATCGATGACGTGGGCCTTCCGTTTCTCGCCGGCGATGGCCTCCACCGGGCAGTTGCGGGCGCAGAGGACGCAGCCCGTGCACTTGTCGGCATCGATGCGATAGCTGATCAGGTTTTTGCAGACGGCGGCGGGGCAGCGGCGGTCCAGGATGTGCGCCTCGAACTCGTGCCGGAAGTGCTTCAGGCTGGAGAGGACCGGGTTGGGCGCCGACTGGCCCAGGCCGCAGAGCGAGGTGATCTTGACATTCTGGGCGAGCCGCTCGAGGCGGTCGAGGTCGGCCATGGTGCCGTTGCCGTCGCAGATGCGGGTCAGGATCTCCAGCATGCGGGTGGTGCCCTCCCGGCAGGGGGTGCACTTGCCGCAGGACTCCCGGGCGCAGAAGGCCATGAAGAAGCGGGCGAAGTCGACCATGCAGGTCGTTTCATCGACGACGACCATGCCGCCGGAGCCCATAATGGCGCCTTCGCGCTGGAGCGACTCGTAATCGACAGGCAGGTCGAGGAGCGAGGCGGGGATGCAGCCGCCGGAGGGGCCGCCAATCTGGACCGCCTTCAGTTCCCGGTCATTGGGAATGCCGCCGCCGATGTCGTAGACGATCTCGCGAATGGAGATGCCCATGGGGACTTCGGCCAGGCCGGTCCGGTTGACTTGGCCCGTAAGGGCGAAGACCTTGGTGCCCTTGGAGCCCTCGGTCCCCATGGCGGCGTACCAGTCGGCGCCGTGGCGAATGATGGGGGCGATGGCGGCGAGCGTCTCGACGTTGTTGATGTTGGAGGGCAGCGCGAAGAGGCCCGCCTGCGCCGGGTACGGCGGGCGGGGGCGGGGCATGCCGCGGCGGCCTTCGATGGAGGCCATGAGCGCCGTCTCTTCACCGCAGACGAAAGCGCCTGCGCCTTCTTTGAGGTGCAGGTGGAAGCTGTGGTCGGTGCCCAGGATGTTGTCGCCGAGGTAGCCTTTTTGGTGCGCTTGCTCGATCGCGTCCCGGAGCCGTTCCAGAGCCAGCGGGTACTCGGCGCGGCAGTATATGTAGCCTTCGTCCGCACCGATGGCGTAGGCGCCAATCACCATGCCTTCAATGACAGCGTGGGGGTCGCCTTCCAGAATGGAGCGGTCCATGAAGGCGCCGGGGTCGCCTTCGTCGGCGTTGCAGATGAGGAACTTGTGCGGGCCGGGCGATTTGGCGGCCAGCTCCCACTTGCGACCGGTAGGGAAGCCGGCGCCGCCCCGGCCGCGCAGGCCGGAGGCTTTGACCGCCTCCACGATGGCTTGTGGGCTGTTGGTGAGGGCTTGCTTGAGCGCCTGGTAGCCGCCCCGGGCCTCGTAGTCGGCGAGGCTGGTCGGGTCGATGAAGCCGCAGTTTCGGGTGGCGACCCGGTTCTGGGGGGCGTAGAAAGGCAGGGTCGGGTAGGGGTTGGGTGCATCGACGCATTCGCCCAGGAGCAGTTCGGTGACGGGTTGGCCACCAACCAGGTGCTTTTCGATGATGCGTTTGACCTGGTCAGGCTTGACCCGCCGGTAGGTGAAGCGTTGACCCTCGAGTTCCACGTCAAGCAGGGGCTCTTCCTGGCAGTAGCCAATGCAGCCCACGCCTACGACGGGTATGTCTGGCATGCCCAGGTCGGTCAGCGCCCGCTCAGCCGCAGCCCAGACCGCGCCAGCGCCTGCTGCAAGTCCGCAGGTGCCGGAGCCGATCAGGATGCGGCCCCGCCGTTCCGCCATGCGTTAGCCCTCCTCACTGAAATGATTCCCTTTTATGGTAAGCTTGCAGATTTCTAAGGACTATGACCCGAAGTGCTTATTTCCGGGGTCGGGTAGGTAAAAGGACGAGGGTCGGCACCTAGGTTGGGCTCCGGTTGGAGTCCTACGGTCGGGCGAGGTTCCGGCGCCGGTCGAGGGTGGGAGTTCGAGGAAGGAGCCGGTCAGCAGCGGGTCACCAGCCGGTCACCAGCCGGTCAGTTAGGAAGATGAGCGGGTCAGTTCCAGTGATTTGCGGAGACCAACGGGGTGCTACAGGTGATGAAGAGAGACCAACGGGTCATGAAGGGCCGCTTAGGGAGACCACGGGGTCACGACCGGGTCAGTTCCAGAGACCAGCGGGTCACGATCGGGTCACTTCCAGAAACCAGCGGGTCACGATCGGGTCACTTCCGGAGACCAACGGGTAACGAGCTGGTCAGTTCCGGAGACTTCGAGGCAAGATGGAGAGGCTTTCGGACCTCATGAAACCAGATGCAGAGGCTTCCAGATCTGACGAAATCAGGCGGGTACATTATCGGACCTGATGAAACCAGATGAAGGGACTTTCGGTCCTTACGAAACCAGATGCAGGGACTTTTGGGCCTCATGAAACCAGATGAAGGGACATTCGGGCCCCACGAAACCAGATGGAGGGAGATTCGGGCCTCACGAAACCAGATGGAGAGACATTCGGACCTGATGAAACCAGTTTTGGAAAACAAAAAGAGCAGAGGGAGTTCATCCCTCTGCCCGGTTGGCGCTCCAATAGCATAGCTGGGCCCCATAAGGACCCTGCTCCATGATATTAGTTTAGCACAGCCATAATTACCAGTCTAGTCATTAGGTTCCGCAACCCTTACGCTGTCTGCACGTAGGGGGTGTTTCTCTCCATGGGACTGCTGCGCAACCGCTCGTTCGTCCTGGTCTTTGCCGGCATGACGATATCGCTTCTGGGCGATGCACTCTATGCCCTCGCCCTGCCGCTCTGGGTCCTGGACGCCACCGGGTCAGCCGGGGCCGTCGCCCTGCTGAACGGCCTGGGCAGCGTGGCCAGCCTGCTCTTCGCGCCCCTGGCCGGCACCGTGGCCGACCGCACCGACCGCCGCCGCCAGATGATCATCGCCGACCTGGTGCGGGCGGGGGCCGTGGGCGCCGCGGCCATCTTCATGCTCACGGGGCAGGCCGGATTCGGCCACGTACTGGCAACCGGGGCGGTGCTGTCAGCGGCGAGTGTCTTCTTCACCCCGGCCTATGCGGCGGCCCAGTCGGGCCTTGTCCACCCGGACGACCTGACCCGCTCCCTCTCGCTCTTCCAGATGATGCGCCAGGTCGTAGCCATGGCCGGGCCGTCGCTGGCGGGCGTGGTGGTGGCTGGCGTCGGGGCTGGGCCGGCCCTCGGCCTGGATGCCGCCACCTTCGGTGTTTCTGCGCTGGCCATCGCTGCGGTGCGGCTTCGCTGGGCGCCCCGCCCACCCCGGGAGCGGCGCCCGTTCTGGAGCGACTTCCGGGCAGGGGTGGCCACCATCGCCGACCACCCGTTGTGCTGACCTGCGGGGTGAACGCTGCGGGCGCCATGTTCGGCGTCCTCCTGCCCGTCATCGCCGTGCGGGAGTGGGCCCTGTCGCCGCTGCAGTACGGCCTGTGGGGCTCGGCCAATCCGGCCGGCATCATGCTGGGGCTGACGCTGGTCACCGCGGCTGCCGGACGCATCCGCTCCCGGGGCCGTTTCATGCTGTACGCGCTGCTGGCGATGGGGGTGGTCAACCTGGCCATGGCCTGGGGCAGCGGGTTCTGGGCCTTCACCCTGCTCCTCTTCCTGGGCGGCCTGACCTTCGGCCTGTCCAACGTGATGTTCGCTGCACTCTATCGGGTGCTGGTGCCGCAGGAGCAGCAGGGCCGGTTCTTCGGCCTGCTGGGGTCGATAAACCAGGCGCTGCAGCCCGTGGGCGCCGCCTTGGCGGGCGTGCTTGCTACCCAGTTCTCGCCCTTTGTCGGCGCGGCCGTCGCCGGGGGCGCTGTAGTCATGCTGGCGGTCTGGGGGCTGAGCGGCCCCGGCCTCAGGGATGTGGTATAGCAGCCTTTCGCCACCCGAAGACAGCACCGAGCAAAAACGCCATGCCGACACCCGCCAGGAGCGAGTTGATCAGGCCCAGGCGAGCCATGGCGTTGGCGATTTCAACGCTGGTCGCACCCTCCCGGCTCATCTGGTGGATGACGCTCGTGGTCACATAGGGCGACCCGAGCTGCAGGACCAGCATGATCAGACATCCGAGAAAGGCGAAGAGCGAGACTGAGCGGTGCCGGTTCCAGGTGATCAGTCCATACACCATGCCACCGACCAGAACCAGGAACATCGGCGCACGGCCCAAGTAGTCCATCCACGATGATTCGATCGTCAAGATTTCCGCCTCCTTTCCATCTACCGTTATGACGCGACTCTGCTGCCCCGGGTTCACCATCCGGTTTAACTTCCAGACATAACGGCAAGCATTACGGTAGAGGTGAATACCCAACCGTGATGCCTTTTTGGTTTCTCCACATACAGGCCGCCCGGAGCGGCGCCCGCGATGGCAGCCTGCTGATTCCCCGTGGGCCTGACCCCTCGCCCTGGATCCTGAGTTGCTGGGCCGGCGCCCGGGCCCGGGCCCAGCGCATCGCCATGGCCCGTACCCGGGCCGAGAGCCGCCTGGCCGCACGGCGCGAGGCGCTCCGCCTGGCCGGCGCCCAGGCGAGCGAGCAACTCCACAAAGCGGAGTCTCTCGAAACCCGGGCCGTCGAGCGGCGGGAAGCGATCCTCATGCAGGCGGAAGAGCTTCGCCGGGCGCAGGGGAACCCCATGGGCGAAGGGTTGCCCACCTGGGGATACATCCTGTCCGTGGTCGGGCTCTGTTCGCTGGAACTGCCGCTGGTCTACCTGAGCTTCACAACCTTCGGGCTGGCGCCCGCCTATACGTTCCTGCTTGCCGTCCTGTGCGCCGCCCTGACCGGCTTCCTCGGCCACGCCGCCGGAACACTCTCACGCAGCCTGCGCATCAGCGTCAAGCCGGTGCTATGGCTTCTGCTCCTAGGCAGCGCCGCATTCATGGCAAGCCTGGCCTACCTGCGGGAGTCAGCCATGGCGGCCCTGACTTCTGACACGCTCACGCTCAACCCGGTTGCCGCCACCTGGGCGCTCTTCGCCGTCAGCTGCGCCACGCTGGTCGCTGCGGCCCTGCTCGCCTGGCACCACCGGGTCGAGCCCCTGGCCTATCAAATTGCCGTCGCGACCCGGGCCCTCGCCCGGGCCCGCAGGCAGAGCGGAAAGGCCCGCTCCCGCCTGCTGCGCATCAGCCGGCACGAACTGGCAGCCGTCCAGCGCATCAAGGAAGTGCAGGAGCTGGCCCAGCACCGGGCCGAGGCACATTTGCAGCGCACCAGGACGCTGGTGCATGCCTACATTGCCGCCAACGTGCGGGCCCGCGACGACAACCGGCTGCCCGAGGGGCTGCAGGAGGAGCGGCTGCCCTGGAACCAGGCCGCCGACGAAAAGGAGTGTAACGCCTGATGATCATGCATTGGCTGCTCGGCTGGAGCGCCGAGCGCAACGGGCGCCGGGACGGGCGCAACGCCATTCCCCTGCCCGATGACCCCACGCCCCCGCCCTACCTCCTCTACCTGCGTGATGCCGGTCAGGACAGGCTCCGCCGACTGGCCCTGAGCTGGAAGTGGAAGGACAAGGCGCTCTTCCCGGCCTGGGTCCGGCGCAAGGTGCGCTACGAGCAGGCCTGCGGGGCGCTGTCCCGGGCCGAGCAGGACGCGGCGGCCGCCACGGCCCGGCGCGACGCTGCGCCCACGGCCCGCCACGCGGCCGGTCTGGCGAAGGCGAAGCGGGCCGTGGTCAAGGCGCAGACGAAACTGAACCGTGCCCACGACGCCCTGTCGCAGGCCGCCGCCCGGCGGCAGGCCCGGTGGGGCATCTACCAGGCCCGCCTGAGCGCCATCTGCCATGAGACCGACACCCACATGCAGCGCTACATTACGGCCAACGTCGGCGCCCGGGAGGACGGCCGGACCCCGCTGGGCCTGCTGGACGCGAACCGGCCCCGCCCGGTGGTGCCCGAGTCCCTACAATCGCTTGCATGGGATGGGCCCGGCCATGCGTAGGCTGCTTTTCATCGCCCTCGCCGCACTGCTGCTGATGACCGGCTGTGCCGCCAGCCCCGCAGCCGAGCCCGCCGGGCGCCCCGTCATCGTCCTCGTCGACCTGTCCGGCAGCACCGCGGCCGTCGCCTCGACCTACCGGCAGCAGGCCCAGACCATCATCAACTCCCTGAAGGGCGGCGAACACCTGCTGGTCCTTCCCATCTCAAGCAGCTCGCTGACGGCGACGGCAGCGGTCGACCTGCGTTTCCCCGCCTACCGTCGCTTCACCACGAACGAATTCACCCACGGCCGGGCCATGAAAAAAGCCCGGGACGAGGCGCTGGCCAAGGTCGATGCCATGCTGACCGCCCCCCGCACCGAGTCCGCCCGGCGCACGGCCATCATCGACGGGCTGCTGCAGGCACAGGACCTCCTGGGCGGGCAGCCCGGCACCATCTGCATCATCAGCGATATGGTCGAAGACTCCGACTTGGCCCGGTTCGAGGCCCTGACCGACGAAGCCATCCCGACGCTCCTGGAGACCATCGGCAGCCGCAAGCCGGCCTTCCCCGCTGGCACGAAGGTGCACGTTGCGGGACTGAGCGCCGCGGGCAATTACCTGGAACCGGCCCGTGTCCTGACCATCCGGCGCTTCTGGGAAGCCTTCTTCGCCGAGGCGGGCGCTGAACTGATCGGGTATGGCCCGGAATTTCATAACCTGAAATGATCATCCGCAGGCAACAGCGCTTTCTCACCGAATATGTACAGAAATCGCACGCGGAAAGCGGGGATCACCGTGGCGGAATCACCGATTTGGGCCGAACTTGAGGCGTTCTGCCTGTCGTTTGACAAGGTTGAAGTTGCGCACCCGTGGGACCACACGGATTTCCGGGTAAGAGGAAAGACCTTTGTTTTCACCTCAGGCGACCGACCGGTTATCACCATTTCCGCAAAGCCCCTCCCGGAAGACAGAGACATGTTCCTCCAGTTGCCCGGAGTCACGGTCGCGGCCTATGTGGGACGCTTCGGCTGGCTCACGGCAAAGATTACGGACCAGGCAAGCCTGGAGATGGCCAAGGACATGATTGCCGAGAGTTACCTGTCCATCGCGAAGAAAAGGCGCACCACGAAATGAGGGGCCGGGCAATCGCCCGGCCCCAGCCTGTCGTTATTGCATGCCCAGGAAGTTGGCCAGCACCCGGGCAGCCTGGTCACGCTTCAGCGTGCTGCCGGGGTAGTACTTGCCATCCGGGAATCCCTTGATCCAGCCCATCTCGGCCATCATGCCGACAGCGGGCGCCGCCCACTCGGGCACCTCGGCCGCATCTGCGAAGGGCATGAAAACTTCATCATGCGCATCGTAGGCGCCCAGGACCCGGCCCAGAATCGTGGCCGCCTCGGCCCGGGTAATCGTCCGGTCCGGCCGGAAGTAGACCTGCCCGTCAACCTGCTCGCCCTTGATCAGGTCCCGCTCCGCCAGCGCCTCGATGTAAGGCTTGCCCCAGAAATCCGCCGCCACATCCGCAAACGCAGGCGCCCCGCCTGACGGCTCCAGCCCCAGAGTCAGGGCGAGCATCTTGGCGAATTCGGCCCGGGTCACGGACTGCTCCGGCGCAAAGGTGCCTGCGTCACGCCCGTTAATCACGCTGATGTGGTGCATCACCTCAACGTACTGGCGGGCCCAGTGGGCCGCTGGCACGTCGGTGAAGCTGTCCACCCGGTCGATCATGAACTTGGCGGCGTTCAGCCCCACGTTCCCCTCCTTGCCACGGGCGGTCACCGTCAGCATGTAGAGGCCGTCCTCCATCGTCGTCGGATCGATGTCGACCGGCTGGACCGGCCCTTCGGAGAGCACTTCGCCCTGGAGGGCGACGGTCACCGATTCGACCGCGTCCGGGTCGGGCAGCTGCGGCGCCACGGTGAAGCGCTGGTTGCGCACTTCAAACGGCTTGGACGGCGGCATGTAGACGGCGGGCACTTCGCCGGATGCCACCAGGTTCAGCGCCTCCAGGTTGACGTACGCGACCTGATTCGGGGCCACCAGCAGCCGGTAGGCGCCGGTCCGGGGCAGCCGAATCGTACCCCGGGGGAAGGCCGGGTTCATCTCCTGATTCATGAGCACCTCGCCGGTGGTCGCGTCCTCCAGCATCACCCAAACGGGCTGCGCCTGCACCAGCGGGACCAGCGTAATGACCAGGTCGCCGGCGGCGGCCGTATACGAGTAGATCTCTGACTGCTGCACGCCATGCTGGTCCATCGCCGTGCGGATGGTGACCGTGTTGCGAACCGATTCGCCGGCCGCGGCGGCGGGGAGCGCAGGCAGCACCAGCGACGCTGTGAGCAGGAGACAGGTGAGGGTCTTCTTCATGTAGATGGCAGCCTCCCAGGCGTACGGTTTGTCTCCAGTTTACAGAACGCCGGGAAAGCGCATCCACCCTCAAATGTTGGCAGAATGAGCACCGGGCCGGCCTTCGCATCGCCTGCGAAGACCGGCCCGGCGCCATATCAGACGGTTTATGCCACCGCCTTGCCCTTCTTGGCAGCGGCGGCCTCATCAGCCTTGAAGTAAATGAACCAGTAGGCCAGGCCCACCAGAATCGCACCGCCCACCAGATTGCCGGCGGTGGAGAAAATCAGGTTCTGGGCCAGATAACCGGGGGTCAGGTAGTGCAGCTTCTCCACCGGCACGCCGGGCATGGGCGCAATGGCGGCATGGCCCTTGATCACCATGGCGTACGGAATGAAGAACATGTTGGCGATGGAGTGCTCGTAACCGCCCGCCACAAACGCCGCGATGGGCAGCAGCATCCCAAAGAACTTGTCGACAAGGGTGCGGCCCGCATAGGCCATCCAAGAAGCCAGGCAGACCATGAAGTTAGCGATGATGCCCTTGACGAAGATGGTGCCGGGAGCCAGCGCAGCCTTGGAAGCGCCCACGTAGAGCGCCCGGGCGCCGACCACGCCGCCGCCCTGTGCGTACTGCTCGGTGTAGTACAAGAAGGCAACCATGATCAGCGAACCCACGAAGTTAAAAGTCCACACAATCGTCCAGTTACGCAGGAGTTGTGCGATGGTGATCTTCTTGTTGGCCGCGGCAATGGAGAGCAGGTTGTTGCCCGTGAACAGCTCGGCACCGGCGACGACACAAAGGAAGAGGCCGAGGGTGAAGCAGAGGCCGCCGAGCAGCTGCATGGTGCCGAAGCCGCCCTTCCAGTCGGCGGTGACAGTCATGTAGAACATGCCGCCCATGGAGACAAAGGTTCCCGCCATGACGGCGAGCATGGCCATTTTGGCGAAAGGCAGGTTGGCCTTGGTTACGCCATACTGCTCCACCTTCTTGGCGATCTCAACCGGGGAGTAGGAGTCGTTATGCGTAATGTTATCAGCCACGTTTATAGGAAGCCTCCTCGAAGTTTTCCTTCCGGGGACCTTTCCTATCATAACGACCGATAACGGTTCACGCCAGCCCTGAAAACCCTACAATTTCGGGCTACGCAGCCCGCCCAATTCGACGAAGACTTCGGTCGCGCACCTGATGCCATTGAAAAAGCAGTCTAGTGCGATATTCTCATTGGGCGCATGGTTGTCTTCATCGGGATTTGCATAAGGGACAACCACGCTCGGGACGCCAAGGATGCGCGTCCAGACATAGTCAGGCAGGGAGCCGCCCAGGGAGGGCATGACGACGGGCTCGGAGCCGTAGGCCCGGCGAACCGCCCGAATGACGGCCTGCGCCTCGGGGCGGTCCGGTGCGGTGCGGCTGGGCGCCATGTCGCCCAGGTTCGTCACGGTGAATCGCACTTCTTTCATGTCGGCCGTGACCGCGTTCAGGTGGGCGACGAACTTTTGGTAGATATCGGCGGGGTCCTGGTCGGCCACCAGGCGCATGTCCAGCTTGGCCGAGGCCCTTGCCGGGATGATGGTCTTGGAGCCCGGGCCGCCGTAGCCGGACGTGAAGCCGCAAATGTTGAGCGTCGGGCGCATGAGCGTGCGGCGGTAGAAGTCGGCTGCGGACGTACCCTCGAAGTGGTTGTCTGCCAGGCCGAGGCCCCGGGCGGTTTCAACCGGGTCCCAGGGGAGGCGGTCCAGCAGTTCCTGTTCGAGCGGGGTGACGGGGCGCACAGAGTCATAGTAGCCAGGAATGGTCACCTCGTGCTGCGACTCGCCCCAGAAGCGGGAGAGCGCCTGCATGAGGTACCAGGCAGGGTTGGGCACCGCACCGCCCTTGTTGCCGGAGTGCGAGTCACGGTCTGCGCCTTCGCAGTCCACCTGGACATATTGAATGCCCCGGACGCCGAGCAGCACCGTGGGGCGGCCCGAGGCGTGCTGGGGGCCGTCTGCCGTGTAGACCACGTCGCAGGCCAGCTTTTCCCGGTACTGCTCCACGGCCCAGGCCAGGTTGGCGCTGGATGACTCCTCTTCGCCTTCCAGGCAGAACTTGACGTTGACGGGCAGAGGCGTACCAGTCTTGTGGAAGGCCCGCACGGCCAGCAGGTTGGCCATGAGCTGACCTTTGTTGTCGCCGGCGCCCCGGCAGTAGATGCGCCCGTTGCGAATGGTGGGTTCAAAAGGCGGGGACACCCATGCCTCCAGCGGCTCGGGGGGCTGCACGTCGTAGTGGCCGTAGATGAGCACCGTGAAGGGCGCACCCACGTTGATCTCACCGAAGAGGATCGGGTGGCCGGGTGTGCCGAGCACCTCTGTGCGCAGGCCGGCGTCTTCCATCATGGATTGGAGCAGGGCGGCGCATTCGGCCATCCCTTCGCCCGTGGGCGAAATCGACTTCTGGGCCATGAGGCGGCAGGCCATGTCCAGGTGTTCCTGCCGGTGCGCTTCGAGGTATTGCTGCAAGTTCAACGTAAGGCCCCTCCATCGAACGGATATTGGCGCTCTTTGACGAGGGCGATCAGTTCGTCGGCAGCCCGCCAGGCGCCTGAGATGACGTCAGGCGGGTAGCCGTATTTAACGCTGTTCACTTCCAGGTCTTCCTGGTCAATCAGTTGGTAAGTCAGGTCCGGCTTGACGATCAGGTCAAGGTCGAGGTCGACCCATTCGACAACGTCGCCGGTCATGGTCGGCGGCAGGATGATGTTGCAGTAGTAGCTGTCGATCTTCCCGTTTGTGATGTCGGCACCGACCGTGTAGGGGCGCCCGGGCCAAAAGAACTCGATCGACCGGTTCTTCACTTCAAAGGTGATGCCCTTGCTGTAGTGCTGGACCTTCCTGCCATACTGGCCCCGGACGATCCAAAGGTCGGCGGTCCGCTCCACCAGCTCCACTTGATAGAAGTAGTGGGGAATGCGGCCGTACTTGTACGTATGTACGTCGATCATTTTCTCTCCTGAAAACGGCGCAGGAGGTCCTGGCCTGAGTTGGGTACTCTATTTGACCGGGTCGGAAAGTTCAAGGAGGTTCCCATCCGGATCATAGATGGAGTAGGTGCGTACCGAGTCGCCCTCGCTTCCGGCCCACTCCACCTTGACGCCGGCCTGCTTGAGGCGCGCCACGGTCTCGTCGAGGTCGGGGCATTCGAGGGTGACGACGGCGCCGCCCGGCACCCCCGCCCGGTTGGGCCGGCGTACCAGAAAAAGCGGCAGGCCGCTGCCATCGTCGTAGGCGGCCCAGCCCATTTCGTCGCTGCACTCCGTCTGCCGGAGGCCCAACAACTCCCCGTAAAACCGCTTGGCCGCCTGCCACTGGGCGATCGGATACCAGATGGCATTGATCCGCATTCGGCCCACCTCCATCTTCTATCCTACAGCAAAATAGATGCTGTACAACGTCGAACCGTGGAGGTTCACTAGCAGCGAATTTGGATAAATTGCCATCAAATGGTATCTATAGGAAGTTCGGCATGAAGGACTTCAGTGCGCGATGAACGGCGGGAAGCACTGTTTCCCTGACTCGCTCAGGCACATCCTTGTAAGTGACCATCAGGTACAGTGCGCTTAGGAACTGCTCTGTGTTGTGGTACCTGGCGTTGTCCTCGCCAGCAACGAAGGTCTTTCGGCGCGGCTGATCCCCGGCGATCACGTCCAGCCAGGCGATGACCCGTTCCAGGGGCAGCCGCTCGCGCTTCAGCACGGCGATCACCGCACGGGCGAGGCGGAAGCCTTCCCGCTCGACCAACGCCTGCCGGGTCGGCGCCAGCACCTTCTCGGAGATGGCATACAGCAGCCGCTCGAGGTCCTCGGCCGCCACATCCGGATGCCCGGCCAGGGCCGTCAGCAGGTCGGCCGTGTGGGCCACCGAGTGGGCCCAGCCTTTGACCGGCACGTAGCCCCGCAGGTCCTGCTCGGCGGCCAGGTACTCCAGCCCCCGCTCCAAAACGAGCCAGACTTCAGGCCCGGTAAGGGTCTGGCTCTTTGTGTCATAGGAGATAATCGCGCCCAGAATCAGCACGGAGAAGGTCCGCAGGAAGACCTGATCCCCCTCCGTCTCCCCGACGCCCGCCTGCAGGTTGGAGAGCATTTGTCCGGCGATCTGGCGCAGTTCACCGGGCGTAAACCGGCCCGCGTCGATCCAGGACCAGAGCACTTCCAGGCAGAGGTGGTCCCGCAGTTCCGGGTCAAGGGCGCCGAGTCCTTCCATCAAGGCGGGCAGGTACTCGGTGACGGCGTGCCCCTCGGGAACAGCGAAATCCCGCTCGACGATCGATCGCCAGACCTCTTTGTCCATTTCCGTCTCCCCCGTCTCTTCGAAACTCTTCCATGAGACGAAATATATCGATGACATGTTCGAAGAAGTGGGGGGATTCCGTGGACAAGTTCGATCTGCCGCAGGACTTCGTGGTGCTGGCCTCCATCCGTATTTCCGGCCTCGTCCATTCGGTTATCTACAGTTTTATGGATGATGAGGCAGATGTGGTTCCGTGCGACCTGCCGGAAGATACCCGCTGGTACCAGGGACTGCCCATCGCCTGGACCAAGGAGCAGAGCTTCCGCCTGATTCAGCGGGCGCCCGCCGGGGAGTGGGGCGCCGTTGACATCAGCGAGGTGCGGAACGTAACAGGTGTCGCTTCAGACGACGGGCTGCTCCTGTTTACCGGCGGCGGGCCACTGGGGCGGTTGGTCAACGTCCGTGAGGCTGAACACTTCCTGGCCATGGGCCCGGAGATGATGAACAAGCGGCTCGGCCATATTTCCGCCGGGCGCCGGGCACGGGTGCTGCACGACGGGGACGGGCTGGTCTACCGGCTGATCAAGGACAAGCCCGAGCTGCGGGGCTGAACCGGCGCCGCTACTTCTGAATCTCGTGAAGCATAAAGACGTTGCCGTCGGGGTCGGCAAAGGTCGCCTGCGCCCCGCCCCAGGGTTGCCGCTTCGGCGGGTCGGGGAACTGGATGCCCTTGGCCTTGAGCCGCTCGTAGGTGCCATCGATGTCCTCTGTCTCCCAGGCGATGTTCGTCCGAGTGCCTACCTGGGCCTGAATGCCCGGCACCGGGCGGCTGGCCACCAGCCAAGTTCCACCGCCTGGCGGCATGAAAGCCAGGAACCGGCCGCCGAACGGCGTGGGATTGTCCATCAGGAGTTCAAAACCCAATTTGTTGACGTAAAAATCAATCGCCTGGTCCTCATCACTTACGAAGATGCTCGCAAACCGCATTCGCATGCTGATTCCTCCAGTTCTTTCAGTGATTACAGCAGCCGGTACCACGGCTCTGCGTATGCACAGCCGCCGGCTCCCGCCGCCATGCGCCCCATGGAACGGATCGTCTCATTGGTCTCCTGCTCATCCAGGAAGACCATCTGGCTCTGGTGGGCTTTGACCGCCCGCAGTTTCTCCGCCATGACAATGCTGATATCAACCAGCACGACGGGGTGGTGGGTTCCGTAAAAGTAGACTTGCACACCAGTATGCAACTTCGCCCGGGCGATGTCCATCACTGTCCGGCCCAGCGCCTTGTGGTCCCGGTTGGCGGTCTGGGGCAGCAACTCTTTGGGGTCAAAGGCGAAGACGACCTCCGGCGAGATCTCAGCCCAGGTGCGTGCCACCAGACGTTCAAGGCGGGGGTCCTCGGGCAGTCCAAAGTCGGGCAGCCCCATGAACCGCACCGAATGGTAGCCCTGGAACCGGGCCGCTTCCTGTTGCTCGCTGCGGCGGCGGCCGCCCAGGTCGGTCCAGTTGCCCCGCTTCTCGCCATCGGTCATCACCACGGCATGGATCTGACTGCCGGCAAGCGCCATGCGGTGCAGGGTTCCGCCGGCAAAGAACTCCAGGTCATCGGGATGGGCCGTCAGCGCCAGGACCCGCCGGGGGGCCCGGACCAGGCTCTCGCCCATTGCCAAGGCCAGAGCAGGCCGGTCTGGGGCCATATAGCGAGAAACCAACCCCTTCATGGTGCGATGGCCGGCCACCCTGGCGAGTGCGCTGAACAGGCCCCGCTTGGCGGCCAACGTCCGGTCAGGATGGGCCTCCACCCTCGTGCTCATCGGTCGCCCCCCTTTCAGATCAGTCGATAGAACGCCTCCGTGTACAGGGCGGGCGTTCGGCCACTATGAAGCCGGCTGATGCCGCGGGACCACGACCGCACAGCCGCATCGGGACCGATCAGCTGGCTCCGGTGCGCCCGAATGCTGTTCGTCTTCTCTTCCAGGACCTCCGTAATGTCGACCAGCACATTCGGCTGCGGCGTACCGTAGAAGTAGACCCGCTCTCCACGCGCCAGGCCCTTCCGAATCCGCCCCAGCAAAGCGGCGCCAACGGCGACGTGATCCGGATTGTTGCCGAATGGCAGGGGCCCTTTGGGGTCGAAGGCGATGATCACATCCGGGTCCACTTGCTGCCAGAGTTCGTCCAGAACACGGTCCAGCTCCGGGCCGGGCCGAATCTGCCCGTCTGCCAGCGAGAGGGAGATCAAGTCGCCGCCGAGAATGGCTGCTCCCTGTTCTGCCTCGTGCGTGCGAATTTCCGCGATGTTGGCGCGCCGTGTGGCCTGCTCTCCCCGGGAGAGGACGGCCATGGTGACGGAACTTCCGGTCTGCCTCAGCAGCCTGAGCGTTCCGCCGGCAAAGGACTCCAGATCGCCGGGATGTGGCCCGATGGCCAGTACACGGCGGCGGCGGCTGAGAAGCTCCATTCCCGCATGAAGTGCGACATCCGGATAGTAGGGTTGATGGGTACGCCGCCAGACCGCCCAGGCGAACGTTGCGGCTCCTGCGGCCACCAGCCACGGCACGAGCGAAGTTCGGCGTCTGTTCATGTGTCATTCGTCCTTCGTTCGATGTTGTTGGTGCACAGAAGTAGGTTGCCCAAAACCCCGGCGATGTGGACATCGGATTGAGCAAAGCCCCCGCCGATTGGCGAGGGCTTGATCGTTATTCGACAGTCGCTGTGGATTCCAGCCACCGGTGGAACCACCACTCGAAGGCGGCGCCGGCCAGGACGGCGATGAGCAGGGATTCCGACGGGTAGGTGCCAAACGCGTGCGCCACCAGGCGGGTGCCTACAAAGAGCACGACAATGTCGCCGAAGAGCGCCGCCAGGTTCCCCAGCCGGGGAAGCACAAGCAGATCCGCAAACCAGAGGAGCAGGGTGTGCACCGCCGCCAGAATCATAAATTGGGCCAGTCCGGAGCCTTCCATGGGGCGAGTCAGGACAAAAAGCGCAACGTAGACCGCGAGTTTCAGGCCAAGGGCGATCGCTTGCCGCACAGGCGCAGCCTCCTCCGCAAAACATGTCTGCGAAAGCATACGCCCGGACGGGCCTGACATGCCTGTCAGATGCGATGTTCTCCCCTGAGCCAGGGCTGGAGCCCTTCGGCCAGGTGGCCCCGGTTCTGCCGGGTGACTTCCATGACCCGAACGCCGGGGCGTGCCTTGAGCAGCGCCAAGAACGGGTCTTCTGACTGGGCCACGGTGGCCAGCAGGCTGGTGGGGCCGTCAAGGCAGCGCAGGACCGCATCGCGGAAGGCCGGGGACGTGATCTGCAGAGGGCCGACTTCGTCGACGATGACCAGGCCGCCTTCGTGCATGGCGGCGTCCAGGGCCTGGACAGCGAGAGTCAACGCCTCGGGGCGAAGGGCGTAGCGCCCGACCCGGGCGCCCGGGGCCGGGGCGGCCTCAGCCAGCACCTGCCGGTCCACCACCCTCAGCCCGCCCCCCGCCGACTGCCAGACCACCTGGACTTCAAACCCGCAGCGCCGCCCATCGGGCCCCAGCAGTTCGGCGACCATCATGCCGCCGGCGTTGCCCGGAAAGCCATCCACCAGGCGCCGCACCAGAGTCGACTTGCCGCTGCGGGGCGCCCCGGTCAAGAGCAGCTTCATCCCTGGTGGCTGCCACGCAGGCCCAGCGTGTCGCAGGCCTCCTTGAACGCCTCGATCATAAAGGCGATGTGCTCCTTCAGGTCGATCTCGAGTTCCTGGGCGCCCCGGACCACATCTTCCCGGTTGACGCCGGCGGCGAACCGCTTGTCCTTCATCTTCTTGAGCACCGAATCGGCATCAACCTCGAAAATCGACTTCGAGGGCTTGACCAGTGCCGTCGCCACAATCAGTCCCGAGAGTTCATCGACCGCATAGAGGACCTTGTCCACCAGGCGCCGCCGGGGATACTGGTCCTGCAGGTAATCAGCATGGGAACAGATCGTATAGCGAAGTTCAGCAGAGACGCCCCGCTCGGCCAGAATCCGCTCCCCCTGGAGCGGGTGGTCAGGTGGCTCCGGCCAGCGCTCGTAATCAAAGTCATGCAGCAGGCCGATCAGGCCCCAGGTCTCCACATCCTCCCCGTACTTGGCGGCATAGGCCCGCATGGCCACCTCCACGCAGAGCATGTGGTTCAGCAGGCGGGGGTTGGTCGTATACTCGTTTACCAGGTTCCACGCTTCCGCTCGTTGCAAGCAGGGTCCCTCCTCGATTCGCTTCGGGTCTATATATTCATCGTTCAGTTTGCCGGGGCGCCGGCCAAATCCTGCCGGTGGCATGCTACACTATTGGCAGAGGTGAGGGGAATGAAGATTTACACACGGACCGGCGACGCCGGCCAGACCAGTCTGCGGTGGGGTGAACGGATTTCCAAAGATGCGCTCCGGGTCGAAGCCTACGGCACGGTGGATGAAGCCAACGCCTTCATCGGGGGCGCCCTGGCGGTGCTGCCGGCCACAACGCAGGACCTGAGCGCAATGCTGACCCGCATTCAGCGGGAGATGTTCGATGTGGGCGCTGACCTGGCTGTACCGCCCAACAAGGACAAGGGCGAGCTGCCCAAGGTGACCGCCGACATGGTGACCGCCCTGGAGCAGAACATCGATCAACTGGAGGCGGGCCTGGACCCGCTCCGCACGTTTATTCTTCCCGGCGGCACGCCCGCCGCAGCCGCCCTGCACACCGCCTGGA
>Ga0196970_1000687_pt1 | contig 34174 bp, 30 predicted proteins | sample S1v_513CmetaG_FD_148672 | JGI IMG/M metagenome (GOLD analysis project Ga0196970, IMG submission 148672) | Soil microbial communities from Anza Borrego desert, Southern California, United States - S1+v_5-13C | ecosystem: Environmental > Terrestrial > Soil > Desert | place: USA: California... | reverse complement strand
CTTCGCTCACAAGTGGCTGGTGCCGCGGCTCGGCCGCTTCCTGGAGGCGCACCCGGACATCGACCTGCGGCTCAGCGCCTCGGTGCGGCACGTGGACTTCCGCGGCGGCGACATCGACATGGCGGTGCGGCACGGCGACGGGAACTGGCCGGCGCTGGACGTCGCCAAGCTGTGCGAGGAGCGGGTGTTCCCGGTGTGCAGCCCGGCGCTGGCGGCGCGCATTGGAAACCTCGCCGGCCTGACCGGGCAGACGCTGCTGCACGACCGCGACCCGGCGGCGTGGCGCGACTGGCTGGGGCGCTTCGGCGTCGCGGCGCCGGAGCCGCCGCGCGGCCCGGTCTTCGACCAGGCGAGCCTCGCCATCGACGCGGCGGTGGCAGGGCAAGGGGTGGCGCTGGCGCGCTCGGCCCTGGTGGCGCTCGACCTCGCGGCGGGGCGGCTGATGCGGCCGGTGGGCGAGGCGACCGACGCCCCCTTCGCCTACTGGATCGTGTGCCCGCCGCAGACGGCGCGCACGCCGTCGATCGCGCGCTTCCGCGCGTGGCTGCTGGAGCAGGCGGCGGCCTAGGCGGTCTTCCGGCGCACGTCGGGCCTGGGATCGGCGTTGCCGACGATGCCGCGCAGCTCGTCCAGGAAGGCGCGGCCCTTGTCGGTCAGCGCCACCACCTTGCGGCGGCGCTCGCGCGGGTCTTCCTGCGCGCTCACCAGATCCAGGCCGGCCTTGCCGAACGAGTGCCAGCGGCTGAGCGCCGCCACGTTGCGCGAGGCGGAGGATTGGGCGATGCCCAGGCGCTCCGCCAGTTCGCCGATGGAGATGCCCTCGTTCTGCGCGATCGTCATGAACGACAGCGCGTACTGGATCGGCAGGTCGGGGTCGAGCGTACGGAACGCCTCGAGCACGCGCGCGACGGTCGCAATCTCGTCAGGACGGATGCGGGTCGGCATCAGCGGACCCTCCCCGTCTGCGCCGCAGGTGCGGCGGCGGCGACCATTTGGCCGGCGTGTAGATCAAGTGCAGGCGTCCAAGCCATACCACGAGTTCCCCGTTTTCCCGCCGGATGTCGAAGGCACCCGGAGAGGCCCAGAGGGCGTGTTCAGCAAAGACCCGATGACCGCCCAAAGCCAGAAAGACACTCATGACACCCTCTCGTTATCCGGAATTCGCTGGACGCACTGGACTGAAGCCAATGGGAATCGCGATGCATGGTGGTGCGAGCTCGGTTGAGCGGGGTGACGGGGGTTACGAGTTTCATCGTCGTCTCCATGTGTTGAGGGACCGCGTGCGGACACGCGGGCTTGAGGATCGCCAATCAGCGGTAAGCTGACAAGTTGCAAAAAATCCGGGCCTCCGAAAGGTTCCGGTACTGGATGGGTTCGGCCGGAACCTCCACCCCATCGGCATCGGCCAGCCCGATGTCGCGCCGCATGCGCGGGCACAGGTGCTCGATTCCGGCCCCGGGACTGGGGTCCAGCCACCGGCTCAACAGCTGACTCCATAAACTGGGCATGGCGCCCTCCTTCGGTTTGCGAACCCGCAAAACATCCGCTGTCGGAAGTGTTCCGTCAACGCCGCAAACCGAAAAGCGCGGGACTGTGGCCGCGGTGCCGCAGTGCGCGGACTCAGCCGCCCACCGTCACCCACCAGAGGGAGGACCCGATCCCGGCGCTCTCCGCCCGGCCGCCGAAGGCCTCGTGCACGGCCTTGATCACGCCCCCGTGGCCGATGCCGTCGATATAGTTGTCGCCCAGCCGCGCCTCGATCATCGCCTTCTCGCCGTCGCTCAGCGTGTCGTAGCGGCGGTTGCAGTCGTGGCCGCAGATGATGCCGCCGGGGCGGACCTTCGGCGCCCACTGGGCGATGTCGGCGCGCACCCCGGCGTAGCGGTGGTCGCCGTCGATGAACAGGAGGTCCACTGTGCCCGGCGCCAGGAGTTCCGTGCAGCGGTCCGAGCGCGACACGATGGGGATGACCGCCGACCCCAGCAGGCCCAGCGCCTCCATGTTGGCGCAGAAGGCGTCGAACAGGCTGCGGCCGCGCACCCGCCCCTCCTGCCAGGTGCTTTCCGACCCGGCCCAGGTGTCGATGGCGAAGACCTTCGCGCCGGCGCCGGCGGCGACGTCGCCGAGGATGGACGTCGACATCCCCAGCCAGGACCCGATCTCGACGAACACCCCGCCGGGGCGGGCGGCGCGCCCGGCCAGCGACGCCAGCATGACGGCGTCCTCGACGCGCAGGCCTTCCCAGATCGTCATGCCGGACAGGTGCCGCATCAGCCGGGTGAAATCGCCGAACCGGCCGAAGCCCGGATCCTCGTGCCCCCAGGCGCGCAGGAACTCCACGGCGCCGGCCCCGGCGTGCCCCTGCAGCGCCAGCAGGCAGGCCAGCTTGCGGCGGGTGGTCCGGTCGCCGGGAACCGCCTCCAGGTGGGCACGCAACCCGGCCTCGAAGGCGGTGGCGTCCCCGGTCCGCCGCATCACGTCGGCCAGCAGCCAGCAGGCGTTGGCAGTGTCCGCCCGTTCGATCGCCGCCGACAGCACGGCCACCGCGCGTTCCGGCCGGCCGGTGGCCTCGTAAGCCTGGACGATCGCCTTCAGGGCCGCATCGGACAGCGCGGGGGCGCCGGCCTCCGCCAGCGCCGCGTCCAGGCGCTCGGCAAGCTGGTGCTTGCTTGCAGTGAGGGCGGCCTCCCGCTCGGCCGTCAGCGTGCCGTCCCGGTCCAGATGCCGGGCGTTCCGCAACAGCGCCATCGCCTGATCCAGCTGTCTGGCCTCGGCGATGACGGCGCCGGCAACGTCGGCCGCCGTGCTCCGGGGGGAGGGAGAGGATTCGGTCAATGCTGGCTCCACCAGATGCGGCGCTGGCAGCGCCCGTTGTGCGGCTTCAACATACATGCGTTCACGCGGTGGCGCGACCGGCGGAGCGGTCGCCGCCCGGCCGCGGAGCCCGGCGCACGCCATGTGGCGCCGCGGACACGCCCGCCCGCCCGTGCTTGCGGCGCGGCGGACAGCGCTGGACGGCCGGCGGTTTCCCGCGCGACTGTGAGTTGCCCCGACCGTTCCAGACCACCCTCCGCTCGTGCTCCGCGTGTCCGTTCCCGCCATCCGCATCGCCCTCGGCCTGCTGGGTGCCCTGCTCGCCGCGCCGCCGGCCGCGGGGCAGGGGCGATTCACGGCCGCGCCGTGCTGGTTCACCCCGCCGCCCGGCGAGGCGGCCCGCTGCGGCATCGTCGCCGTGCCGGAGCGCCGCGACCGCGCCGCGCACCGCTCGCTGACCCTCACCGTCGCCGTGCTGCGCAGCACCGCCCAGCGGCCGGCGCCCGACCCGGTGCTGTACATCGACGGCGGCCCCGGCGCCTCGCCCTTCGGCCTGGACGAGCTGTCGGAGGAGCGCATGGACGGTTGGTGGGAGCTGACGGCCGCCATCCGCCGCACGCGCGACGTGGTGCTGTTCGACCCGCGCGGCGTGGGCCGCAGCCAGCCCGACACCGACTGCGCCGAGCTGGACGTGCTCGCCGGCACGCCGCGCACCACGGCCGAGGAGCGCGCGGCGCTGGAGGCGTGCTCCACCCGCCTGCGCGCCGCCGGCGTCGACCTGGGGTCCTTCACCACGCCCGCCGCCGCCGACGACGTGATGGACGTCGCCGCGGCGCTGGGCGCCCGGCAGGTCAACCTGATCGCCGTGTCCTACGGCACCCGCGTCGCGCTGGAGATCCTGCGCCGGCACGGGCCGCGGGTGCGCGCCGCGGTGCTCGACGGCGTCTACCCGCCCGACGTCAACGCCGAGGAGGAGGAGGCGTGGCTGACCCACCGGGCGCTGAAGCGGCTGTTCGACGACTGCACCGCCAGCCGCTCCTGCCGCGCCGCCTTCCCCGACCTGGAGCGCCGCTTCCTGCAGCTCGCCTCCGACCTGAACGCCCTGCCGGCCACGGTGGCCGACGCCGACGCGCCGGACGCGCCCGGCGTCCGCCTCGACGGTGGCGCGCTGATCGCCGCGGTGCTGGAGGCGATGGCCGGCGACGAGGCGATCCCGCGTCTGCCCGCGCTGATCGACCGCGCCGTCCGCGGCCGGCCGGAGCGGCTGGCCCAGCACGCCCCGGCGCCGCGCCTGGGCGACCCCGACACCGCCGAGGGCATGGCCTTCTCCATCGAGTGCCGCGAGACGGTGAACGCCGCCGAAGCCACCCGCGCCGCCAACAACCGCCGCCGCTGGTCGGTGCTGCCCGGCCTGTCGGGCGACGACACCGGCCGGCGCGTCTGCGCCGTCTGGCCGGTCGGCGTGCAGGAGCCCGGCGAGCGCCTGCCGGTGGCGAGCACGGTGCCGGTGCTGCTGCTCTCCGGCGCCTACGACCCGGTGACGCCGCCGGAGTGGGGCCAGCGCGCCGCCGTCACCCTGCCGCGGAGCCGGCACGTGGTGTTCCGCGCCGCCGGCCATGGCGTGCTGCTGGGCGAGCCCTGCGCCCTGGACCTCGCCGCCGCGTTCCTGGAGCGCCCGGAGGCGGCGAAGCCGCCGACCTGCGCCTCGGCCGACCGGCCGCCGGCGTTCGAGGTGCGGTGAGGTTCTCGCGCCGGTCCCCCACCCCAGCCCTCCCCCACTTCGCGGGGGAGGGGGGTTCATTCCTCCCCCCGCGAAGTGGGGGAGGTTAGGAGGGGGGTCCAACACGAACACTCCCCCCTTGCACCTGCGCCGATCCGCGGTTAGGCTGCCTGCCATGAACGTGCGAACCACCTCCCTCGCCCTCACGGGCCGATTTTGGTACCGCTGGTACACACCGGCGGCCTAGGTATCGCACACCCACGATGCACCCGAAGCCGCCCGACGCGAGGCGGCTTTTGTGTTTCCAGCACCCGGTGCACGCAGATCCCCGCCAGACGCCGACGCGGCCTCCCGATCAGACCGGAGGTCACCATGTTGGATTTCGATTTCGACGTCGTCACCGGCCCCTCCAAGGCCACCTGCCCCGCCCCCTCGGAGGAGCAGCCGCCGGCCGATGAGCAATCCGCCGCCCTTAGCGTCCCGGAGCGATCCGCCGGTAGCTGAGCGCCTCGGCGACGTGCATCCGCCGCACCCCGGTCGTCCCCTCCAGGTCGGCCAGCGTGCGGGCGACGCGCATCACCCGGTGGTAGCCGCGCGCGGAGAGCTTCAGCCGCTCCGCCGCCTCGGTCAGCAGGGCGCGGCCGGGCTGGTCGGGGGCGGCGACGCGCTCCAGCAGCTCGCCGTCGGCGTCGGCGTTGGTGCGCACCGGCCGCCCGCCGGCCGGCGGGCACGCGGCGAAGCGTTCCGCCTGGATGGCGCGGGCGACGGCGACGCGGGCCGCCACCTCGGCGCTGCCCTCGGCCGGCGGCGGCAGGCTGAGGTCGGCCGGGCTGACCGCCGGCACGTCGATGTGCAGGTCGATGCGGTCGAACAAGGGGCCGGAGATCTTCGACTGGTAGTCGGCCGCGCATTTCGGCGCCCGCCCGCAGGCCAGCGCCGCGTCGTCCAGGTGCCCGCAGCGGCACGGGTTCATGGCAGCCACCAGCTGCACCCGCGCCGGGTAGGTGACGTGCGCGTTGACGCGCGAGACCACCGCCCGGCCGGTCTCCAGCGGCTGGCGCAGCGCCTCCAGCACCTGCCGGGGAAACTCGGGCAGTTCGTCCAGGAAGAGGACGCCCATGTGCGCCAGACTGATCTCCCCCGGCTTGCCGCGCGTGCCGCCGCCGACCAGCGCCGGCAGCGAAGCCGACTGGTGCGGCGCACGGAAGGGACGCTGACGGATCAGCCGCCCCTCCTCCAGCAGCCCGGCGACGCTGTGGATCATCGAAACCTCCAGCGCCTCCGCCGGATCGAGCGGCGGCAGCAAACCCGGCAGCCGCGCCGCCAGCATCGACTTGCCCGATCCCGGCGGGCCGATCATCAGCAGGTTGTGGTTTCCGGCCGCGGCGACCTCGACCGCGCGCTTGGCCGTCTCGTTGCCCTTCACGTCGCGCAGATCGGGCGGCTGGACCGGTTCCTCCTGCATCCGCGGCTTCGGCCGGGTGAGCACCTGGCTGCCCTTGAAGTGGTTGATGAGGGCCAGCAGCGTCGGCGGCGCCAGCACGTCCAGGTCCTCGCCGGCCCAGGCCGCCTCTCCCCCACAAGGGGCCGGGCAGATCAGCCCGCGCTCGTTGGCCAGCGCGTTGATCGCCGCCGGCAGCACGCCGGCCACCGGGGTCAGCGCGCCGTCCAGCGCCAGCTCGCCCAGCGCCACGTAGCGCGCCATCTCCTCGTCCGGCAGCACGCCCATCACGGTCAGCAGTCCTAGCGCGATGGGCAGGTCGAAGTGCGAGCCCTCCTTCAGCACGTCGGCCGGCGCCAGATTGACGGTGATCCGCTTCGCCGGCAGCGACAGGCCCAGCGCGTGCAGCGCGGCGCGCACCCGCTCGCGGCTTTCGCCCACCGCCTTGTCGGGCAGCCCGACGACGGTGAAGGCCACCACGCCGCTGGACATCTGCACCTGCACGTCGATGTCCATCACCTCGATGCCCTGGAAGGCGACCGTCCTGACCCGCGCAACCACGCCGCTGCACCCTCTCGGTAAAATGCACGCGAGTGTATGCGCAGCCGCCGGCTTTTGCCAGCCGCCGAACGCAGCTATCCTCGGCGCCGGACAAGGAGATCGCCAGGATGCGCATCGGACTGCTCATGGCCGTGCTGGCCCTCGGCCCCATGGAGGCCGCCGCGGCCTGCCTGCGCTACGACGCGCCGGAGCAGTTGGCCGGCACGCTGACCCGCCGGCCGGTGCCCGGCGCCGGGGGAGCGCAGGTCACCTGGTACCTGCGGCTCGACCGCCCGGCCTGCGTCGACGCGAAGCCCGGCAGCGCCGGCCTCAACGCCGCCCGCGACGCGGTGCGCGAGATCCAGCTGGAGCTGCCGCACGAGGCCTACAGCCGCTTCGCGTCGCTGCCCGACACCCGCGTGGTCGCCACCGGCACCCTGTTCGGCGCCAACCCCGGCCCGCACGCCACGCCGGTGATGATGCGGGTGCGGGACCTGCGCAGAGCGGATGCGCGCTGAGGCGGGCTTGGGCCTCGCCGTCCGCCGCTCTATCATCACTCCCCAACAACACCCATCGAGGGGACAGAGACCCGTGCAGCTCCACCTGTGCACCTGGGCCGAGGTCGAGGCCTACCTGAAGGATTCCAAGGGCATCATCATGCCCATCGGCTCCACCGAGCAGCACGGGCCGAACGGCCTCGTGGGCACCGACGCCATCTGCGCCGAGGTCGTGGCCAAGGCGGTCGGCGAGGCGACCGGCGCGCTGGTCGGCCCGACCATCGCCGTGGGCATGGCGGTGCACCACATGGAGTTCCCCGGCTCGATGACGCTGCGCCCCAGCACGCTGATCGCGGTGATCCAGGACTACGTGCTGTCGCTGGCCGAGCACGGGTTCGAGCGGTTCTTCTTCGTCAACGGCCACGGCGGCAACATCGCCAGCATCCGCGCCGCCTTCTACGAGGTCTACGCCGCCAACCGCGCGCAGAAGGGCGCCAACGCGCCGGAGCTGCGCTGCGCCCTGGTCAACTGGTGGGAGAACGAGGCGGTCGGCCGCCTGTCGCGCGAGCTGTACGCCGGGGTCGAAGGCTCGCACGCCACACCAAGCGAGGTCTCGCTGACCCAGTACGCCTATCCCGAAGCGATCAAGACGGCGCCCATGTCGCCGCAGGTGGCGCCGTCGGGAAGCTTCCACGACGCCCGCGACTTCCGCCGCCGCTACCCGGACGGCCGCATCGGCTCCGACCCCTCGCTGGCCCGGCCGGAGCACGGCAAGCGCCTGCTGGACGCCGCCACCACGGCCATCGCCGACCAGTACCAGAAGTTCGTTTCGGAGGCGTAATAAAGCCCCTCCCCCTTGCGGGGGAGGGGCTTCAACGCATCACACCTCCACCCCCTGCGTGGCGAACGGCAGGCTGCGCACCCGCTTGCCCGTCAGGGCGAACAGCGCGTTGGACACCGCCGGCGCGATGGGCGGCACGCCGGGTTCGCCGACGCCCGTCGGCGGCGCCGTGGACGGCACGATGTGCACCTCCACGTCCGGCATGCGGTCGATGCGCAGCGGCGTGTAGTCGTGGAAGTTCGACTGCTCCACCTTACCCTGCGCCAGGGTGATCGCCTCGCCCAGCGCCGCCCCCAGGCCGAAGCCGATACCGCCCTCCATCTGCGCGCGCACCACGTCGGGGTTGACGGCGAGGCCGCAGTCCACGGCGCAGACCACGCGCTCCACCTTCAGCCGCTCGCCCTGCATCGACACCTCGGCGACCTGCGCGACGACCGAGTTGAACGACTCGTGCACCGCGATGCCGCGCGCGCGCCCGGCCGGCAGGGGCTTGCCCCAGCCCGCCTTCTCCGCCGCGAGGTCCAGCGTCGCCAGATGCCGCGGGTGCTTGCCCAGCAGCTCGCGCCGGAACTGGTAAGGATCCTTGCCCGCGGCGTGCGCCAGCTCGTCGATGAAGACCTCGGTGGCGAAGCCGTTGTGCGTGCTGCCCACCGAGCGCCACCACAGCACCGGCACGCCGACCTGGGTGTTGTGCACGTCCACCAGCACGTTGGGCACGGCGTAGGGCAGGTTGGCCGCCCCCTCCACCGAGGTGGCGTCGATGCCGTTCTTCACCATCATGCCCTCGAACGGCGAGCCGATGAGGATCGACTGGCCGACGATGCGGTGCTTCCAGGCCACCAGCTTGCCCTGGGCGTCCAGCCCGGCCGCCATGACGTGGTGGTACATCGGCCGGTAGCGACCGCCCTGAACGTCGTCCTCGCGCGTCCAGATCAGCTTGACCGGCGCCTTGCCGTCGATCGCCTTGGCGATGGAGACCGCCTCGACGATGTAGTCCGACTCCGGGTTGGCGCGCCGGCCGAAGCTGCCGCCGGCGTACAGCGTGTGGATGCGCACCTGATCCGGCTTGATGCCCAGCAGCTTGGCGACGTTGCCCTGGTCGCCGGTCTGGAACTGGTCGCCGGCCCAGATGTCGACGCTGCCGTCCGGCGCCAGCTTGGCGACGCAGTTCAGCGGCTCCATCGGCGTGTGGGCGAGATAGGGGAAGTCGAACTCCGCCCGCACCACCTTGGCGGCCGTGCCGAGCGCCGCGTCGGCGTCGCCGTCCTTCCACGCCGGCAGGCCCGGCGCCTTGCCCAGCGCGCGGTAGACCTCCAGCAGCGTGGCCGAGTCGCGCACCTCCGCGCCGGTCTGGTCCCAGGTCACGTCCAGCGCCTCGCGCCCACGCTTGGCGGCCCAGAAGCCGGTGGCGAGCACCGCGACGCCGCGCGGGATCTGCACCACGTCGACGACGCCCGGCACCTTCTTCGCCTCTGTGGCGTCGAAGCCCTTCACCTTGGCGCCGAACACCGGCGGCCGTTCGACCACCGCCACCAGGGCACCCGGCAGCGTGAAGTCCATGGCGAACACCGCCTTGCCGGTGGTCTTCTCCACCGAGTCGAGGCGCGGCGCCGCCTTGCCGATCAGCGTGAAGTCCTTGGGGTCCTTCAGCGGCGGATCCTTGGGCGGCGGCACCTTGGCGGCGGCCTCGGCCAGCTCGCCGAAGGTCGCCTTGCGCTCCCCGGCCGAGACCACGCCCTTGGAGACGCTGACCTGCGACGCCGGCACGCCCCACTTGTCGGCCGCCGCCTGCACCAGCATGGCGCGCGCGGCGGCGCCGGCCTTGCGGAGCTGCTCGAAGGAGTTGGCGACGCTGCTCGACCCGCCGGTGCCCTGCGCCGGGCCCCACATCAGGTTGTTGTAGAGCAGCGGGTCGGCCGGCGCGTGCTCGGCGCGCATCTGCGCCCAATCGGCGTCCAGCTCCTCGGCCACCAGGGTGGTCAGGCCGGTGTAGGTGCCCTGCCCCATCTCCAGGTGCTTGATCAGCACGGTGACGGTGTTGTCCGGCGCGATGCGGACGAAGGCGTTCGGCTTGAACACGCCGTCGGCCGGCGCCGCCTGGGCGAGCTTCGCCCCGCGGCCGGGCAGCTGGAAGCCGACGATCAGGCCGGTCGCGGCGGCGGCCCGCAGCACGTCGCGGCGGGAGGCTTGCGGAAGCGCGAAGCGGAATCCGGGTTGCATGGTCAGGCCTCCAGCGTCTTGGCCGCCGTGTGGATGGCGGCGCGGATGCGGTGGTAGGTGGCGCAGCGGCACAGGTTGCCCTGCATCGCCCCGTCGATGTCCTCGTCGCTGGGCTTCGGCGTGTTGGTCAGCAGCGCCACCGCCGCCATGATCTGCCCGGACTGGCAGTAGCCGCACTGGACCACGTCCAGCTTCTGCCAGGCGGCCTGCACCGCCTGGGCGACCTTGCCCTGGACGCCCTCGATGGTGGTGACGGCGCGGTTCGCCGCCTCCGACACCGGGACGGAACAGGAGCGCACCGGCGCCCCCTCGATGTGCACGGTGCAGGCGCCGCACTGGGCCTGCCCGCAGCCGAATTTCGTGCCGGTGAGGCCGGCGGCCTCCCGGATCGCCCACAAGAGCGGCATCTCCGGATCGACGTCCAGCGTCACGGTGCGGCCGTTGAGCACGAGGCTGATGGCCATGAATCCCTCCTGACGAATGCGTGTCGCGCCCTCTTGCGCGGGGCGTGTCCAGAGGAAAGTGAACTATACGGTTCAGTCTTGCGCAATTCCGACAGAAGGAGAGGATGGACTTTCGAGTGTGTGCCGTTTCTGTCCTTCCGACATAAAAAAATGATCGAATCGTGCTTTTGCGGCGCACACCGCGCTAGCAGGTTGCGGACATCGCCGCTAACATCGCCGGTTCCGAACAGCCGGCAGCACCAAAGAACCGGCGAAGCGTCAGACTCCGAGGACTGCACCCCCATGGCCGAAACCGACACCAAGCGCGTCACCGACGAAGAAGCCCTGCTGCTGCACGCCAGCGGCCGGCCGGGCAAGCTGGAAATCACCGCCACCAAGCCGCTGACCACGCAGCGCGACCTGTCGCTGGCCTACTCCCCGGGCGTCGCCGCCCCCTGCCTGCGCATCGCCGAGGACCCCTCGCTGGCCTACGACTACACGGCCAAGGGCAACGTGGTGGCGATCATCTCCAACGGCACGGCGGTGCTGGGCCTGGGCGACCTGGGCGCGCAGGCCAGCAAGCCGGTGATGGAAGGCAAGGCCGTCCTCTTCAAGCGCTTCGCCGACATCGACGGCATCGACCTGGAGGTCGATACGAAGAACGTCGAGGAGTTCATCAACTGCGTGCGCTTCCTGGGGCCGTCGTTCGGCGGCATCAACCTTGAGGACATCAAGGCGCCGGACTGCTTCGTGATCGAGGAGCGGCTGCGCGAGATCATGCCGATCCCGATCTTCCACGACGACCAGCACGGCACCGCCATCATCGCCGCCGCCGGCCTGATCAACGCCTGCGACATCACCGGGCGCAGCCTGTCGGACGTGAAGATGGTGGTGAACGGCGCGGGTGCTGCCGGCATCGCCTGCGCCACGCTGTTCAACGACCTGGGCGTGCGGCGCGAGAACATCACGCTGTGCGACACCAAGGGCGTCGTCTACCGCGGCCGCAAGGACGGCATGAACCAGTGGAAGTCGGCCTTCGCCGTGGAGACCGACAAGCGCACGCTGGAGGAGGCGGTCGCCGGCTCCGACGTGTTCGTCGGCCTGTCGGCCAAGGGCGCGATGACCCCGGCCATGGTCAAGAGCATGGCCGACAAGCCGATCATCTTCGCGCTGGCCAACCCCGACCCCGAGATCACGCCTGAGGAGGCCAAGGCGGTGCGCCCCGACGCCATCGTCGCCACCGGCCGCTCCGACTACCCGAACCAGGTCAACAACGTCCTGGGCTTCCCCTACCTGTTCCGCGGTGCGCTCGACGTGCGCGCCGCCACCATCAACGAGGCGATGAAGCTCGCCGCCGCGCACGCGCTGGCCGCGCTGGCGCGCGAAGACGTGCCGGACGAGGTGGCCGCCGCCTATTCCGGCCGCCGCCTGAACTACGGCCCCGACTACATCATCCCGACGCCGTTCGACCCGCGCCTGATCGTCACCGTGCCCTGCGCCGTGGCGCAGGCCGCCATGGAGAGCGGCGTGGCGCGCAAGCCGATCGTCGACATGGCCGGCTACCGCAACACGCTGCGCACCCGCCTGGACCCGACCGCCGACTCGCTGGAGATGATCCTGGAGAAGGTGCGCACCCAGCCCCGCCGCGTCGTCTTCGCCGAGGGCGAGGAGGAGCGGGCGATCCGCGCCGCACTCGCCTACAAGGCCGCCGGCTACGGCACGCCGGTGCTGATCGGCCGCGAGGAGGTGGTGAAGGAGCAGCTGGCCGCCATGGGGCAGGCTGCGATGGCCGGGCAGCTGGAGATCCACAACGCCCGGCTCTCCGACTCGAACCGCCGCTACACCGACTTCCTGTACCGCCGTTTGCAGCGCAAGGGCCTGCTGTACCGCGACTGCCAGCGCATGGTGAACCAGGACCGCAACGTCTTCGCCGCGCTGATGGTGGCGCAGGGCGACGCGCACGCCGTGGTCACCGGCCTGACCCGCAGCTTCCAGGTCAGCTTCGAGGAGGTCACCCGCGTGTTCGACCCGAAGCCGGGCGAGCGGGTGTTCGGCCTGACCGCGATGATCCACCGCTCGCGCACGGTGTTCATCGCCGACACCACGGTGAACGAGGTGCCGGACAGCGAGACGCTGGCCGACATCGCCGTGCAGGCCGCCGCCAAGGCCCGCCAGATGGGGCACGAGCCGCGCGTGGCGCTGCTGTCCTACTCCAACTTCGGCCAGAACCGGCACGGCGAGAACGTCAAGCGCGTGCGCGACGCCGTCACCCTGCTGGACGAGCGCAAGGTCGACTTCGAGTACGACGGCGAGATGTCGGCCGACGTGGCGCTGGACCACGAGCTGATGAAGCGCGTCTACCCGTTCTGCCGCCTGTCCGGTCCGGCCAACGTGCTGGTGATGCCGGCGCTGCACGCCGCCAACATCGCGGCCAAGCTGCTGCAGAAGATGACCCGCGCCACGGTCGTCGGCCCGGTGCTGATCGGCCTGGACCACCCGGTGCAGATCGTCACCATGGGCGCCACGGTCAACGACGTCGTCACCATGGCGGCGCTCGCCGCGCACGACTCCATCGCCGGGTGAGAGTAAGAAAGCGACAAGGCGATGACCTGAAAGCCCCTCTCCCCTTGAGGGAGAGGGGTTTGGGGTGAGGGGTACGCCGGCGCAGCCGGCCCGTCTCTTCCGCCCTCCGGGCGTAACGCCCCCTCATCCCAACCATCGGCGCGTGCAAGCGCCGATCCCTCAAGGGGAGAAGGGCTTTTTAGGGCGCCGACAGGCTCACGCGAAGTCCTTCGCCAGCTCCTCGCGCACCCGCTCCGGCATCACGGCCATGTGGCCGTAGTTGGGGTGGGTGAAGGCGACCACCACCTGCGTGCCCGGCGCGCGGAAGGCCGCCGCCTGCTCGTCGGTGAAGTCGAAGTGCATGAAGTGCACCGACGACGCCTTGCCCTCCTCGTTGGTGCGCTCGACGTCGCCCTCCGGCCGGCCCGGAACGGTGTGGCCGGCGAACTGCAGCTGCATGGTCCCCTCGACGCCGCCCAGGCGGGACAGGAAGGTCTGGCGCTGGACGGGGTTGTCGATCTCGAACATCACCGTGGCGACCAGTTCGCGCCCCTTGGGGATCAGGGGGTTGTAGGCGCGCAGCTCGTCCTCGATCTGCTCCTCGCCGCCCTTCTCGATGAACAGCATCTCGTGGATCTGCTGCCACATCGTGTCGTAGTTCTCGAAGTAGAAGGTGGCGTAGGGGCCGACCGAGACGCGGCGGTGCTTCTTCACCTCGACCAGTGCCTTGCGGCGGGCGGCGCGCTCCTTCGCGTACTCGGCCAGCGGGATGATGTCGGCGCGGGTGATCTCGGTCTTGAGGGCGGTCATGGGATTCGGTTCCTTGGCCCAGATGCTTCCATTCTTCGGCCGTCATCCCCGCGAAGGCGGGGATGACGAGGAGAAACGAGCGCGGTTAAACGCGCTTAAACGGTGATGCCGTAGGCGCGGGCGAAGATCTCGATGGGGTGCAGGTTCTCCGGCGACGCGGCCTCGCCGTCCAGCCGCTCGATCCCCTGCATGATGTGCATGCCGGCGAGCGGGCATTCGGAGGAGACGTACTGCTTGCCCGCCTTCACCGCCTGATTGGCGACCGGGCGGCCGACCTTGAGCGCGGTCGGGAAGTTCTCCTTCAGCACGCCCCAGGACCCGCCATGGCCCGAACAGCGCTCGATCACCTTCACGTCGGCCTGCGGGATCAGGCGCAGCATCTCTGCCGACTTCGCCCCCATGTTCTGCGCCCGCGCATGGCAGGCGAGGTGCATGGCGATGCCGCCCGGCACCGGCTCCATCCCCTCCGGCAACCCGTGCCGCTTGGCGATGTCGACCACGAATTCGGACAGGTCGAAGGTGGCCTGGGACAGCTTCTCGACCTGGGCGCGGTGCGGGGCGTCCTTCGGCACCAGCAGCGGCCATTCCAGCTTCAGCATCAGCGCGCAGCTGGGGATCAGCGCCACCACGTCGTAGCCCTTGTCGATCCACGACTCGAGCGCGCCGGCGACGGTGGCGGCGTTGCGGTTGACGCGCTCCAGCTCGCCCTGCTCCAGCTGCGGCATGCCGCAGCAGCCGGGGTACGCCACCTCCACCTCGACGCCGAGCTTGGCGAGCACGGCGCGGGCCGCCATGCCGATGGACGGGTTGTTGTAATTGGCGAAGCAGGTGGCGTAGAGCACCGCCTTGCGCTTGGCGTAGGCCGGCGCCGCGCGGTTGATCTCCACCGGCGTGTCGGAGGCGCGGCGCACCAGGGTGTGGCCGTGGAACTTCGGCAGGTGGGCGTCGCGGTGGAGGCCGGCGACCTTCTCCATCACCGGGCGGGTCAGCGTGTTGCCGGTGTCCGAGGCCCAGTTGGCGACCGGCGCCACGAGGCTGGCCAGCTTGCCGTTGCGGTCGGTCTCCACCAGCTGGCGCACCGCGAAGGGCACGCCGCGCTTCTTCGCATCGACGGCGCGGGCGCGCAGGATGAGGTGCGGGAAGTCCAGCGCCCATTCGTGCGGCGGCACGTAGGGGCACTTGGTCATGAAGCACATGTCGCACAGCGTGCAGGCATCGACCACTTGGCCGAAGTCCTCGGACTTCACGTCGTGCATCTCGCCGGGGCCGGCGTTGTCGACGAGGTCGAACAGCCGCGGGAAGCTGTCGCACAGATTGAAGCAGCGGCGGCAGCCGTGGCAGATGTCGAAGACGCGGCGCATCTCCGCGTCCAGCTTGGCCTCGTCGTAGAAATCGGGGTTCTGCCAGTCGAGCGGGTGGCGGACGGGCGCTTCGAGGCTGCCTTCGCGCATGGTTCCTCCTGCGGCCGGGTTCGCTCCCGGTCTGCTGATTTCGTCGATAAGCCCTTCTCCCCTTGGGGGAGAAGGGTTGGGATGAGGGGTCGTAGCGGCGGAAGCCGCAAAAGAGTCACGGGCCGGCGGTCGCCGGCGCCACCCTCACCCCAACCATCGGCGCTTGCACGCACCGATCCCCTCAAGGGAGAGGGGCAAAGGTGGGTCAGGCCATCTGCTCCAGAGCCTTCTGGAAGCGGCCGGCGTGCGACTTCTCGGCCTTGGCGAGCGTCTCGAACCAGTCGGCGATCTCGTCGAAGCCTTCCTCGCGGGCGCTGCGCGCCATGCCCGGGTACATGTCGGTGTACTCGTGCGTCTCGCCGGCGATGGCGGCCTTCAGGTTGCTGGAGGTCTCGCCGATCGGCAGGCCGGTGGCGGGGTCGCCGACCTCCTCCAGGAACTCCAGGTGGCCGTGCGCGTGGCCGGTCTCACCCTCGGCGGTCGAGCGGAACACCGCGGCCACGTCGTTGTAGCCTTCGACGTCCGCCTTCTGTGCGAAATAGAGGTAGCGGCGGTTGGCCTGGCTCTCGCCAGCGAAAGCGGCCTTGAGGTTTTCCTCGGTCTTGCTGCCCTTGAGCGACGGCATGGTGGTTCCCTCCTGAAGGATTGGCGGCCGGCACCGCGGCATGCGTCGAGGCGCGCCGGATCGGGCCGGGCCACCCTAGGCTGCCACCGACCGAAACGGACGTCAACGGTTTAGAATTTTTCCAAATATGGCCGCAAAGGCCCTTTCGCGGAACCGATCAGTTCCGCGTCGGCAGCTGCGCCGGGGCCTGAGTCGCGGGGGCCAGGCGCACGATCACGTCCACGCGCGCCACCTTGGTGCCGTCGGGCGGGGCCGGCAGGTTGGCGACCAGGAGGTGGTCGCCGGGGATGTCCTCCAGCCGGCCGGTGCCTTCCAGGAAGAAGTGGTGGTGTTCGGACGTGTTGGTGTCGAAATAGGACTTCCCGGCCTCCACCACAACCTCGCGCAGGAGGCCGGCGGTGGTGAACTGGTTCAGCGTGTTGTAGACCGTGGCCAGCGAGACGCGGATGTTGGCGCCCATCGCCTCCATGTGCAGCTGCTCGGCCGTGACGTGGCGGTCGCCGGCGTCGAACAGCAGCCGGGCCAGCCCGAGGCGCTGCCGCGTGGGGCGAAGCCCGACGGCGTGCAGGCGGTCGAGGGCGCGCTTGTAGGGTCGGGTTGCGTTCATGCGTCGAGTCGGCGTGAGAGGTCCGCGGCGTCACCCGCCGGGCCGCGACACACCGCCGCAGCCAAAAGTAAGATTAGAACGCTTTCAGCCGTGCGGCAAGCGATCGCTGACGGAAAGGCCCGGCGCACCGCGCGCCGGGCCTTTTCTTCCTCAGTACCCCGTGGCGATGCGCTCGACGAGCTGCTGCACCGTCGGGATGAAGTCGTCCTTGTAGTAGGGGTCGCTGGCGAAGCGGTAGGCGTTGTGCCCCGCGAACATCAGCTGGTTCTCGCAGTCGTCCGAGTGGCTGACCGCCTGCAGCGTCTTCTGGATGCAGTAGGAGCGCGGGTCGGCCTTCTTGCCGGTCGTCCCCTCCTCGTGCTGCGACCAGTTCGAGAACAGGCAGGCCGACAGGCAGCCCATGCAGTCGATCTGGTCCTTGAGGATCTGCTCCGCCTTCTCCGGCGTGACGAAGATGATGGTGCTGTCGGGCGTCTTCAGCCCGGTCGTGAAGCCCTGGTCGACCCAGGACTGGGCGCGCTGCTTGTCGGTTTCGGTCAGGTAGACCGGGCGGCCGCGCGGGCCGATCGGGAACTCGGCCGCGTGCTCGCCCACCGGCTTGGGCATGTAGGCGACCTGCCGGTCGGAGCGGGCCATCAGCTCCAGCATGAACGGGTTCTTGACGCCCGAGGAGTAGAAGCCCGTGGGCGAGAAGCGGTTCAGCAGCACGTCGCCTTCCTGGAGCGACAGCAGCTTCTTCTTCCACGCCATGGAGATCGGGCTCTCCTGCGTCAGCAGCGGGCGGGTGCCGAACTGGAAGGCGACGGGGCCGAGGTCCGGATTGTCGATCCAGTCCTCCCACTCGCTCAGCCACCAGACGCCGCCGGCCATGATGACCGGCACGTGCTCCAGGCCGAAGCTGTTCATCATCTGGCGCAGCGCCAGCACGCGGGGGAACGGATCCTCGGGGACCTTCGGGTCCTCGGAGTTGGACAGGCCGTTGTGGCCGCCGGCCAGCCACGGGTCCTCGTAGACCACGCCGCCCAGGTTGTCGCGGAACTTCTGGTAGGCGCGCAGCCACAGCGCGCGGAAGGCGCGCGCCGAGGACACGATCGGGTAGTAGTAGCAGCCGTAGCGCGCCGTGATCTCGGCGATGCGGTAGGGCATGCCGGCGCCGCAGGTGACGCCGTGGATCAGGCCCTTGGCACCCTCCAGGGCGCCGTGCAGGATCTCCTCGGCCCCGCCCATTTCCCACAGCACGTTCATGTGGATGCGGCCCTGGCCGTTCGAGCGCTCGTGCGCGATCCTGGCCTGGGCGACGGCGCCCTGGATGCCGTATTGGATCAGCTCCTCGTGCCGCTCGCGACGGGTCTTGCCGTGGTAGATCTGCGGGATGAGGTTGCCGTGCTCGTCGTAGCTGTCGGCGTTCACGCCGGAGAACGTGCCGATGCCGCCCGCCGCCGCCCAGGCGCCGGAGCTTTCGCCGTTGGAAACCGCCACACCCTTGCCGCCTTCGACGAGGGGGAGCACTTCCCGGCCGGACATGACCAGTGGCTTCAGCGCCTTCAACGAAACCTCCAAACCGATCGAGCAGTGTGCGGAACCGGAAACAGGGTGAACGGAGCGCCCCGCCGGAGAGGTTGTCGTCTCCGCCGGCGCGCCCCGCCTGTTCCCGCGGCATTTATAGGAGGAAAAACGGCGGAGGACGAGCGGATTTGCATAGGCCTTCGCAGGAAAGCGTCACATCCGGCCAAGCTGCTCCGCCAAACGGCCGGGCGCGTCGGTGAAGACGGCGGCCACACCCCAGTCGAACAGCGCCTTCGCCCGGGCCGCGTCGTTGACCGTGTAGGCCAGCACCGGCCGCCCGGTGGCGCGGTAGGCGGCCACGGACTCGGCGGTCTGCCGCTTCTGGTTCACGTTGAGGGTCGCGGCCCCGATGCGGTCGGCGACCGCCGCCCAGTCGGCCGGCGGCCGGTCCATCAGGTAGCCGCGCGGAATCTCCGGCGCCAGCGTGCGCGCCAGCTCCAGGCACTCCACCTGGAAGCTGGAGATCAGCAACGGCTTGTCGGCGGGCCAGCGGCGTTTAAGCGTGTTGATCGCCGTTTCGGCGGTTTCCAGGCTGCGCCCCGGCGTCGGCTTGATCTCGGCGTTGAGGCCGAGGCCGAGGTCCAGCACGAGGTCGAGCAGCGCCTCGAAGTGCGGCACCGGCTCGCCGGCGAAGGGCGCGCCGAACCAGGAACCGGCGTCGAGCGTCCGCAGCTCGGCCCAGTCGATGGCCGCCAGCGCGCCGCGGCCGGAGGTGGTGCGCTCCAGCGTGTCGTCGTGGATCACCACCGGAACGCCGTCGCGGGTCAGCGCCACGTCGATCTCGACCCAGGTCGCACCCTGGCGCGCCGCCTCGCGGATCGAGATGAGCGTGTTCTCCGGCGCCGATTCCTTGGCGCCGCGGTGGCCGATCAGGCGGGGAAGGGTCGACAGCATGGGGCCTGCGGGAGTAAGAGCGGGTCCCTCACTATGGCGCACTCCAGCGCGCGCGGGAACGGGACATGAAGGGTGCGAACAGCGTCGCCGATCTGGTAGCGGCCGGGCTGATGACGCCGGAGGCCGGACGGGCCGTCGCGGCCGTGGCCGACCGCTACGCGGTGGCGCTGACCCCGTACGTGCTGGACCGGCTGGCCGGCGCCGACCCAGGCGACCCACTGTACGCGCAGTACATCCCCTCGCCCGAGGAGGCGTACACCGCGCCGTCCGAGATGGCCGACCCGATCGGCGACGACTCCCACTCCCCGGTCAAGGGCATCGTCCACCGCTATCCCGACCGCGTGCTGCTGAAGCCGCTGCACGCCTGCGCGGTGTACTGCCGCTTCTGCTTCCGCCGCGAGATGGTCGGCCCCGGCGGCGACGCGCTCTCCCCCGCCGAGCTGGACGCCGCCCTGGCGTACGTGCGCGACCACCCCGAGGTCTGGGAGGTGGTGGTCACCGGCGGCGACCCGTTCCTGCTCAGCCCCCGCCGGCTGTCGGCCATCGTACAGGCGCTGTCCGCCATCCCGCACGTCGCGGTCGTCCGCTTCCACACCCGCGTGCCGGTAGCCGACCCGGCGCGGGTGACGCCGGAGCTGGTCTCCGCCCTGCGCGCCGAGGGCGTGACGACCTGGGTGGCGGTGCACGCCAACCACGCCGCCGAACTGGCCGCCGAGCCCGCCGCGGCGCTGGCCCGGCTGGCCGACGCCGGCATCCCGCTGCTCGGCCAGACGGTGCTGCTGAAGGGGGTCAACGACGACGCGGCGAGCCTGGAGGCGCTGTTCCGCGCGCTGGTGCGCCACCGGGTCAAGCCCTACTACCTGCACCATCCCGACCTCGCGCCGGGAACCAGCCACTTCCGGCCGTCCATCGCCGAGGGGCAGGCGTTGGTGAAGGCTCTCCGCGGCCGGGTGTCCGGCGTCTGCCAGCCGACCTACGTGCTCGACATCCCCGGCGGTCACGGCAAGGCGCCCGCCGCGCCGGCCTGGGTGGGAGAGGACGGCACGGTCGAGGATTTCACCGGCGCGAAGCACCGGTACGAGCCCTAAACGCCGCCGAACACCCGGTCGGGGTTGACCATCGCCTGCTGCACGGCGACCACCGAGGCGAAGCCGGTCCACAGGATGATCGGAGACCAGCTCAGCGCGATGGTGCGGTCGTCCTTCCAGACCAGCGCGATGCTGATCAGCGTCAGAACGAGGAAGGCGATGGTCCACACCGCCGCCAGAATCGGGCTGCCGAGCACGAAGTAAACGCCGGTAAACGTAGCGAACAGCAGCCACAGCACCGCCTGGATCGCCACCAGCGCCCACCAGTGCCGGATCTCCCCGCGCCGGTTCAGCAGCCGCACGTCGCCCCACAGCTGGAGGACGTTGAGGATGAACCACACCACCGGGAACACCCAGGGCGGCGGCTGCAGCGGCACCACCACGTAGCCGTCGAACGGCACGCCGGCGTGACGGGTGAGATAGCCGGGGATGCTCACCAGGATCCAGAACAGCACGGCGTGCCACCAGCGCACGGGGCCGGCGGGGCGACGGAGAGCGGTGTCGGTCATGAAGCCTCCTTGGTGCCGGCGTATACGCGGGCTGAAGCCGGTCGGATCACGCCTTGCCCATGGGAACGCCGCCCCGCTCCCGCTGGTTCTCCCTGCATCGGCACGGGAGGGCGGCATGCGCTGGCAGGACGGGCGGGAGAGCGGGAACGTCGAGGACCGGCGCGGCGAGGGCTATTCCGGCGGCAGGCGCATGGGCATTCCGATCGGACGCGGCGGGCTGGGCCTCGGCGGGTTGGCGGCGGTGCTGCTGATCTCCTGGGTGCTGGGCATCGACCCGATGGCGCTGCTGGGCGGCGGCGACCCGACGGTCGCCACGGCGCCGCGCACCACCACGGTGCAGCGCGCCCCACGCTCCGGCGCCGAGGACGAGCTGAAGAACTTCGTTTCCGTGGTGCTCGCCGACACCGAGGACACGTGGCACGGCCAGTTCCAGCAGCTGGGCCGGACCTACCAGGAGCCGCGGCTGGTGCTGTTCTCCGGCGCGGTGGACTCGGCCTGCGGCACCGCGCAGTCGGCGATGGGGCCGTTCTACTGCCCGCTCGACCGCAAGGTCTACATCGACCTCAGCTTCTACCGTGACCTGCGCGACCGCTTCCACGCGCCGGGCGACTTCGCCCAGGCCTACGTCATCGCCCACGAGGTCGGCCACCACGTGCAGACGCTGCTGGGCATCTCGCAGAAGGTCAGCGAGGCGCAGCAGCGCGTCTCGAAGACCGAGGCCAACGCGCTGTCGGTGCGCCTGGAATTGCAGGCCGACTGCTTCGCCGGCCTGTGGGGCAACGCCGCCCAGCGCCGCGGTGTGCTGGAACCCGGCGACGTGGACGAGGCGCTGAACGCCGCCTCCGCCATCGGCGACGACCGCCTGCAAAGCCAGGCACGCGGCCGGGTGACCCCCGACAGCTTCACCCACGGCAGCAGCGCGCAGCGCGTCCAATGGTTCAAGCGTGGGTTGGAGACGGGCCGGCTGGACGCGTGCGACACGTTCTCGGCGGAGCGGCTTTAGCCAACGGCTGCTGCGACAGTCTAGTGCCTTACGGAAGGTAGCAGCTCCGCGCTAGTTTTCTCTCTCCAAAGGCACGATGGAGAGAGATAGCCAATGTCTGCATTACGAAAACTGACTCTGGGACTGGTCGGTGCCGCTGCCCTTTTGCTCTCCGGCTGCGCCAGCAAGCACATGGTCGAGATCACAGAACCGGCCGCCGTCGCCAGCCCTGCGCCGGACAAGTCCACCCTGGTCTTTCTTCGGCCGTCCGTCTTCGGCGGCGCGATCCAGTCGCCGGTCTTCGACGTCACGGACGGAACGCCGCAGTTCATCGGCATTGTCTCCGCGTCCACCAAACTCGCCTACGTCACGCCGCCGGGAAAGCGGCGGCTCATGGTGGTTGGGGAAAACGCCGGCTTCCTGGATGCTGACCTCGGCGCGGCGCGCACGTACTACGCGCGCGTGGATCCGCAGATGGGCCTCTGGAAAGCGCGCTTCGCGCTTGAGCCCGTCCCCGCCTCGAATTCGGCGCTGACGGAGCAACTGGACAGTTGCAAATGGGTCGGCAGCGGTCAGAGCGCGGCCGACTGGGCGCGCGAGAACATGTCCAGCGTAAAGGCAAAGATGGCCGATTACCTGCCCGACTGGGAGAAGCAGCCCACGAAGCCAAACCTGCGTCCCGAGGATGGACGCTGAGCAAAAGAAAGGGCGCCCGAAGGCGCCCTTTCCCGTTCACACCGTAAGGCTCGGCCTCACCGCGCCTCACTCACCGCGCGGACGGCGCTCGCGCCGGGGCCGGTCGCCGCGGTCCTCGCGCGGCTCACGGGCCTCGGCCGGGGCGGAGTCGTCCGCACCCTCGGGCTTGCCCTTGCCGGAGATGTCCTCGCCGGTGGCCTGATCGACCTGCTTCATCGACAGCTTGACCTTGCCGCGGTCGTCGAAGCCGATGACCTTGACCTTCACCTCGTCGCCCTGGTTCACCACGTCCGCCACCTTGCCGACGCGCTGCTGCGCCAGCTCGGAGATGTGGACCAAGCCGTCGCGGGAGCCCAGGAAGTTCACGAAGGCGCCGAAATCGACCACCTTCACGACCTTGCCGGTGTAGATCACGCCCATCTCCGGCTCGGCCACGATGCCCTTGATCCAGTCGATGGCCGCCTGCGCCGCCTTCGAATCGACCGCGGCCACCTTGACGGTGCCGTCGTCCTCGATGTCGATCTTGGCGCCGGTCTGCTCGACGATCTCGCGGATCACCTTGCCGCCGGAGCCGATCACGTCGCGGATCTTCTCCTTCGGGATGTTGATCACGGTGATGCGCGGCGCGTTCTGGTTGACCGTCTCGCGCGCCCCGCCGATGGCCTTGGCCATCTCGCCGAGGATGTGGATGCGGCCGTCCTTGGCCTGGGCCAGGGCGACCTTCATGATCTCCTCGGTGATCGAGGTGATCTTGATGTCCATCTGCAGCGCGGTGACGCCGCGCTCGGTGCCGGCCACCTTGAAGTCCATGTCGCCGAGGTGGTCCTCGTCACCCAGGATGTCCGAGAGCACGGCGACGCCGTCGTCCTCCTTGATGAGGCCCATGGCGATGCCGGCGACCGGGCGGTCCAGCGGGGCGCCGGCGTCCATCAGCGACAGCGAGGTGCCGCACACCGTGGCCATCGACGACGAGCCGTTCGACTCGGTGATCTCCGACACCACGCGGATGGTGTAGGGGAACTGCTCCTTGCTCGGCAGCAGCGGGTGGATGGCGCGCCACGCCAGCTTGCCGTGGCCGATCTCGCGGCGGCCCGGCGAGCCCATGCGGCCGGCCTCGCCCACCGAGTACGGCGGGAAGTTGTAATGCAGCATGAAGCTCTCGCGGTACTCGCCCTCAAGCGCGTCGATGATCTGCTCGTCCTGGCTGGTGCCCAGCGTGGTGACGACCAGCGCCTGCGTCTCGCCGCGGGTGAACAGCGCCGAACCGTGGGCGCGCGGCAGCACGCCGACCTCCGACACGATCGGGCGGACCGTCTTGGTGTCGCGGCCGTCGATGCGCTTGCCGGTCCGGATGACCGAGCCGCGCAGGATGTCGGCCTCCAGCTCCTTGAACTCGGCGGAGATGTGCGACGCCTCGACGCCCTCGGCGGTCAGGGCCTCGACGGCCTTGGCCTTGGCGGCGCCGATCTTCTCGTAGCGGGCCTGCTTGACCGTCTCGGTGTAAGCGGCCTCGACGTCGGTGCGCACCAGGTCGGCGATGCGGGCCTTCAGAGCGGCGCGGTCGTAGGCCGGGGCCGGGATGTCCCACGGCTCCTTGGCGCACAGCTCGGCCAGCTCGATGATCGCCTGGATGACCGGCTGGAAGTTCTTGTGGCCGAACATGACGGCGCCGAGCATGACCTCCTCGGTCAGCTCCTTGGCCTCCGACTCGACCATCAGCACGCCTTCGGTGGTGCCGGCGACGACGAGGTCGAGAGCCGAATCGCCGACGCGGTCCATGGTCGGGTTCAGCACGTACTGGCCGTCGATGTAGGCGACGCGGGCGGCGCCGATCGGGCCCAGGAACGGGATGCCGGAGATCGTCAGCGCGGCCGACGCGCCGATCATCGCGACGATGTCCGGATCATTTTCCAGGTCGTGGCTCAGCACGGTGGCGATGACCTGGGTCTCGTTGCGGTAGCCATCGGCGAACAGCGGACGGATGGGACGGTCGATCAGGCGGCTGACCAGCGTCTCCTTCTCGGTCGGGCGCCCTTCGCGCTTGAAGAAACCGCCGGGGATCTTGCCGGCCGCGAAGGTCTTTTCCTGGTAGTTGACCGTCAGCGGGAAGAAATCGACGCCCGGCTTCGGCGACTTCGCGCCAACGGCCGTGCACAGCACCGTGGTCTCGCCATAGGTGACGACGACGGCGCCGTCCGCCTGGCGGGCGACCTTGCCGGTCTCGAGGGTGAGCTTGCGTCCGCCCCAGTCGATTTCTTTGCGGTAAACGTTGAACATGCTGTCTTTCCTTCCGTCCGACACCCCGTCAGGCCGGATTGCCTGCCCGGAGCCGGGGCCACCAGTCGTCAGACCCCGTATGAAATCCCGATGAAAACCTAAGCCAAAACGACGGACGGCCGGACCCGGTCAACCCGGGCCGGCCGCCTGTCTTAGCGTACCGATGCTGATGAAGAACCCGCCGCACGCACATCCGTCCCGGTGGCGCCGCGTGTATCCGGCGCCTGGGTGTGGGATGGGGTGGAGCGGGTTTTCACGGACCTCGTAACCTGGTGAGCCGGACTTAGCGGCGCAGGCCCAGACGCTCGATGAGCGTGGCGTAGCGGCCCTGGTCCTTCTTCTTCAGGTAGTCCAGCAGGCGACGGCGCTGGCCGACCATGACCAGCAGACCACGGCGCGAGTGGAAGTCCTTCTTGTGGCCCTGCAGGTGCTCCGTGAGGTTGCGGATGCGCTCCGACAGGATCGCGACCTGCACCTCGGGCGAGCCGGTGTCGGCGGTGCCGCGGCTGTACTCTTTGATGAGCTCCTGCTTGCGCTCGGGCGTAATCGACATCGTGGCTCCTATAATCTTAGAGGTTGATCACGCGCACCGGACGGACCTCCGCCCCCTCGACACGGGCCAGCGCCACCGGCTTGCCGGCGAAAAGCGCAATAACGATGCCGTCCTCGCCGACCGCACCCCGGATCGCCGTGAGGCGTTCGAGGTCCTGCCGAGTGAGGAGCGCCACCGCTTGGCCGTGTCTCAGTCGGTGCGCTTCGGCTTCCGTCAGGGCCAGCGCCGGGATGTCGTCCAGCGCGGTCTCGATGGGAAGCAGAAGTCGTTCGACGGCCGCACCATGCTCCATGGCGGCCAATTCGTCCAGGGAAATTGCCTTGTCCAGCGTGAATTGCCCGACCCGCAGCCGGCGCAGCACGGCGACGTGCCCGACGGTGCCGAGCGCCTCGGCCAGATCGCGCGCCAGCGAGCGCACGTAGGTGCCCTTGCCGCAGTCCACCTCGAACACCGCGTGATCGGCGTCGGGCATCTCCACCAGCTCGAAGCGGTCGATGCGCACGCGGCGCGACGCGAGGTCCACCACGTCGCCCTCGCGGGCGATGTCGTAGGCGCGCTCGCCGTCCACCTTGATGGCGCAGTACTGCGGCGGCACCTGGTCGATCTCGCCCAGGAACGCCGGCAGCGCCGCGCGGATCGCCGCCTCGTCCGGCCGCGCGTCGGAGCGGTCGATGACCTCGCCCTCGCGGTCGTCGGTGGCGGTGCGCAGGCCCCAGCGCACGGTGAAGCGGTAGGTCTTCGCCCCGTCCATGGCGTAGGACACGGTCTTGGTCGCCTCGCCCAGCGCGATGGGCAGGATGCCGGTGGCGAGCGGGTCGAGCGTGCCGCCGTGCCCGCCCTTCTCGGCGTTGAGGATCCGCCGCACCTTGGACAGCGCCTGGGTGGAGGTCAGCCCCTCCGGCTTGTCGAGCACCAGCCAGCCGTGGATCGGCTGGCCCTTCCGCTTACGCGCCACGCTTGCCCCCGCCGGAAGCCGGCTCGTCGTGCACGCCGTCGGTCTCCTCGCCCTCCTCGAAGGCGTCATCGACGTCGTCCGTCTCCTCGTAGCCGAGGTCGTCGGCGCCCTCGGCGTCCTCCTCCTCGTCCCAGGAATCGTCCTCGTCGTCGTCGCTGCGGCCCTTGCCGAGATCGCGGGCGACGTCGGGGCTGTGCAGGATGGCGTCGATGCGGCCGGCGTACTCGAAGGAGGTGTCCGGCTCGAAGCTCAGCGTCGGCGCGTGGCGCAGGTTGACGGCGCGCACGATCTGGCCGCGCAGATAGGGCGCGGCGCGGCGCAGCGCCGCCAGCATCTCGTCCATGTGCTGGCCGCCGAGCGGCGTGACGAAGGCGGTGGCGTTCTTCAGGTCCGGGCTGATGCGGACCTCCGACACGGTGACGAGGTGACCCTGCAGGTCCGGGTCGTGGAAGTCGCCGCGCTGCAGCACCGCCGCCAGCGCGTGGCGCAACTCCTCGCCGACGCGCAGCTGGCGTTGGGACGGGGGCTTGCCGGCACGGATGGTGCCGTGATTCTTGCTCGCCATGGATGTGTCTTTCGCTTTTTGCCGGCCGGTGGGCGTGTCGGCTCACGTGCCCCCACCCTAACCCTCGCCCGCGTCGCAGGGGAGGGAACTCCGCCGCACTCCCCCTCCCCTGCGAAGCGGGGGAGGGGTAAGGGGTGGGGGCAAGGCGCCCCCCGCCCTCGCACGCGTCCTTACAACGCCCGCGCGACCTCTTCGATCTCGAAGGCTTCGATGATGTCGCCGGCTTCGATGTTGTCGTAGTTCTCGAAGGCCATGCCGCACTCGTAGCCCTCGCGGACGTCCTTGACCTCGTCCTTGAAGCGCTTGAGGGTCTTCAGCGTGCCTTCGTGGATCACGACGTTGTCGCGCAGCAGGCGGACGCCCGCACCACGCTTCACCGTGCCCTGCGTCACCATGCAGCCGGCGACCTTGCCGACCTTGGTGATGTTGAAGACCTCGCGGATCGTCGCGTAGCCGATGAAGCGCTCGCGCAGCGTCGGCGACAGCATGCCCGTCAAGGCCGCCTTCACGTCGTCGATCACGTTGTAGATGATCGAGTAGTAGCGGATCTCGACGCCGTCGCGCTTGGCCATGTCGCGGGCCTGCGGGTTGGCGCGGACGTTGAAGCCGATGACCATCGCGTTGGAGGCGTTCGCCAGCGTGATGTCCGACTCGTTGATCGCACCCACCGAGGCGTGCAGCACGCGCACCTTGACTTCGGTGTTCTCGGCCGTGAGCTTCTCCAGCGAGCTGGAGATCGCCTCGATCGAGCCCTGCACGTCGCCCTTGATGACGACCGGCAGCTCCTTGGCCTCGCCGGCCTGGATGCGGCTGAACATGTCCTGCAGCGAGCCGCGCGCGGACGCCGCGTTGGCGGCCTCGCGCTTCTTGCGCTGGCGGAACTCGGCGATCTCGCGGGAGCGGGCTTCCGACTCGACGACGGTGAAGTCGTCACCGGCGAGCGGCGTGCCGTTGAGGCCCAGCACCTCGACCGGGCTGGCGGGACCGGCTTCCTCGACGCTCTGGCCGCGGTCGTTGACGAGGGCGCGGACGCGGCCCCACTCCGACCCGGTGACGAACACGTCGCCGACCTTCAGCGTGCCGCGCTGGACCAGCACGGTGGCGACCGAGCCGCGGCCGCGCTCCAGCTTGGCCTCGACCACGACGCCCTCGGCGCTGCGGCCCGGGTTGGCCTTCAGCTCCAGGATTTCCGCCTGCAGGAGGATGGCCTCCTCCAGCTTGTCCAGGTTGAGCTTGGCCTTGGCCGACACCTCGACGGTCTGGATGTCGCCGCCCAGCTCCTCGACCACCAGCTCGTGCTGCAGCAGCTCCTGGCGGACGCGGTCCGGCTTGGCGTCGGGCAGGTCGATCTTGTTGATCGCCACGATGATCGGCACCTTCGCCGCCTTGGCGTGGTGGATCGCCTCGATGGTCTGCGGCATGACGCCGTCGTTGGCGGCGACCACCAGCACGACCACGTCGGTGACGTTGGCGCCGCGGGCACGCATCTCGGTGAAGGCGGCGTGGCCCGGCGTGTCGATGAAGGTGATCTTCGCACCCGACTCCAACTGCACCTGGTAGGCGCCGATGTGCTGGGTGATGCCGCCGGCCTCGCGGCTGACCACGTCGGTCTGGCGCAGCGCGTCCAGCAGCGAGGTCTTGCCGTGATCGACGTGGCCCATGATGGTGACCACCGGCGGGCGCGGCGCCAACGCCTCGTCGATGTCCTCGTTGCCGCGCAGGCCGAGCTCGACGTCGGCCTCGGACACGCGGCGGACGCGGTGGCCGAACTCGGTGATCAGCAGCTCCGCCGTATCGGCGTCGATGGTCTGGTTGATGGTCGCCATCACGCCCATGCGCATCAACGCCTTGATGACGTCGGCGCCACGCTCGGCCATGCGGTTGGCCAGCTCCTGGACGGTGATGACTTCCGGCAGCACGACGTCACGGGTCACCTTCTGGGTCTCCTGACGGGACAGCTGACGCAGCCGCTCCTTCTCACGGGCACGGCGGACCGCAGCGAGCGAGCGGGTGCGATCGCCACCGTCGTCGCTGAGCGCCTGGGACACGGTCATCTTGGCGCCGCCGCGACGGCGGTCGGCACCCGGAGCGGCACCGCCCGGCTTGCGGGCCGGGGCAGCCGGCGCCTTGGCCGGGCCCTTACCGCCGCCACCGGGACGGCCGCGGCTGCGGCCGCCGTCGTCCTCGTCCTCATCGACGCGGGCGGGGGGCAGGCCGCCGACCGGCGGACGGGCCGACGGGGCGTCGGCGGTGGTGCTGGCCGGCGGACGGGCGGCCGGGGCCATGCGGGCACCCTGCACGCCGCGGTCGTCGGTGCGGCGGGTGGCGGGAGCCTCGGCGGCGCGGCGGGCCTCCTCGGCCTCCTTGCGCCGGGCCTCTTCCTCCTTGCGGCGGCGTTCGGCTTCCTCGGCCTGCTGGCGCTCGGCCTCCTGGATGCCGCGCAGCTCCTCCAGCTCGCGCTGGCGCAGCGTCTCGGCGTCGAGGATCTCCGGCTCGTCGACCACCGGCTCGGGCGCCGGGGCCTCGGTCACCGCGGTCTCCGGCTCCTCGTAGGTCTCCTCGGGCTCGTAGCGGCGCTGCTCGGCCTCGATGATCGCGCCGCGCAGGGCGCGCTCGCGGGCCTCGCGCTCCTCCTTGGTGAGCTGGCGCACGGCGCCGCCCATGACGCCGCGGCCCCCGGGGCGTCCACCGCCCGGCCCGCCGCGCATCGGCATGCCCTGCGCCGCCTGGCGGGCGGCGGCACCGCCGTCGGCGATGCCGGGGACGGCACCCTTCTCGACGGTGCGTTTGCGCTTCACCTCGACGGTCACGGTCTTGGTGCGGCCATGGGAAAAGCTCTGCCGGACCGTGCCATCGACCGGCTTCTTCAACTCAAGCTTGCCCTTCCCCGTGCCACCGGCGTTGAGGTGCAAGACTTTCTTGTGGTCCTGGTCGTTGCTGTCGGTCATCGGATCCGGTCAGTTAAATACGTTGCTTGCCATGGTCCGCCGGCACCGTGCCGTCGGTCATTCCGTGTATGCCTCTGAGCCGGGCCGCATCGCGGCTCAACCCGTCGGCCAGCCGGCCAGCCGCTACGACGGCGTGGACGGCGTGATCGCGTCCGAGCGCGGCGGCGAGCTCCGCCGACTCGAAGAGGTCCAAAACCGGCAGGCCCGGCGCCAGCGCCGTCAGCTTGCCGCGCTGGTCGGGCGAACCGTCGGCCGCCTCCAGCAGAAGCCCCGGCGGCGGTCCCTTGGTGCCGACGCGGCCGCCCTTCAGCGCCTCGCGGACCTTTTCGAACCCCGCCACCGCCTGGCCGGCGCGGCGCGCCAGCCCGATCTGGTCGAGGCAGCGCCGCCGCAGCAGCCGCGCCAGCCGGTCCGCCAGATCGGCCGGAGGCCGCACGGCGCGCCGGGCAGCCTTGGAGAACAGGCTCTTGGACACCGCCTTGTCAAGGGCGGCGCGTTCGGCGGTCAGCCACAGGCCGCGGCCGGGCAGGCGTTCCTCCAGATCCGGCACGACCTCCCCGTCCGGCGCGATCCCGAAGCGGATCATGCCGTCCTTGGGCTGGACCGCGCCGGTGGCGATGCAGCGGCGAAGCGGACCTTTCTCCTGGTCCGCCTCGTGCGCCGGCTCGTCACCGTGGCCGGTCTGGATCGCGTCGGTCTGGCCTGCCATCCGTTGCGCTGCTTCCTCGAACCGTTACTCGGCCGCCGGCTGCGCGCCGTCGGGGGCGGGCTGCGGCGCCACGGCGCCCCCGCCCTCACCGTCGAACCAGTGCGCACGGGCGGCCATGATGATCTCGTTCGCCTCGTCTTCGGACGGACCGTCCTTGCCGAGGATGTCGCGCAGCTCGTCGCCGGCGAGGTCGGCCAGGTCGTCCAGCGTCTTGATGCCGGCCTCGCCCAGCTTGACCAGCTGCGGCGCGGTCAGGCCGGCCACCTCGGCCAGCGCGTCGTCGACGCCCAGTTCGCGGCGGCGGGCGTCGGCGCGGGCGTCCTGCTCCTCGAGGAAGCTCAGCGCACGTTGCTTCAGCTCGTTGGCCACGTCCTCGTCGAAGCCCTCGATCTCGGCGAGCTCCTCGGTGTCGACGTAGGCGATCTCCTCGATCGAGCCGAAGCCCTCGGCGACCAGCAGGTGGGCGATCACGTCGTCCACGTCGAGGCCGTCGATGAACAGCTGCGAGCGGGTGCGGAACTCCTCGGTGCGGCGCTCCGACTCCTCCTGCTCGGTCAGGATGTCGATGTCCCAGCCGGTCAGCATGGTGGCGAGGCGCACGTTCTGGCCGCGCCGGCCGATGGCCAGCGACAGCTGGTCGTCCGGCACCACCACCTCGATGCGGCGGCCCTCCTCGTCCAGCACGACCTTGGCCACCTCGGCGGGGGCCAGCGCGTTCACCACGAAGGTGGCGGCGTCGTTGTTGAACGGGATGATGTCGATCTTCTCGCCCTGCAGCTCGCCGACCACCGCCTGGACGCGGCTGCCGCGCATGCCGACGCAGGCGCCGACCGGGTCGATGGAGCTGTCGTGGCTGACCACGGCGATCTTGGCGCGGCTGCCCGGATCGCGCGCCACGGCGCGGATCTCGATGATGCCGTCGTAGATCTCCGGCACTTCCTGGGCGAACAGCTTCGCCATGAACATGGGGTGCGTGCGCGACAGGAAGATCTGCGGGCCGCGGGCCTCCTCGCGCACGTCGTAGATGTAGGCGCGCACGCGGTCGCCGTTCTTGAAGTGCTCGCGCGGCAGCAGCTCGTCGCGGCGCAGGATCGCCTCGGCGCGGCCCAGGTCCACGGTGACGTTGCCGTACTCGACGCGCTTGACCAGGCCGTTGACGACCTCGCCGATGCGGTCCTTGTACTCGTTGAACTGGCGCTTGCGCTCGGCGTCGCGGACCTTCTGGACGATGACCTGCTTGGCGGTCTGCGCGGCGATGCGGCCGAAGTCGATGGGCGGCAGCTGGTCGATGATGAACTCGCCGAGGCCCTTGGGCGGGCGCTGCTTCTGACCGTAGGCCAGGCTCACCTGCGTCGCCTCGTTCTCGACGGTCTCGACGACCTCGAGGTAGCGGGCGAGGTGGATGTCGCCGGTCTTGCGGTCGATGCGCGCGCGGATGTCGTGCTCGTGGCCGTACTTCGAGCGACCGGCCTTCTGGATCGCCTGCTCCATCGCCTCCAGGACCTCGTCCCGGTCGATGTTCTTTTCGCGGGCAACCGCGTCAGCGACTTGCAGCAGTTCCATCCGTCTTACTTCCTGGACTGACCGTTGTTCTTTTCCCGGACCGGATGCGGTCCGGTCACCCCTGTTCCTGGCCGCCGGCGGCGCGGAGCAGCTCGTCCGTGATCACCAGCTTGGCGCGGAGCACGTTGTCGAAGGTCACGCGCGCCGGGCCGCCTTCGGCGTCGAGGATGATATCCTCGCCCTCGACGCCCTTCAGCATGCCCTTGAAGCGCTTGCGACCGTCGATCGCGAGGCGCGTCTCGAGCTTCGCCGTGAAGCCGGCGAAGCGCTCGAAATCCTTGAGCCGGGTCAGCGGCCGGTCGAGACCGGGCGAGCTGACCTCCAGCGTGTAGGCCCCGGCGATGGGATCCTCGACGTCGAGGAGCGCCGACACGGAGCGGCTGATGTCGGCGCAGTCCTCGACGGTCATGGGAGCGCCGTCGGTCCGCTCGGCCATGATCTGCAGCGTCGGGCGTTGCCCGCCCAACAGGAGCACCCGCACGATCTCGTAGCCGAGGGCCTCGACCGAAGGGGTGATGATCTGCTCGATCCGACCGGTTGCGTCCATTCCACCAAGCCTGCCCCGGAGCGCGTCCCCAGGGGATTCCACACGCCGATAAAAAAATTGGTGCGCCAAGGCGCACCCGCAAAGCGTCTCGCCGGCCCGTTCGCACGGGCCGCCAAGCCGTATGGGATTTCGAAACCGAATATAGCCGTCTTTCGCGGACCTGCAAGCTCTTTTCCCGGCGGCGTGACACCGCGGGGTGGGTTGAGCGGAGCGAAACCCAACATCTCCGCCGCGGACGGAACGTTGGGCTTCGCCTGCGGCTCGGCCCAACCCACGCGCCTATTCTCCCCTGGGCTTCCGCACGAAGCGCAGGAACACCGGCTTGCGCCCGGCCTCGATGGCCTTCTGCTCGTAGCGGGTGGGCGGCCAGTCGGCGGGGCGCTCGCGCCAGTCGCGCGGGGACCGGGCGGTCCACTCGAACTCCGGGTGCCTGACGGTGTGCTCCAGCATCCAGCGCACCAGCCCCATGTCGTCGCTGGCCAGCCGCAGCTCCGCCCCGTCCTTCAGCACGCGGGCCAGCTTCTCCAGGTTCGCCGGCCCGATGAAGCGGCGCTCCCAGTGGCGCTTCTTCGGCCAGGGGTCGGCGAACAGCACGAAGGCGCGGCCGATCGACGCGTCGGGCAGCGCGTCGAGCAGCGGACGGGCGTCGTCCGGCAGGACGCGGACGTTGTCGAGGTTGCCCTGATCGACCAGCGCCAGCAGGCCGGCGACGCCGTTGACGAACGGCTCGGCGCCGATGTGGCCGACGGAGCGGTGGTGCTCCGCCTGCCAGGCGAGGTGGTGGCCGCTGCCGAAGCCGACCTCCAGCCACACGTCGTCCACCGGCCGGGTGAACAGCGCCGCCGGATCGAGGCGGTCGCCCGGCTGCGGCACCGGGATGGTGAGCGCGGGCAGCAGCGTGTCGATCAGGCCGGACTTGCGCTTGCGCAGCGGCCGGCCCTTGCGGCGGCCGTACAGGCGGCGGGTGGGGTCCTGGGTGGAATCCGGGGAGGTGTCTTCGGTCATGATCTGAGGCGGATTGCTCTACGGCCTGAACGCCCCCATGGCGTCATGCCCGGGCTCGACCCGGGCATCCACGCGGACGTCGCCAAGTTTGCACGTGGATGGCCGGGTCGAGCCCGGCCATGACGGAAAGAGGACGTTCACACCAATAAGAAAAACAAACGCAGGGGCCCGAAGGCCCCTGCGCTCGATACCACGATGCGATTGCTATCAGAAGAAGGCGTTGCGCAGGTCGTTCACCAGATCGGTCTTCTCCCAGGAGAAGCCGCCGTCGGCGTCCGGCTCGCGGCCGAAGTGGCCGTAGGCCGCGGTGCGCGCGTAGATCGGCTTGTTCAGCCCGAGGTGCGTGCGGATGCCGCGCGGCGACAGGTTCACCAGCTGCTGCAGCACGTCCGACAGCCGGTCCTCATCGACCTTTCCGGTGCCCGCGGTGTCGATGTACACCGACAAAGGCTTCGACACGCCGATCGCGTAGCTCAGCTGGATCGTGCACTTCTCGGCCAGACCGGCGGCCACGACGTTCTTCGCCAGATAGCGCGCCGCGTAGGCGGCCGAGCGGTCCACCTTGGTCGGGTCCTTGCCCGAGAACGCGCCGCCGCCGTGCGGCGCCGCACCGCCGTAGGTGTCCACGATGATCTTGCGGCCCGTGAGGCCCGCGTCGCCGTCCGGCCCGCCGATCACGAAGCGCCCGGTCGGGTTGACGTAGAACGACGGCTCCTCGCACATCCAGCCCTCCGGCAGCACGTTGA
>Ga0196970_1000686_pt1 | contig 34177 bp, 26 predicted proteins | sample S1v_513CmetaG_FD_148672 | JGI IMG/M metagenome (GOLD analysis project Ga0196970, IMG submission 148672) | Soil microbial communities from Anza Borrego desert, Southern California, United States - S1+v_5-13C | ecosystem: Environmental > Terrestrial > Soil > Desert | place: USA: California... | reverse complement strand
GAGCTGCCGTCTGCGTCTTTATGTGCACTACAGCTTGAACCGAGGCCGCAGCAGCATTTTCAAAATCAGCAGGCGGGGCAGATTTCACCATCTCGGCCGTGCTAAAGTTGGCATAGTTTACCGGAAGTTGTTGCTCCTGATTCACAAATGGAAGTTGATCTTGATACCTGGCTGTCAGGAACACGGTCAGAATGGATGTTAAGGCAGCCGTCAGAACTACTGGAATAATCTTAGATTTCATAGGTGCGTAATTATCCTTTGGTTACCCTTCAAAATTATTGTGCCTTATATTACAAAACTGTTAAAAGCATACTCATGTATACTATGAACAAGTTAATTCCTGCGGTTAGTGCTGATGCTTGGATTATAAATATGCAGATATAATGTCTTAACTTTAAGGGGCAAACCCTCCTATTGCACGCTTATTGTTCATCATTAAATTTTTATTGTATGAGGAAATTCTTTACGATCATTTTCTTATTAGCTGCAACTCAGATCCATGCACAGACCATCTGGAACACCGGGAGTCTGACGTACACTAAGACAGCCCCGTTCCAGCAGGATTGTATTACACCCGGTGTCTGCCTCACGAGAGGAGCTACCGGCGTCATATACAACGAGGTGACGGAAAATGTAGGAGACGGCAATCAAAACTTCAACTGGACGCCTGGTGACACCGAGTGGGCATATGGAACTATTGCGAACTGGAGTACGCTTAGCTATATGCCCCTCTATACGTTGAACAACCATAATCCTCCATCAATGGTGAACCAACCGATGGTATTACACCTCATCTCTGACAACATCTATCTTCAATTAACCTTTTCATTCTGGGGAGGATCTTCTACTAACGGCAATTATACCTACACCAGGACTACAACCAGCACGCTTGGCTTTGATCTTCTTTCCTTTAGTGCGACTGCAAAAGGGAGAACCATTGCCCTGGATTGGACTACTGCAAACGAGCATAAAAGCGTTGGCTTTTACCTGGAAAGAAGCACTGACGGCATCAACTTTGAGGAACTTATATTTGTCCCTTCTAAAGGAAATGGCCAGCCTAACAGTTATGGTTACACAGATGTAACGGCCAACGCCGGTAAGAACTTCTACAGACTAAAGCAGACGCATATCGATGGAGGTTTCGAATATTCGAAGATCATTAGCGGCATGCTTATGAGCGATCAGTTTCAGCTTTATCCAAATCCCGCAACCAACAAGGTTGTATTATCCAATCCGTTCTCCAAAAGCACGATAAAAGTGGTAAGTACTTTAGGCACGCTAGTAAAAGAGGCAAACGTGCAAAATGGCACTTTCGACATATCGGATCTGCAGTCCGGGATCTATTATCTGGTGATCACCAATGGATCGGAATCGGTCACCGAGAGAATGGTCAAGCTTTAGGATTATAACTAAGTTGTATGTTTAGCAGGCTGGCTTTATGCCAGCCTGTATAGCGTATGCAGGTAGGTCCTGATGGGTGCGTTTGATTTTAAATGAAATTTTACTTATGGCATAGGGGTATCTATCATTTTTTACTATACCTTTGCACCTCATTTTGAAAAGCAATAATAATATATAACAATGGCAGACTTACGCTTACAGCGGAACTTTGGTATTGCAGCGCACATTGACGCCGGTAAAACCACCACTACAGAACGTATCCTCTATTACACAGGTGTTAACCATAAAATTGGTGAAGTGCATGAAGGTGCGGCAACAATGGACTGGATGGCACAGGAACAAGAGCGTGGTATTACGATCACTTCTGCTGCCACTACCTGTTTCTGGAACTTCCCGACTGTTCAGGGACAACCAACACCAGACTCTAAGAAGTACAAATTTAATATCATTGATACTCCAGGCCACGTAGACTTTACCGTAGAGGTAGAGCGTTCAATGCGTGTTTTGGATGGTCTTGTTGCCCTGTTTTCTGCAGTTGATGGTGTGGAGCCTCAATCTGAAACAGTATGGCGCCAGGCAAACCGTTATCGCGTTCCGCGTATCGGCTTCGTAAACAAGATGGACCGTATAGGTGCTGACTTCCTTATGGTGGTTCAACAGATACGCGACATGTTAGGTGCGAAATCCGTTCCTCTGCAGTTGCCAATAGGCGCAGAAGAGACCTTCAAGGGCGTCGTTGACCTGATTACTATGAAGGCTATCATTTGGGATGACGCAACTCAGGGTATGACATACACTGAAGGCGAAATTCCTGCTGACATGGTTGAAGAGGCGCAACATTGGAGAGCGCAGCTGGTAGAAGCTGTCGCAGAATACGACGATCACCTGATGGAGAAATTCTTCGAAGATCCTAATAGCATTTCAGAAGCTGAAATCCATGAGGCTGTTCGTAAGGCGACAATTGACCTGAGCATTATTCCAATGCTTTGCGGTTCATCGTACAAGAACAAGGGCGTGCAGAAGATGCTTGACTGCGTTATCCGCTACCTTCCTTCTCCAATGGATATCGAGGTGACAAAGGGACTGAACCCAGACAACGGTGAGGAAATTACCCGTAAGCCTGATGCTAAGGAGCCATTTGCAGCTCTTGCATTCAAGATTATGACGGATCCTTTCGTTGGTCGTCTTGCCTTCTTCCGTGCTTACTCTGGTCGTCTTGATGCTGGTTCTTACGTACTGAATGTGCGTACCGGTAAGAACGAGCGTATCAGCCGTATCATGCAAATGCACGCTAACAAGCAAAATCCAATCGACTTTATCGAAGCTGGTGATATCGGTGCTGCTGTTGGATTTAAAGATATAAAGACGGGAGATACTCTTTGCGACGAGAAGCACCCAATAGTTCTTGAGAACATGTTCATCCCTGAGCCTGTAATCGCTATTGCTGTTGAGCCAAAGACTCAGGCGGATGTTGACAAAATGGGAATGGCAATTGCCAAGCTTGTGGAAGAAGATCCTACGCTGCGTGTAAACACCGATGAGGATACTGGTCAGACGATCCTGCGCGGAATGGGTGAGCTTCACCTTGAGATCATCGTAGATCGTATGCGTCGTGAGTTTAAGGTTGAGATCAACCAGGGCGCACCTCAGGTTGCTTACAAAGAGGCCTTCACAACGAAGATTGAACATCGCGAAGTGTTTAAGAAGCAAACGGGAGGTCGTGGTAAGTTTGCAGATATCCAGTTTGAAATTGGACCTGCAGACGAAGAGTTCCTTGCTGAAGGAAAGAGCCGCTTCCAGTTTGTAAATGACATATTCGGTGGTTCAATTCCTAAGGAATTCCACTCATCAATTGCAAAAGGCTTTGAGGTTTCAATGACCACAGGAGTACTTGCAGGTTTCCCGATTGACAGCATGAAAGTGAGGATATTTGATGGTTCGTTCCACCAGGTGGATTCTGATGCTATGTCATTTGAACTTTGTGCTAAATCTGGCTTCCGTGAGGCTGGTAAGAAAGCGAAGCCAATTATTCTCGAGCCGATCATGAAAGTAGAAGTGATCACTCCGGAGCAATACATGGGAGACGTTACAGGTGACCTTAACCGTCGTCGTGCAATGCTGGAAGGTATGGATAGCCGTGCCGGTGCTCAGGTAATAAAAGCTAAGGTTCCACTGAGCGAAATGTTCGGTTACGTGACCCAGCTTCGTTCATTGTCTTCTGGTCGCGCATCCTCTACTATGGAATTTAGCCACTATGCACCAGCTCCACGTAATATTGAGGAGGAAGTAGTAGCAAAAGCTAAAGGTAAAGTGACCGCTAACTAGAATAATAACACAAGAGATATACAAGAAAACGTCCTGAACTCAGGGCGTTTTCTTATTTAGAAGCCTATCCATTTCTAAAGGTCTTAAACGAATAAGCAACCAGCGAAATGGCCGCTGCAGCAGGAACTATGGCCAGCCTGGTGACATCTTCTGTAAATATGGCTTTGAGAGCGATCAGCGTAAATAGCAGTGCCAGTAGGAGGCACACGACGGCAAACACTTTATTGTTCATTTGCAGGAATACTCAAAAACCTTACCTGCAAAGAAAAATCCCCGCCGGATAGCAGGGACTAATACACAAGATTCGGTTTTCGCTAGAGCTGATAACCTACGCCAATCTGAAGGCCGAACCGGCTGTCAGGGCTGCTTACAACTCCGCTATTCTTCTCAAAGAAACGATTAGGATCGATCTGAAGCTGCACTGCAGACGTCAGATAGAACTTATCTTTGATACTATACAGAAGCGTGTGGCTAAGTCCGGTCCAGATAGTGAACTCATTTGATTTTTCTACTATGGAGTTGGTTATGCCATCGCTCATCCTTGTAAGCTCCAGGTCTGTGCGGGTACGGGAAAAAGTAGGAGTTGCTACAACACCGACATAGCTTTTCAATTTACTGAGTGCAGGACATGCCGTCATTCCCGGACACGAAAGTTCATACTGGGCGGAAATGTTCCATTCGATATTCTGGGACCTTTCAGTCAACCCACTGAAATACTGATCTTGTCCACCGTCGTTTGTTTCCATTGCATGATAGTTGGAGAAGGAATAGTGACCAATGGAGCTTTCGAAGGCCAGCTTACCTGCGGTCTTATATCGTACAAAGATTTGCTTGTCCCATGTTTTATCCTGGCCATCCATGGAATTGGAAAAGCAAGTGCCATTGCCTTTGTCCATCCAGTGGCTTAGGCCCGTTCTGAGGCCTCCGGAAATCTCCTGAGCCTGAGAAAAAGAAAAACAAACTGATGCAAGTGCGAGGGAAAAGATCTTTTTCATATGCTTTGTTTGTGGGATAAAGATAGGAGTTTTATAAATAGATACGTGATGATGAACTTAGGTGTACGTCAAAGGGGCTCCTTGCGGGAGCCCCTGAACCTTGTGGGAAGCATGCGGTGAGCGTGCTAGAATAACGAGGATGATATAGTGCTTATTTAGCTGAGTCTTTTTACGTTAACGGCATTCAATCCTTTCTGACCGTTTTGTACTTCATAGCTAACTTTGTCTCCCTCGTGAATTTCATCGATCAGGCCAGACACATGTACGAAAACGTCCTTTCCGCCATTTGACGGTGTAATGAAACCAAAACCCTTAGTTCCGTTGAAAAATTTTACTGTACCTTCTTCCATGGTATTAATTATTATTATTTAGTAATGCCCAAAGCTAGCAAGAAAGATTGTAAAACCTTATACATTTTCGATTTATTAAGTAAAGATGGGTTCTATGTGCCGAAATGGCTGTATTACTAAAGATATTTTCAGAAAGAAAAACGCGGAAATTCACTGAAAATGTCGTACCTTTGACATTAATAATTATACCTAAAGTATTCTCCTTGTAATGCGCCAACACAAGAACTATTGGGCAACCAACATAAAATTCCTGAGGAACAGAGAGGGGCTAAGTCAGGAAGACCTTGCAAATGAACTAAATATCTCCCGATCGAAGCTGAATGCACATGAGAACGGGCAGACCATTAATCCAACAGTAGAAGACCTGTTCTTCTTTTCGCAGTATTTTAAAATGACCATAGACGCACTGCTGAAGCTGAACCTGACGACGTTGTCTGAGTCTGAGCTGAGTGAGCTGACTGGAGAGGGTAGCGCATTTGTTACGGGTAAGAAGTTACGGGTGCTCGCCACCACAGTGGACAAAGATGATAGGGAGCAGATCGAATTTGTGCCACATAAGGCGAGAGCAGGATATTTATCGGGCTATAGTGATCCTGAATTTATCGGCAAACTACCCGTGTTTACTTTACCCCATTTGCCTCAGGACAAAAAGTTCAGGATGTTTCCCACTACAGGAGATTCCATGTATCCGATACCGGAGAATTGTCTGGTGGTAGGTAACTACATAGAGGATTGGAGCAGTATCAAAGATGAGACCCCCTGTATTGTAATTACCAGAGAGGAAGGTATTGTTTTTAAACTGGTTACAAGCCAGATAAAGAAGAGCAAAACGCTAATCCTGAAGTCGCTTAATAGCACCTATTCCCCTTATGAGGTGCATGTAGGCAATGTGCTTGAGATCTGGAGCTTTGTGAATTACATAAGCGATACCATACCTCAGGAGGAAGTACCTTTGCAGGAGATGGCAAGAAGCCTGTATGAGATTAAGGCGGAACTTAAGAAGCTCGCCGCTGGTAAATAAGCATAATAAGAATGAACCCAGTACTGAGGCGGGTATTACAACGCCGCTTTGGATATGATGACTTTCGTCTTAGCCAGGAGGCGATAATCGAGAATGTTCTGGCCGGTAACGACGTGCTGGCGGTGATGCCAACCGGTGGCGGTAAATCAATTTGCTATCAGCTACCCGCACTATTGCTGGATGGAATTACCGTTGTCATTTCACCGTTGATAGCCCTGATGAAAGACCAGGTAGATGGTTTAAGGGCAAACGGCATAGCGGCTGCATTTCTTAATTCCACTCAGACTGCAAGTGAACAGTATGAGATCAGGCAGCAGATCAACAGCGGGGCATTAAAGCTGTTGTATATAGCCCCGGAGCGTCTTTCAGGGACGGAAACATCTTTTCTCAGCTATCTTAAGACACTGCCGTGCCGGCTCTTTGCAATTGATGAGGCTCACTGTATAAGTCAGTGGGGACATGATTTCAGGCCTGAATATCTGCAACTAGCGAAGCTAAAGAGAAACTTTCCGGGAGTACCTGTTGTGGCACTTACTGCCAGTGCAGATAACATTACTCAGAAAGACATTCTGGCGAAGCTACAGTTGAGGGAACCAAGAGTATTCATCAGCAGCTTTAACAGAGCAAATATTTCGTACAAGGTTGAACGAAAGAAGAATACCCTTACCCAGATTGCAAACTACCTACAAAAACATGAAGGGGACAGCGGTATTATCTATGCACTGTCCAGAAAGAGCACAGAGAAGATAGCAGCAGAACTACGCGAGCGGGGGTTTGTTGCCGCATTCTATCATGCTGGTATGACCAATACCGAGCGGACAATGGTTCAGGAAAGCTTTCAGAGAGATGAAATAAAGATCATAGTAGCCACCATCGCATTCGGTATGGGAATAGACAAACCGAATGTCCGGTATGTTATCCATCACGATGTTTCCAAAAGCATGGAAGGCTATTATCAGGAAACCGGCAGAGCGGGGAGGGATGGACTGAAGAGCGATGCAATATTATTCTATTCGTCGGGGGATATACTGAAGCTTCAGCGTTTTATTGCCATTGAGGGAAACCCGGAACAGACTGCGGTGGCAAGCAAGAAGCTGATGGAGATGAAGGAATTTGCGGAGGGAGAGGGGTGCAGGAGAGAGTTTATCCTTAACTATTTTGGCGAGCAGGCAGAGGCATTTTGTGGTAACTGTGACTTTTGCCTTAGCAATCCGGAGGAAAGGGATGTGACTACTGAGGCGCGAAAGCTATTGTCTGCAGTGCACCGGACTGGCCAGAAATACGGCGTACATTATATTATTGACTTTTTGCGGGGATCAACTGCAGTCAAAATACTTGCTCAGCATAAGTCACTCAAGACTTATGGTATAGGAAAGGACCTCTCCAGAGATGAGTGGCAGAGTATAGCCAGACATATGTTGCGCCAGAAGATGATGGAGCAGGATAATCAGATGCATGGGGCTATAACGCTTAACGAGCGAAGCCACAAAATCCTCTTTGAAAGTGAGCCGGTAGTGCTTCGTATTAGAAAGCCAGAAGTGCATAAGCTTGTCGCAGAAGAGCCGAAAGATTACCAGGCTGATCTTTTGTTGCAGTTAAAGAAGGTAAGAAAGGAGATTGCTGAGAGAGAGAACGTACCTGCATACATTGTAGCGGGTGATAACACTTTGCTGGAGATGGCCACCTATCTACCGCAAACGTTCAATGAGCTTAAAGGTATTTCTGGGTTCGGTGAGTATAAGATTGGAAAGTATGGTGCACCGTTACTTGATTGCATTATAGTGTATTGCAAGCGGAATCAGCTTTCTGGCAGAATGCTCACAAAGACATCCAAAGTGGAGGAACGAGTCCCTAATAAAGAGCCTTTCAAAGAAACACAGCACGTGACTCTTGAAATGTACCGGCAAGGGCACACCATTCCTGACATTGCCAAAGAGAGAGGGTATGCTGTTTCCACGATCGAAAGCCATTTGTCTTATTTCATTGGAAAAGGTGAACTGAAAGCACTTGATTTTGTACATGCTTACAGGTTGGAAAAGATATTGGATGTAGTAAAAACACTAGGTGGTTCGAGAGCGCTGAAGCCGGTCAAGGACCTTCTGGACGATAGTTACAGCTATAGTGAGATTAAGTTTGCGCTTGCTCAATACAACGCTGACCTTCAGGACAAGTAACCAAATGTTGAACCAGGATGTGTAGCTGCCTGTGCTAAAATGGCTATTGCATGCTCCTGTGACGCCCTTGAAGTGAAAAAGCAGATTTTCACATTTCCTCAATCAGTTTTATGGGTAAGCTTTTTTCATAGGCTGAATAGTTGTTTATGGAATTGAGTAAGTTCTACATCTTTACAGTAAGAAGCAAATATTGGTACCTGCCCAACAACATACTAATCTATCTGACGAGGAACTGCTGCAACGGTATAGGCGGAGCGGTCACAATCAATGGCTTGGCATTTTGCTGGAGCGGTATACAATGTTGCTTTTTGGTGTGGCAATGAAGTACCTCAAGGACAGGGACAACGCTCAGGATGCTGTCCAGCATGTTTTCCTGAAATCACTCACCCATCTCCCTGAAGGCGATATCATTAACTTCAAGGGTTGGTTATATATACTAACCCGAAATCACTGCTTGCAAGTTCTTAGAGATAGATCATACAATAATGTCCCGGATGAACTTATCCAGCAAATACCTTTCACCGGTGATGCCGTTGAAGAGATCCGGCAAAAGGAGTATACACTGCAGCAAATGGAGCAGGCAATGCAGGAGCTAAATCCTGAGCAAAGGCAGGTGCTTGGCCTCTTTTATCTGGAAAAGCAGAGCTATCAACAAATCATTGAAGCAACGGGATATACCTACATGCAGGTAAAGAGCTATATACAAAACGGAAAACGTAACTTAAAACTGCAACTGCAGAGAAAACTTGGAAACAATAATAGATGAGCAGCCTCGATGACATATTGAGTAGTGGAAAGGGTGCAATACCCGAGGAGAAGCTTTTAGCTTACCTCGAGGGGAAGTTGCCTGCAGAGGAACAGCGTCAGATAGAAATGTGGCTGGCAGAAGAAGGTATGGAAAGTGATGCACTTGAGGGGCTACAGGCGCTGCCACCTGAACAGGCTCGCCAATCGGTCAATAAATTGAATTTACACCTCCGCAAGCAGTTGACGGAAAAAAAACGAAAGCATAAGAAGTTGTTTAGTGATGGAAATATGAACATAGTAGCTGTTGTAGTTATATTACTTCTTTGTCTGATTGCGTATATAGTGGTGCGTTTTGCAATACAAAAGTAATCGAGGATTTTGTGTGCAATAGTTACCATAGTTCCTGGGTATGACATACATCTTTTTCTTAACAATGTTTTCGTTTATGCAGTTTTAAAAAAGCTGTACCTTGCGTCAGTGGCTGTTTACTGCAGGCCTACAGTTTCATGCATCTATCCGGTAAAAAGATAATATTAGCTGTCACCGGCAGTATCGCTGCCTACAAAACTCCTGATCTGGTCAGAGCATTTGTGAAGGCTGGTGCCGAAGTAAAGGTCATTATGACCCCCTCTGCTTCAGATTTCGTTAGTCCTCTGTCACTTGCCACGGTATCCAAACATCCTGTACTTAGTAACGTAAGTGATGGGTCCTCATGGAATAACCATGTGGAACTTGGACGTTGGGCCGACGCAATGGTCGTTGCTCCCTGCAGTGCAAATACTCTTGGCAAGCTGGCGAATGGTTTGTGTGACAACCTGGTCTGCGCAGTTTACTTGTCTGCTGCTTGTCCTGTTTTTATTGCACCAGCAATGGATGAGGATATGTGGCTGCATCCGGCTACAAAAGCTAATCTGCAGAAGGTCAAATCATTTGGCAACCACATTATTCCGGTCGGACACGGTGAGTTAGCCAGTGGTCTTTTCGGCGAGGGCAGAATGGCTGAGCCGTCCGATATTGTACAACACTTTTCGCGTTTCTTTTCAGATCAGGCAGATAAACCTTTAATTGGCGTACATGCACTGGTAACTGCCGGTCCTACCTATGAGCGGATAGATCCTGTTCGGTTTATTGGTAACTTCTCCACGGGCAAGATGGGAATTGCAATAGCAGAGTCTCTGTTGGATCGCGGTGCTGACGTTACACTGGTGCTTGGTCCTACTCATCTTCAGCCCAGTAATTCGACGATCAAGGTTGTAAGGGTGGAGAGTGGACAGGAAATGTATTTTGCAAGTTTGGAAGCCTTCAAAACAGCCAGGATCAGTATACTTGCTGCTGCAGTGGCCGACTACAGACCCGATGAAGTGGCCCCGGAGAAAATAAAAAAGCAGGACTCAGCGTTTAGTCTTTCAATGACGCGTACAACGGACATATTAGCTTCACTCGGAAAGATTAAGCGAGAGGATCAGGTGCTGGTTGGTTTTGCGCTGGAAACTAATAATGAGCATTCCAATGCACTTAAAAAGCTGCATGAAAAGAATGCTGACTTGATTGTTTTGAATTCGCTGCAGGACGAAGGCGCTGGTTTTGGCCATGATACTAACAAGGTCACCATACTGGATGCATCTGGTGAGCATGTGACGTTGCCACTACAATCGAAAAAGGAAGTCGCCGAAGCAATCGTTAATCATATTTTGGATTTAAGACATGTTGAGAAAGCTGTGTAGTATACTTATTTTTATGCTTTGTTCGGTAAATCTGTTTGCACAGGAACTGAATTGCAAGGTCAAAGTTTTGGCTGTGGCTATTCAGAACGTAGATAAGGAGGTTTTTACCACAATGGAGAAGTCTATTTCAGACTTCATGAATACTCGTAAATGGACAACAGATGAGTACGGGACTAATGAAAAGATTGATATCAATATCATGATCAATCTACAGAGCAAGAGTCCGGATGATGATGTGTATAACGCTACATTGAATATTCAGGCATCGCGACCGGTTTTTAACTCGAGCTACACGAGCCCAACGGTAAACTTCATTGATAAAGATATTGTCTTCAAGTATTCTCAGTTCACCCCGTTGCAGTTTGATGATAACCGCATTGTAGGTAGCGATCCTCTCGCATCTAACCTAACCGCGGTGCTGGCCTTTTATGCATATCTCGTTATTGGATTGGACTACGATAGCTTCTCGCCCAATGGGGGATCAGCCTATCTGAAGCGGGCACAGAACGTGGTAAACAATGCACCGGAACAGGGAAAGCAAATACCTGGCTGGAAGGCCGTGGAAGGCAACAGGAACAGGTACTGGATCATCGACCAGTTGCTGAGTCCAAGATTTCAGGAAGTTCGCAACTACTTCTACACTATCCACCGCGACGGATTTGACAAGATGTACTCTCAGCCTGATGTAGCTCGTCAGAATATACTGGCTGGAATCACGAAACTTCACCAGGTGAACAAAGAAAACCCCAGCTCTATTTTGATTCAGTTCTTCTTCAATGCCAAGAGCGACGAACTCGCCAAGGTTGTAGCGCAGGTGCCAAAGGAAGAGCGTGCGCAGTATATTGCAATGCTTTCTCAAATGGATGTTCCGAATTCACAGAAGTATCAGGCATTGAACCGGTAAACCATGCGGCTAAAGTTGCTTTCCTGCTTATTCTTCTTATTTGCTTTTGCTTCCTGTCAGGAGGAGGCTACATCTCACTTGCCGGCTCAAAAGATGGAGGAAATACTTCTCGATATTCACCTGGCTGAGGCTTACAGTACAATGGTGCCTAAGGATAGTACCGTACGTATAACGGATAAAAACCTGGACTCGCTTGCGGTATTTTACAAAAAGGTGTTTGATAACCACCAGATCACACAACAGCAGTTTCTTAGCAGTATGAAGTGGTATAAAGAGCATCCTGTTGAGCTGGATAGTATTTACACCAGAATGATCCCTCGTATTAGTGAAATAGAGGGAAAGTACTAGCGTTTTCTAATTCAACTTTCCCAGTGCGGCAGCGATTCTCTTCATTGCTTCCTCCAGGTTCTGCATAGATGTTGCAAAGGATATTCTGAAGCACTTATTATTCCCAAAAGCTCCTCCATTAACGGTACTTACGTGTGCATTGTGCAGCAGGTACATCGACATGTCTTCATCAGTGCTGATCGTAGTGGTACCATCGCTCTTCCCGAAGAAAGAACTGATATCAGGAAATGCATAGAAAGCTCCCTTAGGGTGGTTTATCTTAACGCCTGGCATCTTGTCCAAAGCATCTATCACAAAGTCCCTGCGTTGTCTGAAGGCCTCAGTCATCTTTTTCGATGGGGCGAGGTCGCTCGTTAGTGCAGCAATGGAGGCACGCTGTGTAATAGCATTGGCGCCTGATGTAAACTGTCCCTGAAGCTTTTCGCAGGCAGTTATCAATTCCTTCGGCCCTGCCAGATACCCCAGGCGCCAGCCCGTCATAGCAAACCCTTTGGACATGCCATTTACGATGATCACCCTGTCTTTCAAGTCTTCAAACTGAGCTATGCTTTCATGTTGACCTTCATAGTTGATGTATTCGTAAATTTCATCGCTGATAATTGCAACTTTAGGATGCTTCCAGAATACTTCCGCCAAGCCTTCCAGTTCTTCTCTGGTGTATACGCTTCCTGTCGGGTTACACGGAGAAGAAAAAATAAATAGCTTGCTCTTTTCTGTGATTGCCGCCTCCAGTCTTTCCGGCGTCAGTTTGAAGTCCTCTTCTATGCCGCAGGGTATATATTTCACCTCACCCTCTGCCAGCTTCACTAAGGCGCTATATGTCACCCAGTAAGGCGTTGGGATAATTACCTCATCTCCTGGATTGATCAGGCATAATATCGCATTCGCGAGACTCTGTTTTGCACCTGTTGACACAATTATCTCCTCGGGCAGATAGCTCAGTCCATTGTCTCTCTTTAGTTTGTCACTAATAGCCTGCCGCAACTCAGGAATGCCACACACCGGTGTGTACTTTGTAAAGCCCTGTTCCATAGCCTCAGTCGCTGCTTTGCATATGTGCTCAGGTGTGATAAAGTCCGGTTCCCCAAGGCTAAGGTCAATGATGTTTGCTCCCTGTGCACGTAACTCCCTCCCCAGCTTAGCCATTTTTATGGTCTGCGGCTCTTGTACTCGGTCCAGTCGATGGGCTAGTTCCATTGGTGTGTTAATTAAATAAGCAGCAAATCTAAGAAGTGCTGCTTATTAAGTTCACTTGTATTGGTATATATTATTTAAGGATTCACATAAGCATGCGTAAAGGCATCTGTGAAGAAATACAAGTAAAGTGTCAACGCTACGATAAGCCCTATTGCTATGCTTAGCAGTAGTATTGTCTTTTTATACGCTTTGTTTATTGTCTTTACCTTGTGCAGTTCACTTACGTTGTTCAGTATGTTCTCTGTGCGGGAAAAAGCTGTTTCACCTTTTACCACATAGTCATAAGCACCGTATTTCATACTGTCTATGGCTACATCTATCTTATCCTGACCAGACAGCATGATCACCTGCACTTCAGGGTGTTTGTCCTTCAACACCTTCAATATCTCCACGCCATTCTTTGCATCGGGTTTGTGAGAGCTTAGGTGGTAGTCCAACACCACTATCTCCGGGTGCAGGTGCATGTTCTGAAGCATCTCCTCACCGTTGTCAAATGTCTTGACTTCATATACAAAACGCTCGTTCAGGTAATCCTTCAGCATCTCATTCTGGATAGGTTCATCATCTACCAGGAAGATATATCGCTTGTCTGCCATAATTGATTATATTCAATTTAGTTAGAAAAATAGCTAAAATATTCAGAAACCAAAAGCATCACTGCAAATACTGCTATAATGTTACGGCTTATGCTTCCCGTTTCCCTTGCTAATATCAAACCGAAATACCTGCTTAAGTATGCCTGTCATCAGTTTTTCAAATGATTCAGCTCATCAAATGCTTTCTCACACACTCTTTTAAGGTTGGTGATAAGTGGTGGTAGTCTGCTGGAATGCGCTGCTTCGCTTGCGGTTTGCTCAATGAGAAATATCCTGCTGATCTCTTCCTTTACACCCATATAAGACAGCTGTGGCTTCAACGAATGGGCAGCTATCTTTAGTGAGGGGTAGTCTTCAGATGCATATGCTTCATCCACCTGGCGCAGCAGCCGGGGAGCGTTTTCAAGGAACATTCCAATGTATTTATGCATCTTGTCTTCCTTCCCACCGGTAAACTGCCTCAGGAATTGCATATCGGTTACCTGTGCGGGTAATGGCGGCAGTTCCTCTTCTGTCTTATTTTTCGTTGCCGTGTTTCGTCGGTCTCCCTCCAGGCTCTTTCCTTCCAGCACACTAGCCATCTTCAATAACAGCTCATTAGTCTGAAAGGGTTTGGATACGTAAGCGTTCATCCCTACAGCAAAGTAGCCCTGCACATCATCCTGGAGCACATTGGCAGTCATGGCAATTATCCTGGTGTCTTTGGCTGGGACTGGCAGGGTTTCTCTTATCTGCTTGGTAGCTTCCACTCCGTCCATCACGGGCATTTGAATGTCCATCAACACCAGGTCATACTCTTCATCCCGCACTTTGTTCACTGCTTCCAGCCCGTTCACCGCTACGTCTATTATAGCACCTGGAATCACTTCCTTCAGGGTATCCTCCGCCACCATCCGGTTAAATTCATTATCCTCAACCAGTAGTATTCTCACCCTGTTAAGCTTCTTTATAAGTGCGTCGTCTATGCCTGTGGATGCAACTCCTATAGTTTGCACCTGAGATTCTTCCATCGGTATTAATACGGTAAAGGTGGTGCCTTTCCCCAATTCACTCTTTACGCTGATGTCGCCATTCATTAGTGACACGAGTTGCTTCGATATAGTAAGACCTAGTCCTGTTCCGCCAAATTTCCTGGCAACGTCACTCCCTGCCTGGGTAAAGCTGTCAAATATCTTCTCTACATAGTCCGGAGCTATACCTATCCCCGTGTCTGTTATGTCAAACTGTATCCAGAGTTTGTCGTCGGTTCGCTTCTGCACAAATGCTTTCACTTCCACATATCCTTTTTCTGTAAACTTCAGTGCATTACCCGATAGATTGATAAGTATCTGATTAACCCTGGTCGGGTCGCCTATCAAACGATGGGGAATGTCGTCTGCCACTTCCACTCGAAACTCAATATGTTTCTCTTCCGCCCGGAGCATCAGCATGTCTTTCATGCTCTGCATCACTTCCCGTATCGAAAAGTCTGTTTGCTCTATCACTATCTTCCCTGCCTCAATCTTGGAGAGGTCCAGTATGTCGTTGATGATCACCAGCAGGTTATCTGCCGATTGCCTGATGGCATCCAGGTAGCGCACCTGGTCTGGTCTGGGCTCCTTCCCCAGTAGCAGTCGTGTCATACCAACGATAGCGTTCATTGGAGTTCGGATCTCATGGCTCATGTTAGCCATAAACTGTTGCTTCAGGTGAGCAGTCCGCTCAGCCACCTCCTTTTCCTTCTGTGCCAGTTCTATCTGCTGCCTTATCTGCAGGTTCCTTAGTTTATTAAAGATGGTCTGCTTGAAGATGTCTTCTTTCAGGTGCTCGTGTGCCTTCAGGTGGTGAAACGCCTTTGGTATGTTCCCCATCTTGTCATACAGCGTCGATAGCATTTCATGGACGCTCATCACGTCGTGCTTTCTCGAGTATTCTTCCGCCAGTTCAAATGCAGACTCCAGACTGCGAAGGGCTAACCTGTAGCTCTCCTCGTCCATATACATCCTGCCATTATAGAAGTGGCAAATGATCTGCACCTCTACGTTGCCTATCTTCTGCGATTCTTCCAGGGCCTGCGTCAGGTAGGTCTTTGCCTTATCTATATCGTGCATCTTGTAGTGCACCTTCCCCAGTCCGCTCTTGGCCATCACGTACGCCGCTGTCTCCGGCTCCGATTGGTTCAGGTTGTCTTCAAAATACCTTAGTGCCTCCAGATACTGCTCCTGTTTGAAGTAGATATTGCCAAGGGTGTTGTAGATCGTGATAAGCCTGCTGATATCGTGCGCCCTTTCAAAAATAGGCAGACACCTTAGGGCATACTCCAATGCGCTCTCATAGTCATTCAGGTCGTACAGGAGGTTAGATATGTTGGTCAGGTTTACGCTCAATGCTATCTCATCGCCCAGCTCCTCATTTATTGCCAGCGCATTCTCAAAGTGCGTAAGCGCCGTCCCAAGGTCTCCAAGATCCCTGTGTATATTCCCAAAGTTATTGACCACTCTTGCCTCCAGCTTCCGGTCTTTCACTTTCTTGGCTATGGAGTGTGCCTGGTGCAATATCTCCAGGCCGGTCTCATAGTCGCCTTGCAGCCAGTGGCAGCTACCTTTCAGGTTGTAGCCTCTGCCCTGTCCCCTGAGGTAGGCGGCCTTCCGCGACCGTTCTATGATCTCGTCTGCCATCTCTGACGCACGCTCTATGTCATAGTTCCGCATCTCGATAGCCATCTCCACAAGCGTGTCTATCTGTTCCGTTTCATCTGTCAGTTTATCGTATTCTTCCTGCAATTGTTTGTACCTGAGCGTATCCATTATGTGTGCTTGAGCTACATAAAATTAAAAACCCCCTGCAGTAAAGCAAGGGGTTTCGGGTTAGTGTCTGTTATTTACAGGATAATAGGCAGTACGCCAACTATCCAAGTTTCTCCTGACGTTCAAATTCAGTCATGCCTTTGTCCTCATAGCTGGTATACACTGCACACCAGTGGCCTATCAGCGATAGTCCCCATGCTGCAATAATCCATGCATGCCATGGGTAAGCCCATGTATGTTCTCCCTGCTTGCGGTGGATCAACACCATAATCACAGTCGCAATAGCGAATACTATGAAGTGTATAAGAAAGTTGCGTTTTTGTGCAGCGGTGGGTATTATCTTCTTAGACATCCTTGGGCTTTATTTTGCGCAAATATACTATGGAGGCGGGATAAAATGAAATAGAGGCACCTTTCATTACTCCTTTAGATATTAATCTTCTGGTAAGATTAGGATGCGTCTCGGCAAGTTCAATGTATAATAAAAAACACCAACGTACCTGGGATATCATCGGCATTGCACCGGCATTGCACCGGCTTCGTACCGAATCTGCACCGGATCTCCTCCCTATCCTGGACTTGTCTGCGCGAACACATTAAACAAATCATAAAGGCACCTGGGTTATCCCTGCTTTATACTACCTCTATCCCAGCTTCATCGTAGCTTTATCGTAACTCTATCCCGCCCTTCACCCGCCTTTAAACCGCCTTAGAAGCGCCTTCAAGCCGCCACTATACCTGTACCGGCTACAGTTCATCCATCTCAAATTTCTTCAGCAGCCCAACGTCACGTTCTGCATTTCTTGCTTCCACTTCATATTTATTATAGTAGTAGCCGTTTCTTATGTATTCCCGCAGGTATTTCCACAAAAATCCCAGATATCCGTGCTGCTGCCACTGTTCCACATGTTTTAGCTCGTGTATCAGCCACCGCCTGTTTTGCAGAAAGCTGCTCCTGCTGGTGTTGTGCAGGTAAATGGTCCTTCCCACCACCATGGCTATTTGCTGATACCCCAGTCGGCGGGCAGCCTGCCTCGCCAGCCACGAGCGCTCCTTGATATATACTTTCGCCACAGTCACATCATTGCAATTTTACTGCCAGCAAACCCTGCCGCTACTTCGGCAGTCTATTACATTGTATATTCATATCAAATCTCACTGTATGAAACGGTTACTGCTACTGTTTACCATCTGCCATGGCTTGGCAATGCCTTGTGCTCGCGCCCAGCATATACCCGAAGAGAATACCACACCTGTCAGGTTTAATGATATAAAGAGGAGAATGGAAGCAGGTAAGGTAAAGCCTTCGGACGGATCTATCGTCAGCCCGAAAATTATCAAAGAGGACGAGAACTACCATGATGGCCGCTGGCTCTGGTACTGGAGTCAGCATACTGATGCAAATGGCTACATCCTCGGCCCCATTAAGACCATCAATGAATGGAACGCCTATACCGCAAACCTCAGGCGCGTGAAAGCAAAAACAACGAACACTTCCCAGTGGTCGTTTACAGGCCCTACTTCCTCCTACGGGGGGTACAGTGGCATCGGCCGCATTAATAGTATGGCCTTCCATCCTGCTGATCCTAACAGTTTTTGGGTGGCAACGGCAGGTGGGGGAGCATGGCAGACGAATAACAACGGCCTGAACTGGACGTGCATGACAGACCATCTGCCTAACCTCAGCGTCTCAGACATCGACATCAATCCGTTAAATCCGAATACGCTGTACATGTGTACAGGCGATCGTGACGGGCGTGATCATTACAGTATTGGTGTGCTCAAGTCGTATGATGGGGGACAGACCTGGGATACTACTGGCTTGGTTTGGAATGAAACACAAGTGCGCCTCACCAACTGCCTGGTAATTAATCCGCAGGATACCAGCCATCTGATTCTGGCCACCAGTGAGGGTATCTACCGGTCGTTCGACGGCGGGCAGACTTTCACCATGGCGCAGAATGGAAACTTCAAGCAGGTACTCTACCATCCCGCCGACACCAACGTTGTGTATGCCACCAGCTTCTTTACTTATGCCAATAACACAGATGCGCAAATCTTCCGCTCAGCCGACGGTGGCAACACTTGGACACAGGTCACCAATCTAACGGAGGCGTGGAGGATTGAACTGGCGGTTACCCCGGCTGATCCCGCTATCGTAAAAGCGATAGCTGCCTCCCGCGACACGGTATACCGTCGTGGTCTTTTGGGCGTGTACAGTTCTTCTGACACTGGTAAAACATTCACCACAGTATTCAATGGCCACACCTGCACAGACAATATCCTTTCCTCAAGCATGCAGGGTAATAGCTGCACAGGTCAGGGTAACTATGACCTCGCCCTGGTGATTCACCCCACCAACCCCAGCCGGCTGTATGTAGGAGGAGTAAACACATGGACGTCGGGCAACGGCGGGACAAGCTGGAACATCGTAAACCAGTGGTACTCTAATCTTCCAGGCATCGCCGAGGTGCATGCAGATAAACACTACCTGGGCTTCCATCCTCTTGTGCCCGGCCGACTGTTCGAATGCAACGATGGCGGCATTTATCGGACAGATGCACCCTCCAGCCAGATATGGACAGATATTTCAAATGGTCTCGGGATAACTCAGTTTTATCGGAACGCAGTTGCAGACATCTCGCCATACGTCATAGGCGGTGCACAGGACAATGGAACGAAGATACTGGACAGCGGCCTTTGGGATGATCTCACTGGCGGCGATGGCATGGACTGCCAGATGGATCCCACTGACCCTGATATCTTCTACACCTCTGTTCAGTATGGCGGTGCTATATACAAGATATCACCCGGCAACTTTAGTAATCTCGCCAGTAGCATCCCCGGTAGTCCGGAAGGTGGGTGGATCACCCCTTTCATTCTTCACCCTATGAATCCAAACATGATGTTTGCAGGGTACAAGGATATCTACGTAGGCGACAATCAGGGCTCATGGTTTAACCTAACCAACGGAAGCCTGAGTAATAAGAATCTCCTGCGCCTGGCCATGTCGCCAAATGATGACACCACCCTATACGCACTTCCTGAAGACTCCAGCATCATCTGGAAGTTTTCCAACTATCAGACAGGTATATCGAGTGTGATAACAGTTCCTTACCCTGAAAGGATTGCAGACCTAAAGGTTGATCCAACAAACAAAGACAGGATATTCGTGACATTCAGTGGCTACGGAACTAACAAGGTGGCGCAGTACACTGCAGGCACTGGTTGGGTAACGCTGAACGAAAATCTGCCCAATGTGCCCGTCAACTGCATCGAAATAGACAGTTCCAATGGAGTGAAGTACATAGGCACAGACGTAGCAGTTTTCTATCGTGCCGACACCATGACGCAGTGGGCCCTGTATAACAAAGACCTGCCTGCAGTTCACATTACTGACCTTGGCATCAACTACAGCACCGGGGAGATCTGGGCAGCAACCTACGGCCGCGGCATGTGGAAGTCACCCAAATACAACGGACCACTGGCCATCATGGATGTTTCTGTTGTTCCCGACATCATGAAAGTATATCCTAATCCGGCACGTGGCACCTTTACCATAAAGAGTTCCAATGAATATGCAAACAAACGAGTTGCCTGCTCCCTGCTCGATCAGGCAGGTAGAGTAGTGTGGCAAAAGGAGCTAGTGTTCGATCTTGCAGGAGAGATATTAGTTAATGACCTTTCCGTTGCAGCAGGCACATACGTAGTGGATGTGCAATCAAACAACGAAGTACTCGGCAAGATGAAACTGGTTGTCTATTAGCACCGAGCTGAAAATCTATATGAGCATACGAAAAACGCGCGTCCAGTGAGAGGGACGCGCGTTTAGTTATTTTAAGAGGCATCTGAAATGCCTTTCAATGCATTAGTCTTAAGCCTTTGCTCCGGCAAGCCTGTTGCCGAATGCCTGCTGAAGCAGGTGAAAGCCACCGAAAAGCAGCGTATTACCAGCCAGGTCGCCAACTATAGTATTCTTGAAGAAAGGTATAGCCATGATGTAGGTGGTCGTCAGCCCCTCAAAGCTATATCCATACATACCTGATGTAAAAGCACCAAAGTTGGAAACGATGAAAAATATTGCAGAGCCAGTAAGCGAATACCCAAGCACCCTTACACCGTTTATCTTATTCATAGTCATCCCTAGTAGGGTCACCATCAACATCCCACCATAAACGAAGAACTGCTCAACACCGTAAAAGCCCCGCTGCATCGCGTTGATCGGGAATAGCTCTATGTAAATATCTGATACAAGGAGGCTTAATAGCGGCAGTAGAAATGCCATCTTCTTATTTTTCAACACAGCCCCTGCAAAAAGACCTATAGCCGCAACAGGTGCCAGGTTATAAAGGTGTAGCTCCTGGTTCACTATACGTGCGCTAGCGGCTAGCACTATCAAACCAATTGCCAGTATAATATTTAGTCTGTTCTGTTTCATCTTCTGTAATTCTTGAAATGCAAATATAACCACCCCGAGGGTAACTTGAAACAACCTTTTTTCCATACAACCTCTCATCCCCCTGCAACCCCATACACCAAAAAAAAGCGCCCCACGAAGAGGCGCTACTTAAATATGTATTTGTTCAGATCACTTAATCAACCCAATCACCATTCACCATAGACCATTCATAATTCAAAACTATACCCCCCTGCCATGGCATTGCTTGTACTTCTTGCCACTACCACAAGGGCAAGGGTCATTCCTGCCGATCTTCGGGCCTGCCTGCACTGGTGAACGCCTCACAGCAGTATCACCCAGGTCTTGCTCATCAGCACCGTAATCCTGTCCTGCCTCATCTACATCTTCCTTATTTGAGTGAAGGTGGCTCATATCGGTATGCTGTGGCATTTCATGCGCTGCCTGTGGCGGAGCTTCCTGCATCGGAATTCCGGCCCTCAGAAGGAAGGAAATAATACTCCGGTTGGTTTCTAGCAGCATCTGTTTGAACAGGTTGAATGCTTCAAACTTATAGATCAGCAGTGGGTCTTTCTGTTCATAAGAAGCCATCCTTACTGAAGTCCTCAGGTCATCCATAGCGCGCAGGTGGTCTTTCCATGCGTCGTCTATCATAGCCAGCGTCATTGTCTTCTCCAGTGTTTGTACTATGGGGCGGCCTTCCTGTGCTACGGCTTCTTTCAGGTTTGCGTATATCTGTATTCCCTTGATGCCGTCAGTGAAAGGTATTACTATATTCTCTACGCGGTCACCATTCTCATTCAATATCTGCGTCAGTGTTGGCAGCATTTGCTCCCTCATGGCGGCCCACTTTCTGTTATAGAAGTCTTTGGCCTGATGATATAGTTTCTCGCCAATTGCTGACATGTTTGCCTTTTCAAATCCGTCTTGCGCTACTTCAGGCTCCAGCGCCAGGTGCTTCATTACCTCTATGCGGAAAGCCTCATAGTCCCTGTTGTCTTCGAACTGAGAAGCGATGTCTGAGCACACATCAAATAATGCGTTATCCAGGTCTATAGTAAGACGATCTCCAAACAGAGCGTGCCTCCTACGCTTGTAGATGACGTCACGCTGAGCGTTCATTACGTCATCATATTCCAGGAGGTGCTTACGTGTGCCGAAGTTGTTTTCCTCTACTTTCCTTTGAGCTCTTTCGATACTCTTGGTAATCATCCCGTGCTGCAGAACCTCCCCTTCCTTATGGCCCATTTTGTCCATAAGGCCAGCTATCCGCTCCGATCCGAATAGGCGCATCAGATCATCTTCCAGTGAAACAAAGAAAGTCGATGTTCCCGGATCGCCCTGCCTTCCCGCACGTCCTCTTAGCTGCCTGTCTACACGACGGCTCTCGTGGCGTTCTGTACCGATTATCGCGAGACCACCGGCATCTTTAACCCCAGGGCCCAGTTTGATATCCGTACCCCGTCCAGCCATGTTTGTCGCAATGGTTATCGCGCCTGCAAATCCGGCCTCTGCTACTATCTGTGCCTCCCTCGCGTGCTGCTTCGCGTTAAGTACATTGTGTGGTATCTTCTTCTGCTGCAGCATTCTGCTTAGCAGTTCCGATACTTCTACAGATGTGGTACCCACCAGTACTGGTCTTCCTTCATTTCTTAGCTTTTCTATTTCATCAATAGCAGCCTTGTATTTCTCACGCTTCGTCTTATATACCAGGTCTTGTTGATCCTTTCTGGCTATTGGTAGATTGGTCGGGATTGTTACTACGTCTAGTTTATAGATTTCCCAGAATTCACCTGCTTCTGTTTCAGCCGTACCGGTCATACCACAAAGCTTGTGATACATCCTGAAGTAGTTTTGAAGTGTTACAGTAGCAAATGTCTGTGTAGCTGCCTCCACAGTAACGTTTTCCTTGGCTTCAATAGCCTGGTGCAGCCCGTCGCTATATCTGCGCCCATCAAGAATACGGCCCGTTTGCTCATCCACTATCTTCACTTTCCCGTCCATTACCACATATTCTACGTCCTTGTCGAACAGAGTGTAGGCTTTCAGTAGTTGTTGTACCGAGTGGATACGATCCGCTTTGATCGCGTAGTCTTGTAGTAGAGCGTCTTTTCTTTGTTGTTTTTCTTCCGGTGTTCCTTCAGACTTCTCGATTTCCGCAAGCCCCGTGGATATATCAGGAAGTATGAAGAAGTTTGGGTCTTCCCCGGCACCTGTTATCATAGCCAGGCCTTTGTCTGTAAGGTCTACGCTATTTCCTCTTTCATCAATGGTGAAATAAAGCTCTTCGTTCACCTTAGGCATGTGCCGCTGCTGCTCACCCAGGAAGTGGTTCTCTGCTTTTTGCAGGATCTGGCGGTTTCCTTCTTCGCTCAGGAACTTTATTATCGCACTGTTCTTTGGTAAACCTCTGAACGCTCTGTAGAGGTGCAACCCTCCGTTTTCTTTGTCGACTTTGCCTTCTGCTATCAGCTTTTTAGCTTCAGTAAGGCTATTATTCACCACTTTCTTCTGTACCTCCAGCAGGCGCTCGATTCGCGGTTTCAGAGCATGGAATTGTTGTTCGTCACCCTTTGGCACCGGGCCGGAAATGATAAGCGGGGTACGGGCATCATCGATCAATACGCTGTCTACCTCATCCACCATAGCAAAGTGGTGTTTGCGCTGCACCATTTCTTCAGGATGCTGCACCATGTTATCCCTCAGGTAGTCAAAACCAAACTCATTATTTGTACCATAAGTAATGTCTGCCATGTAGGCTTTTCTACGCATTGGCGAGTTTGGTTGATGTTTGTCTATGCAATCAACTGTCAACCCTAAGAATTCAAACAGAGGCCCGTTCCACTCCTGGTCGCGTCGTGCCAGGTAATCGTTCACTGTTACCAGGTGAACGCCTTCTCCTGCTAGTGCATTCAGGTAAGAGGGTAGTGTTGATACCAGTGTCTTACCCTCACCAGTGGCCATTTCAGCGATTTTCCCCTCATGCAGCACAATACCACCTATGAGCTGAACATCATAGTGCACCATATTCCAGGTTACTGTACTCCCGGCTGCCTCCCAGGTATTTTTGTAAATGGCCTTGTCCCCGTCAATCCGGATATAATCTTTTTCCAGGGCTAATTCTCTGTCGAGTTCAGTTGCCGTAACAACCAGTTCCTCGTTTTCCTTGAACCTTCTGGCGGTTTCCTTTACCACGGCAAATGCCTCAGGGAGTATCTCCATCAATACTTCCTCTATCTGTTCGTCCCTTTTCTTGATGAGTTTGTCTATGTCTTCATATATCGCCTCTCGGAGGTTGAGGTCATCGTCGGTATGTTGTTCAGATTCAGCCTTTTTCGCTTTTATCTGTTCATCTACGTCCTTCAGGTGGTCTTGTATTCGTCTGCGGAAGTCCTGCGTTTTATTACGAAGTTCATCAAGTGAAATAGATGCGAGTTCGTTGAACACCTTATTAATTTCGGTGACCAGAGGCTGTATCCGCTTTACATCTTTGTCAGACTTACTGCCACCGAAAATTTTAGAAAGAAAACCGATCATTGTAATGTTGTTATTGTTGCTAAATATGGTACTAAAACCAATTAGTGTCTGGTTGTAGCAGGGTTATCAAGTTTAATATCAAATGCTATGCAGCTTTTTTTTACTGACAGGCTGGCATATAAAGGCACCAAAGCTACGCCAAATGCAGGATTCATCAAAGGATAACCCGGTGATTATTAATCCGCTCAAAAATTTTTTAACCATATCTCTTGCAGGGCAAAGAAATTTTTATGTATTTTGGAAAACAATTCTGAAAAACGCGAATAATTATGAAAAAAACCTTCGTCCTTCTTACAACATTGTTGGCTTCGGTATTCTTTACCACTGCAAGTTTTGCTCAAAGTGAAGAGCTGGTAAGGGTTTACCGTTGGTACAATCCAGAGGATAGAAATTATATTACTGTTGCTGAGGGAGAATATCAGGAAGGACAGATGCTCAACTGGGGCTGGGAGGACAAGTCTCTTATGTTTTTTGCTTATCGCACTCCCGGACCGGACAGGGTGGGCATTAATAGCTGGTTTAATCCTGTAACCAAGGACTATATCAGCGTTGCCGAAGACGAGTTTACTGATGATCAGATGATCAAAATGGGCTATAAGGACAAGAAGATTCAGTTTTATGCCCTTACTCGCCGTGGTCCAAACACTGTGACTGTTTACCGCTGGAAGATCGATAAGAATGATGACTGGGTTACTATCCCGGAAGAAGGCGACACTGATACTTATATCAAGAAAGGATACAAGCACAAGACTTTCCAGTTCTTTGGTATACCTCGTAATGTAGATGCTCCGATTTACAATCAGCTATAAGAAGCCTGATTTGCTATAAAACAGAAGGGCTGCCGATTAGGCAGCCCTTCTGTTTTATAATACCTGTACTATCAGGAACTTTAGATACTGCGTTGTAGGTATATGCCACAATATAGGATGGTCTGATGCCTGCGTTTGCCAGGTTACCTGACGCAGTTTCCTCTTAGCATCCTTTGCTGCCATTTCTATTGTTTTCAGAAAAAGTGCAGGATCTACCAGGTTGGTGCATGAAGCTGTTACCAGAAATCCTCCCGGTTTGGTCAGCTTCATTCCTCTAAGGTTAATTTCCTTATATCCTGCCACCGCCTTCTGAATATTTTCCCTGCTTTTGGTAAAAGCTGGCGGATCCAGCATCACCACATCATATTGCCTACCCTCCTTCACCCATAGCTTCAATACATCAAATGCATTTACTGCTTCAAATCTGCAAATGTCCTGGGAGTTATTGAGTTCTGCATTCCTCCTTGCTGTTGCAACAGCATTTTCAGATATATCTAATCCAAGTACAGATTTTGCTCCATAGTGAGCAGCATGCAACGAGAATGTTCCGGTGTAACAGAAAGCCTCCAGTACATCGGCATCTTTGACTATATGCTGAATTGCTCGCCTGTTATCTTGCTGGTCCAGGAAGTATCCGGTCTTTTGGCCATTTTCTATGTCCACGTGAAATTTCAATCCGTTTTCATTGAGAATGATGTTCGTGTCAAACGGCGCTGAAAGGAAGCCTTTCTGCTGCGGCATACCCTCCAACTCTCGCACCGGTACATCATTTCTTTCGTATATTCCTTTTGGGTTAAATATCCTCTTCAGGGCTTCTACGATTGCCGTTTTCCACTTCTCCGTACCTAATGCTAATGTCTGAATAACAAAATAGTCATTGAACTTATCAATGATCAAAGCGGGTAGATGGTCCGCTTCGCCAAAGATTAACCGGCAGTTTTCTACATATCCTATTTGCTTCCTGTATTGCCATGCTTCGTTTATACGTTTATAAAAGAACTCGTCGTTTACTTCCTCATTCTTGTCTCTCGTTAGCAGGCGTATTCTGATCTGGGAAGCAGGATTGATATAACCTTTGCCAACAAACGAACCGTTATACGAGTATACTTCCACGACATCTCCTGGCTCACTGCTTCCTTCGGAATCTCCGAGCTCATTTGCGAATATCCATGGGTGTCCGTTTATAACTCTGTCTCCTATCTTCTTCCTTAAGAAATACTTAGCCATCGGGCAAAAATAATTAATGCCGACCGGTTACCCATTTCTTATTATAACACCCTATTTCTTAATTACTTTTGTAGTTACGGTAAAGTGAAATGCTTCAGAAACTTATCATAAGAAACTACGCTATTATAGATAGCCTTACTATTGAGCCTGATAAGCATCTTAATACGGTTACAGGTGAAACAGGTGCAGGTAAAAGTATCATCCTTGGTGCCTTGTCTCTGATTCTTGGTGAGCGCGCTGATATTTCGGTGCTGACGAATAAGTCGGAGAAGTGCTTTGTTGAAGCTCATTTTGATGTTAAGGGGAATAGCTCCTTCCTTAAAGCGCTAAAACGTGAAGAGCTGGATGAGGATGACCAGTGTATTATCCGTCGCGAAATTGGAGTCAATGGCAAGAGCCGGGCATTCGTCAACGATACTCCTGTTACACTTAGTGTGCTTAATAAACTAACATCGCGTCTGGTAGACCTTCACCAGCAGTTCGGCCATCTGGCTCTGGAGGATGATCATTTCCAGATGGAAGTAATTGACTCCCTCGCAAAGACAGGGGCTATGGTTCAGGAATACCAGGGACTGTTTAAGCAGTTCAGGAGTCTTTCCATCGAGTATCAGGAGCTTTTAGACCAACAGGTTCAGTGGCAAAAGACTTCAGATTATAAGCAGTTCCTTTATGATGAGTTGCATCAGGCATCCTTTCGCGACAATGAAATTGAAAATGCCGAACAACAGTTAAAGCAACTTAACCATTCGGAAAAGATCATTTCAGCTTTGCAGTCTTCCCGTGTCACTTTGGCGGAGGGCGAGCAGCCAGTGATCAATGAGACTCGTCGTGTAAGTCTTCAACTCCAGAGTATCGCAGATGTCCTGCCAGATGTTCAACCATTACTGGAGCGCCTCAATTCGGTTTATGCTGAGTTGAAAGATATTGCAGCAGAGCTGGAGACCTTAGAAGGGAGTGTCTCTCTAGACCCGCAACTGCAGGAGGAATTGCAATCCCGGCTCGATCTCGGATACCGGTTGTTCAAGAAGCATGGAGTAAATAGCACCAGTGAGCTACTGAACATCCAGTCTCAACTGGAGTCTGAGCTTAATGAAACGCTTAGCCTTGCTGAAAACATTGAAGTACTCCTAAGGCAAAAGGATGAGTGTTATGCCCAGCTTTCGGTAGTCGCTTCAAAGCTATCAGCCCAACGCTGCAAGGTGCTGCCAGATGTGGTTGCTAAGGTCAACAAATTATTGCATCTGGTTGGCATGCCTAACGCGCAATTCAATATCACCCTTACATCGCTGGATAGGCCTGACACCCAGGGTATGGATAAAGTGCACTTTCTGCTAGATGCTAACAAGTCTGGAACGTTTTTACCCGTATTCAAGGCAGCGTCTGGCGGAGAGATGAGTCGTATTATGCTATGCATAAAATCTCTTACAGCCAAGGCAATGCATTTGCCTACTCTTATTTTTGATGAGGTAGACACAGGGATATCGGGAGAGGCCGCCCGGCAGGTTGGAAAGCTTCTGCTTCAGTTGGGCGAGTTCCATCAGGTTATCTGCATTACACACCAACCCCAGGTGGCTGCTAAAGGTTCAACTCATTTCTTTGTCTATAAGGAGCTTGATCTCAGCGACCGGATAACAACAAGAGTCAAAATACTTCATCATGATGAGCGGGTGTTGGCTATTGCCCGAATGATAGGGGGAGAGAAGCCTAGTGAAGCAGCTCTTGAGAATGCCCGTGAATTAGTTACACTGTAGCACAACTAAACAGATAAAATAGAGAAGGCTGCCATTTGGCAGCCTTCTCTATTTTATGATGCGTCCGGGTATTTACATTATTACCATTTTGGTTCTGGCAAATACCTTACCGGCTTTATTAACTTCTACTATATAGGTACCTCTGGCCAGGTTTCCGGAATTAGCCGACACGGTACCGCTATTGTCAAATTTGCCTTCTGTTTGCATGACCAGGGCACCTGTGAAACTAATAATTCTAATGGTGGTATTCTCTCCGATAAGTGCCTTGTTCGAAGTCATAACAGAGAAGTTTCCGTTGTTCGGGTTTGGTGCAACACTTATCACATCAAGTGCATATGGCACATTACTAATGCCATTTGGCACTGCAATGTGTCTTGGTGACTTCCACATCCCTCTGCCATAAGTTGAAGCCCATATCTCGTTGGTCGCATAGTTGATGCCAAGGTCTGTAACTTCTACTGTTGGCAGGTCATTATTAAATGGAGCCCATTCATCCATAGTATGATCCCTATAGAATACGCCGAAGTCCGTACCAACGTATAGAGTTCCATTTGATGAATCTATCGCTATACAATGAACAGGAATTCTTGGCAGAGAATCACTTATACTTTTCCAGCCAATGCCCACTCTGTACTCTGCTATTCGCTGACTGGAATAACCACTGTAGGTTACGAAAATGTGATTCTTATCTTTTGGATTGATTGCTATGTCTGTGACATAGCCTGTAGTGCCTGTAAGAACTGACCAGTTATTGCCATGATTAGTCGTGTAGCGGATAGTACTATTGCCGCTTACGAAGTAAATAAGGTCATCATCTTGCGGTGTCATGGCTATCCTTCTGATCAGACTGCCATTCGGTGAAAGAGTGGGCGTTATGTCTGTCCAGTTTGTTCCTCTGTTATCAGACCTGTAGAGGTGGACATATCCGGCGTATAGGGTTGATGGATCGTTTGGATGAAGGATAAAAGGAGTTATCCAGTCGCCTGTTGGATTACCGGGAATATTGTCACTGATATTCGTGTAGTTTTGACCATTGTTAAATGTTCTGTTGATATTCCCATATTGGCTGGACGTGTAAAAAGTGCTGCTGTTAGAAGGATCTATCTGACAGTCCATTCCATCCCCGCCGGTTAGTGGATTAGACCCACCAGCAAATGTTACTCGTTTGGTTCCATTATCCTGCGAGCCTCCGAGAACAAATGTTGCATTATCAGCAGTTGCTACCCGGTAGAATTGGGTTATACCAAGTCCGTTCGATAGATCCGACCACACCAGGTTGGTGCCGGAAGATTTGTGCAGGCCACCATCGTTACACTCAAACAATGTGTTTGGCGACAGAGGATGAAACTTATGATAATGCTTATCGGCATGAATGTTCATGATGCCCGGGGCACCGTAGTAGGCTCGGTTCACTATCTGCCAGTTGTAACCACCGTCCAGAGACTGCCATGTACTGATACCTCCAACGATGACTTTGTTTGGGTCTATTGGGCTTATTGCGATGCTAATGTCATACCATCCTTGTCCACTACATGAGTTTGCAGATAGATTCGTCGATCCGCTCAGGATGTTGGTGGAGCAATCAAGGGTACTTCCAAAAATTCTTGTGAATGTTTTACCAGTATCGGATGAACTAAAGATACCATTCAGGCCTGCGTTCATGTTGGCAACCACCGCTTTTACTATCGCGGGGTTTGCAGGCGTCACTGCCAGCACTATTCTCCTGGAGTCCGTCAGATTCGTTACAACGTTCCAGTTTAGTCCTCCATCTTCAGACCTGTATATCTGGGATCCACCGTTTATGTAAGATACAGAGTAAAGAACATTGGTATCTATCGGGTTATACTCCACTTGTTTGTAGTGGCCAGCGCCAGTAGTGCTTACCCATGTCGCTCCCGCGTCATAGGACTTCCAGATACCCATGCTTGTTGCAACGGTTATGGAATTGGTGTCCAATGGGTTTATCACCAGTGCATTGGTCAGCACTTGTGAACTTGCAGTAATAAGAAATTGCAAGCCGGTGGTATCCCAGGTTGTTCCTCCGTCGTATGACTTTAATACGCCAACACTGTAGGTATCACCTGCATCTCTGTCGCCCGTACATAGATAGATCGTATTTGGGTTTAGTGGGTTGTAATCAACATCTGATACCCCAAGTACAGGTAAGTTGTCATACAATGACGTCCAGTTTACACCACCATTGGTTGTCCTCCATGCTCCGCCACCAGCAGAGCCAATAATGAAGGTGTTGGAATCAATGGGGTGAAATTCTATTACGTTCAACCTTCCCAGTCCACTGTTACCACCAAAGGTCTGTGTCGGGCCATTAAATGTCCACTGCGATTGGTCTTGGGTGGTCTTTGAGTATTTAGACTTCTGTGCCTGGCGCTTTTTAAAGGCCTGCCATTCATTGAAGTTCCTCACTGGTGACACCATGTACCCATTCTCATCCAGGTGATGACGCCAATACCACTCCCATCTGCTAAAATGGTAGTCTTTGCCCTCTTTTACCTTGCTTTTTACTTCAGCCCTGCCTTCTGTCCCTTTGCTGCGCTCATAGGCAGCTACTACATCGTCCAGTTTTCGCGGTTCCGCAGATGGTTCCATCCATGTCTGCGCAAAAGCTCCATTGGTTAATGTAGCAGCAGCAGCGAGTAATAATATTCTTTTCATTTCCTGGTCAATTAATGCATGATTATATCCGGCCTTTTTGTGAGGTTCTTCACAGGCAGATACAGCCAGTCGGTTTTATTTGTTTTAAAGAGAATTACATTGTTTTTATCATCAAAACCAGGGGGAACGGCGTATTTTCCACCCCTCACGGGGGTAAGTTCAAGTGTGTCTCCTTTTTTAATGGCATTCCTGTCTATCTCAGTTGCAGTATACCATTCGCCATTATCCGCAGTTTTGCCAGCGGCCCGGGAAGCGCGGCTTACCATGCAGTTCTGCCACACATCCGGTGCCTTCCAGAAAAAGTCGAGGGGCTGTTCATTGCTTTTCCAGATCACCACAAACCTGGTTACAGTTTCAATTTCAGCGTCCTTTATTCCAGGTAGGGTTCTTTGCACAGATGCCTCAAGCAATTCCATGTAAGAATTTCCTGCACCGGCAGACGCTTGCTTCGGCTGGGCGCAAGAGGAGGTAATAGACAATAAAGCGGTTAGTGCGAGCACACTAAATGTCGAGTTGGATCTCATGTTTTAAGGACAGTAAAAATACGAAAAAATCCCCCTTTCTGCGTTAGTAGGGGGATATTTATCTTTATGGGATGTGCGCTAATTCTTTACCAGATTCATCTCTTTCAGTAGCCATCCGGCACCACCAAACTTTTCTATGACAAACAGGGTGTATCTGATGTCCACGCTTATATTCCGGCATAGGTTTGGGTCAAAGTAGAGGTCACTCATTGTTCCCTCCCACACGCGGTCAAAGTTTGTACCGATCAGTTGGCCTTTGCTGTTTAATACAGGACTTCCTGAATTGCCGCCTGATGTATGGTTACTGGCTATAAATGCCACAGGCACAGTGCCATTCACTGCCCAGCGTCCATAGTCTTTTTTATTATGCAGTTCTTTTAATTTCATCGGTACCCTGAATTCTTCCACCTCCTGATTGTCTTTCTCCATAATCTCGTCCAGGTTCGTCTGGTAGCTATATCCTGCAGGTCCGTCAGGGTCCATACCCTCCACTTTACCATATGTAAGCCTCAGTGTCAGGTTCGCATCCGCGTAGAAGTCGGTATTCCAGTCTTTTTTCATCTGGCTCTTCATGTACAATCTGTTATAATAGGCCATATTGTCACTATACTGGTTCAGTACTGGTAGTGTGCTTTGCCTCCTGTAGTTTGTAATGGTATGGAATAGCCAGTAGGCTGGGTCAGAGAGTATCTGCATCGTGTCTTTTACAGACAGGTCACTCATAAATTGTTCTACCCTGTCTTTGCTCTTAAGCATGGTCAAATTATATACGTCAGCAGCCCAGGCTTCATAGTCATTGTTGTATTCCCTTAGGTTTTTTGAGAATCCGTATGGTACCCAGTTTCCCGCATTTTTGATGTACACGGGCATCAGTGCTGCAAATAGTTGCTGGTCGGTGGCAGCATCGTAGTTCTTATAAAATCGGTCAAGCGACTGCGCTAGTTTTCTTACGGAATCTGCGATCACGCTTTCCGGAAGTCTGGATCTCATCACCTGCAGCCATCTCTCCATGGTTGCAGCCTGTGCTATCAGTTCAATACCATACACTGCTTCTTGTATGTATATGTCTGCTTTTAGTGCGCTGTCTGATCTGCTGGTGTTCACCAATATGTTCGATAGCAGGTCATCCGCATAGGGCAGCGATTGGTCTCCAGCCGCCCAGGCCTGAAATTCTCTCTCAAAGGCAGCCTTCTTTTCCACCACATTGTTGATTCTTAACCCTCTCATTTCACCCTGCCATTTCTTCCATCCGTTTGCAACCCCAGCTTTCTTAGATGTGTATTTTAGGAATACATCTCTGGAAGCATCCATGTTCTTGTTCCACACATCCAGTTTTTTTGTCCTTACAGATATTCTTATCGGGTCTATTATCGAATAGATCTGATTTAACTGGTAAGAACTGATATACTCCTGGGTAGTTCCGGGAAACCCATACACCATCGTAAAGTCGCCTTCTTTATATCCTGAGATGTTTATTGAGAAGAAGTTGTTGGTCTGATAAGCCTTGTTGTCTTTAGAGTAGGGCGCTGGCTTATTATCCTTTCCCGCATATACGCGAAACATGCTGAAGTCTCCGGTATGTCTTGGCCACATCCAGTTGTCTGTATCACCGCCAAACTGTCCTATACCGTTCGGTGGAAAGCCTACCAGGCGTATGTCTCTGTAAGTCTCACTTATGGTTACCCAATATTGATTTCCCTGGAAGAAAGGTTTTATCGTGGCATCCATCTTAGTAGTATAACGATATCCCTTTTCCAGCGCCCTTATTCTGCCAGCCAGCAAGCTATCCCGCTCCGCTCCCCTCATAGTGTCAGGTATACCAGATAATATCCTGTCTGTCACGTTTTCCATTTTTCTTATAAAGGTCACACTGAGCCCGGGACAGGGTATCTCCTCTTCCATGTTCATAGCCCAGAAGCCATTTGCAAAGTAATCCTTGTCTTTACTACTCAATCCCTGCACGGTTCCATATCCGCAGTGGTGGTTCGTCAGCAACAGTCCCTTCGATGATATGATCTCCCCGGTGCACCCGCTCCCAAATAGTACAATAGCATTATTCAGTCCGGTACCACTTTCATTATATAGCCTTTCCACTGGTATCTGCAGGCCCATAGCCTTCATGTCTGCTTCTCTTTTCTTCAGGGTAGGTGGCAGCCACATTCCCTCCTTGGCATCTGCTGAAATAAATAATCCAACGAATACAATCGAAATAACAGTCTTAATAGTCGAAGTCCTTGAAAATCGTGCACGAAGCATTGATATGAATTTGATTAAGGGAAATAAAAATACTGCATTGCTATAAAAGTTTTAGCCGAATTGTTATATTAGCCCAAATAAAGTGAAATTCCTTTCCAGTATTATGAGAAAATGCCTACTTTTTGTAGCACTCCTGATAGTGTCGCAACTGAATAATGTTAATGCGCAAAGCATGTTCGGAGTACCAGACACAGTATGTGAGCGTCAGCTTGTTTTCATCACCGATAGTGTCACTGCAACATCATATTACTGGGGTTTTTGCTCCGGATATCTGCTAAATACTCCATCTGGTAACAATCTCGGTACTTTACCCGATTTTAGTCTTCCTACAGGCATCGAAATAGTAAAAGACGGTAACGACTATTATGGTTTTGTAACCAATGCCGGCACTAACGAGCTCGTTCGCTTATCCTTC
>Ga0196970_1000685_pt1 | contig 34204 bp, 37 predicted proteins | sample S1v_513CmetaG_FD_148672 | JGI IMG/M metagenome (GOLD analysis project Ga0196970, IMG submission 148672) | Soil microbial communities from Anza Borrego desert, Southern California, United States - S1+v_5-13C | ecosystem: Environmental > Terrestrial > Soil > Desert | place: USA: California... | reverse complement strand
TTTCAGGGTGTACGGCAGACGGCAGGCCTGCGAGCAGTCGCCACGGTTGGCACTGCGGCCGGTCTGCGCGTGGGAAATGTTGCACTGACCGGAGAAGGCCACGCACAACGCGCCGTGGATGAAGAACTCGACGGCAGCGTCGGTCTCGTCGGCGATGGCGCGGATTTCCTGCAGGTTCAGCTCACGCGCCAGTACCAGCTGCGAGAACCCGGCCTGATCGAGGAACTTCGCTCGCTCCAGGGTGCGAATATCGGTCTGCGTCGAGGCGTGCAGTTCGATTGGCGGAATGTCCAGCTCCATCACGCCCAGGTCCTGAACGATCAGCGCGTCTACACCAGCGTCATACAACTGATGGATCAGCTTGCGGGCCGGCTCCAGTTCGTTGTCGTGCAGGATGGTGTTGATGGTGGTGAAAATGCGCGCATGGTAGCGGCGGGCGAATTCCACCAGCTCGGCGATTTCGCTGACTTCGTTGCAGGCGTTGTGGCGCGCGCCGAAGCTCGGGCCGCCGATGTACACGGCGTCAGCGCCATGCAGGATCGCCTCACGGGCGATGGCCACGTCGCGGGCAGGGCTGAGCAATTCCAGATGATGCTTGGGCAAGGACATAGTTTTTTTAGTCAGGCTGTCACGGTTAGGCGCGCATTCTACCCGCGAAACGCGCAGCCGGCACGCCTGCACTGCCCGATGGCACAGAACCCAAGAATCACACAACCCCCCTGTAGGAGTGAGCTGCTCGCGATAGCGGTGGTTCAGCCAATATAAATGTTGAAGGCATGGCCGCTATCGCCAGCAGGCTGGCTCCCACAAGGGCCTTGCGCTGCCACAAAATTCAAGCCCAACACAAAACCCCTGTAGGAGTGAGCCTGCTCGCGATAGCGGTGGTTCAGCCAACATAAATGTTGAATGCATGGCCGCTATCGCCAGCAGGCTGGCTCCCACAGGGTTATAGGGTGTTGCAGAGGTCAGGTCAGGCCTTGGCTGCCATCGCCGTGACTTCTACGCGCATCCCCTCGACCGCCAGCGCCGCCACGCCCACTGCCGCACGCACCGGCCATGGCTTGGCGAAGAATCGCTGGTACACCTCGTTGAATGCCGCGCGATCGGCCATGTCGGTGAGGTAAATGGTCAGGTGCATGACCCGGTCCATCGAACTGCCGGCACGCTCCAGCGCAACTTTCAGCGCTTGCAGGGTGCATTCGCTCTGGGTGGTGATATCGCCCAGTTCCAGGCTGCCGTCGGCGCGGGTCGGGATCTGGGTGGAAACCATGATTCCGCCGAAGGTCGCCACGTCGGAAGAGATCGAGTCGGCGTCCGGATCGGGGGTGAAGGTGATGTCTTGGTTGGCCATGGGAATCCCTTGTCTGAGCGAGTGAAGATCGCGGCAGTTTACAGACTCGACGCCGACAAGGCCCGCTTCGATCACGCCGCGTACGCTCAAACCGGCAACGTCGCGGCTTCTGCGGCGATCGCCGATTGCACGCTGGGCCGAGCACCGATGCGCTGCATATAGACGGCCAACTCCGGCCAGTCCTCGATAGCGATATTGAACGTCGGCAACCACATCAGCACGGTAAACAGGTAAGCGTCCGCCACGCCAAAACCGCCCATCAAATAATCCTGATCCGTCAGCTGGCGATTGAGAAAGTCGAGGCGCTTGAACAGCTTTTGCCGAAATATCGCTTTGACCGGCTCAGGAATATCCGCGTTGAACAGCGGCGCACTGCCGCCGTGAATCTCCGAACTGATGAAATTCAAGTGTTCCTGCAAGCGTGCGCGTTCCCAAGTGCCAGCCGCCGGTGCGAGCGAGTTGCCCGGGACTTGATCGACCAGAAACTGCAGGATCGCCGGTCCTTCCGTCAGCACTTCAGCGTTATCCAGCACCAGCGCGGCGACATAACCCTTCGGGTTGATCTGGCGAAAGTCCTGGCCGTCGGCGGTGCGCTTGCTCTGGTTGTTCACGCGGACCAGTTCGAAAGGCAAACCCAACTCGCGCAGGACGATGTGGGGCGAGAGCGAGCAGGTCATCGGGGCGAAATACAGTTTCATGGCAACTCCTTGTTGAGCGAGTGCGCCAGATTCCGTCGCGGCAAGCGCTTTGGCAAAGGTCATTTGCAGTGCTAGCGTATGACAAAATCTCATGAGCCAGCCCTATCCCATGCTTGTCAGACTTCCCTCGCTCAATGGCTTGCGCGCCTTCGAAACCGTCGCCCGGCACATGAGTTTCACCAAGGCTGCCGCAGAACTGAACGTCAGCCAGACTGCGGTCAGCCATCAGATCCGCCGACTCGAGGCGGAACTGGGCAGCCCGCTGTTTTTGCGGCGCAACGACGGCCTGGCGCTGAGCGAGGTCGGGCAGGCCTATTTACCGGGCGTTCGCTCGGCGTTTCAGGATTTGCGCTTTGCCACTGAACAGGTATTGGGGGCTGGCAACGATAACGTGTTGACCATCAGCACACTGGTATCGGTCGCATCGAAATGGTTGTTGCCGCGACTGCCTGCGTTTCATCAGGCCTTTCCCGCTATCGATGTGCGCATCAGTGCGTCGACCGATTGGGTGGATTTTCGCAGCGGCGGCATCGACGCCGCGATTCGTTACGGGCACGGCGACTGGAAGGGCTTGCAGGCTGACTTCCTGATGTCCGATGAAATCTTTCCGGTGTGCAGTCCGGCACTGGCCCAGAGCCTGAACTCGCCGGCGGATCTGGCGAATAACACTTTGCTGCAAGTCAGCGGCGTGACGGCGGGAGACTGGGCGATCTGGCTAAGCGCCGCCGGCCAGGCGCCGCAACTGGCGGAGGGGCCGCGACTGACGTTCGATCTGGCGCTGATGGCCGTGCAGTCGGCGGTGGACGGGCAGGGCGTGTGCATCGGCCGCTCAACCTACGTCGCCGACGATCTGCGCGCCGGGCGCCTGGTGATCCCTTTCGAATTGCGCTTGCGGGATGCGCTGGGCTTTTATCTGGTCGCGCCTCTTGAGACCGCGCAGGCCGAAAAAATCGCTGCGTTCAGGTCCTGGCTGTTGGCATTGCCGAAAACCACCGGCACTTTTGTATAAGCGTGTATCTGTTTGCACGCTGTACACGGCTGAACACCAAACTCAGGTTCCACGACACATCCACCCTACACGCAACCTGCACAGTAGCCCTCACCACATCACTGATTGAGAGGGCTACATATGAAACGTTCACTGTTACTCGCCAGCGCCATTTTCGCTTCGATGATCGGCATCGCCCACGCGGCCGACGCCCCGGCCAAGAGCTGGCAGCAAGGCTTGAGCCGCACCGATCTGGTCAAGCAGGATCTCGGTGCTGCCGACCGCGAAGTGGTTCAGGCACGCGTCGATTTCGAACCGGGCGTGACCTCGCCGCGCCATGCACATCCCGGCGTTGAAGTCGCTTACGTGATCAGCGGCACATTCGAATATCAACTGGAGGGCAGGGCGCCGGTGACGCTGAAGGCGGGAGAGTCGCTGTTCATTCCGGAAGGCGTGGCGCATGTGGCGAAAAACGTCGGCAGCGACAAGGCCTCGGAGCTGGCGACCTACATCCTGAAGAAGGGCGAGCCGGTGCTGATTCTCAAGCCGTAAGCCGTTGCCTCAATGCAGAGTCGCCGCCCGGCGACTTTCGCCGATGCGAATGCGATCAAGCGCACGGTTCAACGCATCGAGCGCATCAAGCAGGGCTTTGGCTTCGGCGACACGGTCCTCGCCCCAGAGGCGCTCGGCCAGCCGGTTCAGGGCCTGGATCGAGCGCTCGATGTCGGCGGCGCTGGCGGGCTCGTTAGCGGTGGATAGGTTTTTCGGCATTCAGAGTTCCTCGGCTGGTAGCAAACCACCATAGCGCTGTGACGCCCAGCAGCATAGTCAGCGCAGCCAGGATGAGGATCACGCCTTGTGTGCCTGCGCTGGACGCAAGCAGGGCTACCAGCAAACCCGCCAAGGGTTGCGACAGGTTGTTGAGCAAGGTGATCACACCGACGGTTTTGCCGAAGTCTTTGGGCGGTATTACGCGCTGACGAATACTGCGCATGTAGATATTGAACATCTTGTCGAAGCCGACAATCAGCAGAAAACCCACTACATAACCGGCCAGATTCGGACTCAGAGCACTGACAAGAGCGCCAGCGGCGATCATTGAATACGCGAGCCCGCCAAGTAGCCGCTGCGGCAGTTCCACTCTGGCAAGGAAAAACAGAATCACGATTGTTGTTATAGCCCCGGCCGCTTGCAAACCGGCGTAAGCATCTTTGCCCGCGCCGTACTCGCCGAGCACCATCGCGGCTGAAGTCGCCAGCGTGACACCAACGAGCAAATTGACCCCCACGGCCAGCAAGATGATTTTTTTCAACTCCGCCAGCTCATTTATATGCCTGAAAGCGATGCGCAGTGGATGTAGCCATATGTCCTGATGCTGTTCATACACTTGCAGCGTGATTCGGCTGAGGCGTTGCCATACCAGCATGCTCAGATCCGCGAGTAGAAACAGACCGGCGATCCATAGCACCACCCAGTGCCAGGCCCACACTTCGAGCAGCAGCGCTGCCACCAACGGCCCGAGAACCAGTCCGGTCTGGTCGGCAATTTGCGAATAGGACAACGTCTTGGTGTAACTGTAATGCTGGAAGATATACGGCATCAGCACTTCGCGCGCCATGATTCCCTGAGTGGTCAGCACGCCGCACACCGCTGACAACACCACAACCCAGGCCATGCCGCCGAAAACAGTGAACATGCCCATGGCCAGCAGGCAGAGCAGCGCGCGATAGATTTGACTGATATGGAGGATCCTTATCGGTGAAAACTTATCGCACAACGCTCCACATAGTGGAAACGCGAGAAAACGCGGTAGCGATTCGACGAAGAATGCCAGACCGGCCCAGGAAGCGCTGTTGGTCGTCTGGAAGACCACCAGCGGCACAATGAACAGCAAAATCTGATCGGCCAGGCGCGACAGAAACAGCGACGTGAAGAACGCCAAATAATCCTTGCGCAAGAGGAGCTCCTTTTTATTGCCTGTCTGGCCGTGCGACGAGCCGTCAGACAGTACACCGATTCTTGGCAGGAGTTGAGATTACGTCGCTCATCGCCGCGCGATCAGTCGTTCACCTGTGCAAGCATCTGGAGTTGCCTTCAACTACTGCGCTTGGGCAGTTTCCAGTCCGGCCGAATGAAGTGGCAGGTGTAGCCATTCGGAATCCGCTCCAGATAATCCTGATGCTCAGGTTCCGCTTCCCAGAACGGTCCGGCCGGTTCGATTTCAGTCACCACCGGGCTTGGCCACAATCCTGAGGCGTCGACATCGGCAACGGTGTCTTCAGCCACGGCGCGTTGCTCGTCGTTGAGGTAATAGATCGCTGAACGATAGCTCGGGCCAAGGTCGTTGCCCTGACGGTTGGGCGTGCTTGGGTCGTGAATCTGGAAGAAGAATTCGAGAATCTGGCGGTAGCTGATCAATGCGGGATCGAAGGTGATTTCGATGGCTTCAGCGTGGTTGCCGTGGTTGCGATAGGTCGCGTTGGGTACATCGCCGCCGGTATAACCGACGCGTGTTTCCAGTACGCCAGGGTAGCGGCGCAGCAGATCCTGCATCCCCCAGAAGCAGCCGCCGGCAAGAATCGCGGTTTCGGTGTCAAAGGTCATGGCGGTCATTCCTCTCGCAACGTTGGGGATTGTCATGGTTATGAGGGCGAGTTGGCCAATTCCAAGGTGCGGCGATGTAGAAAGCGGCGGGAGATTGCGAGGAAGTTGTCTTGCGCTGGATAAACGGCAGGGGAGCGACGCTCCCCTGCAAATGGCGCATTAGCTGTTGCGCCCACCACCATGACTGTTTTCGCCACCCTTGCGCCCGGCTTCGGAGGCTTTTTCGCGGTCATTGGCAAAGTTGCCACCGCTGTTCTGGCCGCCTTTGCTGCCGGCCTCCGACGCGCGCTGCGGGTCGTTCTTGAAGTTGCCGCCGCTGTTCTGGCCACCTTTGCTACCGGCCTCGGCTGCACGCTCCGGATCATTCTTGAAGTTGCCTCCACTGTTTTGGCCGCCTTTGCTGCCAATTTCCTGGTAGAACTCTTTATCATGCGAAGCCGATGTTGCTTCCCCACCTTTTTTACCTGCTTCGTTGACGGACATGCTGCCTTGTTTATCTTGAGCCATTTTAAAACACCTCTTGCATATATACGCATTGATTCGAATTCAGGCTGCGCTTAGTTGCGCGCTGAAGTTGTTCGGACAAATGCCGTGGATACTGCCTGATGTTGTTTGTTGCAATGCTCGTTACTTGCCGGTTGGCTTGGGTTCGACTGTCAATCAGTTGGAACGCTCATCAGGCATGGATAACTGCCTTTCATGCTGATGACCGTTCCAGCTGTTTGATTTCGAAGGGCAGCGAGGCTGCCCTAATGCCGCCGGTCAAGACGACTTACGGCCGCCACCGTGGCTGTTCTGGCCGCCTTTACGGCCTGCTTCGGAAGCTTTTTCGCGGTCATTGGCGAAGTTGCCGCCGGATGCCTGGCCGCCTTTTTTACCCGCCTCGGATGCCTTCTCGCGATCGTTGGCGAAGTTGCCCGGATTTTTATTACCTGTAGTCATGATAGCTCTCCAATATCAATCAAGGTTTTCTTAAGTTGCCCATTTGTTGCAACGGACACTTACTCGGATAACGCGGCGAGGAAAATCGTTTGAAGATTTTTTTTGGTGCCCGATGAACGGTAGTGCCCGCGATGAAACTTATACAGACTGCTGTTTCAGGTGCCGCTTCGTATAAGTTTGCCGATGTTAAATTGATAGTTTACAAGTGTCTTATAGCTTCGCTTCGTTTCGTTTAATTACCTTTCGTCAGTAGTGCGAGTGCATGGGTGGCGAGCGCAAAGTTCGGTTGATAGGGTGCAAGGGCTGCATACGAAACTGACAGTCAGGAACTGATCGCGAGGACATTGCCATGACCAGCAAGCATCAAAGCGGACATTCATTCGCCGACGATCCACAGAAAATCAAGGAGGCCGGTAAGAAGGGCGACACTGCGGTCGACGTCAAACTTGACCGAGCGGAAAAGGCACGCACGGGCGGGCAGCACAGCCATGGTGGAACCCGCACCGGCAAGGGGGACTGAAGCGATGTGTTGAAGGTCGATCAGCTGCGCGAGGTTTCCTCCAGCAGATGATCGACCACTTGCGACAGCGCAGAGCGCGGACCGGGCTGTTGCTGCAGAGCCTGGTTGAATACCGCCAGTTGTCGGTCGGCGCTGGTGCCGTCATTGATGATTCTGTGGGCGCGTTCGAACAAGGTCGGCATGCGCAGGTCGTCGGCGATTTCGGCGTAGCGTTCCTCAGCCAGCGCTAGCCACTGGCTGATTGAGCAAGGGCTGTCCTGGCCTGTGACGATGAACTTTCCATCGAGCCCCCAGCGCTTGGCGCGCCAGCGATTTTCCTCAAGTATCCAGCGTGCTGACGCGTCATAGGCTGAGCCGGGTTGCGGTTGGCTGCACGCATGCGCGACCAGTACGCGAAAGAATGCGGCGAGGGTCAGCGCATCTTCCACGCGCGGGCAGGCGTCGGTCATGCGCAGTTCCAGCGTCGGGTAACGCACGGCCGGGCGAATGCCCCACCAGCATTGGCTGGGCTGGCTGATCACGCCGGCGCGGGTCAGAAAACCAACGTGATCGTCATAGGCCTGTTGATCGGCAAACAGCGGCGGCACGCCCATGCGTGGCCACTCGTCGCACGCAGCCTGGCGATAACTTTTGTAGCCGCTGTTGGCCCCGTCCCACAGTGGCGACGAGCAACTCAGGGCCAGCAGCAACGGTGTCCATGGCAACACTTCATTCATGATTTTGATGCGGTCGTGTTGTTCGGGTACTTCGACATGCACATGCAGGCCCGACAGCACGCTGCGCCGGGCGACGTGGCCGTAGGTGTCGAACAGTTCGTGAAAGTGCGGTTCGTCGGTGGGGATCTGTTCGCGCCAGTCAGCCAGTGGGTGACTGCCGGCGCTGAGCAGGCCGAGGCCGAAAGGATTGAGGGTGTTGTTCAGGGCCTGACGTGCGCCGGTCAGGTAATCGCTGGCTTCGACGAAATCGGTGAATACGGGTGAAGCGATTTCGAACTGGCCCTGGAACATCTCTGTAGCGAACGAGGCACCGATGGCTCTTTTGCAAGCCTCACGAGCCTCGGGAGCAGGGGCGCCAACCATTTTGCGGGTGTGCAGGTCGGTGACGAAATATTCTTCTTCGATTCCAAAGCGCGGTTCGGTCATGGCTGGGCTCGCTGGGCATTACAGGGTTCGTGGTAGTCGTGGCCAGCGATGGCGTGCAGGTAGGCCTGGTCGGCTTCGCGGCGCAGTTCTTGCCATTCTTGCCAGGTGATGATGCCGAGGCGGTCCATTTCGTCGCATTGGCGCAGGAGTTCTTCGTGGTAGCGATCGGGGCAGTCCATGCGCAGGGTGCGGTCTTGCAATGTTCGATGCCAGGTATCGAGGGCTTGCAGGCGGGTTTGTTGTTCGGCTGTCAGCAGGTTTTTGTAGGCATTCATGGGGGCTGGCTCGCGGGTTGTTTTCTTTGTGAGCGCTTGGGGTTCGTGGAGGTTCAAGGGAAGTGATGGGGCGTGTGCCTTGGCGGCCTCTGGGCCGACCAGGCTTTGGTTGTTTTGGGTGTATATCCGTTTTTTTTGGTGTTGCGGCTGGCGGTTCCGCTTTTACAGCGGGTCACTTTTGCAGACGCCCAAAAGTAACCAAAACGCTGGGCCCCTGCGTTCGGCCCTCGCAGGCTCGGGTTCCTTCGCTCCGGGACCGATCCGGGCGCAGCGGCTACGGTTTGCTTCGCTGCACCTACTTCCGCTGTGTCTGGCTGCGCCAGCCGGTCGCTGCGCTCCCACGCCCGGATCGATCCCTCCACTCAGCCTGCCGATGGGGCCGGTTAGGCAAGATCAAAAGCACTCGAGCTGCGCTCATTGTAAGGAGTGGTTAGAAGCGGGGCGTTTGGCTTGTGTTTTGTGGTGTGGCTGCCCCTCACCCCAGCCCTCTCCCGAGGGAGAGGGAGCTGATTCGTGGCCGTTCAAAACTTGTGTTCGACTCGGTATTTCACGTCGGCGTATCGCGCCCATCCACCTCGGTCAGTCCCCTCTCCCTCTGGGAGAGGGCTAGGGTGAGGGGCTCTTGATTTTGCTGTGTCTTTTGTCCGATTTGTACTGGTAAAACCGCTGCTTTCGATGAAGAAAATTGCGCAAACAAGCGAACCCGCACCTCCCGTTTCGCTTGTTCCCGCGACATAACCATTTGTCCTGAACCCGAATATTTTTTGAAATTTTCTCCGCAGCCAATGCTTCACAAAGGAGTGGGCAGTGACTTAACCGTTGAGACCGCCACACTCATTCAGACTGAGGAGATTTGTCATGTTTCTACATAACAAGCGACTTCAATACACCGTTCGTGTTGCGCAACCCAATCCCGGGCTTGCGAATTTGCTGCTGGAGCAGTTCGGGGGGGCGCAGGGTGAGTTGGCGGCGGCTACGCGCTATTTCACTCAGGCATTGGCTGAGGATGATCCGGGGCGCAAGGATTTGCTGCTGGACATTGCCACGGAGGAGTTGAGCCATCTGGAGGTGATCGGTTCGATCATCGTCATGCTCAACAAGGGCGCCAAGGGCAAGATGGCTGAGGGCGTGGAAGAAGAGGGTGAGTTGTATCGTTCGTTGAACGGTGCCGGTAACGACTCGCACATCACCAGCCTGTTGTATGGCGGGGGGGCGCCGTTGACCAATTCGGCGGGTGTGCCCTGGAGCGCGGCGTATGTCGACACCATCGGCGAACCGACGGCGGATATGCGTTCCAACATCGCGGCTGAAGCGCGGGCGAAGATTGTTTATGAGCGGTTGATGAACGTGACGGACGATCCCGGTGTGAAGGAAGCGTTGGGCTTCTTGATGACTCGGGAGATCGCGCACCAGTTGTCCTTTGAAAAAGCCCTGCATGCGATTCAGCCGAACTTCCCGCAAGGCAAGAAACCCGGCATGCCGGAGTTCACCAACGTCTACTTCAACATGTCCCACGGCACCGAGAGCATGCGCGGGCCATGGAATCAGGGTGACGATTGGGAGTTTGTCGAAAGCCCAACGCCAGCGGTGGATGGCGGCGATGGTCTGGCGACGGTCGAGCTGGACAGTGCTGACGAAGCGCTGCTGGAGAAAATGAAAACCCGCACCATGTCCGATCCCAACAGCGAGCCGGTCACCGGTGCGGATCTGGGCGCCGGTACGCAGGTTCCGCCGTCGTTGTGACAGCGCGACACTGCCCGCCGAACTCCGCTCAAGCGCGCCACGCAACAGCGTGGCGCGCTTGAGCGGGACCACTGTGAAACCATCAAGAAGAGGATTCAATCATGGCCACTCCACAGGAAAATCTGCTCGACTGGCTGCGTGACGCCCATGCCATGGAGCAACAGGCCGAGCAAATGCTCAAGGCGCAATCCAAGCGCCTCGAGCACTACCCGCAACTGAAAGCGCGGATCGACCAGCACATTGAAGAAACTCTCGGCCAGCAGAAACTCATCGATGAGTGCCTGCAACGATTGGGTGGCGACTCGTCGACGATCAAGGATCTGGGCGGCAAGTTGATGGCGTTCGGTCAGGCCGTGGGTGGCTCGTTGATGAGCGATGAGGTGATCAAGGGCGCGATGGCCGGTTACGTGTTCGAGAACATGGAAATCGCCAGCTACACCGTGCTGATTGCTGCCGCCGAAGCGGCGGGTGACACCCAGACGAAAAAGGCTTGTGAGTCGATTCTGCCGCAGGAAGTGGCCATGGCCGACTGGCTGCTCAAGCACCTGCCACAGCTGACCGAGGCGTTTCTGGCTCGCTCGGCTGACCCCGACAAGGAAGCCAAGAAGTAACCCCAACGTGGAACCGGAACGTCCGTTCGCAAGGCGAGCGGACGTTTTTATTTTTCATTTATCGTGCGAGCGGGGCAGAGGGTTTCGCATCACCGGCTGCAACTGACCGTGCTGATCGAAGTGATAGCGCTGCAGGTCGCGCGCCAGAATCAATTGCCCGTTGTACAGCGCTGCCGCCTCACTGCGCACGTCTTCGATCGACGGATGTTGCGCCGGGTTGGCCTGGTAGCGTGCGCTGAAGTGGGTCAACACCAGATTGCGCACACCCACCGCTTCGGCAAAACCGGCGACCGCTGCGGCGCTGCTATGGCCGTAGCTGGCGCGGGTTTTATCGATGGCCGCTTGGATGAACGTCGCCTCATGCACCAGTACATCGGCTGAAGCGGCAACTTCCGCCAGCAGTTCCGGGCGGTCGTTGTCGCCACAGACAATGATGCGCTGGGGCGCACGAGCCCTCAGTAAATAGTCCTGCGCGCGCAGCCAGCGCCCGTCGTGCAGCACATCCTGGCCGTGGGCGAGTTCGCCCCACAGCGGACCGCGTTCGATGCCTTCAGCGTCGAGCCGTTGTACATCCAGACGCGGCGCCGGATCGGCTTCGGTGAAGACATAACCGTGACACGGCACGCGGTGCGACAGCTCGACCGTGCTGACCTCGACGTTGCCGTTACGCCAATGCTCGAGCGACTCGACGGCATGCAGATGAATTTCGAAGGGCAGATGCGACTGGGTCACCGCGAGGCTCAACGTCAGCCACGGATGCAGCGCCGCCGGGAGGATGATATCCAGCGGCCGCGATCGTCCAGACATGCCGGTACTTGCCAGTAAACCGGGCAGGCCCAGGCAATGGTCAGCATGGACATGGGTGATGAAAATTCCACGCAATTCGCTCAGCGACAACGGCGTGCGCAGGACTTGATGCTGCGTGCCTTCACCACAGTCGATCAGATACCAGCCTCTGCCCGACGCCTCGATCAATGCCGTGGCGCTGACATTGCGCTCACGGGTCGGCACGCCGGCAGAGGTGCCCAGAAACAACAAGTCCACGATAGTGTTCTCTCGCAATCATCAGGTGAAACGCATAAGACGGAATGGCCATGGGTTGTCGTCATCGACCGGCGCTTCCGTCCGGGAGTTCCGCATCTCGATGCGGTGGCCAGTGGCGGGATGCGCTGTTGCTCTAACGCCAAAATCAAAAGCCCCTCACCCTAACCCTCCCGAAACGTCGGACCGCCCGTAGGGAGAGGGGACTGACCGAGTCGTTTGGGCGACGTGTGTCGTATTGGTGATGTCGCGGCGAATACTAAATCCGGATACCACCCAAATCGGCTCCCTCTCCTGGGGGAGAGGGCTGGGCGGGCGGCGTTCCGATGAGGGGAAAGCCTCACCACCTCACTAAAGCCGAACACCCGAACTCGTAGCAATGAACAAACAACCCGACCAAAAAAATCGAACGCTAACCCAACCACAACGTCCATCGCCATAACCCCCCAAAAAACCGGAGAACCCAATGACCCACTACCCAATGGACGAAACCGATTCAGACCACCGCAACCGCCAGTTCGGCCAGGCCCTGGGGCTGGACGCCGACGAGGTCGAACTCTGGGTCAGCGCTATCGAAGAAGACGGCAGCGGCATGGGCTACGTCGTGCACTTTTCCGACGAGACGCCGGTCGATGTCCTCGCCAAAGTCCAGGGGCTGAGCGACGACATGACCATCAACGTTGGCCCCATCGACTGACAGCGCCGCCGCTCAAGGCCTGGTCGGCGCAGTCAATTTCCCGGCCGAAGGCTTGAGTTTTTCCTGAAGAGCCTTCGCCGTCTGCGCCTGCTTTTCGATGCCTGGCAGCGCTGATTTCGCGAAAGCCTTGAGCTGCGGGTTTTCCGAAGACATCGCCTCTTTCTTGAATAGCATGACCTTCTGCTCGAGGGTCTCGGCCTGGCTGTCGATGTAGGTGCGGTCGAACGATTCGTCACGCGATTCGAGGCGTAATTGCTTGGCTTTTCCGGCGGTCGAAGGTTCGGCCGGCACGTCCATCTTCAAGGTTTGCCCGAGCTGCTGCAGTTTCGGATAGAAGCGGTCGTGGTCAGCGATCATGCTTTTGGCGAAGTCCCTGACTTCGGGCAGTGCACTGTTTTCCATGGCTATCCGAGAGGCGTTGTTCTGGAACAGGCTCTGTTGCGCCGCTTCTTCGACGAAGGCATTGAGTGTGACGGCGTAACACAGGGCGACGGTCTGCAGGCTCAGGACCAGCGTGGCGAGGGCTTTTACTGCGAGCTTGTTCATGTCCGGCCAACCTCCGGGTCACGTTCTTTATCCGCAGGGCCGGGGGTTACGCGAGCGCCTTGTTGGTGGTCGTTGTTTTCGCGGCGTACGCGTTGATCGTCGGTCAGGCCGTCGGCTTCGGTGTTCGGCGTGGTTGGGGCTTGGTTGGGTTTTTCACCGGTCATAGGTTGATTCCTGAGTGGCTTGAATTGGCTGTGACGGCGGTCACTGAGCGGGTGTAGGCCGCGGTGGCGATTTCGATCAGGGTGTTGCGTTCGGGGGTATTGATGATCCCGCGGCTGCGATAGTCGTCGGCGAGCCGGAGCAGTTCGTCGTAGCGGTCTTCGGGTTCGCTGAAGGTGTTGGTGGTGTTGGTCAGCAGGTCGTGCCATTGGCTGTAGGCGAGCATTTTGGTTTCGTTGTACATGGCGTTTTTCCTCGGCCCTTTGTGGGGTAGAGGAGGGGCCTTGGCGGGGTGTTCCCTGGGGGCGACGTACGGTTGGTTTTGGTTCTTTTGGGTGTTTGGTTTTGGGTGAATATCCGTTGCTGCGGTAACGGCGGCTTAGGGTTCCGCCCTTACGGCGGGTCACCTTTTTCAAACGCCGGAGTGCCGGCCCAGCAAAAAGGTAACCCAAAACGCTTGCTCCTGCGTTCGGCCCTCGCAGGCTCGGGTCCCTTCGCTGCGCTCCCACGCCCGGATCAATCCCTCCGCTCAGCCTTCCGACGTCGCCGGTGACGCAAGATCAAAAGCACTCGAGCTTGCGCTCATTGTTGAGTGGTTAGAAGCGTTTGTTCGGCTTGGGGTTTGTGGTGTGGCTGCCCCTCACCCCAGCCCTCTCCCCCTGGAGAGGGAGCCGATCTTTGGGCTTTTCAAATTGTGTGTACAACTCGGTATTGCATGTTGGCGTATGTCTGCCAATCACCGCGGTCAGTCCCCTCTCCCTCCGGGAGAGGGTTAGGGTGAGGGGCTTTTGACCTTGATATGAATTGGCCGGATCACGCCTGATCCAACGTCGCGGCAAACCCCTGATCTTCCCCCAGAAACCCGCCGCTCTGATGCTGCCACAGCCTTGCGTAAATCCCGTTCCTGGCCAGCAGTTCGGCATGGGTGCCTTGTTCGATGATGCGGCCTTCGTCCATGACAATAAGCCGGTCCATGGCGGCGATGGTGGAGAGGCGGTGGGCGATGGCGATGACGGTTTTGCCTTGCATCATTTCGTCGAGGCTTTCCTGGATGGCGACTTCGACTTCGGAGTCGAGGGCGCTGGTGGCTTCGTCGAGCAGCAGGATCGGGGCGTTTTTCAGCATGACTCGGGCGATGGCGATGCGTTGGCGCTGGCCGCCGGAGAGTTTGATGCCGCGCTCGCCGACCAGGGTGTCGTAGCCGCTGTGGCCCTGGCGGTCGCTCAGTTGATTGATGAAGCCGTCGGCCTGGGCGTTGGCGGCGGCGCGGTGGATGTCTTCGTCGCTGGCGTCGGGGCGGCCGTAGGCGATGTTGTCGCGGATCGAGCGGTGCAGCAGCGAGGTGTCCTGGGTGACCATGCCGATGGCGCTGCGCAGGCTGTCCTGGGTTACTTCGGCGATGTTCTGGCCGTCGATGCGGATCTGCCCGCTGTCGACGTCGTAGAAGCGCAGCAGCAGGTTGATCAGCGTTGATTTGCCGGCGCCGGAGCGGCCGACCAGGCCGATTTTTTCGCCGGCGCGAATGTGCAGGCTCAAGCCGTCGAGGACCTGACGTTCGCCGTTGTAATTGAAGCTGACGTCGTCGAACGTCACCGCGCCGCCGCCAGGTACCAGCACGCCGGCGTTCGGTGCGTCCTGGACTTTCGGGCCGCGGGTGAGGGTGGCCATGCCGTCCTGCACGGTGCCGATGTTTTCGAACAGCGAGGTCATCTGCCACATGATCCAGTGCGACATGCCGTTGATGCGCAAGGCCATGGCGGTGATCGCCGCGACCGCGCCTGCGCCGACCTGGCCCTGGTGCCAGAGCCACAGGGCATAGCCGCCGGCGCCGATGATCAGCGCGACCACCAGGGCCTGGTTGACGATCTCGAACTGACTGACCAGACGCATCTGGCGAAACCCGGTGAGTTTGAAATCTTCCATTGCCGCGCGGGCGAAATGCGCTTCGCGTTTGGAGTGCGAGAACAGTTTCACCGTGGTGATGTTGGTGTAGGCGTCGGCGATGCGCCCGGTCATCGATGAGCGCGCATCGGCCTGTTCCTGGCCGACTTTGCCCAGGCGTGGCACGAAGTACACCATCGCCAGCGCGAACAGCGCGACCCAGGCGATGAATGGCAGCATCAGCTTCAGGGCGAAGCCGCCGGCCAACGCGATGATGGCGATGAAGTACACGCCGATGCCGGGGGCGATTTCGATCAAGGTGAACAGCACTTCACGCACCGCCAGCGCGGTTTGCATGACCTTGGTGGTGACTCGGCCGGAAAACTCATCGGAGAAGAACGACAGGCTTTGCCGCAGCATCAAGCGGTGAAAATCCCAGCGCAGGCGCAGCGGCAGGTTGATCGCCAGGATCTGGTGCTGAACCATCGTGCGCAGCGCAACCAGCACGATGCTCACCAGCAGGACGATGCCGATGCCCCACAGCACGCGGCTTTCTTCGGCACTGACGCCGCCACCGGCCTGCCAGGTCGAGAGCAGGTCGACCACCTGGCCGAGGAAGGAAAACAGCCACGCTTCGTAGATCGACACACCGGCGCTGAGCAGGGCCAACGCGAGGATATAGCCGCGCGCGCCGCGGGTGCACGCCCACAGAAAACGCGTCAGGCCCACCGGCGGTGGCGGCAATTCATCAGGCGGGAAGGGATCGAGTCTACGTTCAAACACGCGAAGCATTGCGCACTCCGAAAAGGATCAAGGTCGGGGGATTCTGCCATTTAACGGCGCCCTTGAGGGTTTGCCGGTAAACGTCAGGCCACCTGAACTGACCCTGAAACGGGGCCGCAGTGCCAATTGATTGCTCTTGCCGGGTACGCATTGACGCTTTCCTTGCCCAGTGTGTGCTGCAATTGATGAACAAGATCAAAAGCCCCTCACCCTAGCCCTCTCCCGGAGGGAGAGGGGACTGATCGGGGTGAATGCGAAAATCACGCCGACCTGAAATACCGAGTCGAACTCAGGTTTCGAATCCAACCAAATCGGCCCCCTCTCCAGGGGGAGAGGGCTGGGGTGAGGGGCGAATACACTGCAAATCCCAAGCCATGCGACGCTTCACACCACTCAACAATGAGCGCCAGCTCGAGTGCCCTTGATCTTGATCTTGCCTAACCAGCGACATCGGAAGGCTGAGTGGAGGGATTGATCCGGGCGTGGGAGCGCAGCGACCGTCTGGCGCAGCCAGACACAGCGGAAGGAGGTGCAGCGCAGCAAACCGTAGCCGCTGCGCCCGGATCGATCCCGCAGCGAAGGGACCCCGAGCTTGCGAGGGGCCGCACGTAGGAGCAAGCCTTTTTGGGTACTTTTTCGGCGTCTGGAAAAAGTGCCTCGCCGTAAGGGCGAAACCGCCAGCCGCAACACCAAAAAAAACGGATATTCACACAACCCAACCACAGCATGGCCGGCCCAAAGGCCGCCAAGTCACAAAAAACGCGCCGCCCCCCGCTCAGGCATAAAACGGATAATCCACGTACCCGCGCTCATCGCCACCAAAGAAACTGCTCGGGTCCGGCGTGTTCAGCGGCAGGCTTTCGCGGATCCGCCGCGGCAGGTCCGGATTGGCCAAAAAAGGCCGGCCAAACGCGATGATGTCGGCACGCTCCGAGCGCAACGCCTGCTCGGCAGACTCGGCGTCGTAGCCGCCCGCAAGGATCAGCACGCCTTTCCAGATTCCGCGCAATTGCGCAATGATCGCGTCCCAGCGCGGGTCAAAATTTTCGTCCTTGACCGTGCCGACCATCGCCGGCTCGACCAGGTGCAGATACGCCAGATTCCAGGCGTTCAGCGCCTCGACCAGATAGCCAAACGTGGCTTCTGGTGTGTCATCGCCCATGCCCATGAAACGCCCCATTGGCGTCAGGCGTACGCCGACGCGTTCGGCTCCCACTTCGTCGGCCACGGCGGCGACCACCTCAAGCAACAGACGCGCGCGATTCTCGACGCTGCCGCCGTAGGCGTCGTCTCGCTGATTGCTGTTGCTGTTGAGGAACTGATCGAGCAGGTAGCCGTTGCCCGCGTGGATCTCCACGCCGTCCATCCCGGCACGAATGGCATTGCGCGCAGCGCGGCGATAGTCCTCGACGATGGCGGCGATTTCTGCGGTTTCGAGGGCGCGCGGTACCGGCACGTCACCCCAGACGCCATTGCCGTGTTCGTCAACGATGAAGGTCTTGCCGGGCACCGGCAGTGCGCTCGGTGCGACGGGCAGGCCGGCGTCCGGTTGAAAGCTCGGGTGCGAGACGCGGCCCACATGCCACAGCTGCATGAAGATCAGCCCGCCAGCGCCATGCACCGCGCCGCTGACTTCACGCCAAGCCTCGACCTGCTCATCGCTGTAAATGCCTGGCGTCCATGCGTAACCCTGGCCCTGGCGGGAGATCTGCGTGGCCTCGGTGATGATCAGCGCAGCACTGGCGCGTTGGCGGTAGTACTCGGCGTTCATTGCGTTCGGCACGTCGCCGGGCTGACCGGCGCGCGAGCGCGTCAGCGGTGCCATGGCGACGCGATGGGAGAGGGTGTAAGGGCCGAGGGTGACGGGTTGAAACAGGCGGCGGGTCATGGGCAACTCCAGAAATTCAGCGATTGGATGCAGGCGCGACAGCCGGGCTGCGCACGCGGTAGAGCTACGTTAACCGGGCCGGGCGGGGGTGATAATCGGTGGGCGGCGCTACGCTGTTTTGCGTCTGGCGCAACGGCGCCCGCGTTCATTGGCGATGAACGCGGGCGGTGCTCAGGAGGGTTGGGTCGAACGGCTCAGCGGCAGGTTCAGCCAGCGCCGGCCGGTGGCATTGGCGACGGCATTGCCGAGCGCAGCGGCCATCGGCCCCTGGACAATTTCGGCGGCGCCGAGGAACGGTTCGCCGGGCTGGTCGAGCAGATGCACATCGACTTTTTTCGGCAGTTGCGTGAAGCGCAGGATCGGATAGCCGCTCCAGTCGTAACTGCGAATGCCGCCCGCGTCGTAAGCGACTTTCTCGTACAGCGTCCAGCTCGCCGACTGCACGATGCCGCCCTCGACCTGATTGCGCAGGCCGTCGGGGCTGACGATCTGGCCGACATCCACCGCCGTCACCACATGCTCGATGCGCACTTCGCCGGTTTGCGGATGCACCCGCAGGCGCACGGCGAGGGCGCAATAACCCATGATGTTTTTGTAGCGGGCGAAGGCGAAACCGATGCCGGCCCCGGGTTCGGGACTTTTTTGCGTCCAGTCGATGGCATCGCGCACCCGCTCGATCACCGCACGCGCGCGCGGGTCGGTCAGATGCGCCAGGCGCAGGGCTACCGGATTGAGGCCGGATTTGTTTGCCAGTTCATCAATGCTCGCCTCGATCGCGAAAATATTGATGTGCGCGCCGAGCGAGCGCATCGCCGAGGTGCGAAACGGCATGGTCGTGACGAAGTTCATGTTGATCCGGGTCGCGCCGAGGTCATACAGCGGCACCGCGTTGCGGTCACCGTCGCCTTCGGGCTGGGCGATCGGCACCGAGGGCGCCGAGGTGAATGGCTGCGCGAGCAAGCGCGCCGGCAACAGGCGCCCGGCATTGACGATGCGCTCGTTGTGCGGCGTGGTCCACAGCTCGTAGTGCCAGTCCTGCAGGCGATTGTTCGCCAGGCCGACGTCGACCTCGGCCACCATCGCCGAGCTGTACGGTTCCCAGAGATTTTCCTGCTCGCGCATCCACTGCACGCGCACCGGCGTGCCGGGAACGCGCATGGCGATCAACGCGGCGTCGGCGGCGGCATCGTCGGCACCGTTGTGGCCGTAACAGCCCGAGCCCTCGGTGTGGATGCAGCGCACCCGCTCCGGCGGCAGGCGCAGCATTTCGGCGATGCCGGCGCGCAGCGGATAGACGCCTTGAGTATGCGTCCACACGGTCAGCACACCGTCCTTGAACCAGGCGACGGCGCAGGACGGACCGATCGAGCCGTGCATCAGATATTGCTTGGTCACCCGCGCTTTGAATCGCGTTTCACCGGCGTTATTCACGTCGCCATTGTTGCTGATCGGATAGCGCCGCGAAGGCAGGCGCTTGAGCAAGGCATGAATATCAGCGGCCTCGGGAATTGCGTCGCCACCACGCCAGCGCGCAACCTCGCTGGCGCTGCGCATGGCCTTGATCGCTTGCCATTCGTCACGGGCAAGCACGGCGAGATAATTGCCGTCGCGGATCACCTTGACCACCCCGGCCAACGCCCCAATGGCCGGCGCATCGAACGCTTCCAGTGTGCAACCCGGACGCGGCGGGCGAATCACCCGTGCATGGAGCATGCCGGGCAAGCGCATGTCCTGGACGAACGCGGCGCCGCCGCTGACTTTTGCCGGAATATCCAGACGCGGCAGCGAATGCCCGATCAGCTTGAAATCCGCCGCTGCCAGGCTCGGCGATTGCGCCTTGGCGTATTGGTGCACATCGACGTTGCTGACCGCTTCGGCGTAACTCATGCGGTGCCCGGTCGGTCCTTCGATCATTGCATCAGCGGTAGTCAGCTGCGCCGGGTCGACCTGCCAGCGGCGCGCGGCGGAGTCCATCAGCATCTCGCGCACTTGCGCAGCGGCATGGAACAGCGCGGTGCCGCTGTCGAAAATGCTGTGACTGCCGGCGGTGTAGCCTTCGTTGGGTGTCAGCGCGGTGTCGGCGGTGAGCAGGTTGATCGCACTGGCCGGCACTTGCAGGCGCTCGGCGGCGATTTGCAGCAACGCGGTCTTCACCCCGGTGCCCAACTCGACCTTGCCGGTGTACACGGTGATACCGTCGGCGTCGATGCGAATCCACGCGTCGAGGTAGGGGTTGGTGCGCAGGCTGCCCGGCAGATCCGGCGCGAGCACCACGGTGCCGAGCGTGTCGACTTCAGTGTCGGCCAGCGCCCGCCGCGCCATCGGCACCAGGGTGAAGGCCATCAGCAATGCGCCGCCGCGCAGGAATGCCCGACGGCTCGGATTCAGACCGGTTGATTCGCTCATGACCGGCTCCCGTGTTGCCCGGCGACCAGGCTGATCGCCTCGATGATGCGCAAATGCGTGCCACAGCGGCAGAGATTGCCGGCCATGTGCTCGCGGATGGTTTCTTCGTCCGGGTGGGGGTTGCGTTCGAGCAACGCTTGCGCACGCATCAGCATGCCGGCGATGCAGTAGCCGCATTGCGCCGCTTGTTTTTCGATGAAGGCCGCTTGCAGCGGGCCCGGTTTTTCTGCACTGCCGAGGCTTTCCACGGTGCGGACCTGCTTGCCTTGCAGACCCGCGCAGGGCGTCAGGCAGGCGAATACCGGTTGGTCATCGACGATCACCGTGCAGGCGCCGCACTGACCCAGACCACAGCCGTACTTGGCGCCGTTCAGGCCCAGATGATTGCGCAGCGCATACAGCAGCGGCATGTCCGGCTCCAGCTCCAATGCCTGGGCGGCGCCGTTGACATTGAGGGTGATCTGGCTCATTTGGCCTCCTGACGTAACGCTTCGATAGTGGAAGAGAGGTCTGCCCAAGGCTGGTCTGGGCGCACCTGCTGGCGCAGATACACGGCCAGTGCGGCGAGCTGGCGGTTGTCGAGGCTGGCGGCGAACCCGGGCATTTGCGGTCCGGGCGAACCGGGCGTGGCCGGCAGCCCTTCGAGTACGGTCTTGAGGAAATTGCGCGAACTGGCCGCGTGCAGCGCCGAGGTGCTCTCCAGCGGCGGCCGCCCGTCGATCTCGCGCATCGGCGCGGCGCGACCATGGCAGCCGGCGCAGGCACTGGTAAACAGCAGCGCGCCTTGGGCAGTGGAGGCGGAATCGACTGGCGTTGGCGCCGTGGTTTCGGTAACCGTCGGCGGCTGCTCCAGGCTCAGCAGATACTCGGCAATCGCATCGGCTTCGCTGGTCGGCAGACGCGCCAGACTCAGGCTGACCGGGCGCATTGGGCCAGCCGCAGTACCGTGCCCGGCGACCACATCGGCACGCAGATAATCGACCAGTTGCTCGCGGTTCCACGGATTCGCCCGTTGCCCCAGACCGACCAGCGCCGGAGCCTCCCAGCCGTCGATGCTGCCGCCGTGCAGGTACTCGGAGGATTTCTCCGCACCGATCAGGTTGAGCGGTGAATGGCAGCCGGCGCAGTGCCCCGGCCCGTCGACCAGATAACGTCCACGGTTCCACGCCGCGCTGCGTTCGGCCACTGGCGTCAGCGGTTCGCCGTGCAGAAACAGCAGGTTCCAGAACGACACCAGCGGGCGAATGTTCATCGGGAAATTCATCTGGTTCTGCCGCGCCGGCGCCTGCACAGCGGGGCCGCTCATCAGGTAAGCATAGGCATCGGCGATGTCGTCGGCGCTCATGCGCCGGTAGTGCACGTAGGGAAATGCCGGATAGAGAAAATGCCCGTCACGCGCTATGCCCTGGCGCATCGCCCGTTCGAAGGCCGGCAGCGACCATTGGCCGATGCCCGTTTGCGCGTCCGGGGTGATGTTGGTGCTGTACAAGGTGCCGAACGGCGTCACCAGCGGCAGTCCGCCAGCCAGATATTCACCGCCGGGGCGGGTATGGCAGACCGCGCAATCGCCGGCTTCGACGACTCGCGCACCGCGTTGGATCTGCGCCGTATCGAATATCGGAGGGCGCTTGATCGGCGCAATCGCCGGGCGCCACATCAACAGCACGGCCGCAATCAGAGCCACCGCAGCCAGCAGCGCAACGGCGATCCAGAAGGTGCGGGATTTCAGCCAGGGCAGGTTCATCAGAGCGAACCCGGCACAGGGCAAAACAGCGTGGGGAGGGATTGGCGAGTCATGCGAAGCTCCTTGTGGCGACCGGGGAAGGGCGCCGACGTCTGCGCCTCGGACAAAGCCTAGAGAACACTCGCACGGCGGAGAATCCGCGCCTGGCGCAACAGCGCGTTGCGTCACAAGCAACACCGTGTGCCGTTGCGCCACACGCATCAGTGCGTTGCCCGGCGCAGTGATTCTCGCGGCCCGGTGCTGGCCGCAGCCTTGGCTCACCTTTTCCAGACGCAATGAGGTGTCACCATGCTCACCGGCAATCCCGCCGCTACGGCCAAGGCCGAGCAACCCGCTTCACTCTCCGGCCTGATGGTCGCGTTCCTCGCATTCTGCTGTGGCGCAGTCGTGGCCAATCTTTATTACGCGCAGCCCATCGTCGAGTTGATCGCGCCGCAAATCGGCCTTTCCAGCGCGAATGCCAGCCTGATCGTTTCGCTGACCCAGTTCGGTTATGCCTTGGGCCTGCTGTTGCTGGTGCCGCTGGCCGACCTGATGGAAAACCGCCGTCTGGTGGTCGGTTTCACTCTTGCCGCGAGTGTCACGCTGTTGTGCGCGGGGCTGACCCATTCGCCGTCGATGTTCCTGTTGTTTTCCCTGCTGATCGGCCTGACCTCGGTCGCCGTGCAGATCCTCGTGCCGCTGGCCGCGCATCTGGCGCCTGAAGCCACGCGCGGCCGGGTGGTCGGCAACATCATGAGCGGCCTGCTGCTGGGGATTCTGTTGTCGCGGCCACTGTCGAGCCTGTTGGTCGAAGTGTTCGGCTGGCGCGGGGTGTTTTTCAGCGCCGCCGGGTTGATGGCGGTCATTGCCCTGATCACTGCCGTTGCGCTGCCACGCCGTGTGCCGAGCCATAAAGCGACGTACACGGCGCTGATCGGTTCGGTATTTGCCTTGGCGCGCAAGCATGCGCTGTTGCGTCAGCGTTCGCTGTATCAGGGGTTGCTGTTCGCCAGCTTCAGCCTGTTCTGGACTCTGGCGCCGATCGAACTGATGCGTCATCACGGCTTCAGTCAGGCGCAAGTGGCGATCTTCGCCCTGGTTGGCGCGGTCGGCGCGATTGCTGCACCGATTGCCGGTCGCCTGGCCGATGCCGGGCATGCAAGGCGCGGCACGCTGGTGGCGTTGCTGCTGGCTCCGATTTCGCTATTGATCGCTGCGCTGCCCGGCAGTGGCTACCTGTGGCTGGTGGTGTGTGCGGTGCTGCTGGATTTCGCCGTGCAGTTGAACCTGGTCCTCGGCCAGCGCGAGGTCTATGCGATCGACCCGCACAGCCGCGCGCGCCTCAATGCGGTGTACATGACCAGCATTTTCGTCGGCGGCGCCCTCGGTTCGCTGGTCGCCAGCCCGCTCTACGAGCACTTCGGCTGGAACCTTTCGGCGGTCGCGGTAGCGCTGTTGCCGGCCCTGGCGCTGGGGCTGTTCCTGAGCCACAAAGCCGATGACTGAGCACTTGGCCCCTGCACGCAAGCACGGCGATACAAGACGGCAAGCGCACGGTGATGCACAATCAGCGCCGTTCCTTTCCGACCGGACTCCGCTGATGGACAAGTTGCTGGCCTTGAAGATGTTTGTCGAAACAGTGCGCTGCGGGGGCTATTCCTCGGCGGCGCGCAAACTCGGGATCTCGACGTCTTCGGTGACCCGGCAGGTGGCGGGGCTGGAACACGAACTGGGCGCGAGCCTGCTCAACCGCACCACGCGCAACACCAGCGTGACGGTGGCCGGGCAGACCTACTTCGACAAGGCCGTGGCGATTCTCGACGCGATCGACGAAGCCGACGCGGTGGTTGCCGACCGTGGCAGCGAGGCGCAAGGGCGGCTGCGCATCAGCGTGCCGGTGGAGTTCGGCCGGCGCCTTATTGCGCCGCACCTGAGCCGCTTGCTGGCGCGCCATCCGGGCCTGGAAATCAGCCTGTCGCTGAGTGATCAGGTCAGCGACCTGCTCAGCGAACAGATCGACGTCTCGGTGCGCCTCGGCTCCTCGGTGGTCAGCGAGGACATCGTCAGCAAACGCGTCGGCCAGTTCCAGCGCTGGGTCGTCGCCAGTCCCGAGTATCTGGCGCGCAGTGCCGAGCTGTGCCATCCGCGCGACCTGCTCGATCATCAATGCCTGCGCTTCGATTACGCCGGCACCCACCAGCACTGGACCTTTCAGGGCGACGACGAAACCATCCAGCTCAACGTGCACGGGCGCCTGCAAAGCAACAATGCCGACATCCTTCGCGAAGCCGCGATCGATGGCGGCGGGGTGACGCTGCTGGCTGACTGGCTGGTACGCGACGACGTGGCCGCCGGGCGCCTGGTGCGCGTGCTCGAGCAGTATCAGGTCAATCCCGGCACTGCCAGCACCTGCATCAACGCGCTGTACCTGCCCAACCACCGGGGCTCGAGCCGTATCAACGTGTTCATCGATTTTCTGCTGGAGATTCTCCAGCCGGCGGCTTGATCGACTGCTTTGCGGCGCTTGCTCTCGGCAGCATCGCCACGCCTGCAGCCAAGGCAAACGTGCACAGGGCGACGATCACCCCGGCGGTCTCCAGCACCGCGCCAAACAACGGCGTGCCGGCGGTTTGCCCCAGCGCCAGGACCAGAAACGGAATGCCCAGCCCCAGATCCGGACGATCCGGAAACAGATTGATCCCCTGAATCAGATACACACCGGACGAGACGATGTAGGCCGCACCAAAAAGGCACATCGCCGCGAGTCCATAAACCGCTGAAACCGACGCCGCCGCCAATCCCAGTGTGCCAGTGGCAATCCCGGCCAGCGCCAACCGATGCGCGCGAGCGACGCCAAAACGACCGGTCAGTACGCCGGTGGTGCAGCCACTGATGCCCGCAGTGCCGAGCAATATCCACGCCCAGGCAATCGACCGATCAGAGAAACCGGCTTCAGCGCGCAGAATGTCGGCGCCGAACGTCCAGATGGCGGTACTCGCCAGTCCCATCAGAAAGGCGCTGCAACACAGCGGCAATACACCGGGGCGGCGCAGCAGGGTCAAGGAAAACTTGCCCGTGGTTGCGTTTTCGCCACGGCGCGGTACGGCAAACCACAGCCACAGCGTAATGCCGACCCCCATCATCGCGAACAGCGCATACAACTGCCGCCACTGCCCTGAGGCGACCACCACGGCCAAACCGGAAAAAACGATGCCGGCAGCGGTGCCGGCGTTAATGAAGCTATTGGCCCGCGCGCGCTGCGCCTCGGCAATACGGGCCGCCACCGCGCTGGCCAGCGGCGGTGAAGTCAGGCCGGTGCTCAATCCGGCGAGCGCCACGCCGCAGCCCAGCGCCAGGCCCGATTGGGCGAAGACGATCAAACCCATGCCGGACGAAGCGGCCGCACCGGCAAGCACCGTAAGTGCGCGCGGGCTGAGTTTGCCGTTACTGATGAATGTCGCGACGATGCCCACGCAGTAGGCCGCGAAGGCGCTGCCGCCGATCCAGCCGGCCGCCGAGACGCTGAGCGCCAGCTCCTGACGAATCTGCGGCAGCAGGAGGCCGTAGGCAAACCGTGCCAGACCATAGGACAACGCCGTGAGGGCGAAAGCCGCCGCCACCAGGTTAGCGCCGCGCTTCAAAGCTTCAGCGCCCGATCAGGATTGGCGACGGCATGGTCAAGGTCATTTCGCTGCGGCGGAGGTTTTCTTGCGGGTTTTGCTTGCCGTGGCGGCGGGCGCCTCTTTGCTCTTTTTCCGTGGTGCCGGCGGCGCTACGCTGCTGGCGACGGAGCCGGGCAAGCCGTCGGAGTCGAAGGCATCGAGTTCGGCGCGGGCCTGGAACCAGTGATCGAAATCCTGCCCGTGTGGCCGGCCTTGCTCTTCCCAAAGGCGATAGGCGGTTTTGCGGATGGTTTCCTCGTCCATATCAATCTCTCCAGCGGGTAAAAAATCAGGGACTGCGCGTTACGGTGAAATCGGATCGCTGGCGGGAAAGGTTTCTTCCACCGCTTCGTCCAGTTTGGAATCACTGACGTTGCGCTCACTGTGCCCCAGGTTCTGCTCGCAATGGCAACTGCTCGACGGGCAGGGCTGGCCATTGGGGTGAAGGTCGGCGCAGGCCTGGCTGCAATAGCGTTTGCCGTCGCGCTCGACCGCGTTGTCGGCACTGCAGGTGCAGCCGGAGCAGGCGCATTGTGATGTTGAGGTGTCGTTAGCCATGGTGTCCTCCCGGTTGCTGATGGTTGTTGCGCTCATCAATTCTGATAACCGGCAGCGCGACAGGGTTTGAACGGATTTCTTCAGGACCGATGAGCGGTCGCTACGCGCTGGCTAAATGCTGAATGACGGCAGTACCGCGTTCAGCGCCAGCGACAGGTTCAACGCCAGAATCAGCAGGATCGACACCACAAAAAGCCGTCGTGCCCAGGCTTTCGACGTGCGGCTGCTGACCCGCCGCAGAGCGACATAAATCCAGTAGCCACCCAGTCCGATAATCACCAGCGGATACGACACGTTGAGATTTGCCACCCAGCCCAACACGGCCGCGCTGATGAGGAACGCCAGCATGTACAAAACGATCTCACGCCACGCCTGACTCAGCGTCAGGGTTGGCAGGCCGGCGGCGCGGAAATCCTCGTGGCGCATCACGGTAATCGCGTGGGAATGCGGCATCTGCCAGCAGCAGAACACGATGACCAGCAGCAGCGCGGTGGCGTCAAAATTGCCGGTCACCGCGCCATAGCCGATCACCGGCGGCATGGCGCCCGACAGGCTGCCAACCAGCGTGCCCCAATGCGAGCTGCGCTTCATCAGGCAGGTATAAACGCCTGCATAGATGATCAAGCCAATCGCCGCCAGCGCACAGGCCAGCGGCGTGGTGCCGGACCAGAGCAGGGCAAAGCCGAGCAGTCCGAGCACGCCCGCATAACACAGCGCCGCCGGCACTGACACCGCACGGATCGCCAGCGCCCGATGACAGGTGCGGACCATGCGCCGATCGATATCCCGGTCGACGCAGTTATTGATCACGCAACCGCAAGCAATGATCAACGCGGTACCGAGCACGGTGGCCAGCAAGTGCGCGACAGACAATGGTCGGCCGGCAGCCGCGAGCAGGTAACCACCGAGTACCGATGCCAGATTGCCGAAGATGATCCCCGGTTTGGTCAGTTCAATGCCGACGTTGAGCGGTACCCTCCATTGCCTCAGTGCGCCAGCATGTTGTGGTGAATGCTGTCCATGATCCATAGCGAAAGCCCAACCAGCAGAAGAATGATGACCACCGAAAAGATCAGCGCGATGAGGTTCCAGCGCTGTTCCGAGGCGGTGTCCAGATGGAGGAAATATTTCAGGTGGGCGAAGACCTGCACCACGCCGAGCGCCACCACCACCCACGCGGTGACACTGCGCGGCAAGGTCGGAAACATCACCAGACCGAACGGAATCACGGTGAGGACCACCGAAATGATGAAGCCGACCATGTACGTACGGCTGCTGCCGTGGCTGGTCCCGGCACTGCTGTGAACCTGACTTTGGTTATACATGTCACACCACCCCCAACAGATAAACCACGGTAAATACGCAAATCCACACGACATCGAGGAAATGCCAGAACAGGCTCAGGCAACTCAGGCGTGTGGTGTTGGTGTTGGTCAGGCCGCGGCTGCTGACCTGCGCCATCAAGATCGCCATCCACACCAGGCCGCTAAGCACGTGCGCGCCGTGGGTGCCGACCAGAGTGAAAAACGCGGTGAGGAAACCGCTGCGATCCGGGCCGTAGCCTTGTGCGATGAGGTGATGGAATTCGTTGATTTCCATCGCGATGAAGCCGCAGCCCAGCACGAAGGTCACCGCCAGCCAGCGCAGCACATGGGCCTTGTCGTTGCGGTTCATCGCCAGCATGGCGTAGCCGTAGGTGATGCTGCTGAGCAGCAGCAGGGCGGTTTCAGCGAGGACGTAGGGCAACTCGAAAATATCGACAGTCGACGGCCCTCCGGCGACGCTGTCACGCAGCACGGCGTAGCCGGCGAACAGCGTGGCGAAGAGAATGCAGTCGGTCATCAGGTAGATCCAGAAACCGAACACCCGCATGGAACCGGCGTCTTCGTGGCCTTGCTCATGGCTGTGAGCGATGTCTTTTTCCAGGACGATATTGGACATGATCAAGCCTCCGCCAGGTCTTTGAGACGTGCTTTTTCGATCCGCGCCACTTCCTGCGCGGGGACGAAATAGTCGATGTCTTCGTCATAACTGCGCACGACCATGGCAACCACCGAGGCCACCAGACCGAAGATCGCCAGCCACCAGATATGCCAGACCAGGGCGAAGCTGCAGATCAGCGCGAAAATGCTGATCACCAGACCGGCCGAGGTATTACGTGGCATGTGGATGGCGCGGTAATCGGTGTGGCTCAGGGTGCTGACGCCGCGCTCTTTCATGCCCCAGTAAGCGTCCAGATCGTTGACTTTCGGCTGTTCGGCGAAGTTGTAGAACGGTGGCGGCGAGGCCGTGGCCCATTCCAGCGTGCGGCCATCCCACGGGTCACCGGTGAGGTCGCGATATTTCGCGCGGTTGCGGATGCTCACATACAGCTGCAGCGCCTGCGCGGACACGCCACAGAGGATGATGCCGACGCCGACCAGTTCCAGCAGCAGCCACGGTTGCCAGGCCGGGTTGTCGAAGTGGTTGAGGCGTCGGGTCATGCCCATGAAACCGAGCACGTAGGACGGCATGAAGGCGAAGTAGAAACCGATCAGCCAGCACCAGAAGGCGATGCGCCCGAGCCGGTCGTTGAGGCGGAAGCCAAAGGCTTTCGGGAACCAATAGGTCAGCCCGGCCATGTAGCCGAACACCGCGCCGCCGATGATCACGTTATGGAAGTGCGCAATCAGGAACAGGCTGTTGTGCAACAGGAAGTCCGCGCCGGGCACGGCCAGCAACACGCCGGTCATGCCGCCGATGCTGAACGTGACGATAAAGCCCAGCGTCCACAACATCGGCGTTTCGAAGCGCACCCGCCCGCGGTACATGGTGAACAGCCAGGTGAAGATTTTCACCCCGGTCGGCACTGCAATAATCATCGTCATGATGCCGAAGAACGCATTGACGTTGGCCCCGGCGCCCATGGTGAAGAAGTGGTGCAGCCAGACGATGAACGACAGGATGGTGATCGAGATCGTCGCCCACACCAGCGACACGTAGCCGAACAGACGCTTGCTGCTGAAGGTCGCGGCGATTTCGGAAAAGATCCCGAAGGCCGGCAGAATCAGGATGTACACCTCCGGGTGGCCCCAGGCCCAGATCAGGTTGACGTACATCATCGGGTTGCCGCCGGCCTCGTTGGTGAAAAAGTGCATGCCCAGATAGCGGTCGAGGGTGAGCATCAGCAGCGTCGCGGTGAGGATCGGGAATGCGGCGAGAATCAGCACCGAGGTGCACAGGGCGTTCCAGGTGAACACCGGCATCTTGAACAGCGTCATGCCTTCAGTGCGCATTTTCAGAATGGTCACGAAGAAGTTGACCCCGGTGAGTAACGTGCCTATCCCGGATATCTGTAATGACCAGATGTAGTAATCGACACCCACCCCGGGGCTGTAGCCGAGTTCGGACAGGGGCGGGTAGGCGACCCAGCCGGTGCGGGCGAATTCACCGACGCCCAGCGAGATATTGACCAGCGCCGCACCGACCACGAACAGCCAGAAACTCAGCGCATTGAGAAACGGATACGCCACATCGCGCGCGCCGATCTGCAACGGCACGACGATGTTCATCAGGCCGACCACGAACGGCATGGCCATGAAGAAAATCATGATCACGCCGTGGGCGGTGAAGATCTGGTCGTAATGTTCCGGCGGCAGATAACCGGGCCCGCCACTCGAGGCCATGGCCTGTTGGGTGCGCATCATGATCGCGTCGGAAAAGCCGCGCAGCAGCATGACCAGGGCGACGATGATGTACATGCAGCCGATTTTCTTGTGATCGACCGAGGTGAACCACTCGCGCCAGAGGTACCCCCACTTGCGCTTCCAGGTGACGGTGCCGACCAGGGCAAAACCCATCAGGCCAACGATGGCCAGGGTGTACATGACAATCGGCTCGTGCAATGGAACCGCGTCCCATGAAAGTTTCCCGAACATTGTTAACGCTCCTCGGCCAGCAGACTCGGTTGTTGATCGACGCGCTTGTCGTCGCTGTTGCGTTGCACCTGGCTACCCGTGGGGCGCGGTGCCTTGTTCATGCCTTCGTACTTGTCGACGATATTCAGGAACAGTCGCTCTTGAACTTTCGAGTAATAAGTAATCGGGTGCGCAACCGAAGGCTTCGCCAGTTCGGCATAACTGTTCTGATCAAGTTTCTGGGGGGTGTTCCTGACCTTGTTTACCCACGCGTCATAGTCGGCGCCATTCAATGCCAGGGTGCTGAAGTGCATGTCGGAGAAGCCGTGGCCGTTATAGTTGGCGGCGATTCCGCGATATTGTCCGGCTTCATTGGCGATCAAGTGCAACTTGGTTTGCATGCCCGCCATGGCATATATCTGCCCGCCAAGAGCGGGAATAAAGAAGGAAGTCATGGCGGCGTCGGAAGTGACGGTGAAACTTACCGGCGTATTGACCGGCAGTGCCAGTTCATTGACCGAAGCAATACCCAGATCCGGGTAAATGAACAACCATTTCCAGTCAGTGGCGACCACCTGCACGTTCACCGGCGGGACATCGGAGTCGAGCGGTCGATAAGGGTCCAGCGCGTGCGTGGTTTCCCAGGTGACCCAGCCGAGCACGCAGATAATCAGGAACGGCACGCCCCAGACCACCGCTTCGATCTTGTGCGAACTGGCCCAGCGCGGCGAATACCGGGCTTTCTTGTTGGTAGCGCGATAGCGCCAGGCGAACAGGAAAGTCATCACGATGACCGGAATCACCACCAGCAGCATCAGGCCGGTCGCGAGGATGATCAGGTCGCGTTCGTCCTTGGCCACCTGGCCCTTGGGGTTGAACACGATCAAGTTGCAACCGGCGAGAACAACGCTGGTAGCGAGATAGGTCAGGCCATACCCAATGATTCGCTTCATACATGCTCCTGTATAAACGCCGATCCTCGTCCTGTGGCGGAACTGCGACGCACCTGAGTAAAACAATGAGTTGAGGTATTGCCGCTGCGTTTGTTTAAAGCGCAGCGAAGTTGCCTGCATCAATATTCAGGCGGCTGTAACAGTGGTTCATGTGAGCCACGATTTTTTGAATAAACCCTTGGGCATTGGTTTGACAAAATGTTACTGAACCTGACGAACGGTTGAACTAGCGAAACGGCGGTGCGGAACTGGCGGACTATGCTGGAAATGACCTTTGGCAAAATCGGGAATCATCCAGCGACAGCCCGGGTCTTTGAATAAGCGGATTCAGATCAGGAGTACGACATGTTCAAACGCGGCGAAACCTACAGCAAATGGAAGGCCACGGAGAGGGCAGAAAAGTGCCACACCGAAGAAGTCGAAAACGGTTGTCACATCGAGGTGCGGGCACGCGAGGCGGATGACGGCGACGTGGAAATGTTTATCAGCGTCTACACGGCGACCGGCGAATGCGCCTACGAGCGAATCAGAAAATTGCCCGGTATCGAATGGGAAGTCGAGGACGCGCTCAAACGCGGCATTGATCAGGCAGAACGCATCGCCGGCGGCGAGTCGGGGCGGCTGTCCTGTGCCGACGCGCACGGCCACGACAATGAATGACAGCGCCGCTGCCGCCGGCAACCGGCGTCAGCGGCGTTGCAAGCTTCACGGCTTGAACACGGCGCGGATGCACTGATCGGTTTTCTCCTTGAACATCCGATAACCTTCGGCGCCGTCCTCCAGGCTCATCGGATGGGTCAGCAGCCACGACGGATCGAGTTCGCCTTTCTGGATGTGTTCGAACAACGTCGGTGCGTAGCGTTGCCCCGGCTGTTGCCCTGAGCGCACGGTCAGCGCCTTGTTGACGATCGCGCCCATCGGGAATTTATCCAGCAGCCCGCCATACACGCCGACCACCGACACCGTGCCGCCCTTGCGACAAGCGCGAATGGCCTGACGCAGTACGGTGCCGCGTTCGGTGTGCAGGCGCAGCATCTGTTTGGTCTTGTCGTAGGCGTAGTCGATTTCTGTGCCGTGAGCTTCCATGCCGACGCAATCGATGCAGCGGTCCGGCCCGCGCCCGCCGGTCAGTTCCAGCAGCGCTTCGTGAACGTTGGTCTGCTCGTAATTGATCGGAATGGCGTTGCAGCGTTCTTCGGCCAGGCGCAGTCGCTCGGGGTAACGATCGATCGCAATGACCCGTTCGGCGCCGAGCAGATAGGCGCTGCAGATCGCCATGAGCCCGACGCCGCCACAGCCCCAGACCGCCACCGTCTCGCCCGGTTGAATGTCGGCGTTGTCGGCTGCGAAATAACCGGTGGGCGCGGCATCGGAGACAAACAGCGCCTGCTCGTCGCGCACGCCCTCGGGCACCTTGAACAGGTTGACGTCGGCGTAGGGCACACGCACGTAGGTGGCGTGGCTGCCGGGGTAGCCGCCGAACGCGTGGCTGTAGCCGATGATCCCGCAGCACGGTTGGCCGTAGGCGAGGTCGGTCACCGACGGATTGGGGTTGGAGTTGTCGCAGCAGGAAAAATCGCTGCGCTGGCACGGCTCGCAATTGCCGCAGCCGATGATGGAAATAGTGATGACCTTGTCGCCCTTGCGCAGGCCATTGACGCCGGGGCCAACCTCTACGATCTCGCCCATGAACTCATGGCCGATGATATCGCCCGGTTTCATCGCCGGAACGTAACCGCCGAGCAGGTGCAGATCGGAGCCGCAAACCGAGGACAGCGTGACGCGGATGATCGCATCGCGCGGGTTGAGAATCGACGGATCAGGCACATTGTCGACTTGCAGATGGTTGGGTGCTTGCCAGGTGAGTGCGCGCATCAGTGAATCCCCCCTTCAATCGCCACGCCGGTTTTCACCGGTTGTTGACCGGCCGCGGTATGGCCGCTGTCGCCGTGCACATAAAAGAAATCATCGTCGCCTTCAGGGCGCATGCGGTTGTTGCTGACTTCGCCGGTTTCCATCTGCTGCTTGACTGCTTGCAAGCCATTGAGCAGCGCCTTGTCGCTGAACAGGCTGATTGCGCGGGCGAAGGCGTAACCGAGTTTGCCCATCGCCGGTTTGCACACGACCACCGCTTTGACCTGAGTGCCACGGTTGGCGGGGGCGGGGGTCAACGTCAGGGAGATGTCGTGTTGCCAACTGGATTGATCCGGGGTTTGCCAGTGCAGGGTGTTCGGGTCTTCGGCGGGCTGGCGGATCAGCGTCGTTTGCAGTTTGCGACCGGCGGGTGCGCGCAGCGTCCAGCAGGTGGTGTCGGGGCTGAGTTGTTCGACGCTGTCGACCCAGCGCAGCAACGGCCCGATGTTTTCGACGCGGGTGATGAAGTCACGGACTTCTTCCAGCGGGCGGTTGATCGTCACGCTGCGGGTGATCGCTTCGCTGATCGGCCAGTGGTGTTCGCGGCTGAATTGTTGTTCGAACGGGGTAGGGGTGAGGGCCTGTTTCAAGCGGCAGTGGCCGGCGGCGCCGCGCCATACGCCGTATGCGCCGGCGACGATTTCCAGTGCGCCGGCGAGGCCGCCGGTGCGCCAGCCGTGCAGCAGCAGTGCGCCGCCGGCGGTGAGGGACAGGGCGCGTTCGGCGCCGCTCATTGCGCCGCGCTGGCCGGTGTCGTTTCTTGTGTGGGTGGCTATCAGTGGATGGTCAGTCATGTTGCGGTTCTCCATCGGGGTGTTTGCGATAGAAGAAAGGCTGGCGTTTGCGGTTCCACTGGGTTTATGGGTGGTGGGATGAAAGGTCGTCTGCGTGTGCGCAACACCCTTGTAGGAGTGAGCCTGCTCGCGATGACTTTCTTTCAGGCGCTGAGTTTTTTGGTTTGGGTACATATCCGTTGCTGCGGTAACGGCTTCTTATGGTGTCGCCCTTACGGCGACTCACTTTTTTTCAAACGCCAAAAAAAGTAAGCAAAAAACGCTTGCTCCTGCGTTCGGCCCTCGCAGGCTCGGGTCACTTCGCTCCGGGATCGATCCGGGCGCAGCGGCTACGGTTTGCTTCGCTGCACCTACTTCCGCTGTGTCTGGCTGCGCCAGACGGTCGCTGCGCTCCCACGCCCGGATCGATCCCTGCGCTCAGCC
>Ga0196970_1000684_pt1 | contig 34306 bp, 32 predicted proteins | sample S1v_513CmetaG_FD_148672 | JGI IMG/M metagenome (GOLD analysis project Ga0196970, IMG submission 148672) | Soil microbial communities from Anza Borrego desert, Southern California, United States - S1+v_5-13C | ecosystem: Environmental > Terrestrial > Soil > Desert | place: USA: California... | reverse complement strand
CCGCGTCGGCGATGTGCCGCACCACGCTGAGGTCGTGGCTGATGAACAGGTAGGCGAGCTTCAGCTCCTCCTGCAGATCCATCATCAGGTTCAGCACCTGCGCCTGGATCGACACGTCCAGCGCCGACACCGGCTCGTCCGCCACCACGACGCGCGGGTTCAGCATCAGCGCGCGGGCGATGGCGATGCGCTGGCGCTGGCCGCCGGAGAACATGTGCGGGTAGCGGTCGATCTGGTCGGCGCGCAGGCCCACCTTCGCCATCATGGCGAGCGCCCGCTCCCGCCTCTCCCTGGCCGGGAGGTCGGTGTTGACCACCAACGGCTCGGTCAGGATGGAGCCCACCGTCTTGCGCGGGTTCAGCGAGCCGTAGGGATTCTGGAACACCATCTGCACGGTGCGCCGCAGCTCCTTCAGCTCCGCCGCCGAGCGGCCCACCACGTCGCGGCCGTCGTAAAGGAGCTGGCCGGACGTCGGCGGCTCGATCATGGTGACCGAGCGGGCCAGCGTGGACTTGCCGCAGCCGGACTCGCCGACCACGGCCAGCGTCTTGCCGGCCTCGAGCTGGAACGACACGCCGTCCAGCGCGCGCACCGTCGCATGCCCCTTGAACAGGCCGCGCCTGACCGAATAGTGCTTGCGCAGGTGTATGGCTTCCAGGACCACGGGAGTCGTCTCGTTCATTCCGGCGCCCCCCACATGTCGCCGCCCAAGGGATAGAAGCAGCGCGCCGCGCCTTCCGGATCGGGGAACAGCGGCGGACGCAGCGTCCGGCAGTCCGCCTTCGCAAACTGGCAGCGCGGGTTGAACAGGCAGCCCTGCGGCCGGTCGGAGATGCCCGGCACCACGCCGGGGATGGTGGGCAGCCGACGGCGGTTCAGCGCCCGCTCGGGCAGGGCATCCAGGAGAGCGCCGGTGTAGGGGTGCTGCGGCCGGGCGAACAGGTCGGCCGCCTTGCGCTCCTCCACCTTCTGGCCGGCGTACATGACGACCACGCGGTGCGCCGTCTCTGCCACCACGCCCATGTCGTGGGTGATCAAGATCAGCGCCATGCCGCGGTCCTTCTGGAGCCGCACCAGCAGATCGATGATCTGCTTCTGGATGGTGACGTCCAGCGCGGTGGTCGGCTCGTCGGCGATCAGCAGGCGCGGGTTGCAGGCGATCGCGATGGCGATCATCACGCGCTGGTTCATGCCGCCAGAGAGCTGGTGCGGGAACGCCGACAGGCGGCTCTCCGGCGCGGGGATGCCCACCTGTTCCAGGAGCTCGATGGTGCGGCGCTTCAAGGCCTTGCCCGACAACCCCTCGTGCACCTTGAGCGTCTCCATGATCTGGAAGCCCACGGTGAAGCAGGGGTTGAGGCTGGTCATCGGCTCCTGGAAGATCATGGCGACGTCCTTGCCGGTGATCTTCCGCCGCTGCGCCGCCGACAGCGCCCGCAGGTCGCGGCCGGCGAAGCTCATACGGTCGGCGACGACGCGGCCCGGCGACGGAATCAACCCCATGACGGCCAGCGAGGTCACCGACTTGCCCGAGCCGGATTCGCCGACGATGCCGACCACCTCGCCTTCGTTCACGCCCAGGTCGATGCCGTCCACCGCGCAGAAGGTGCCGGCGCGCGTCGTAAACTCGACGGACAGGTTCTGGATGTCGAGAAGCGGCATGGCGTCAGCGCTTGAGTTTGGGGTCGAGAGCGTCGCGCAGCCCGTCGCCCAGAAGATTGAAGGCCAGCACGGTGACGAGGATCGCCACACCCGGCCACGTCACCACCCAGGGTGCGCGTTGCAGAAACTGCAGCGAGGAGGCGAGCATGGTGCCCCACTCCGGCGTCGGCGGCTGCGCGCCCAGGCCGAGGAAGCCCAAGGCCGCCGCGTCCAGGATGGCGGTGGAGAAGCCCAGCGTGGCCTGCACGATCAGCGGCGCCATGCAGTTGGGCAGCACGTTGACCAGCATCAGCCGCAGCGGCCCGGCACCGGCGACGCGCGACGCGATCACGTAATCCTTGGACATCTCCGCCAGCACGGCGGCGCGGGTAAGGCGCGCGTAGTGCGGGATGACGACCACGGAGACCGACAGCATGGCGTTGAACAGCCCCGGCCCGAGGATGGCCGCGACGACGATGGCGAGCAGCAGGCTGGGCAGGGCCAGCAGGATGTCCATCAGACGCATGATGGCGATGTCCACCACCCCGCCGAAGAACCCCGCGGTCATGCCGAACGCCAGCCCGACGGCCAGCGACAGCGTCACCACGATGAGGCCGATCAACAGCGACAGCCGCGCCCCGTGCAGGACGCGCGACAGCACGTCGCGCCCGATGTCGTCGGTGCCCAGCACGAAGTTCCACGACCCGCCGTCGTACCAAGCCGGGGGCACCAGAATGGCGTCGCGGTACTGCGCGATGGGCGAGTGCGGCATGATCAGGTCGGCGAACACCGCCAGCAGCACCAGCAGCACGATGACGACCAGGCCGATCACCGCGCCGGTGTTCTGGCGGAAATGGTACCAGAACTCCACCAGCGGGTGCGGCGGGGCCGAGGTGGTGACCGGCTCGATCGCGGTGTTGGATTGCACGTCCATGGTCATGGGCGGAGACCCGGGAAAGCACACGTGGGGAAAGAATAAACACAGAGACACAGAGGCACAGAGAAACACCGAGGAAAATAAGCTCCGTGTCTCCGTGTCTCCGTGGTCAATCCCTGCATCGCCCTCTGCATTGCCGAAGTGTCCATCGTCGTCACCGCGCGTGACGGATGCGGGGGTTGAGGACGCCGTACAGCAGGTCCACCAGCAGGTTGACCGCCATCACCGTGGTGGCGATCAGCAGCACGCCGCCCTGAAGGGCGGGGTAGTCGCGGCGGTTGATGGACTCGACCAGCCACTTGCCCACCCCAGGCCAGGAGAAGATCGTCTCGGTCAGGATGGCGCCACCCAGCAGCGTTCCGACCTGCAACCCGATCACGGTCACCACCGGGATCAGCGCGTTGCGCAGCGCGTGCATGCCGATCACCCGCGCCTCGGACAGGCCCTTGGCGCGGCCGGTGCGGATGTAGTCCTCGCCCAGCACCTCCAGCATGGCCGAGCGCGTCATGCGCGCCACCACCGCCAGCGGAATGGTGCCGAGCACCACGGCCGGCAGGATGAGGTGGTGCAGCGCCGAGCGGAACGCGTCCCAGTCGCCGGCCAGCCAAGTGTCGATCAGCATGAAGCCGGTCTGCGGCTCGACGTAATAGAGCAGGTCCAGCCGGCCGGAGACCGGCGTCCAGCCCAATTGCACGGAAAAGAGCAGGATCAGCAGCAGGCCCCACCAGAAGATCGGCATGGAATAGCCGGTCAGGCTCAGGCCCATCACGCCGTGGTCGAACCAGGAGCCGCGCTTGACCGCCGCCAGGATGCCCGCCGGCAGGCCGACCGCCACGGCGAACAGGATCGCCGCCAGACCCAGCTCGATGGTGGCCGGAAACAGGGTCAGGAACTCGGACATCACCGAATTCTGAGTCACCAGCGACACGCCCAGGTCGCCGGACAGCACGTTGCCGAGATAGTCCACGAACTGCTTCCACAGCGGTTGGTCGAGGCCCATCTGGTGGCGCAACTCGGCCAGACGCTCGGGCGAGATGCCGCGCTCGCCGACGCGTACCTCGATGGGGTCGCCGGGCACCAGCCGGATCAGCAGGAAACTGAGGAACGTCACGCCGAGAAAGGTCGGAATGACCAGACTCGCCCGTGTCAGGATAAAGCGCAGCATGGTGAATGGCCGGTGTGGAAAGCAGACAAGGGGGCATGAGCCCCCTTGCATCCCCCATACGGGAGCGAGCGGGGGTTTACGCCCCCTCACACCTTTTGTCCAGTTATATAGTGGGGTGATACGGACGGCGCCCGATGGGCGCCGTCTACCTACACCGCTATTGTTTCAAGTCCACGCCGTAGAACCGGTGGATGCCGAACGGGTCCATCTTGTAGCCCACGACGTTCTTGTTGAGCGCCATGTGGACAATGGAGTGGGCCACCGTGACCCACGGCGCCTGTTCCTTGAAGATGACCTGCGCCTGCTCGTACAGCTTGGTGCGGGCCCCGGTGTCGATGGTGCGCTTGGCCTCGACGACGAGGTCGTCGTACTCCTTGTAGCACCACTTGGCGACGTTCGATCCGCCGACACGCGCCGCCTCGCAGCCGAGCAGCACGTGCAGGAAGTTATCCGGGTCGCCGTTGTCGCCGGTCCAGCCGAAGGTGCCCATCTGGTGGTCGCCGGCCTGGAGACGCTTGCGGTATTCGCCCCATTCGTACTGGACGATCTTCGCCTGGATCCCGAGCTTGGCCAAATCGGACTGCATCATCTCAGCCATGCGCTTGGCGTTCGGGTTGTACGGGCGCTGCACCGGCATGGCCCACAGGTCCGTCTCGAAGCCGTTCGGATAGCCGGCGTCGGCCAGCAGCTTCTTCGCCTTCTCCGGGTCGAAGGGATAGTCGTCGATGCTGTTGTTGTACGACCACATGGTCGGCGGGATCGGATTCTTCGCCACCACGCCGGCGCCTTGATAGACGGCGTCGACGATGGCATTGCGGTCGATGGCCATGTTGATGGCGCGGCGCACACGCACGTCGTCGAACGGCTTCTTGGTGACGTTGAAGGCGAGGTAGCCGATGTTCAGCCCCTCCTGCTCCATCACGTTGATGGCGGGATCCTTCTTCATGGCCGGGAGGTCGGCCGGGTTCGGGTACGGCACGACGTGGCACTCGCCAGCCTTCAGCTTGGCATAGCGCACCGCAGCGTCGGGGGTGATGGCGAACACCAGGTTGTCGATCGGCGCCCTGCCGGCCCAATACTGCTCGTTCGTCTTGTAGCGGATCACCGCGTCCTTCTGGTAGGCGACGAACTGGAACGGACCGGTACCGATGGGCACCTGGTCGATCCGCTCCGGCGTCTTCTTCTTCAGGAGCGCGTCGCCGTATTCCGCCGACAGGATGGCGGCGAAGGGCATGCCCAGATTGGCGAGGAACGGCGCCTCGACCCTGTTCAGCGTGAACTTGACGGTGTAATCGTCCACCTTCTCGATCGACTTCAGGAGCTCAGGCATCGCCATGTCCTTGAAGTAATCGTAAGCGCCGCCGGACACCTTATGGTAAGGGTGGTCGGTCTTCCACTGGCGCTCGAACGAGAACAGTATGTCGTCGGCATTGAAGTCGCGCGTCGGCTTGAAGTCGTTCGAGGAGTGCCACTTCACGCCTTGGCGCAGCTTGAAGGTGTAGGTCAGCCCGTCCTCGGAGATCGTCCACGACTCCGCCAGCCCCGGCTCGACCTTGGTCCCGCCGTACTCGAACTGGACTAGGTTGTTGTAGACCGGCAGCGCCACGTCGAAGCTGGTGCCCGTGGTGTTGAGCTGCGGGTTGAAGTTCTCGGGGCTGCCTTCGGAGCAGTAGACCAGCGTCTTGGCGGCCTGGGCCGGAGCGGCCAGGGCGAGGGCTGCGGTCATGCAGAGACCAGCACCCAGCAAAATGCTGCGCTTCATGTTTGGTGATCTCCCGTTCCCTGTCTTCTGCCGGTGCCGAGGATGTGCGCCGGCTGATTTTCTCGGCCCATTAGGCTTCGACACGGCATGGGTGTCAACTCGGATCGCCGGTGTTTTCGGAGGTAGGGGGCCAACGCGAAAAAGGCCCTACGTCCGGCGCAGCCCGCGCGTTTAAGGGGTCGTCGTCCGCCCATATCCGGGCGCGCACCGACGGCCGGTCTTCCATTGACCGTCCCCGGCGATGTATTCCTCACGCGCCCCTTCACACCGGAACCACCATGACCCAAGGCCCCCGCGAGGGATCGCTCTTCGCCTACACGCTGTTCCTGCTCGGCTCGGCGTTCATGGCCTCCAATGCCGTCATCGGCCGCGCCGCCGCGCAGGTGGTGCCGCCGGTGGGGCTCGCCTTCTGGCGCTGGCTGGTCGCGTTCCTGATCGTGCTGCCCTTCGCCTGGGGCGGGCTGGTGCGCCACCGCCGCGTGCTGTTGTCGCGCTGGAAGCAGTTCCTGGCGTTGGGGGCCCTGGGCATGGGGATCTCCGGCGCGGTCGTCTACATGGGGCTGGAGCAGACCAGCGCCACCAACGCCGGCCTGATCTACGCCACCAGCCCGGTGCTGATCTTCGCCATCTCTGCCCTGGCGCTGGGCGAGGCGGTGACGCCCCGGCAGGTTGCGGGCATCCTGCTCGCCATGGCCGGCGTGCTGGTGATCCTGACGCGCGGCGAGATTGAGGCGCTGCTGGGCTTCGCCTTCAACCGGGGCGACCTGCTGGTGCTGGCCGGCGCCGCCGCCTGGGCGGTGTACACGGTGCTGCTGCGCCGCACCGGCGGCACGCCGCTGCCGGTGGTGACGCAGTTCGCCGCCAACGCGCTGTCCGGCGTGCTGGTGCTCGCCCCCTTCTACGCCTGGGAAACGCTGAGCGGCCATCCGGTGGTGCCGACGGCGGAAACCGCGCTGAGGATCGGCGGGGTGGCGCTGGTGGCCTCGGTGCTGGCGTTCCTCGCCTACCAGAAGACCATCGTGCTGCTGGGTCCGGCGCGAGCAGGAACGGCGCTGTACGTCTCGCCGGTGTGGGTGGCGCTGCTGGCCTGGGTGGCGTTGGGCGAGCGGTTGCAGACCTTCCACCTCATGGGCGTGCTGCTGATCCTCCCCGGCGTGGCGCTGGCGACGCTGCCCGCCGCCCCGCGACCGGTCACCCGAGCATCGGAAGCTTGAGCCCCTGCTCCCGCGCGCAAGCCTTGGCGATCTCATAGCCGGCGTCGGCGTGGCGCATGACGCCGGTGCCGGGGTCGTTGGTCAGCACCCGCTCCAGCCGCTTCGCCGCAGCCTCCGTACCGTCGGCGACGATCACCATGCCGGCGTGCTGCGAATAGCCCATCCCCACCCCGCCGCCGTGGTGCAGCGACACCCAGGTCGCCCCCGAGGCGCAGTTCAACAGCGCGTTCAAGAGCGGCCAGTCCGACACCGCGTCGGAGCCGTCCAGCATCCCCTCCGTCTCGCGGTTCGGGCTGGCGACGGAGCCGCTGTCCAGGTGGTCGCGGCCGATGACGACCGGCGCCTTCAATTCGCCCGACGCCACCATCGCGTTGAAGGCGAGGCCCAACCGCGCCCGGTCGCCCAGCCCCACCCAGCAGATGCGTGCCGGCAGGCCCTGGAAGGCAATGCGCTCGCCGGCCATATCCAGCCAGCGGTGCAGGTGCGGGTCGTCGGGGATCAGTTCCTTCACCTTGGCGTCGGTGCGGGCGATGTCTTGCGCGTCGCCGGACAGCGCCGCCCAACGGAACGGCCCGATGCCGCGGCAGAACAGCGGCCGGATGTAGGCCGGCACGAAGCCGGGGAAGGCAAAGGCGTCCTCGACGCCGACGTCCTTCGCCATCTGCCGGATGTTGTTGCCGTAGTCGAACGTCGGCACGCCCATGCGGTGGAAATCCAGCATGGCGCGCACGTGCACCGCCATGGAGGCCTTGGCCGCCCTGACCACCGCGTCGGGATCGGTGCGGCGGCGCGCCTCGTGCTCCTCCAGCGTCCAGCCGGCCGGCAGGTAGCCGTTGAGCGGGTCGTGCGCGCTGGTCTGGTCGGTCACCGCGTCCGGATGGAAGCGGCGATCAGCGGCGGCGCGGCGGGCCAGTTCCGGGAACACCTCGGCGGCGTTGCCCAGCAGGCCGACGGAGACGGCTTCACCCTTCGCCTGCGCCTCCCAGAGGATCGCCATCGCCTCGTCGAGGGTATCGGCCCTGCGGTCGAGATAGCGAGTTTCCAGGCGGCGCTCGATGCGCTGGGCCGAGCACTCCACCGCCAGCATGGAGGCGCCGGCCATGGTGGCGGCCAGCGGTTGCGCTCCACCCATGCCGCCCAAGCCGCCGGTGAGGATCCACTTGCCCCACAGATCGCCGCCGTGGTGCTGGCGCCCCATCTCGACGAAGGTCTCGTAGGTGCCCTGCACGATGCCCTGGGAGCCGATGTAGATCCACGAGCCGGCGGTCATCTGGCCGTACATCATCAGCCCCTTGGCCTCCAGCTCGCGAAAGTGCTCCCAATTGGCCCAAGCCGGCACCAGGTTGGAGTTGGCGATCAGCACCCGCGGCGCGTCGGCGTGGGTGCGGAAGATGCCCACCGGCTTGCCGGACTGCACCAGCAGCGTCTCGTCGTCTTCCAGGCCCGTCAGCGCGGCGACCATGGCGTCGAAGCAATCCCAGTTCCGCGCGGCGCGGCCGATGCCACCGTAGACCACCAGCTCGTCCGGGTTCTCCGCCACCTCCGGGTCGAGGTTGTTCATCAGCATGCGCAACGGCGCCTCGGTCAGCCACGACTTGGCGGTGAGCTGCGGCCCGCGCGGCGCCCGGATGACGCGGCGGTTGGCGGCGTCGGTCATGGTGGTGTCTCCCCGGAAGGTTTCTTGTTGCCTCGTGCTTCAGGTGAGGACGGGATCGCCGCCCAGCAAGGTGGTCAACGCCGCCCATCGCGTGCCGCGTAAATTCGCCGAGGTCACGCGGACGCTTGCCGGATAGGCCGGACTGTGGCCTGATCGCCGTCATGCCGCACACCTCCCGCCACCCCGTCATCCTGTGCGCCGACGATTACGGGCTGTCGCCCGGCGTGGGCGCCGCCATCCGCGACCTGATCGAGCGCGGGCGGCTCACCGCCACCTCCTGCATGACGGTCTGCCCGTTCTGGCTGGAGGAGGCGCCGAAACTGAGGCCGCTGGCCGACATGGCCGACGTCGGGCTGCACCTGACGCTGACCGACCAGACGCCGCTCGGCCCCATGCCGAAGCTGGCGCCCAGGGGGACGCTGCCGCCGCTGGGCGTGCTGATGCGCAAGGCGTACGCCGGCGCGCTCGACCCGCACGAGATCGGCGCCGAGGTGGACCGGCAGGTCGCCGCCTTCACGGCGGCCTTCGGTGCGCCGCCGGCCTACATCGACGGGCACCAGCACGTCCACCAGCTCCCCGTCGTGCGCGACGCGGTGCTGGTGGCGCTCACCGGGCTGCCGGGCGCCTATCTGCGCCTGTGCCGCGAGCCGCGCCGCGCCATCGTGAGGCGCGGCGTCGCGGTGGCGAAGACGCTGCTGATCGCCGAACTCGGGCGCGGCCTGGCGGCGCTGGCGCAGGCGGCGCGGGTCCCCGCCAACACCAGCTTTCGAGGCGTCTACGACTTCTCCGGCAAGCAGCCCTTCGGCGAGCTGATGGCCCGTTTCCTCGACGAGCCCTCGGGACGCACGCTGGTGATGGTCCACCCCGGCATCCCGGACGAGGCCCTGCGCCAGGCCGATCCGCTCGTCGACCAGCGCGCGGTGGAGTACGAGTACCTCAAGGGCGACGCCTTCACCGACTTGCTGGCGGCCAAGCGCGTGCGGCTGGGGCGCTTCGCGGAGGCGTAAGGCAGGCGCTATTCGGTAAGCTCGGCAAGCGCCTTCCGAACCTCGTCCCGCAGCCGGGCGGCCACCCTTCGGCCTCGGTGGTGCGGTTGTCGGCGGCGAGCAGGTCCTGTCTCAGCGCGGCGTTCTCGGCCTCGGCCTCCGCGACCCGCTGCTTCAAGGCGTTGACGTACCGCATGACGGAGTGCGTCTGTTCGACCGAAAGGATGTTCGGTTCTTCCAGGCTCAGGTGAACACGCATCGTTGTCGCTGCCTCACATGCCGTTCGGCGCGTTCATACCTCATCGGCCGCGACGATGAAGGCCCGATGAAGCCGGCCGACGCTACGCCTCCCCATTCCCCTGCCGCAGCTTGTAGCGCTGGACCTTGCCGGTCTCGGTGCGCGGCAGACGGTCCAGGAACTCCAAGGCGCGGGGATACTTGAAGGGGGCGATGTGCGCCTTCACGAAATCCTGCAGCTCGCGCGCCAGCTCCGGGCCGGGGCGCGCGGGGTGGTGCACCACGACGAACGCCTTGGGGATCGAGCCGCGCAGGGAGTCGGGCGTGGCGATCACCGCGCACTCCTCCACGGCGGGGTGCGACATCAGCACCTCCTCCACCTCCAGCCCGGAGATCTTGTAGCCCGACGAGACGATCAGGTCGTCGGTGCGGCCGTGATACCAGAAGAACCCCTCCTCGTCGGCGTACACGGCGTCGCCGGTCAGGTTCCATCCCCCTTGCACGTACAGCGCCTGCCGCTCGTCGTCCAGGTAGCGGCACCCCGTGGGGCCGCGCACGGCCAGCCGGCCCACTTGGCCCGCCGGCACCGGCTGGAACTCGTCATCCACCACCGTCGCCTCGTAGCCCGGCACCGGCCGACCGATCGCCCCCGGACGGACGGCACCGGGCACGGCGTGCAGGAAAGCGTTCAGCATCTCGGTGGTACCGAGACTGTCGAGAATCTCAAGACCGGTGGCGGCGCGCCATGCCTCGAACGTCGGTTCCTGCAGCGGTTCGCCCGCCGACACGCAGGCGCGCAGGGAGGTCGGCGCCGCCGCGTGGCCTTCCCCGATCAGCGCGGTCATGGCGCGGTAGACGGTGGGGATGGTGAAGCACAGCGTGGCGTGGTGCTCGGCGATGGCGTCCAGCAGCCGCTCCGGCGTCGGCCGGTCGAGCAGCACGACGGATGCCCCGGCGCGCAGCGGGAACAGCAGCAGCCCGCCCATGCCGTAGGCGAAGGCGATAGTCGGCGTGCCGCAGAACACGTCCTCGGCCCCGGCGCGCAGGATCAGGCGCGGCGACAGGTCGGCCACCGCCAGCAGGTCGCGGTGGAAATGCGCCGTCGCCTTCGGCCGGCCGGTGGTCCCGGAGGTGAAGGCGATCAGCGCGATGTCCTCCGCCGCCGTGTCCACCGCCTGAAAGTGCGGCTCGACCGTGGCAATGCGCGCGTCCAGCGCCTCCGGGCCGTCCGCGTTGAACGGGATCACCGTGGCCGGCAGCCCGTCCAGCTCCGCCGCGTATGCGGCATCGCACAGCACCAGCCCGATCCGTGCCGCCGACAGGATGTGCGCCAGCTCCGGCGCGCGCAGCAACGGCATGGTCGGCACCACGATGCCGCCCGCCTTGACGACCGCCAGCCAGCACGCCGCCAGCATCGGCGTGTTGGGCCCGCGCAGCAGCACCCGGTTGCCGGGCACCAGGACCAGCTGGCCCACCAGCACCCGCGCGATGCGGTCCACCGTCTCGGCCATGCGGCCGTAGCTCCAGGTGCCGCCGGGCGCGATCAGGCAGGGCCGGTCCGCGTGCCCCCGCGCGATCCAGGTATCCAGCAGCGCGGCGGCGATGTTGAGCCGCTCGGGATAGGCGAGGCCCGTGCCGTCGAAGCGCAGGTCGGGCCACTGCTCGCGCGGCGGCAGCCGGTCGCGGGCGAAGCTGTCAACGTGGGCGCTGACGGGAGGGTTCACCGGGCCCCTCCGCGCACCGAGCGCTTCAGCCGGTCCAGCAGCCCGAGCAGCGCCACGATCTCGTCCCGCTTGAGGCCGCCCATCATCTCCATCAGCCAGGATTGGTGCGCCTCGGCCATGGTGCGGAAAGCTGCACGGCCGGACGGGGTGAGCCGCACGAACTGGGTACGCCGGTCATGGGAGGCCGAGCCGCGCGTCGCCAAGCCATCCTGCTCCAGGCGATCGACGATGCCCGTGACGTTGCCGTTGGTGACCATCAGCCGTTTCGACAGCTCACCCATGGTCAGCCCGTCCGGCTCCTTGTCCAGCAGCGCCATCAGGTCGAAGCGCGCCGGCGTGGTCTCGAACGCCTCGCGCAGCCGGGTGCGCAGCCGCTGACCGATCAGTGCGTCGCAGGCCGACAGCCGCAGCCACAGCCGCAGCTCCGGCCGGGCGACCAGATCGGCCGCCGCCTCGACGTCCATGGGTCCGTCGCCATGCGCCTCAACCGCGTCGTCCATCGCGGCGGAACCGCCTGCTTTCACTAACCCCCCTACCCGGCCCGGAGCCGGTTCTTTTATTGCCGGTCCACTGTAAGGTCCGATCGCGCCGCGGAGGCATGCGTTGAACGAATGGTGGACATCCCAGCAGTCGATGTTTCCGGTGGAGCCGCGTCCGTTCGAGGGGAAGCGCCTGTCAGCCCGTCCCGAGATACAGGTCGATCTCTTCCTGTTCCATCACGTGGGCAGCGCCGTGGATGATGCCGTTGGCGACCTGGATGATGCGGTGGATCATCTCCACCGACTGGCGGCAGTCGGTGCGCAGGCGGTCCGGGTCGCCCTCGTGCATGTCGTTGCCGATGCGCTCCAGCGTGTGGCGCACGACCTGCGTCATCTGCGCGATGGTCTCCTCGAACGGCCGGCGGAACTTGGCCGGCACGTGCTCGTACGCCTCGATCGCCAGGGCCTTGTCCGAGAAGCCGCTGTCGCGGAAGTGCTCCTGGTAGGTCTTCGGCTGCCAGGCGTGGCACTCCTCCAGCATGTCGGGCATGTCCGGGATCATCTCGATCAGCATCACGATCTCGTTGAAGTGATTGAGATAATCGGTCGCCAGCAGGGTCTTTTCGGAAATGTTGGTGCCGCGCACCTTCTCCTGCCAGACCTGGAAGTCGGCAAGTTCCTCGGGCGTCAAGCCGTCGGTGACCTGAGTTTCGGTCTCTTGCTCGTCCATCGGGGTCGGAATCCGGTTAAGAAACGGTCCAAACGGGGCCGGGCCCCTCATTAACCGCCCGGCGCCGCGGGCGCAAGCGCCACACCACCCGGGTCGGGGTTCTTTCGCAAAAGAAAGAGGCCGCCGCCGCACGCCACAGGAGACGTCGCGGCCGGCGGCCTTCAAGTTACTGGCGGTTCAGGGAGGAATCACACCATTGCCTCATGGAACACGAGATTCCGCGCTTGGTTCCAAACGCACCGCCCTGGAACAGCACGCCGTCCGCGCAACCGCATACCTTTGGGGATAACCTGAAGTGATGAGCAGCAACCATACTTTTGAAGTCCCTCATGAAAGCAGAGCATTATGCCATGGGCCGTTTTCCTTCCGTCCCCCGAAACCCGAGATTTAGGGGGCCTGGGATAAAGCGACACCTTTGCGGTCGCAACGCGAGAAGGGACGGGGAAGGACGATGGAGGAACGCACCCGCGAGTTGATGGCCCATCTGCCGTACTTGCGCCGCTACTCCCGCGCATTGACCGGGTCGGCGGCACACGGCGATGCCCTGGTGACGCGTGCCCTGGAGCAGGTCCTGAACGCCGACAACGGGACCGTGCCGCTGCGCCTTGCGCTGTACGCCCGGCTCAACGCGCTGGCGGACCAGGAAGGCACCAAACCCGACCAAGGGTCATCCCACCCCGTGGAGATGGCGCTCAACTCCCTCGACGAGACCGACCGGCGGCTCTACCTGCTGGTCAACCTCGAGGACGTGGCGCTGACCGACGCCGCCGAGACGCTGGACCTGGCACCGGAAGATGCGGTCGAGCGGCTGAACCACAGCCGCGAGACGGTGCGCTCGCAACTCACCGCGGCGATCCTCATCGTCGAAGACGACGCGATCATCGCGTTCGATCTGGCGGAGACGGTGCGGGGCATGGGCCACACGGTCAGCGGCATCGCGGCCACCATGGACGAGGCGCTCACCCTGGCGGCGGAACACACCCCGACGCTGGCGCTGATGGACATCCGCCTGGCCGAAGGCGACAACGGCATCGAGGTGGCGCGTGAGCTGCGCCGGCAGCGCTTCCTGCCGGTGATCTTCGTCACTGCCTTTCCGAACGAGCTGGCGAAGCGGGGCCTGGAATACCTCGGGCCGGTCATCCCCAAGCCCTTCACCCGCGAACAGATCGAACAGGCGATCACCCGTGCCGTGTTCACCCCGACACCAGAGAGTGCCAAGGGGACGGTGCCGCCTGCAAGTTGAGGCCGGAGCGTCGCCTGACGGTCGAGCGCTTCACTACTTGAACACCACGGTCCGGTTGCCGTTGATCAGCACGCGGTGCTCGACGTGGTACTTCACGGCGCGGGCCAGCACGACGTTTTCGATATCGCGGCCGATCGCCACGAAATCGTCCGGCGTCATGGTGTGGTCGACGCGCTCGACCTCCTGCTCGATGATCGGGCCCTCGTCCAGACCCGAGGTCACGTAGTGCGCGGTGGCGCCGATCAGCTTGACGCCGCGGCTGTAGGCCTGGTGATAGGGCTTGGCGCCGCGGAAGCTCGGCAGGAACGAGTGATGGATGTTGATGGCCCGGCCCGACAGCTTCTCGCACAGTTCCGGCGACAGCACCTGCATGTAGCGGGCGAGCACGACAAGGTCGATGTTCTCCCGCTCGATGATCTCCCACAGCCGCGCTTCCTGCTGCGCCTTCGTCTCGGCCGTCACCGGCATGTGATGGAAGGGCACGTCGTGCCATGCGGCGAGCTGGTAGAAGTCGCGGTGGTTGGAGACGATGGCCGGGATCTCGATGGGCAGATAGCCGATACGGTAGCGGTACAGCAGGTCGTTCAGGCAGTGCCCGAACTTCGAGACCATGATCAGCACGCGCTGGCGCCGAATGGCGTCGTGCAGCTTCCAGGTCATCTTGAAGGGATCGGCGACGACCTCCTGGAAGGCTCGCGACAGCTCCTCCTGGCTGGGTCCCATCTTGCCGGCGGAGAAATGCACGCGCAGGAAGAACAGGCCACTGCTGCGGTCGCCGAACTGCGCGCTGTCGATAATGTTGCAGCTCCGCTCGGCCAGGAAGCCGGACACCGCAAAGACGATGCCTACGGCATCGGGACACGAGATGGTCAGGATGTATTCGGAACCGTTCTGAGACATGCGTGCTGGGCCCGGAAGTTCGACGGAAAGAGGGCCCCCTCACCTAGCACGTTTGATCGAGGGATGCATCCGCGAAGGCGCCCGATCCGCGCCGAGCGCATATGCCGAAAAAAACATCGCCCCTCCTCCGGGATGACGGAGAAGGGGCGGAAATCCATACCGTCCGGGCCGTGCCGGCGCTCAGACGTCGGGGAAATGGTCGAGTTCGCGGCGCAAGTTCATCGCCTGCTGGCGAAGCGCTACCAGCTTGCCGATGTCGGGCGCCGGATTGCGCTCCTCCTCCACCAAGCGATCCTCGATCTCGCGCTGCTCCTGACGGATGATGTTGAACAGGGCGCTCCGCAGCATCGATACCTCCCGAGCTGGTTCTCTAAATTTTAACCCGAATTTTGCCAATCTACAAGGAAGCGAATGGCTAGGCCGGTCCCTCCTGCAACAGTGCCCGATTCGGGTGGTCACACCAATTAACCTTAAGGGTTACCCTTGTGGCACTTGACAACCCTTTTTGGCGTGCGCATTGGTTAACGCGAGCGGAACGGAAGGCGGTTCGGCCCCGCGCGCACCGGTTGACTGCGCGACAGAACGTCGCATGGAATATGGATGATGGACCGAAGGTTTCTGCTGACTCTCGCCTGTTCCGCCTCCGCTCTGCGCGCACTGGACCTATTGTCCAGCCCGGCCTGTGCCGCGGAGGCCGCCCCCCGGCGCAAGGCGGGTGCCGGCCCCGTGGTGGTGATCGATCCCGGTCACGGTGGAGTGGATCCGGGCTCCATCGGCCTGCACGGGACGCGGGAGAAGGACATCACCCTGGACGTGGCGCACGAGATCGCCCAGCGCTTGACCTCCCAGCACCGCGTCAAGGCGCTACTGACCCGCGAGGATGACCGGTTCCTGACGTTGGAGGAGCGGGTGGAAATCGCCCGCGCCGCGCAGGCCGACCTGTTCGTCTCGATCCACGCCGACAGCGCTCCCACCCGCGAGGCGCGAGGGCTGTCGGCCTACACGCTGTCGAGCAAGGCGTCCGACGCCTTCGCCGGGGCGCTCGCCAAACAGGAGAACCGGGCGGACGCGCTGGCCGGAGTGGACCTGACGGGTGCCAAGCCGGCGCTCCGCGCCATCCTGATGGACCTCGCGACCCGCCATACCGCCAAGGCCTCGCTGACGGCGCAGCAGAGTATCGTGCGCGGCGCCGGGCGCGAGCTGCGCCTGCTTGAAAACCCCATGCGTTCCGCCAACTTCGCCGTCCTGAAGGCGCCCGACGTGCCGTCGGTCCTGCTGGAAACGGGCTTCCTTTCAAATCCCGACGACGAGCAGATCCTGCGCAATGCGGATGCGCGGCGCAGCATGGCGCGCGTGCTGGCGCGCGAACTGGCCGCCGTCCTCGCGCGCGCGCCATTCGCCTGAGACTCACCCGCACCCTTCGCGGGTGCAGCATCCCTGCATCACCTGGATACAAACACACCCATGAGCGAAAAAACCCGTTGCTTTCATACCGCAGGCGTGACTTTTTCGCACCGCTCGCTCGCACAACAGGTAGGTGGACGGAGGTCTGTGGTGGCTCGTTTGACGCGCCTACGGGCGATGATCGGGTTAATTGCGGTCGCGGTCGCCGGTACCGGCTGCGTCCCCCTTGTCGTCGGCGCCGCCGCCACCCCGGTCGTGGTCGCCGCGCACGAGAAGCGGGGCGTGCGGGGCTTCGCCTCCGACACCGCCATCCGTGCCCAGATCAACAACCTTTGGCTACAGCACTCGATCGACCTGTTCCAGAACGTCCGCCTGCGCGTGGACCAGGGCCGCGTGCTGCTCACCGGCCGGACCGCCGATCCGCAGACGCGCCTGGACGCCGTCCGCCTGGCGTGGCAGGCCGACGGCGTGCGCGAGGTGATCAACGAGATCCAGGTCGACAACGAGTCGGGCATCATCGACTCCGCCAAGGACACCTGGATCAACACCCAGTTGCGCACCCGCATCACTTTCGACGGCGCGGTGTCGTCGCAGAACTACAGCATCGATACCGTCAACGGTGTCGTCTATCTCATGGGATGGGCCAAGAGCCAGGACGAGCTGGACCGCGTGATCGGCCACGCGCGCGCCATTCCCAACGTCCAACGCATCGTCAACTACGTGCAGCTGTAATTTCCGAAAGGTACCAGCACCACCATGGCCCCTGCCCGCGTTCGCCGCACCGCCGCCTTCCTCACGGCCCTGTTCGTGGTCGCGGCGACCGTCGCCGGCGCGGCGTGGACCGCCACACCGGCCCGGGCGCAGGACAACAGCCCGGCCAACCGGCTGTTCGTGCAGGCGATGCAGCTGGTCCGGCAGGCCGACAACACTTACGACACCGCCGAGGAGAGCCGGCTGCTCAAGGAAGCCGACCGGCTGCTGAACGAGATCGTCGCCAAGTACCCCGATAGCGCGCTGGCCGTGCAGCTGGTAACCAACCAGTTCGTCGGCGACTTCGACTTCTACGAGTTCCGCGGCCGCATCAAGGCGCTGGTGTGCAACGAGCCGCTGGCCAGCCTGTGCTTCCTGCACCGCGTCGGCGAGATGCTGCCTCCCGTGGAGACGCCGATCATCACGGCGCGCTGGGACTGGCTATCGCTGGCGGTGGCCTACCATCACCTGGGCGACCCCGGCCGCGCCAAGGAGATCGTCGCCCCCTTCGTCAGCGCCGTGCGGCGCGGCAAGGCGACCGACAACTCAGGCCAGGACCTGTTTGTGGCCCGTGCCTTGGCGCTGATGGGACAGATACCGCTGGCGCTCGACATCACCCGGCAGATTTCGGACTGTGCCACGCGCATCTACAACCTGGGCGACATCGGCAAGGCCGCCGCTTGGCGCGGCGACGCCGCCCTCGCCGTGGCGCTGGCCGAGGAGGCCAAGCAGTACATCGCCTCGCACGGCTGCTCATGGGAGCTGGGGCTGGTGGTGCAGGCGTTGCTGCGCGCCGGCAAGGAGGCCGAGGCGCGCACGCTGTTCCTCAACACCGTTGAGACGCAGTTCTCCAAGTTCCGTGAGAGCCGTGAGGTGAAGGGCGACTGCTGCCCGCCGGAGCTGGCGGTGGCGGCCGCCGACCTGGGGGACCCCAATCTGGCGCTGGGCATGCTGCGCAACGTGCAGGACGAGAATCCCTGGACCATCCCGGCGGTGCTCGGCCGCTTGGCGCGGCGCGGCGCCGCCTCGGTCGCCATCGCCTATGCCGAGCAGGTGCAGGACATCGACGTGCGCGGCGAGGCCTTCGCCGAGCTGATCGACGCCTCGGTCAAGCGCAATGAACGCGCCACCGCCGAGGACCTCATGCGGCGCTTGGCCCGGCTGGTCGAGGAGAGCACCGGCAAACGCCCCGGCCTGCTGGCGCAGAGGGCCAAGGCGGAGCGCTCGCTCTATGGCGAGGAGCGCTGGCGCATCAGCTTCCAGCAGGCGATCAACGCAGCCGAGCGCGCCAGCAACTTCGTCCGCCGCGACATCGGCGCCCCGCTGCTCTCCGCCCTGGTGCGCATCGAGACCGGCCTGCCGATGCTGGATTGAGCTTAAAACCCTCTCCCGTCCCGGGAGAGGGAGGGACCCGCTCGCAGAGCGGGAGGGTGAGGGTAAGTACAAGGACCCTTGCTGCTACCCTCACCCGGCCGCCTGCGGCGGCCACCCTCTCCCGGGGCGGGAGAGGGAAAAGAAGCACTCCGCCCTTAAACACTCCGCCCCTCCCCGTTGCCGGGGAGGGGCGGTTTCATCCTCCCTATATCGAAGTGCTAGGCCGTGCCGGCGCCGGTGATGGCGATCCGACGGGTCCGGGGCTTGCCCTCGCCGGTCTTCGGCAGCGTGATGGTCAGCACGCCCTTGTCGAAAACCGCGGTGACCTTATCCGGATCCACGGTGTCCGGCAGCCGGAAGCTCCGGCCGACGGTCCCGTGGCTGCGCTCGATCAGGTGATAACCCTTGTCCTTCTCCTCCTTCTTGGCCTTCTTCTCGCCCTTCAGCGTCAGCACTCCGTCGTGCAGCGTCAGCTCGACGTCCTTTTCGTCCATACCGGGCAGTTCGGCCTGGATGGTGACGGCTTCGGGCGTTTCGCTGACGTCGACCCGCGGCATCTGCACAGCGCGGCTCAGCCGCGGCCAGCCGAAGGGCTCGCCAAAGGGTTCGATCCTACCGAAGAACATGCTGTCGAACAGACGGTTCATGTGCTCGCGCAGGTCCATGAACGGATCCCTGTCCGCGTACACCGCCGGCGTGCCACGCGCCCTCGTCCCGGACGTCGTGGTCTCGGTCGGCATCGTCTCAGTCCGGTCGGCCATCGTAACCTCCCTCGCTGGACATCGGTGCCGGAGCACCGGAAGGCCCTTCCGCCTTCGATCGGAAATATAGCATTTTCCGCATTTTTCCGCAGCGCACCCGAAGGCTGAGGGACACTCTGTCGCAGGGAAAGGGCTACAGCACCTGCTTGGGCAACGACATCAGCTCGCCGCGGATCTTGCCGAGGCTGGGGCGGTTGTGCGGGCCGAAGGGCACCGGGCGGCAGAGGTGCATGGCGGTCAGCCCGACGCGCGCCGTGAGCAGCCCGTTGATCACCCCCTGCCCCACCCGCGTCGAGATGGCGGCGACCAGCGAGCCACCGAGCGCCTCCACGGCCACATGGTGGGCGCTCTCCGTCACGCCGGCGACCGCCAGGTTGGCGAGCATGCGGCGCAGCAGCCGAAGCGAGCCGATGTACCCCGGCCGTGCCCCGTACAGCCCGGCGATGGTGCGCACCAGCTTGAGGTTCCGCCACAGCACCACGGCGAGGTCGACGACCGCCGCCGGGCTGAGCGCCGTCACCACCGCGGTGTCGCGGGCGGCCAGCAGCACCGTCTGGTAGGCGCGGCGGTCGAGTACCGCCAGCACCTCGCGGTCGATCAGGCGCACCACCTCCGCATCGTCGTGGGCGTCGGTGACGAAGTCCTTCAGCCGCGCCAGCGCCGGCTCCAGGTCGGCACGCCCCTCGTAGAGGCGGCTGAGCGCTCCGGCGAAGCGGTCGCCTTCCCCCTGCCCGGCCTGCACCACGAGATGGTCGGCCTCGCCGCGCAGATGCTCGATGCGGCGCAGGCGGCGCAGGCTGCGCAGTTCCTTGATCAGCAGCGCCACCGCCGAGATCCCGGCCACGCCCACCAGCGCCGCCACCAGCGTGCCCAGCGCCAGGCTTGTGGCGAAGGAGCGTTGCAGCAGGTCCGCCGTGTCGAACCCCAGCGCCACCAGCACCAGCGCCGCCAGCGCGCCGAACAGCCAGCGCCCCACTCCGCGGCCGGGCTTCCCCTCGGCCAGCAGCGCGGGGAGCCGTTCGGCGGCGCTGCCGGCGGCAAGGTTCTCCTCCACCGGGACGGGGGTGCTGCGCGCCGGGTCCAGCTCCATGGGCGGGACCCACGTCCGTTCGTCGGCAGGGCGCTCCTTGGAACGTTCGATCATGCCAGGTAATCCCCCAACAGGAACTGCAAAGCCTGGTCCAGACGGATGTGCGGCAGGCCGCGGGCGTCCGTTCCGGCGCCGGGGGGCGGCTTGAAGCGCATGAAACTGTATGGGCGCGTGAACACGTCCTGCGCCTCCGGGATGTCGCCGGGGTACAGCACGGTCTCGCGGTCGCGGTCCACCGGAATGCCGCGCACGCAGCGCAACTGCCGGCCGTCGTGATCGGCCATCACCGTCTCGGTGGACTTCAGCGCGGCCAGCGCCATGGTCTCCACCTGCGCGCCCTCGAAGCGGATGGCACGGCGCGCATCCGCCACCAGATCGTCCAGCAGGCGGCGCAGGTTGGCGTGCTGGCTCGACGCGATGTGGTCGGCCTTGGTGGCGGCGAACAGCACGCGGTCGATCTTGGTGCCGAACAGCCAGTCCAGCCAGCCGGCGCTGCCGTGCCGGAACGGCTCCAGGCTCAGTTCCAGCGCGCGCTTCATGTCGCCGACGGCGTCGGACCCGGCGTTCAGCGCGCCCAGCACGTCGATCAGCACCACCTGCCGGTCGAGACGGGCGAAATGCTCGGCGAAGAAGCGGCGGACCACGACGGATCTGTAGGCGTCGTAGCGCTCCTCCATCAGCGCCCACAGCGTGCCGCGGCCGCGCTGCCCCCCCGGCAGCGGGCAGAAGGTGAGCAGCGGCGCGTTCTCGAAGTCGCCGGGCTCGACGAAGCGGCCGGGCTGGATCAGGCTGAGGCCGTCTACGTTGCGGCAGGCGTGCAGGAAGGCGGTGTAGAGCCGCGCCCCTTGCCGCACCAACTCCTCCTCGGCGCGGCCGGCGGGGTCCACGGTGGCGAGCCAGCCGCGCCAGTCCACCGACAGCGCGGCGCGCGGTTCCCGTTCCGCCATTTCCAGCGTCAGCGCGCTCCACTCCGCGAAGGACTGGTGCAGCAGCGGCAGGTCGAGCAGCCACTCGCCGGGATAGTCGACGATGTCCAGGTTCAGGATCGCGCTGGACTGCACCACGCGCTTCAACGCCGAGTTCGGGCGGTAGCGGATGGCGAGACGGAGCTGGCTGATGCCGCGCGTCGGCTCCGGCCAGTGGGGGCCCATGGGATTGATGGGGGGGCCGGACAGCGCCTTCATGTGCTCCTCGTACTGGAAGCGCGGCACGTCCGGGTCGGGCTGCGGCTGCAGGCGCGAGGCCTGGAGCCGGCTGGAGGAGATCACGTCCAGGAACGGCAGCCGCCCGGCCTTCAGCAGGTTGTCCACCACCGCGGTGGTGAACACCGTCTTGCCCGAGCGGCGCAGGCCGGTCACGCCGAGGCGGACGTCGCGCTCCAGAAGGATGCGCCCGGCGACGCCGCCCGCACGCTCCAGCAGGCGGGAACCGACGTCGGTCAGGTCGTTGAGATCGGGAAGGCGCACGGGGCCAAGGCTCCGCCTAGGGGATAATTCCCCGCATATATGGAGACGCCGCAGGTTGGACCAAGCCATAAGGCGCGGCCCGATGCATTCGCTGTGCCGGGATTGCCGGGCTGCCCTGCGGTTGGCCCGATCTAATCGTCGCGACGGAAGTTCAGCAGGCCCGGCGCCTTATCGATGATCTCCTCGAGGATCAGCGAGGCGGTCTCCAGGTCGCGGTTCAGGTCCGGGCCCAATTTGCCGGCGTAGTTCGCGCGGTTCAGCTTCTCGTGCGCGTCGTGCAGGCTGCGCAGCTCGACCATGAAGATCTCGCGCGCGCCCATCGGCAGGATCGGGTTGGCCGACAGCACGAAGAAGAATCGCATGCTGGCCCGCACCAGCAGCGCCAGCATCACCATGTCGAGCCGCTCGAACTGGTCGCGCAGGTCGTCGGAGCGGCCGTCCGCCAGGTTGCGCAGCCGCTGCTCGATCAGGATGACGAGCGCCTGGAACTCGCCCACCTTGTCGCGGAACTCGCGGTAGGCGCCGAAGCTGTGCTTGCTGGCTTCGTGCTCGGCGATCTTGGCAAGGGTCGCCGCCTCGCGGCACTGGCGATCCAGCGCGCCCAGCAGTTCCTTGACCTCCTGGCGGGTGTACTGACGCTTCATGGTTGCCTGAGCCGATGACCGACGGGACGGAACGCGCGGCTCTATACCACGAACGGACGAGCACGGTCACCGTGGCGTGTGGCCCCAGGGAGGGCGGCACCCCGCCTAATGGTCCGCCGCCACCTTCTGCTGCGGCTTGCGCACCAGCGGCATAAACAGCAGCGCCGCGGCGAACACGCCGGCCATTACCAGGAACAGGTCGTTGAACGTCAGCACCATGGCCTCGCGCTGCACCATGTCGGCCAGCATCTTGGCTGCCGCCGCCTGCGGGTCGGCGACCAGCCCGTCGAAGCGGGCGGCCAGGCCGTCCAGCATGTCCTGCACCGCCGGGCGCGCCATGTTGAAGTTGTCGCCCAGCCGGTTCAGGTGCAGCGCCGAGCGCTCGATCATCACCGTGTTGATCGCCGCCAGGCCGATGGCCCCGCCCAGGTTGCGCATCAGGTTGTACAGGCCCGACGCGTTCTTGAGCTGCTCGGGCGGCAGCGTGCCGAGCGCCAGCGTGTTGATCGGGATGAAGCACAGCATCAGCGACAGCCCGCGCACGGCCTGCGGCACGAACAGCTCCCAGAACGAGGACTCGGCGGTCAACGCGGAGTTGAGCCACACGCCGGTGCCGAACAGTGTCAACCCCATGGCGAGCATCACCCGCAGGTCCAGCTTGGTGGACAGGATGCCGGCGATGGGGGCCGACACGAACTGGAAAGCGCCGGTGACGAACATGATCATGCCGATCTGCAGGCTGTTCAGCCCCCGCACCCGCGCCAGGAACAGCGGCGTGATGTAGACCGCCCCGTACAGGCCGATGCCGATGATGAAGCTGTACAGCGAGCCGATGGCGAAGTTGCGGTCGCGGAAGGCGCGCAGCTCGACGATCGGATTGCGGTAGATCAGCACCCGCCAGAAGAACCCGACGCCGGCGGCCACGGCCACCACGGCGAAGGTCGCGATCAACTCGTCGTCGAACCAGTCCTGGCGGGGGCCTTCCTCCACCACGTACTCGACGCTGCCGAGAAACACCGCCATCAGCACCAGGCCCCAGACGTCGAAGCCCCTGAGCAGCGAGCGGTCGCCCTTGTCGATGTCCACGCAGGCCCACACCAGCGCGGTCACCAGCACGCCGGGCACCACGTTGATCAGGAACAGCCAGTGCCAGGAGAAGGACTGAGTCAGGTAGCCACCGAGCGTCGGCCCGAGGGTCGGCGCCATGGTGGCGACTAGGCCGATGACCACCGACACGCCGGCGCGCTTCTCCGCCGGGAACAGCGCGAAGCTGGCCGCGAACACCGTGGGGATCATGGCGCCGCCGATGAAGCCTTGGAGCGCCCGCCACAGCACCATCGTCTCGATGCTGCTGGTGAAGGCGCAGGCGACGCTGGTCAGCGTGAAGCCGGCGGCCGACAGCGTGAACAGCACGCGCGTGGAGAGGATGCGCGACAGCATGCCCGACAGCGGGATCATCACCACCTCGGCGATGAGGTACGAGGTCTGCACCCAGCTGATCTCGTCGGCGCTGGCCGACAGTCCGGCCTGGATCTCGGACAGCGAGCTGGAGACGATCTGGATGTCGAGGATCGCCATGAACATGCCGACGACCATCATCAGGAAACCGATGAGGTCGCGCGCCGTCAGGGCGCGCGGCCCGGAAGGGGCCGCCGCGTCCCGACCGCTGGGGAGCGGGGGGTTGGGCCGGGACGCGGGGCCTTCCACGCCGCGCGGCCCATCGAAGGGGGCAAGGCCGCGGGCGGGTTCGAAGGTGGCGGCGGTCATGGGTGACCTCGGTGTTTGAATGCCCCCTCCCCATCCCTCCCCCGCTATCGCGGTGGAGGGGGCTTTAAGTTCCCTCCACCTCGAAGAGGGGGGCAGGGAGGGGGCAAAGCGTTACTTCAACGCCAACGTCTTCGCCGGGTTGGCGACGCCGAACACGGTGCCGGCGAGGTGCGGAAGGTCGTCGGCTCCGCGGGTGTCCACCTCAGCAACGACGGAGAGACCCGGACGCAGCAGACCGGCCAGCGGCGTGTCCTTGGGAAGCGCAATGCGCACCGGCACGCGCTGCACGACCTTGGTGAAGTTGCCGGTCGCGTTCTCCGGCGGCAGCAGGCTGAACTTGGAGCCCGAGGCGGGCGCGAAGCTCTCCACCGTGCCGATCAGCGTGCGGCCCGGATAGGCATCCACCTTGACCTCGACCTTCTGCCCCGGCCGCATGTCGGCGAGCTGGGTCTCCTTGAAGTTGGCGACCACGTAGACGTCCGGCAGCGGCACCAGCGACAGCATCTGCACGCCGGGACGCGCGTACTGGCCGACCTGCACCCCGCGGTTGCCGACGACGCCGTCGACGCCGGCGCGGATCACAGTGTTGTCCAGGTCGTTGCGCGCAGCCTCCAGGCCGGCGTGCGCCTGCTCCAGGTGCGCCTTGATCTCGGCGGCGGCGGCTTCCAGCACGCCGATCTGGTCGCGCTCGGCGGCGAGCGCGGCGCGCGCCTTCAGAACGGCGGCGTCCGACTTGCGCAGGTCCGCCTCGGCGGTGTCGAGCTTCTGGCGCGACGTCCAGTTGTCGGAGGCCAGCGCGCGGGTGCGGTTGAACTCCTGCGCGGCACGCTGGCGCTCGGCCTCGGCGGCGGTCAGATTGGCCTCCGCCTGAGAGATCTGCGTGCGCTGCCAGATGATCTTCTGCGCGTTGCTGCCCAGCGCGGCGTCCTGCGCCGCCACGTTGGCCTCGGCCTCGGCCACCTTGGCGCGGTAGTCGCGGTCCTCCAGCACCACCAGCACGTCGCCGGCGTTCACCTGCTGGTTCTCCGACACGCGCACCTCGCGCACATAGCCGGCCACCTTCGGGCTCACCACGCTGATGTCGCTCTGCACGTAGGCGTTGTCGGTGGACTCGACGAAGCGGCCCTCGGTCCACCAATGCCAGCCGCCATACCCGGCACCAGTCAGAGCCGCCGCCGCGACACCCGTCAGAATAACCTTCCGAACGCCCTTGGCCATGTTTATCTAACCCCTGCGGTGCGGTCCGCGCTCGCCCTGTCGCCAGGACTGAACTGAACCGTTCAGTTTTTGGTTGCGGGAACATGGCGCAGCGCTTATGTGTTGTCAAGAGTAAACTGAACGGTTCAGTATCATAGCTATGGCGGATGGCGGCGTGACGAGGCGGGAGGACAAAATGGCGGAAATGATGGGTGTGGTGGCGCCCAGCCCCGAGGCGGGGTCCAAGCCGGCGCAGATCCTGGAAGCGGCGGGCAAGCTGTTCCTGGAAAACGGCTACGGCGCCGTCAGCATGGACGCCGTGGCGAAGACGGCAAACGTCTCCAAGGCCACGCTCTACGCCCACTTCCGCAGCAAGGACGAGCTGTTCGCCGCCATGGTGGCGTGCGAGTGCCGCAACCAGATGGGCACGCTGTCGTGCGAGCAGGTGAGCCGCCTGGACGTCGCCGATGCGCTGCGGCTGATCGGCCGACGCTTCATGCTGATGCTGCTGTCCAGCAAGGCGTTGGCCGCCTACCGCGTCGTGGTGGCCGAGGCGCACCGCTTCCCCGAACTGGCGCGCGCCTTCTACGAATCGGGACCGGCGCATTCGCACGCGCAGATGGCCGCCTACCTGCGCGACGTGGACCGCCGCGGCGTGTTGCGCATCCCCGACGCCGATCTGGCGGCCGAGCAGTTCTTCGGCCTGCTCAAGGTGCAAATCCACACGCGCTTCATCCTGTGCATCGATCCCCAGTTGCCGGAGTCGGAGATCGAACGCGTCGTCAACGCCGCGGTGGACCTGTTCACCAAGGGCTACGCACCGGACCCGCGCTGATACTGACTATTTCCCTCTCCCGCCCCGGGAGAGGGAGGGGCCCGCTCGGAACGAGCGGGAGGGTGAGGGTAAGCCCTAGGATCCTCGGTTTTACCCTCACCCGGCCGCTACGCGGCCACCCTCTCCCGGGGCGGGAGAGGGTAGACAGCACGAAAGCCGCTGATCCGTGGCCTTCCTGGGACCCGGATGCTGGGGCGCTTTACCCCGTCGCCCTCCTGGTGCAGTATCGCGGCCGCGCAGCCGGTGGACCAGCCGGCGGAACCGGTTGAATACGCGGGACATGGTCGCTCTCCTCCAGAACCACTCGTCGGGCGGGCTGTCGCCGCAGCGCCCCCAGCTCACGCTCAGCGCCAAGATCCGGATGATCAACTGGGGCCTCGTGCTTCTGGTGTGCACCATCTCCGGCATCGGCGTGGCGCTGCTGTACTCGGCCGCGGGCGGCCAATGGGACCCCTGGGCCAAGGCGCAGCTCGTGCGCGCCATGCCCGGCCTCGTGCTGATGATCGGCATCGCGCTGGTGGACATCCGCATCTGGATGCGGCTTGCCTACCTCATCTATTTCGCGGTGTTCCTGCTGCTGGTCGCCGTGGAGATCATGGGCCACATCGGCATGGGCGCGCAGCGCTGGATCAACCTGGGCTTCTTCGTGCTGCAGCCGTCGGAGCTGATGAAGCCGGCGCTCACACTGGCGCTGGCCCGCTATTTCCACGGACTGACGCTGGAGCAGATCAGCAAGCCGCTGATGCTGATCCCCCCGCTGTTCCTGGTGTTCGCCCCGGTCGGCCTGGTGCTGCTGCAACCCAACCTGGGCACGGCGCTGCTGCTGATCCTCGGTTCGGGGGCGGTGTTCTTCACGGCCGGAGTGCGGCTGTGGAAGTTCGCCGTCGCCATCGGCGGCGGCCTGGGCGTCATCCCCATCGGCTGGGAGTTCCTGCACGACTACCAGCGCAACCGCGTCTACACCTTCCTCGATCCGGAGACCGACCCGCTGGGGAGGGGCTACAACATCATCCAGTCGAAGATCGCGCTGGGCTCGGGCGGGCTGTTCGGCAAGGGGTTCATGATGGGCTCGCAGAGCCAGCTCATGTTCCTGCCGGAGAAGCACACCGACTTCATCTTCGTCGTACTGGCCGAGGAGTTCGGCATGGTCGGCGCGCTGGCAATGCTGTTCCTGTACTGCCTGCTGCTGGTCTACGGCGTGGTAATCGCGCTCTCCTGCCGCAACCAGTTCGGCCGGCTGGTCGGCGTCGGCCTGACGACGCAGTTCTTCCTGTACATGTTCGTCAACGTCGCCATGGTGATGGGCCTGATCCCGGTGGTCGGCATCCCGTTGCCGCTGGTATCGTACGGCGGCACCGCGATGATGACGCTGCTGATCTGCGTCGGCTTCCTGCTCAGCGTCTCAGTCCACCGCGAGGTGCGCATCTCGCGCGCGGGGGTGAGCGAGTTTTAGGTTACGGCTCCTCGCTGGGCACGCGCTGGATCAGCACCTTGTCGATGCGGCGGCCGTCCATGTCCATCACCTCGAAGCGGTGGCCACGCCAGAAGAAATGCTCGGACGCCGTCGGCACGTGGCCGATGCGCTCCAGCACGAAGCCGGCCAGCGTGTAGTAGGTGCCCTCCCCCTTCAGGTCCGGCACGCCGACCGTCGCCTCCACCTCGTCCACCGGCAGCATGCCGTCGACCAGCCAGGAGCCGTCGTCGCGCCGCACGACGCCGCCGTCGGGCGCCTGCCCGGCTTCGGGCAGTTCGCCGGCGATGCTCTCCATGATGTCGGTCAGCGTGGCGATGCCCTCGACGCTGCCGTACTCGTCCACCACCACGGCCATGTGCACCGCCGACTGCCGAAACAGTTCCAGGAGCCGCAGCACCGGCGTGCCGTCATGGACGATCAGCGCCTCCACCATGGCGGCACGCAGGTCCAGGGGCTGGCCGCGCAGCGCCTGGTCGAGCAGCGCCTTGGCGGACGCGATGCCTTGCACCTCGTCCACGTCGCCGCGGCAGACGGGGAAGCGGGAGTAGCCGCTGTCACGGATCTCCGTGGCGATGGCGTCGGGCGGATCGTCGGGGTCGAGCCAGATCACGTCCGGGCGCGGCGTCATGATGGCGCGCACCCCGCGGTCGGCGAGGCGCAGCACACCCTCGATCATTTGCCGCTCGGCCGGCTCGAAGACGCCGCTCTGCGTACCCTCGGCGATGAGGGTCTTGACCTCCTCCTCGGTGACCGTCTGTTCGCGCGTCGTCGGCAGCCTCAGCAGCCTCAACAACCCCTCGGTGGACGCGCCCAGCAGCCACGCCACCGGCAGCGTCACCTTGGACAGCGCGCGCATGGGCTTGGCGACGGCGACGGCGATGCCCTCGGCGTTGACCAGCGCCAGGCGCTTGGGCGCCAGCTCGCCGACGATCAGCGACAGGTAGGTGATGGCGGCCACCACCAGCACGAAGGCCACCGTGTGCCCGTGAGGCGCGATCCACGGCACCTCGTTCAGTTGGGCGCCGAAGCGTTCGGCGAGGGTGGCGCCGCCGTAGGCACCGGCCACGATGCCGATCAGCGTGATGCCGATCTGCACGGTGGACAGGAAATGGCTGGGGTTCTCGGCCAGTTCCATGGCCGCCCTGGCGCCCTCGCCCTTCCGCCCCTCGGCGAGCTGCTGCAGCCGGGCCCGGCGGGCCGAGACGACGGCGAGCTCCGACATGGCGAAGAACCCGTTCACCAGGATCAGGAGGACGATGACCAGCAGTTCCCAAATCATTGTCGGTGCCGTTTTCTCAAGCCGTCGCCAAACCGATGAGTATCAGCAGACCTTCTGCAAATCCGAACAGCACGGCGGCGACGATGGCCAGGGCAACCACGCCGGCGACCAGCCCGGCGATCACGAACGCGCCGTCCTTTTCGATGAGTCCCAGCGCCAGCAGCGCCAGCGCGAATGCCGCCGGCTGATTGCCGAAGACGACGGGGAGCGCCAGCACCCCAGCCAGCACCATCATCACCACCCCCAGCAGACGCTCGGCCAACGGCGACGTCAACGCCGGCAGGCGGGAGCGCAGCAGCCGGCGCTCGATGCGCTCCACATACGGATGAGCGCGCTGCAAGACGCGCAGGAACGCCTCGCGTTCCATGCTCACGGCACCCAGGCGGCGCGGCAGCCAGGGCTGCGTCCAGCCCAGCGCCAGTTGCCCGGCGACCAGGACGATGGGCAGCCCGGTCACCGTGGACAGGCCCGGCACCGGCAGGACGTTGGGGATGGCGAGCAACAGGATCAGCGCGCCGAACGCACGGTCGCCGAGGATGCGCACCAGGTCGGCCAGTACGATCCGCTCATCGTGGTCGTGCTCCAGGAAGTCTTCCAGTAGCTCGGACGCATGGGGGCGGCGCTCCTCCTCGTCACGGGCGGTGGTGGCTATCTACCGGATCGGCGACGTCCTGGCTAGACGTGCAGGGCGGCAGGCTGTCGGTGAGGAGCCGGGCGACGAGCGGCACGCCCTCGCCCGGCACGGCCCCGTTCACCAGCAGCGCCAGTTCGGTGTCCGGCAACGGCGGCAGCCCGTCCTCCGGCGGCACGATGCGCGCTCCGGCCGGTACGGACGAACGCGCCAACACGCCGACGCCCAGCCCGGCGGTGACGGCCGCCTGCACGCCGGACAGGTTCGGGCTGCAATAGGCGACCCGCCAGCGGCGCCCTTGGGCGTCCAACTCATGCACGGCGCGGTGCCGGTACACGCAGCCGAGCGGGAACACCGCCAGCGGCAATGGGTCGCGGCGGTGCAGATCGTCGCCCGCCGCCTCCACCCAGCACAGCGGTTCGCGCCAGACGGCGGTGGCGCCAGGGCGGCCGGGCTCCTGCTTCAGCAGCGCCAAGTCAAGCTCGCCGGCCTCGAACGCGGCGCGCAAACGCACGCTGATGTCGCAGCGCACATCCAACTGCACCGCCCGATTCCGCCGCGCGAAGCTGGACAGCAGCACCGGCAGCCGGTCGACCGCGTAGTCCTCGGGCACACCGAGACGCACCACCTCCACCGCCTGTCCGACCAGCGCCGCGCGCGCCTCGTCGTTCAACGCCAGCATCCGGCGCGCATAGGCCAGCAGCCTCTCCCCCTCACCGGTCAGCGCCACCGACCGCGTGCCGCGCTCCAGCAGCACGGTTCCCAGCGACTCCTCCAGCCGGCGTATCTGCTGGCTGATGGTGGACTGGGTGCGGTGCACCCGCTCCCCAGCCCGCGTGAAGCCACCGGTCTCAACCACCGACACGAAGGTGCGCAGCAGCGCCAAGTCGAATTCGGCCACGGCATTCATCCATTTCCCGAATGAATTCCATCATACCATTCCATTTCCAAATGAAAAGGCCCGCTCCTACCATGGCCGCCACGGAACCGACAGACACGCAGGAAAACGGCCATGGTACCACGCACGCGAACCCCGGGAGCCGTTCCGGCGACACCCGATGGCGGCGCTCCGGCCGCCCTGGTGATCCTGTTCTGCCTGGGCTGGAGTTCGGCCTTTGCGGTGGGCAAGATCGGTATCCAGAGCTGCCCGCCGCTGCTCTTCCTGTCCCTGCGCTTCCTGCTGGCCGGGGGCGCCCTGTGTCTCGCGGCGGCGGTGCTGGGTCAGTTGCGCGGCCTCGGCCTGCGGGGCTGGACGGTGCTGGCGCTGCTGGGCGTGCTGAACAACTCCCTGTACCTCGGACTGACCTTCGCGGCGTTGGAGACGGTGTCCTCCGGCCTCGTCACGCTGATCGTCAGCGCCAACCCGGTGCTGACGGCCGCCGCCGCCACGCTGGTGCTCGGCGAGGCGATGAGTGCGCGCAAGACGCTGGGCCTCGTCCTCGGCATGGCCGGCGTGGCGTTCGTGGTGCGCGGACGGCTCGGCGGCGGCGACGATCCGACCGGCATCGCGCTGGCGCTGGGCGCGGCCGTCGCCATGGTAGCCGGGACGCTGCTGTTCAAGCGGCTGGCGCCACGCGTTCCCGTGGTTCCGGCGGGCGGAGTGCAGATCCTGGCCGGCGGGCTGGCCCTGCTGCCGGTGGGCTTGGCGCTGGAGGATCCGGAACTGCTGACGGTGGACACGCCGTTCCTGCTGTCGCTCGGTTACATGGCGTTCGTCGTCTCGGTGGGTGCGCACCTGCTGTGGTTCCTGCTGCTGCAGCGCTCCACGGCGACCGCGGCCAGCGCCTACCACTTCCTGATGCCGCCGCTGGGCCTGGCGTTCGGCTGGCTGCTGCTGGGCGAGGCGGCCCAGCCCTGGGACCTGGCCGGCATCGTGCCGGTGGCGCTCGGGATCTGGCTGGTGACGCGGGCTCCGACGGCCGCGCTCACTCCCGCACCGGCGCGCGGCTGACCGCAGCGGAGGTCCAGGCAGCCGTCACCGCCCCTTCTGCACGGCAAAGGTCAGGTGTTTGGCCAAGTCGGCCTTGGCGACCGGCTTCACCAGATAGCCGGAGATGCCGTAGGCGATGGCGCGCTTGACGGTGTCGGCCTGGCGGTGCGCGGTCAGCACGATTACTGGAAGATCGGAAAGTTCGTGGCCGTTCGCGGTGCGCAGCGCACAAGGCCCTCTTTCTCGGCGTCGGCCTCACGCGTCGGTCGAATCCCTTGCGCGCGCATTGTCCCCGGCCGCGCCCCTCTGTTAAGGGTAGCGCCATGACACGTCGCCGCTCCACCTCGCCCACCGTTGCCGATCCCGACCAGTACGACCTGCTGGACGTACCCGAGCCTACGGCGGTGCTCATCACCTACTCCGGCCGGGTCGTCGACCTGGAAAAGCCGGACTTCAGCCGCTTCGAGATCGAGGATGTGGCTCGCCCGCTGGCCTACCAGTGCCGCTTCGTCGGCAACACGCGGGCCTTCTTCAGCGTGGCGCAGCACTGCGTGCTGGCGAGCCACCTGTGCCCGGCGGCCTACGCCTACGACGCGCTGATGCACGACAGCGAGGAGGCGTTCACCGGCGACTGGCCGACGCCGTGGAAGGCGCGCATCGGGCGCGACGCCATCAGGCAGGCCGTCGCGCCGATCAAGGCCGGGCTGGCCCGGCGCTTCGGCTTCCGCTACCCGGAGCCGAAACCGGTGAAGGTGGCCGACCAGCGCGCGCTGGCGACCGAGTTGCGCGACCTCTGCGCGCCGCACCGGGTGAACTGGCAGGACCTGCCGCCCCCCGCCCCCGACCCCATCGACCCGCTGGGACCGGAGGAGGCGATGGCGGCGTTCCTCGCACGCTACCGGGAACTGAAGCCGTAAGAGAGGCTGCGTTCAAAGCCCTCTTCTTTCAGCGAAGAAGGCTCAATCGGGACCGCAACTTACCCTACGCCCGCCCGATCGGCTGGTCGGCGCCGCGGCCGCGCCGGGGCTGCCGCGTCTGCACGCCGATTCCCTCCCCCGCCGGTACGGCCGGCGCACCCTCGGCGACGTTGGCGCAACGTTCGGCCAGTTCGCGGATGGCGGCGCGCAGCTGCGGGTCGCGGATGTTCTGGAAATAGCGCGCCAGCATGAGCGCCTCGCGCGAGCGCAGCGTGCCTTCGGACTCCTCCGCCTCCGGCCGTTCGCCGGCCGCCGCGCGCCCGCCGACACGCTCTTCCAGCCCTTCGAAGAACACCGAGACGGCGACGCGGAAGAACTGCGCCAGCTTGAACAGTCGGCTGGCTGAAACGCGGTTGAAGCCGCGCTCGTACTTCTGGAGCTGCTGGAACGTCAGCCCTAGAGCCGAGGCGACATCGCTTTGCGACAGGCCGGCCAGCATGCGCAGTTCGCGCAGGCGCTGCCCGACGAACACGTCGACCTCGTTGAGGCCTTCCTTCTTCTCACGGCCGCGCTTTTTCACAGCTTCCCCCCGTTTCCATCGGTGGCCGAGCATCCGGCCGTCGCATTCCCATCAGGCGACGGAACGGCGCATTCCGCACACCCCCTCCACAACCCCTTGAGTCTTAAACACCGGACAACCGTAGCAGTTGCGCACCCGCGCTCAATTTCCTAGCTACGCCCGGACCCGCATCGCGTCAACGCACGCACCGGCAAACCCGCCGAATGATACATGGAAGTCCGTTGCGATTACTCCAGGGGTGTGGAGCACGGCTCCATCAGTTCAACCTGCGCTCCGCACGCGTGGATCGAAGCCCGGGCGCCGCAGTCGTCCTGCACGCGCAAGGGATGGGGTGCAACCGCGCATCAGTAGGCACATTTTGCCCACCACTGGGCAATTTCTGCCGCACCAATTAACCCTTAATTCATCAAAACCTTCCTAATCTGCGCACCGTGAAAAACTATCGGCGTGGATCTTGCTGCCGCAAACGCGGCGGTTGCGGACTCACCGCCGCCGGACGCCAGCCGCAGCCGCTCGGGGACACAGGGGACACAAGCGCGTGAACAACCTGCTGCAGACCTTGCGGAACCTGGGGCCCGCACGATTGGCGGCGATCGGCGGCGTCGCTCTGCTGCTGATCGGCTTCTTCGTCTACCTGATGACCCGCCTCTCCATGCCGGACATGGAGCTTCTGTACGCCGAGCTTCAGTCGTCCGACGCGGCGGCCATCACCAAGAAGCTGGACGAAGCGAAGATCCCCTACTCCGTCGACAAGACCGGCACCAAGATCCAGGTGCCCGGCGACCAGGTCGGCACGGTGCGCATGAAGATGGCCGAGGCGGGCCTGCCGTCGGGCGGCTCGGTCGGCTACGAGCTGTTCGACAAGGGCGAAGGGTTCGGCGCCACCAGTTTCATCCAGAACATCAACCACCTCCGCGCGCTGGAAGGCGAGATGGCGCGCACGGTGAGCACGCTGAACGGGGTGCAGCAAGCGCGCGTCCACCTCGTGCTGCCCAAGCGCGAATTATTCGCCCGCACCCAGAACCCGGCCACCGCCAGCGTCTTCCTGAAGCTGCGCGCCGGCGCACAGTTGAGCCGCGAGAACATCGCGGCCATCCAGCACCTGATCGCCGCCTCGGTGCCGAACCTGGAGCCCAGCCAAGTCTCCATCATCGACGACAAGGGCAACCTGCTCGCCCGCGGCATGGGTTCGAACAGCGACGAGCTGCTGATGGCCAACGCCGAGGAGAAGAAGCTCGCTTACGAGCGCCGCCTCGTCTCGACGATCGAGGACCTGGTCGGCCGCACGGTCGGCTACGGCAAGGTGCGTGCCGAGGTGTCGGCCGATCTGGACTTCGACCGCATCACCACGCAGTCGGAGATCTTCGATCCGGAAAACCAGGTGGTACGCTCGACCCAGACGGTGAACGAGAACAACCAGAGCCAGGACCGCGACCCGCTCCAGCCCGTCACCGTCGACCAGAACCTGCCCACCTCGCAGAGCGGCAGCAAGAGCGACGGCGCCATCTCCTCGAACAAGTCGTCCCGCAACG
>Ga0196970_1000683_pt1 | contig 34312 bp, 30 predicted proteins | sample S1v_513CmetaG_FD_148672 | JGI IMG/M metagenome (GOLD analysis project Ga0196970, IMG submission 148672) | Soil microbial communities from Anza Borrego desert, Southern California, United States - S1+v_5-13C | ecosystem: Environmental > Terrestrial > Soil > Desert | place: USA: California... | reverse complement strand
AACGCCTGCTGCCTCCCGCCAGGAAGACAGATCTCCCTCCGCAGATCGCAGACAGATTGCAGAAAGTCGGAGAGCAGTTGAAGAGGCTTTCAACGAAGTAACGGCTTGGCGACGGTCGCTGCCACCAAATTATGCAGCGACGAATGGCAGTGTGGTGACGAACACGCGCTGTGGTGACGAGAACGCGGAATGGCGGTGAAGACGCGGTCTGGTGATGGAAGCGAAGAGGGCTGACGAGAGAGCGCAATGCGATCTTGGAAGCAGTGTGGTGGCGGGGCTGTGCCCCGTCAACCCCCGCTCGCGACCTCATCCTTTACCTGCTTCAGCAAACGCTCGAGCTGGTCGCTGAACGCGACCGGATACTTCGACGAATCCTTCAGTTCCCTGTACCTTGCAGGAAGGCGTCGCAGTGACTCGGATGCATGTTCGCGCACTTCTTTGAGCGCCGGTGCGGGATCGGTACGCTCCCCGTTGCGCATCATGCATTCCAACAACGGTTGAGCGCCAGGGTGCGACTCGCTTTCACGGGCGATCACGTCGCGTTCATAACAGTCGCGCGCATCGCTGAATCGAAACACCTGCTTCTTGCCTGGGTACGTTACCTTGTCCTCGCTGAATTTCGCAGCATAGCGGGTTTGGCCGTTTTGTTTGATCTCAACGAGCTTATAAACAGCGCCGAGCGACGGAGCGTCTTTGGAAGTCACTAATGCAGTACCGACAGCAAAGAAGTCGATGGGTGCGTGCTGCGCCAGCATGCGCGTGATGATGAACTCGTCGAGGTCGCCGCTGGCGAAAATTTTCGTATCCTGCAAGCCAGCGCTGTCGAGCATTCGTCGCACCATCTTCGACTGTTCGGCAAGGTCGCCGCTGTCGAGGCGCACCGCTTTGGGTTGCAGTTCCATAGCGATGATCTTCTCGACAGCGCGTTTCGTATCGTAGGTGTCAATGAGCAGAATGGAGTCGTCCGGGTAAACGTCGCAGAAACGCCGGAACGCCTCCTCTTCATCGCCATACGCCATTATGAATGAGTGCGCAACTGTCCCATACGTCGGAATGCCGTAATGGAATCCGGCCTCAACGTTCGAAGTACCGACGCAGCCGCCGACGTAAGATGCGCGCGCGGCGAGCAGTCCGGCCTGCGCCCCGTGAGCGCGGCGCGTACCGAACTCGATCACTGCCCTGCCCTGCGCGGCTTCGACCAGGCGCGCGGCTTTGGTCGCGATCATGGTTGGAAACGCGACGCTGTTCAGAAGAAAGGTTTCGACCAGTTGCGCCTCAATAATTGGCGCTGTGACTCTTAAGAGCGGTTCCTGGGCGAAGATAGGCGTGCCGTCGCGAATGGCCCAGACTTCGCCGGTGAAACGAAAATCGCGCAGGTAATCGAAAAAGGCGTCCGACACGTGCTTGAACACCGGATGTCGCCGTATGAAGTCGATCTCTTCCGGCTTGAATCGCACCTGCTCCATGAACTCAAGTGCCTGTTCGAGACCAGCAAATAGCAGATAGCCGCGGTCGTTGGGAAGCGAGCGGACAAACAGCTCGAACGTGGCGTTTGCCGCAAAATTGTTTTCAAAGTACGCAGCAGCCATGGTGAGTTCGTACAGATCGGTCACCAGGGCGGAAGGACATGGAAGGGCTATGGAGTGGGTCGTGTCTGGCACGGGAATAAGGTGCGGGTTCAGGGAACTCAGTTGCCACAGGAGCGTAGCGCCGCCGGCCCGGCCGCTGTCGCGGCGGCAGCTTGCCGCCGCACAAGGTTAGTCGCTTCCGCACATCTGTGCGGGCGAGCCGCCCGCACCACAGCCGGCGAGCGCCGACGCTACGAGAAAACTACTTTCTCTTGCCCGGTAATCCTGCCGGGTTCTCGTGCGTCTTCTCTTTGAACGTACCCCGCATGCCTGAGGCGAGAGATACAGCGGATTCGCCGAACTTGTCGCGCAGTTTGTCTGCGGCGCTGAGCGCCTTGCTCCACTTCTCGTGGCGCTCGCCATCGATGAGGCCGAGTTGGCCTTCGGATTCGTCGAACCCCGATGTGTGGACGCCCAGCAAGCGGATGGCGGCTCCGCGCTTCCAGTTGCGGCGGAAAAGTTCGCGTATCTCGGAGAAGATTTCGGAGTCGATCTGCGTGCCTGACGCGAGCGAATGCGCACGCGTGATGGTTGAGAAATCGGAGTAGCGCAGCTTCAACTGAACGGTTCGGGCGTGCAGACGGTTTTCGCGAAGGCGTCGTCCCACCATCTCGGAGAGGCGGGCGAGCGTGGTTTCAAGTTGCGTTTGGTCGGCGGTGTCGACGCCGAACGTATGCTCGTGGCTAATCGATTTCGGTTGATCGCTGGCGCCGACCTCTTCGTCGTACCAGCCCCCGGCGTCTTCGCCACGCGCTTTGCCGGCCATGGCCAGTCCCCATTTCCCGAAGCGCTCTTCGAGGAAGTCGTCGTCCAGTTTCGCGAGGTCGCCTACGCGGCGGATGCCGAGGTCGTGCAACGATTTCTCTGTCACTTTGCCGATGCCCGGAATCTTGCCCACCGGCAGAGGCGCAAGAAAGCGGGCTTCCATGCCGGGCAGAATCATGAGCACACCATTTGGCTTCGCCTGATCGGAGCAGACCTTGGCCACCATGCGCGAGCTGGCGATGCCGACCGAGCAATTGAGTTGCGTCGCTCGCTTCATCTCCTGGTGAAGGTCGTGCGCGGCTTTCAGCGGCGGGCCCAGCAGCTTCTCCGTCCCGGTCATATCCAGGTAGGCCTCATCGATCGAGGCCATGCTGACCTGCGGCGAAAAGCGCTGGAGAACTTCGTAGGCTTTATGCGAGTACTCGCGGTAGCGCTCGGGGTGGCCGTCGATAAAGATAGCCTCAGGGCAGAGCTTATACGCCGTGCGCAACGGCATAGCCGAGTGCACACCAAACGTGCGCGCCGCATAGGATGCCGCCGAACAGACGCCCCGCTCATTTGGACGGCCGCCTACGACGACGGGCTTGCCCTTCAACGAGGGGTCAAACAGCTCCTCCACGCTGACGAAAAACGCATCCATGTCGACGTGAAAGTAGGTGCGCATGAAAAAAGATTAACCGCGGACTTAGGCAGATGCACGCGGAATTGAGGATAGTTTGCTAAGACTTCTGAACCTGGCCTACGGCTTCTGCCCTGACGTAAACGTAGTCCACGGGTCTGACGGCATGTCTTTCAGTATTTCTTTCATCCAGCCGAACTTGCTTCCGTGTTTCTGCATAAACGATGCAGCGACGAAGCGCTCTCCGCATGGATGCCCGGTGTGAGCCGTCAGGGTCATTTGTGCGGCCATTCTGCTGTCAGTCGCTTTGCCTTGCACAGAGCCGCCGGGATGATAGGGTACCCAACTCCACTGTGGTATGCCTCGGGGCGAAACATCGACGTGTCCGCACAGCGTTCTTTCATTCGCTTCTTCTTTCTTTTGGTAAGTGTCGAAGTGGTCGCCGAGGAACTTCTGTGCTAGCGCTACGTCGATCTTGCCCTTGTTCTCGTTCATCAATTGCTGCCAGCGAATGCGACGCGCATTCGGAGATGTGGACAGGTCGTTATAGTCGAATCCTTCGGTTTCATCGCGGATTAGCTCAGGGTCGCTGGCGAAATTCGCGCCTTCGAAGTAGCCGTCTTTTGTACGCCAGACTTTGTGGTGCTTGAGGCCGAGTTCGAATCGCGCTATTTCGCCGGTCTTGCGGTCGCCCAGCAGCCAGTCGTTTGCGTATCCTCCGTTGTTGCCGTCGAGCATGATTCGAACGTAGTCATCGATGGAATTTGAGTACTGGAGCGCCTTTCGAGCTCGCGCAAATTCCGGCTTGCCGTTCGGATCGAAGCCGAAGAACTGCGTGATCGTAGTCTCGGTCACCATGAGTCCGTTCGAGTTGATGCCGAAGTCGTCATCGCTCACGATCACGCCCGGGTAGCCATCCATCAGAATGCGGTGGCCCTTTTCCGGCACGATGTCGAATATGACGGTCCAGCGCTCACCAGGTGCATAACTGGTCCAGTTATTGTGCGCAATGACGATCTGGCCATCCTTGGTCCAGCTTCCAGTGGCGACGAACGCGCTGCAATTGCCGGGACTTTTGATTTCAGGGGCGTCTTTTCTCTTCTGCTGGCGGTTCAACCATGGCACATAGTACTCGGGAATTTCTTCCATGCCGTTGAGCGCAACAACGTCCCAAAGGTCCATCTTGACCCCGCGGGCTACGAGCCCGTCCGCGATGCCTTGCAATTCCTGCTGATATTCGGGATCAGTTTTCGGCCACAGTATCTCGCGAGCAGTCTCGCGGAAAAACTCCCAATCGCGCTGCGTTGATCGAGTATCGGAAACCTTTTTCACGTTGAACGCGTCGGCGATTTCCGGCGCAAGCAGGTAACCATGCTGAAATCCGATATTGGAAGGCGAGCCTTCCATGTGAACGTAAACCCATCCGCCCTGCTCGAAACGATAAGCCTTCTGCAAACGTGCATCGGACTGCGCTGGGTTCACCTCGTTGGCCACGGCATTCACGGAAGTCGGGCTAGTCACGAGCAGTAGTGTTGCGAACAGCACAACAAGCAGTGTCCCGAAAAATAGCAGCAGTCTGTGTTTCATGCAGCGCTCCTGATTCGCGGGTATTGTACCTTGAGTCTCAGGAGCCGCAAGTATTCTCAAAGAATTAAGAACGCGAGAATGCCAGGCCGGACGTGGGCGGATCCAATCGTCTGCGCTGGCGCTCTCTGGCTCGAAGATCGAGCACTTCGCGTACCTTCCGCAACAGAACATCGGGCGTGAAGGGCTTCTGAAGGAACGCAGTACCGAGATCCACGGACCCGCTGTGCGTCAGCGCGTTGTTGGTGTATCCAGACATGAAGATAACTCTCATGTCCGGATGCTTCGGACGTAGTTGATCCGCGAGCTGCTGACCGCCCATTTGCGGCATAACGACATCCGTCAGCAGTACATCGATAACGTCATCGTGGTCGGCGGCTACGTTGAGCCCCTCTCGACCGGTTCCCGCTACAAGGACGCGATAGCCCTGTTTCTTTAGCACTTGCTCGATCAGGTTTCTGAGATTCGGCTCATCTTCTACCAGAAGCACAGTTTCTGAGCCGGTAACTGCCAGGTGTGGACGTTGCGAGATCTGTGACGTTTGCTGCCCTTGCTCAGTCGTTGCTCGGAAGTAGATCTTGAACGTAGTCCCCTTGCCCGGCTCGCTATAAACCCAGATATGACCATTGCTCTGGCTGACGATGCCGTAAACGGTGGCAAGCCCAAGCCCGGTGCCGTGACCGGCCTCCTTGGTGGTGAAGAAAGGTTCGAAGATGTGAGCGCGCGTCTCGGGGTCCATGCCGATTCCCGTATCGCTAACCGCAAGCAAAACGTAATCTCCAGGCTTGATGCCGTGATGCGCTGCATCAGCTTCGCTGAAATGCATGTCGCTGGTTTCGACGGTGAGTTTGCCACCGTTAGGCATGGCATCCCGGGCATTCACGACCAGGTTCATGATGACCTGTTCGACCTGGCTGGGATCGGCTTTGATCTTTGCCAGGCTCGAGGCTGGGATCGTAAGGACATCAATGTCTTCGCCGATCAGGCGCGGCAGCATTTTTTGCATGCTGTTCACGATGTCATTCAGGTCTACGATTTCGGGCTGCAGAACCTGGCGACGGCTGAATGCAAGCAGCTGGCGGGTCAGGGCGCTGGCTTTTTCTGCTGCATGCATGACCTGTTGAGCCGAACCACGCAAACCGTCGTCGTCAGGCAGGCTGGACTGCAGCACATAGGTGTATCCGACTATGACGCTGAGCAGATTGTTAAAATCGTGGGCAATGCCACCCGCCAGTCTTCCAATGGCTTCCATCTTCTGCGATTGACGTAATTGCTCCTCAAGTTTCTTGCGCTCGGTTACATCGCGACCAATTGTCGATGCCCCCGAGATGTTGCCTTCGCTGTCTCGAATCGGCGAAACGGTGAGCGATATGGCGATATCTCGGCCATCTTTGCGAACTCGAGTAGTTTCCATGCGGAAACTCTCGCCTCGACGCACACGATACAGATTGACGGCAATCTCGTCTGCCCGATCTGGAGCGACGAGCATGGTTGCGTTACGTCCGATCACCTCGGCAGCAGTGTAGCCATAGGTCTTCTCCGCGCCGGTGTTCCAACTTGTAATCACCCCGTCGAGGTTTTCCCCGACGATTGCATCATCCGATGCCTCGACTACCGCAACCATCTCACGGAGGCTGCGTTCCGCCTCCCGCCGCTCGCTGATGTCACGGAGCCGAACCGTCAAGATCTTTTCCCCACCAACCTCGAACTTCGAGATAGACGCTTCGGCCGGGAACTCCGAACCGTCCCGTCGCAAGCCATAAATCATGCTCCGGGCAGCCATCGGCCGCAGCGCATCTTCGGCGTTCTTGAACTCACCGAATTGCTTGCTGTGGATCCTACGGTATCGTTCGGGAATCAGTGTGTTCAGCGGTCGTGCAACAATCTCATCTGCCTTGTAGCCGAATATGGCCTCAGCGCCAGGGTTGAACAACGTAATGTTCTGCTGCTCGTCGACGCTGATGATCGCATCTTCCGAGATCTGGACAACTCCGCCGAACCGGAGGTTCATGCGCTGAAGCTGGTCGCTTGAAGACTGCACTGCCGAGGCAAGCAGCCAGATCAGAACGGCGACAGCGGCGAACGCGACGTAACGAAAAGTGACGTCGGCCGAGATAGCAGAAGTGCCTTGCCGGTCCACAGCGAGGTAGATTGCCCCTGCACCACTCAGAATAAGAGACACGAACCCCGGCCACTTGCCTCCGAACCAGGTCGCGGCGACGATTGCTGCCGGAAAGATGAACAGCACCGGAACGCCGTTCTGCGAGGAGAGCAGCTGCGCTACTACGATGGTTGTGATCGAGACGACTACGGCGAACGCGTAGCAAACGGCAGCGGATCGCGGGCGTCGTGGCAATGAAAGCATTGCGCGCAACCGGGGTACTTCCCCGCCCGTAGAAACCATCCAACCTCCCGTACCGCCCTTTATGCCCCCTTACTGAGATGAACGTGAGGCGCTATTGGTAACGAAAAAGACAGGTTGGGGGTTTGGACGGCGACAAAATTCCGCTGACCAAAGATGTCGATAAGCAGGAATAGCCCAATCTGCCCCGTTATCGCGGCGACACCTCAGAGAGGCCGAAGCGTCTTTGTGTTATCTGCCGAATCTGACCGTCGTCAGGTCCTGCACTTATCCGGGTTTGGACGACTCTTTACAGTCTTCGGATTCAATCTGGGCAGGAGGAACTCTGGAAATCGGACCTTAGATGCTCGTCCACTCAGAGTAGCTGTGGCATCGTATCGGATAATGACCGCAAATGCTCCTGGGTAGGGGTGCCCAGGGCGTGCGCGTGGGGCGCTGAAGTCGGAGGATGGCATGAAGTCGGTGTTTGTAGTGGGCGCCGGTCCGGCGGGGCTGTTCGCTGCCCAAAAGATCGCTCTCGCCGGGCATGAAGTGGCTGTTTTCAACCGGGACATTAAGCCAGGAGGACTTGCCGAATACGGTATATACCCGGTCAAAGACAAGATGAAGTTTGGCCTGCGAAAGCAGTTCGCGAAAGTGTTAAGCCTTCCTAACGTTCACTACTTCGGCCACATTCCCGTTGGGTCGGGGTACTCGATGGAAATCGAGGAACTTCGACAATTCGGGCCCTCTGCCATGGTGTTCGCTGTTGGGGCCCAAGGTACTAAGAAACTTGGATTACCCGGCGAAGAAGCACGCGGCGTCTATTCGGCCAAGGACTTCGTCTATCACTACAACCTGCTACCTCCGTTTGCTTCACAGGATTTTTCGACAGGAAAACGTGTAGCCGTCGTTGGCATGGGGAATGTCATGGTCGATATAGCCCGCTGGCTACTCCAGGACGACCCGAACCGCACAACCGAAGAAGTTATCGTCATAGCCCGTCGAGGTCCGTTCGAAGCAAAGTTCGACGACAAGGAATTCGAGCACATCCAGATGCATTTGGATCGGAGAGAGTTTGAGGACGAACTGAAGCGTGTTCAGTCGTCATTGCAAGCCGTAGGTCAGGACGTCAGCAGAGTCACCGAGGAGACATTTGCGATCCTCAAAAAGTACCCAGAAGATGGCGGAACACAGCCAAGACTCACGTTCAAGTTCCTCTGCTCTCCGAACGAAATCCACGCCGGACCAGATGGTCGTATCAGCCGGTTAACCGTCACTGAGAACCTTCTCGTGGCGCGTAACGGTAGTACAGCGGCGAAGGCAACGGACAGGACCTTCGATCTGGATGTCGATACGATGATTTTCGCGATTGGAGACGTCCACGACCCTAAGTTGGGGCTACCTTGTGGACCCGACGGGTACATTACACAGGTGGATGCGAACGATCCCAAGCGGCCTGTCTACGAAGTGTTGGACCCAGAGCGCGGGTCGCTAATCGAGGGCACATACGTGGTGGGTTGGGCGCGCAAGGCAAGCGAGGGCCTCGTTGGTATAGCTCGGCACGACGGCGAGGTCGGAGCTGCTGAGGTCTTGAAATACCTCGAAAGGGTACCCGAACGAATGCACGGATCTTCTGAGGACATCGTTCGCTATTTGGGCCAGAGAGGGATTGAAGCGGTCGACAAAGAAGGCCTCAGCTATCTTGCTCGTGCCGAACAGTTCCAGGCGCAACAGCGCAACATGGCCTATTTCAAGTTCGGGGATGACGCGGAAATGCTGCGGGCCATAGAACACGAGAGGAGCCGTGCAGTGATTACCACGGCTGCTTAAGATCTTCGAATCGTTCAAAGGCCGGCCCGGACATCACTCCGGGCCGTGTGCTTTCAGAGTAAGTATTGGTTGCAGGCTGGGGTATACTTCGCGCCAGAGAGAGAACAATGCAACCGTTTAAGTATCACGTCTTCGTTTGCGACCAGAAGAAGCCTGAGGGTCTCCCCTGCTGTTCGGCACACGGTTCCGAAAAAGTTATCGAAGCGATGCGGCGCGAAGTGGCGTCCCGCCACCTCGCGAACGACGTCCAGATCACCAGTTCCGGATCATTGGGCTTATGTGAGCATGGGCCGAACATTGTCGTGTATCCGGAGGGTGTCTGGTACTCCGCCGTCCAACCGCGCGATGTTCGGGAGATAGTCGAGTCTCACTTCGTGAATGGCACGCCCGTGCAGCGGTTGATGCGAACGAATGCCGATGACGTCAAATCTGAGATCTGCCAGAACCGCGACCGGTATTTGGCGTCACTCAAATCCAAGGACGCTTCAGGGACGCTCCCCGACGATCTCAATCAGACTATTCGGGGCTTTCAGGAGAGCCGCGTGATTTTGACCGCCGTTGAACTCGACTTGTTCAACGCGGTCGGGAACGGAGCAACTGCCGCTCAGGCTGCCAGCAAAACTGGAACCAACCCTCGTGCGCTGGAGATGCTGATGAACGTACTCGTCAGCATGGGGTTGCTGATCAAAAGCGGCGACGTGTTCACCAACACTGCTCTGTCGTCGCGGTATTTTCGTGATAGCTCACCTGACAACGCGCGCATGGCGCTGATGCACACGGTCCGGCTATGGAAGACGTGGTCCACGCTGACCGATTGCGTGCGGGCAGGCACTTCTGTTCTGAAGCGAGAGGACCGCGAGGGTGAAGCAAGTCCTGATATGTGGACACAAGCCTTCATCGCTGCGATGCATCACAACGCCCGCGAACGCGCTCCACACTTGATTCGTGCCGTGGGCCTCGACGGGGTTCGGCGCATGATCGACCTGGGTGGCGGATCCGGCGCGTATGCAATCGCGTTCGCACTGGCAAATCCGAGCCTACGCGTGGACGTCCTCGATCTTCCAAACGTGCTGCCACTCACGAGCGAGTACGTAAACTCCGCGGGCCTGCAAGAACGGGTAACGCTGAAGGCGGGGAACCTGCGCAGCGATGGTTTCGGCTCCGGCTACGATCTCGCCTTGCTGTCCGCCATATGTCACATGTTCGACGAAGAGGAGAACCGCAGTCTGATAGGGCGTGCTTACGATGCACTCGAAACCGGCGGGAGGCTCGTGATTCAAGACTTCATCCTCGATGCGGATAAGACTGCTCCGAGATCGGCTGCACTCTTTTCTTTGAACATGCTGGTCGCCACCGAGGCCGGGGCAAGTTATAGCGAGCCTGAGTATGAATCGTGGATGCGAGATGCCGGTTTCAAAGAAGTAACCAGAGTTCGGCTGCCTGGCCCGTCAGGACTGATGGTAGGACGAAAATAGCCGAAAAACTTCAACTAGCACCCAGCACTGTGTTTTTATTCACTCGGTACTTGTGTCTGCTGGCTCGGACACTTTGTTCGGAGTGACTCGCCGCGAGAAGAGGGACCATATTAAGAAACCGGCGAACACAATCATCGCAACAGGCTTCAGTACTCGCAGGTGCTCGTGGACCGTTCGGACGACGCGGTGCCACTCGTCGCCAGCAAACCAGCCTAGTCCGACGAACGTGAGTGTCCATAGAAGTGCACCAGTGTAGGCGTGCAGGGCGAAGGTTCGATAGGACAGACGCGACGTGCCGGCGACAACGGCGATGAGGTGCCGAACGCCCGGAAGAAAATATCCGCCGACCAGGGCAGCGGGGCCATGAATGTGAAACCAGCGGCTCGCCTGATCCATTCGACCGCTGACACTCCGTCGCCACCCGCTTTGGCCGGCTGTCAGCCAATGGTTTGCAAAGCGTCCAAGTGCGTAGCTAACCGTGATCCCAACACAACTTCCGCCAAAAGCCGCTCCCAGTACCGTGGCAGTATGCATTTGCCCCCGCGCTGCCATCGCGCCAGTGAGCACAAGCAAGGTCTCGTCTGGAATGGGAGCGCCCAAGACGCCAAGGGCAAGCAACCCCATCAGAGCCGGAGCACCGTGTTCAACAACCCATTGAACCGTACCGTCCACGATTGCTCAACCTACGACTGAGGTTAGAGATGCAACCACAGACAGATGCCTGGCAGGCAAGTGGGGCTGTGCAGCAGGGCAATTACAATGAGCAAAACCGTGAGTGCATCTGCTCCAAGACGTTATGCAGTATTTCGGTACTATGCGGAACTGAACGATTTTCTGCCACCAGAGCGACGCTTCAACTCATTTCGACACGATTTCGAACTGTCTGGCTCCGTGAAGGACGCTATCGAGTCGATGGGAGTTCCCCACACTGAAGTCGAACTGATCCTGTGCAAGCGTACGCCAGTTGATTTCTCGCACCTGGTACAGGATGGCGATCAGATCAGCGTTTACCCCGCATTCAGGACTCTTGATTTGAGCCCTGTTCTGCAGTTACGGGCACCCCTCCGAACCGCCCGATTCGTAATAGACACTCATCTCGGTCGGCTGGCAACTTACCTCCGTATGTTGGGTTTCGACGCTTTTTACGAGAGAACGCTCGGGGACAAGGAACTATCGCGGATCTCTCAGGCGAAAGAACGCATTCTTCTCACGCGCGACTGCGGGCTGCTGAAGCGGAGTGCAGTGGTTTATGGCTACTTCGTAAGAGCGACAGACCCGAAGCAACAGGTGATCGAAGTGCTTAGGCGTTACAACTTATTCTCTGCCGCCTCGCCCTTTCAGCGATGTCTCCGCTGTAACGTGCGGTTGCAGCCCGTCTCTAAAGATTCCATTGCAAGACGATTGCAACCTAAGACAAGTCAGCATTTCGAGGAGTTTCGGATTTGCACTGCCTGCGGTCGCATTTACTGGGCGGGCTCACACTATGAGCATATGCAACGTTTCGTGCAGGACGTGCTCGCCCATGAGAATGTCTGCAAGCTACCGAGGACATAGGCAATCGAACATCTCTGGACGTACCGACAGAAGGGCTTGGAGAGCCTCGAAAGCGAAGTCCTAGCGAATGTTGACCGGACACATTCGAGGCGGAAGGAGTCCGGGGGCCGAGTAGCCAGCTTCCGACGCTTGCAGCCGGTTGCGGATGTCGTCCCGAAGAATGGCGACGGACATGCCGCCGAAAACAGCCGGACAGGAATCTAGCCGTGACAACGCAGCCTGGAACAGCAGGACAGTCCCCTTCGGATTATTGCGACATTGATGATGAAGGGCCGCAGCGACCTGGATCAATGCCTGCAGGAACATCTTTTCGCGTCCGGTAGCTTCCAACCACACGCACTCCCAAGCCTCGTGCGCTGCGAAGAACTCGTTCGCGTTATAGTGGCGTAGACCTTCGGCGAGTTTTCCTTTCGACCAGTCCAGTTGCATGCAACTGCCCACCGAGCGACAACTATGCGCCGCGGAGCAGCAGCAGGCCGCTGCCAGACGCCAATGCATCCTCCGCTACAGCAACAACCTTGTCGCTCACGGCGAGTCTTTTGTCCAGTTGTTTGCGCACGTTGTAAGCCGCGAAAGCACTCGCTATTGCAGCCAATGCGCCCAACGCTGTACCGGCGAAAGTCAGCTTGGGCTTTGATGAACACACTACACCAGCACACAGTCCTCCGCTCACGGCGCGCGCGGCGAGGGATATTGGTTCAGTACGGTTCGGCGTGCTGGGGAGCTTGTCTACAACCAATTCGGCAACCGCGAGGACGGAAAAAACCGCAGCAGTTCTTGGGCTTTTCAGAAACTTCAGGCGACGGGGTACCCGAATCCAGCTTCGCTGTGCGGCCAAACTAACGACGGCGGGAGCCGTCATTGAACGTAGACCAGCGACCGCTCCGATTCCAGCAGCCGCAGCCATGAGGCGGGGCGATTGGTTCCGGCCATTCCGTTTTCGCATACGACTACGCTAAAGAACAGAATGGCGGAGAGAGAGGGATTCGAACCCTCGATAGCCTTTCGACTATACACGCTTTCCAAGCGTGCGCCTTCAGCCACTCGGCCATCTCTCCGCACAGGTTGTGAAAACATTCTAGCAGGTGCGGTGCTACTTGCGACCAGGTCTTAGTAGAATACTTCAGTACAACAGAAAGTACGCCCGGATATGGCGTACTTTCTTGTCTGAAGCCGCTATCAGCCGCTCTACTCGTCTTCTTTCAGTTGCTGCGAGAGGTAGTTCTGGATGCCCATTTCCTCGATCGCGTGAAGCTGTGCTTCCAGCCAGTCGATGTGCTCCTCTTCGTCCTTGAGGATGCTCTCGAACAGTTGGCGCGTACCGAAGTCTCCTGCATTGCCAGCGACGGCAACGAAATCGTTCAGGCGCTTCACTGCGTCGTATTCAAGCTGCAGATCGTTCTTGAACTGCTGTGGCACGTTCTGGCCGATGTTGATTCTGAAGTAGTCGCTCATGTTCGGAGTACCGTCGAGGTACAGGATTCGTTCCATGAGCTTCTCAGCATGGACCATCTCTTCGATGGACTCTTTCCTGGTATGCTTCGCCAGCCGTTCGTAGCCCCAGTTCTCACACATCTCGGCGTGAAGAAAATATTGGTTGATGGCCGTAAGTTCCGCCTTCAACACGGTATTCAAGCAGTCAATTACTTTCGGATCGCCTTTCACTGTCGCTTTCTCCGGAAAAGAGATTCAGAACGGCCCGTAACCACAGCGGTCGTATACGAAGCAGGTACATCGATTTGCCCACTCCGGTCGAACGGAGAATTTTACCTCATTCGAAGAAGTTCAGTAGGTTGGGGCTAACCCTGAATGCCCGGCGAGGCAGCGGCAGTTGCCCGGGGTTCCGACTCTGTCACTGTTGAATTCGACTCCAGAACCCTGTTGTGAACACAGTAGAGCGCCAGTTCAAGCCGGTCTGAGATGCCAAGCTTGTCGTAAATCTTGCGTAAGTAGTTCTTGACCACCTGCTCGGTCGTGCCGATCTCGCGAGCGATGTCTTTGTTCCGCAATCCCTGGGTGACACCCGAGATGATGAGCAGTTCCTTTTCGTTAAGACGTGCCTGTGACTCGGACGATCTCAACTGCGCTGCCTGCGAACGATAGGCTTGAATGATCCAGTTGACCTTCTCATTATCGAGCCATGTCTCGCCTTCGTTTACTTTGCGAATGCAACGCACCAGCAACTCGGGGCTGATTGCGCGGCTTATGATGCCCCGCACTCCTTGTCGCAGGTAACCGATCGTCTCTTCTTCGGTGGCGTGCGGAGTCATCACGATGATCTTCATCAGTGAATCGCGCTTTGCCACCTCTGCAAGAGCCTCAACTGGCGTCGGGCAAATACCGCCCTCAAAGAGAAGCACATCGGCACCCGGCTTTGCGACTGCGGCCAAAGTCTCACCCAGCGTCTCCACCTGCGCCACTACTCGGATGTCAGGTTCGGCCGCCAGAATCTTGCTCATGCCAACTCGGAAGATGGCTTGACTATCCGCCAGAATCACCCGGATCTGTGGCACGCTGTCCGTGTGTGCACCGCTGGTAATGGGCGTGATGTTCGCGCTCTTTGTCATCAGTCGTCCTAGGGGCGCTCAAACCTATATTCGTCTATGACCGCGGCGACGGTATTGTTCTCACCGTCTCGCCCGCAGCGCACCACCCGTCCGACACAGTTGACGGTCACGTCTTCCGGACTACCCAGCACCGCCGCGGGCATGGTAATCGCGAACTCAATCGTAGACCCGACTGATATATCGGTGTCCAGCGGAAACAACACTCCACCTGCGGAAATGTTTGCAGTCTCCGACTCGTGCTCTTGCGAGGCGGTCTTCACCGCCATGTGCAGTTTCAGTGGAAAGCGGACAGCATTCCGCATATCGACTTTTATGTCGGATTTTGTCAATGCGGCTAACCCCTCCCCGGACACGGGCGAACCGGGGAGAGATTACATTTTGGAAGGTAAACCTGCAAAGTTACCAAAGTCTGAAAGCCGCGAATCTCCACGATCATCTTTAACGACGCCGAGCAGCGAAATTATTGCCGATTCTGAAATTTGTGGCGAGGGTGGGGACCTTTGACGGGATCCTCAGAAAGTGGTCACTTCTGTGAAATTGAAGTCGCGAATCTTCATTGCGGGTACGACCATGTCAAAAGACTCTTCTCCGCTGGCTCTCACAGGTTCACTAACCGCTTCTACCTTGTTGAGCATGTGGATCATGCTTTCGTTTAACCGGAAGTTTCGCACGCCAGATTTGACTTTTCCGTCCTCTATGAGGAAAGTTCCGTCTCGAGTCATCCCGGTCAAAATCTTCTCGTAAGGCTCCACTTCTCGAATGTACCAAAGCCGAGTGACGAGGATTCCGCGATCCGTATTAGCGATCATGTCGGCGATTGGGGTCGTTCTGGTGCCGTCTGAACCGGAAATGACGACATTCATTGGAGCTTCGCCCATCTCGTTGGGGACCGGAAACCCGTGTCCCGTAGGCTTGATCAGCCCCACTTTTTCTGCGTACGGGGACTTAGCGATCCTGTTGGCAGTCGCTCGGGCGTGAACGAGGTTGTTGACGACGCCGCTTTCGACCAGCGGAACGCGCTGCCGCCGGACGCCTTCACCGTCAAACGGCGCTCCCGACTGCAGCGGATGGTAAACGTCGTCGACAATTTTTATGTTTTCGCCGAAGAGTTTCATTCCAATCCGGTTGTTCAGGAATGACCGCTGGTCCAGCACGGCAAGCCCACCCCAGTCCCAGAACATGAAGCCAACCAGATCCAGGACGGCCGCCGGTTCAAGAATGACGGTGTATTTGCCGGGCGGCAGTTCGCGAGGGTTCCGGGAGTCGAGCGCCTTCTGAGCTGCGATCTCCGCTAAATGGACTGGATCAAGATTTCGTACGTCCGGGGAATTTGCCTTCTGCCACCCCGATGAACTGCCAGAAAGCATGGTGATGGAGATCTCGGAGCTTGTCTGCGTGTAGTAGGCAAACAGACCACGCGAGTTGATTACGGCCTCCACCGACTCCGAGGAGGAGAAGATGCCCGCAGTAGTTAGGTCGTACTTCTTGGCGACAGAAACGATCTTGCCGACAGCTACCGATCGATCTTGGGGGCTGAGGCTGGCTGTTTCAAAGAATGCTCGCCCGACCTCCGGACCCGATGCGAATTCCGATGCGTCCGCGACGGGCAACAAATCCGGGTCGGGTTCCTGAACTTTGGCCAACGCTTCGGATGCGCGCACAGCCCGCTTTAAGCTCTCTTCATCGAATCGGTTCGTCGTGGAACGCGCAGTTGCGGCCGCCAAAGACGGTGCGTACGGAAACAACGTAATTTTCTTCCGCCATGTTCTGGTGGATTGTGTTGTTGGCGAAGCGAGTAAGCGCGCTCTGCCCACCGCCGATGAGCACTTCAGTTTCGTCGGCGTGTGAATGTTTCAGCACCCGCGCGAAAATGTCGTGACACTTTTCCCGGGTTAGCACTGTCTTCCTCTTACGTGCTTTTGTATGCCTTACCTACCGTGACATTCCGAAAGCGAGCCGGAGCGGCTCCGTGACCAGTACCGATTACTTGTTGTGGCTGGCCCTTGCCGCAGTTGGGGGTACCCCATAGTGTCCACTGATCACGCGAGCAAATCGCGTCCATTGAGTTCCAGAATTCGGTGGTTATACCGGAGTAAGACGGATTTTTCAGCATGCGGCCGAGTCTGCCGCCTTTGATCTCCCAGCCGATCTCAGTTCCGAACTGGAAGTTATATCGTTTGTCGTCGATAGACCAGGAGCGGTTAGTTTGAAAATAAATTCCATGGTCTGTATCGGCGATGAGTTGATCGAGCGTAAGTGGCTTCTCGCCAGGCAGAATGCTCACGTTAGTCATTCGGATCATTGGCATGCGGTTCCAGCCATCAGCACGAACTGTAGCGCCGGATTGGCTCAGTCCAACTGCTGACGCCGTTTCCCGCGATGTAAGGAACCCAACGAACTCTCCGTGACTGATGATGGGAGTGCACTGGGCCGGGACACCTTCGTCGTCATAAGCGAATGTGCCAAGGCCGGGGCCGTGTTGCTGCGTAGCATCGGCTACCACATTCACCAGTTCGCTGCCGTAACGTAGTTTGCGGAGCTTATCCGTGGTCAGAAACGACATGCCCGCGAAGTTGGCTTCCATGCCAAGGACGCGGTCCAGCTCAATAGGGTGTCCAACGGACTCGTGAATCTGCAGTGCGAGCTGGGACGAGTCCAAGATGATCGTGTAATTCCCTTCGGGACATTGGTCGGCCTTGTGCAACGCCGCGGCTTGTTCCGCTACCGGGCGAGCGTTGTCCAGCAATTTGAGCTCGTCGATCAGTTCATAGCCCTTGTTCTGCCACTGCCCCCCGAAGGAATTTGGATAAGAACGCTTGTGTATCTCAGTTCCTGAAAATGCGAAGCACGCGAACCCCGCACCCGTGGTCGTTCGTGTCTGATGAATGTTCGCTCCATCCGATGAGTAGAACCACTGCTCATACCGGCGGAAGTTCATGTTAGTTTCCGCCAGCGTGATCCCCTGGACGGAACGCAGTTCCGCATCGATCTTTTTGAGAAGGGCGAGATTCTGTTCGATAGAGGTCGAGAATGGGTCGATTGCGCACGGCGAGGACCACTCATCTGTAATCGCTTGCTGCGGCACCAGAACCACATCGTGCTGCTTGACCCTGCCGGAGGCGCGAGCAATATCGATTGCGCGCTGAGTGGCGATCTCGACCCCTTCGCGTGTGAGATCTTCCGTGGCGGCAAAGCCCCATGCCCCGTCTGCAAGTACGCGAATCCCGATGCCAAAAGACTCGGATTCGCTCGCCGCTCCTATCTTTCCGTTTTTAGTGGCAAGTGACCGCTGACGGTCGTCGACGACACGAGCATCGGCGTACGTTACGCCCTTAACATCAGCTATGTTCAAAGCCCATACGGCGATGTCTTTCATGACCCTCCATCTGGATTCATAAGCATTGTCGTTTCAGGAATGAATGCGCGCCAAGCATCGGCTGTGGAATTCGCAATGAGGGCCTGTCGGAACACAAAGCAAGCGTGCCGCCCTGAGAAAGTGGTTGACCTCTGCCGTTGTATGCAGCGGAGAAGCGCTTTTTACCGGGGTAGCCCCGCGGCCATGGCACCACCCGACGACTTTGAAGTGTTCCGCGATTCCGGGCGACGCAATTGGTTCTTGAGCGCAACTAAACGCTGAACCATCTCGACACACGAGGCGCACAGTGAGTGATCGGCTATCCTGTTTTCCTGGCTGCAAAGCTCACATCTCATCGAAGTCTCCTTCCGGCGCCACTCGGTTCAGACATGAGATTCGCATGCTTCCAAAAACGTTGCGGAACTTGGGGAATTCTTGCCTTCACGTAGGAGAGATGCTGTTGCAGACGGCAAACAGAAAGGGCGGCGCAGAGGCCGCCCTTGGTCAAGTGAGTACGCGAACTATGTTCCTTCGCTCCAGCTTGCCAGGTACTCTTCCTGCTCAGGAGTGAGGCGATCGATCTTGACGCCCATCGATTCGAGCTTCAGCTTCGCCACCTTTTTATCGAGCTCGTCGGGAACCGGGTAAACCTTTTTTTCGAGGTTTTCGTGGTTCTTGACCAGGTAGTCGATGGATAACGCCTGGTCGGCGAAGCTCATATCCATCACGGATGCCGGATGTCCCTCAGCGCTGGCCAAATTGATCAGGCGGCCTTCGCCCAGAAGGTTAATCTTTCGACCGTCACGCAACGAGTATTCCTCGACGAAGTTGCGGGTGGTGCGCTTCGAAGAAGCCATCTTTTCCAGTGCAGGGATGTCAATCTCGACGTTGAAGTGACCTGAGTTGGAGACGATGGCACCGTTTTTCATCTTCTCGAAGTGTTCCTTTCGGATCACATTCTTGTTGCCGGTTACAGTACAGAAGACGTCACCGATCTTGGCGGCTTCTTCCATCGACATGACTCTGTAGCCTTCCATGACGGCTTCGAGCGCACGGGTTGGATTGATCTCGGTAACGATGACTTCAGCACCCTGACCACGCGCTCGCGAGGCAAGACCGCGCCCGCACCAACCATAGCCAGCTACAACGAATTTCGACCCTGCGAGCAGGAAGTTGGTCGCGCGCACGATGCCATCGATGGTGGACTGACCTGTGCCGTAACGATTGTCGAACAGGTGCTTGGTGTCGGCGTCATTGACGGCCACGATGGGATACCGCAGGACTCCATCTTTCGCCATCGCACGCAGACGGATGACGCCAGTGGTGGTCTCTTCTGTACCTCCGATAATGCCTTCCAGTACGTCCTGCCTCTTTGTCAGGGCGGTCGTCACAAGGTCGGCACCGTCGTCCATCGTCATGTGCGGCTTGTGATCCAGGGCCGACATGATATGCGAGTAGTACGTCTCGTTGTCTTCGCCTTTGATGGCAAAAACGGGAATCCCGTAATCCCGAACGAGCGACGCTGCGATGTCATCCTGCGTCGAGAGAGGGTTCGAAGCGCACAAGGCCACCTCACCACCGCCATCACGCAAGGTGATCATCAGGTTCGCAGTCTCGGCGGTCACGTGCAGACATGCCGAAATACGGATGCCCTTCAGAGGCTGTGCCTTGATGAATTCCTTCCGAATGCTCTGCAGTACTGTCATCGACTGGTTCGCCCACTCGATGCGCTTTTTGCCAAGATCTGCGAGTTCGATGTTCTTGATGTCGCAGGCAACTTGCGAGGTCGTTGTAGACATAATCTCCTGTCGGCGCGCCTGGTATTTCCTGTGGGCCGGTCGCCGGCGGTCAAGCGCGCTTAATCGAACCGCCTTGAACAGCATAATTCAAAGCAGGCAGGCACAGATGAGCACCTGCCCAATTTTCAGAGATCGGCAGGGAATAGCAAAGTCCCTGTCCAGTACCGGCCGTGGTTCCCTATTATTTCCTGGCAGTAGCAGCTTCGGGCAGCAAACCCGCCTGCTCGCGAAGAGTGGCGGCCTTGTCTGTCGCCTCCCAGGTGAACTCTTTCTCTTCCCGGCCGAAGTGACCGTATGCCGCTGTCTTTCTGTAGACTGGGCGGCGCAAATTCAAGGACTCGATGATCCCCTTCGGGGTCAGTTGGAAGTTCGCGCGAACGAGGTCGGAGATGGATTCCTCGCTGATCTTCGCAGTGCCAAAAGTATCCACGAGCACACTGACCGGATCAGCAACGCCGATCGCATACGCAAGCTGCACCTCGCAACGATCCGCCAATCCGGCCGCAACGACGTTCTTCGCGATATGGCGCGCCATGTACGCCGCGGAACGATCCACTTTGGTCGCGTCCTTGCCGCTAAAAGCCCCCCCGCCGTGGCGGCCCATCCCGCCATAGGTATCTACGATGATCTTGCGTCCAGTAAGGCCCGTATCGCCCATTGGTCCGCCGATCACAAATCGGCCGGTTGGGTTGATGTGATACTTCGTGTTTTCATCCAGCAAATGTGCCGGGATCACGGCTTGGATGACGTGCTTCAGAATCTCAGCGTGCAGCGTGTCGTTGTCCACGGTCTCGGCGTGCTGAGTCGAGATGACTACAGCTTCGACTCGCCGAGGCTTGTGGTCAGCATCGTATTCAACCGTCACCTGCGATTTTCCATCGGGACGCAAGTAAGGCAGCGTGCCGTCTTTGCGAACTTCAGAGAGACGCCGCGTCAGCTTGTGAGCCAACGAGATCGGTGTGGGCATGTATTCGGGCGTTTCATTCGTTGCGTAACCGAACATCATGCCCTGATCGCCGGCTCCGCCCGTGTCCACACCCTGCTTGATGTCGGGCGACTGCGCGTGTATCGAACTGACCACAGCACAAGTGTTGGAGTCGAAGCCGAACAGCGCGTTGTTGTAGCCGATGGAAGCGACCGTCCCGCGAACGATCGTCGGAAAATCCACGTAGGCTTCCGTCGTAATCTCGCCGGAAATGACGACCAATCCCGTGGTCGTCAGCGTCTCACAAGCCACGCGACTGTAGGGATCCTTCTCCAGGCAAGCATCGAGGATCGCATCCGAAATCTGATCAGCAATTTTATCCGGGTGACCTTCCGTCACCGATTCAGAGGTAAACAAAAACCGGTTCTTCTTGGAAGACAATTATCTCCTCCTGGTTATGGCAACGGCGAGATCATTCCCTGTGGAGGGATCGTCAGGGCGGGAACACACCCGTGCCGCTAGCTCTCTCTTTGACTGTGAAACCGTATCAGAGAAGTTGCTTGCCAGCAACCACGTCGAACCGACATGAGTAAGCAAGCATCAACGTGTAAATAGCTGTGTGCGAGCGGCGCGTGGGAGCAGCGAACGCGTCCAGTCCTACTGAATAGAGCCGTCAGCAGTTATAACAACCCGGCGCACCTCATTGTCGCGGCCAATGGCATTCAAGACTTTGCCGTTGAAGGCGATCTCAACCCCGCCGGCATTCCCGGTTTTCAAAATGACCCGGTCCTTTGCGTGTATCGACTTCTCTTCTGTCGGCCGAAGCGTCCCGGTCAGAACCGACTTACCATCAGCGGTGATGGACACCCATGAATCCTGCGTGGCGCGAATTGACAGCACGAAACCACCGGCTGGACTTGTATTGCTGGACCCGGCATTGGCCTGCGTTGTCTCCTGAGATGCAGTAGTGCTGCCCGGCACTTCGGACGGTTGCACCGCGGCCTGCTCACTCGCCGTCGGCTGCAACTCGGTCGGAACATTCGCCGCCTGTGCCATCGGAGCTTGCGTCTCAGGGAGAGTCTGCTCAAGCGGCTGACTTACAGACGGCTGCCGAAATGCCGATAGTCGTGCCTTGATTTCAGGGTAGAACTTCCAGATTGTCCCGGTAGCAGCAAAAATCACCACGATGGCAAGGATTGCCACCCAAGGAAAGCCGTAAGAGCTGGCGTTGATGCTGTCGAGTTCGCGCGAACGACCGCTTGATCGCTTTTCCGCTTCATGCTGCGCGACCATTTGTAGCGGGTCGATTTCGGCTGGCTTGTTTTCCGGCTCGCCGGCGGCAACCAGATAATCGGCAACGGCCTGTTCGTCGCTGATGCCCAGGAAGCGAGCGTAACTGCGAACGAATCCCTTATTGAATATTCCGCCTGGGAGCTTGTGGAATTCCTCGTCCTCAAGCGCTTTCAGCGAACGCGTGCCTATTTTTGTCGCAGCGGCCATCTCTTCCAGTGTGACACCGCGCATCTCCCGCTCTCGCCGTAGCCGTTCGCCGAACGATCCCACCCGGAAAGCCTCCTGCAATCCGTCAGTCGACTGCGCCACTCGGCATACACGCATGGCACGGAAGCGCTCAACGCTCCGCACCTAACGTATGTGCATGTGAATGGTAACGCTCGCATCATAGGTTGCGCCCTGTCGCGTGTCAAACGGAAAAGCCCGTAACGTCCTTATTGTGCGCGGCTTAACCACGAAAGGGGTTACCAAAGAGCACCCCATCGGGTGAATTGCGGGTTGCTGACGCGAAAAACGACTCCGTATAATTACGCACATCCTTGCCAGCGCACTTGAAGTGAATCGGGTTTCGGAAACAAAACACTGTGACGGAAGCGTCAGCGATAGACGGCAAACGGCAACTCCAGGAACTGGAGATCTTTCATGACGTGGCGAAAGCGCTGACGTCTTCGCTGAACCTCGATTCCATTCTGCAGACCATCATGGATAAAATGGCGGCGTACTTCCGCCCGGATACATGGTCGTTGCTGATGGTGGATGAGGCTCGTGACGACCTCTATTTCGCGATTGCGGTCGGAGACGCTGCCGAAACCCTCAAGAGCGTTCGGCTGAAAATGGGCGAAGGCATCGCCGGATGGGTGGCGCGCCACGGCGAGCCCCTCATCGTCCCCGATGTGCAGAACGATGCGCGGTTTGCCAAGCGCATCGACGAGGTTACGCGGTGGCAAACGCGATCGATAATTTGCATACCGCTCAGATCAAAGCACCGCGTGCTCGGCGTCATTCAACTGATCAATGTTCCGATGTCGGCCTTCAAGGAGAACGAAATGTTTTTCTTGCAGGCGCTTTGCGACTATGCGGCTATCGCAGTCGATAACGCCCGATCTGTAGAGCGCATCCAGGAACTCACGATCACGGATGACTGCACGGGCCTCTACAACGCTCGCCATCTCTATAAGACACTGGACGCTGAAGTCTATCGTTCCGCGCGTTTCCACTACGAATTCACGGTGCTGTTCCTCGATCTTGATCATTTCAAGCATGTGAACGACACTCATGGCCATCTGGTGGGCAGCAAACTGCTGGCCGAGGTGGGGATGTCAATTAAATCGCGGCTGCGGCTTATTGATTCAGCTTTCCGGTACGGCGGAGATGAGTTCGTTATCGTGCTGCCGCAGACCGGAAAAGACCAGGCATTGAACGTTGCGAGGCGATTGCAGGAAAGCTTCCGGCAGACCAACTTCCTGCAACAGGAAGGGCTTAAATTGAACATCCGCGCCAGCATCGGCATGGCGACTTTCCCGGAGGATGCCCGGAACACGCACGAAATTATCCGGCAAGCAGATGAAATGATGTACCTGGTCAAGAACACTACTCGTGACAGCATTGCCGTAGCAAACCGCGGAATCCTGCCATAACACTCCCTCTCCACGCCTGGCACCCCCTTCTCGTGATCGTATGCAGCAACTTTGCACCGCGCCGGTATCATCCAAGGTGCTGGTGAACCAAGGGCAGTGACTTTTTCCACCCGAGACCGAAGTACCGGAATGGAAGCGAGCGCCGCACGCAGATACGCCTGTGCAATTCTTGCCAGCGCCGCCGTACTTGTCATTCGCGCCACTCTGGATCCCATCCTCGGCACTTATTTGCCATACGTGACCCTATACCTAGGCGTCGTATTCGCGGCCTGGTACTGCGGCACAGGACCAGCCGCCGTGAATGCGGTCGTGTCACTGATCGCTGCAGATTATTGGTTCATCAAGCCGCGAGGTTCAGTGCTCATCGACGCTCAGCACGTCGCTGGCAGTTTGACCTTCCTGTGCGTGGCCGGTCTGATCATTGCGATGGGAGAAAAAAACCGGCGTACGCTCCGAAACCTTTCCGACCTTGCGCGAGAATTAGAGCACGCGCGAAGTCTTTTCCGCATCTTCATGGACAACAGCCCAGCCGTCGCCTACCTCAAGGACGAGGAAGGTAAGTTTGTCTTTTACAACGCACGCGCGCGTGACAGGTTCGGGCTCGCGGACAAACCTGGAGGTATGAGCGAGAGAGTACCCCGACAGCAGCTTTCCGCAGAGTTCATCGAAAATGATGCGACGGTGATGCGGGAAGGAGTACCTCTCCAGTTCACCGAGACGACCCATGACCCAGACGGGGAACACCACTGGCTCAGCTTTAGATTTCCTGTGGTCGATGTTGAGGGCCGAAAGTTTGTGGGGAGCAAGTCGTTCGACATTACCGAACAGCGTCGAGCACAGGAAGCCCTTCGAGAAAGCGAAGAGCGCTTCCGCGCAATTGTCGAGACGGCGAACGAGGGGATCTGGCTCGTAGACAGGCAGGCTCGAACCCTGTACGTCAACCGGCGACTGGCAGAGATGTTGGGCTACTCAACTGAAGAGATTCAGGGCCGCACCATGCTGGACTTTTGCTTTCCCGAAGAAGTTGAACCGGCAAGGGAAAGGATAGGTGCTTCCATTCGGGGTACGCCTGAACAATTCGATTTTCGATTCAGGCGCAAGAATGGCTCGGAAATTCTGGTGCTCGCCTCGACCAGTCCGGTCAAGAACGGAAGTGGCAATGCGATAGGCGCTCTCGGCATGTTCTCGGATGTAACCGATCGCAGGCGGGCCGCCGAGGCGCTTCGTCAGACGCAGGAGAGGCTGGTGCTGGCCCAGCACGCAGGGAGAATCGCCGTCTGGGAATGGGACCTTCAGACGGACAAAGTGACATTTTTCAGGGACATTCCGGTGCTGGCGGAGTTCTCAAGCATGAGTGATGGCCGTGACTGGCGCCGAGTCGTGCATCCGGAAGACCGGGACGGACTTGGCGCTGTGGTGCGGGAGGCTATCCGGAACTGCGGCGAGTATGAGGCGGAGTACAGGGTCATCGGGTTCTCGGACGCGCCAACTTGGCTGGGTGTTCGCGCCCGCGTCATTGGCGACGAGAACGGGAAGGCCGTACGCGTTCTGGGCATTGCCAGCGACGTAACCGAACGCAAGAGAACAGAAGCTGCGCTGATCCAGAGTCAGAAACTGGCATCTGCCGGCCGCATGGCCGCTACCGTCGCGCACGAAATCAACAATCCACTCGAGGCTGTATTCAACTTGATTTATCTGGCTTTGATGGACACATCGCTCTCGCCCGGAACTAAGAAGGCGCTCGAGACGGCCGATCAAGAATTGCAGCGGATTGCACAAATCACAAAACAGACACTCGGGTTCTATCGTGAACGCTCGACTCCGCGTTCAGTTGATATTCAGGAGTTGATGGACCAGGCTTTGCATCTACTGGCGCGCCGCCTGGAAGCCAAGAACATTCGTGTGTGCAAGAAGTACGCAGCCCAATGCAGTGTGACCGGTATCGCGGGTGAACTTAGACAGGTTTTCTCAAATCTGATCGCGAACAGCGTGGAAGCAATGGCGAATCATGGAACCCTGTACATTCGCATTTCGCGAGTAAATCTCACAGGCGATTCGCAGGTTCGAATCACGGTTGCCGATACGGGTAGCGGTATCGATCCTGAGAACGTCCAAAATATCTTCGAGCCTTTCTTTACGACGAAGAAACACGTCGGCACCGGCCTCGGTCTCTGGGTAAGCGAGAACATCGTAAGAGGCCACGGCGGAGCGATCAGGGTGCGCAGCAAGATCGGGAAAGGCACCGTCGTTTGCGTATCTCTGCCTGTAGAAACGCCAGCGATCGAATTCCACTACCCTGCCGCTGCATAGCGACAAACTATCCGTTACGTAGCCCGAGGATGGGTTTTGTCATACACCTCAAGCACGTGCTTCATTGTGAGCTGGGTGTATCGTTGCGTCGTCGAAAGCCGTTCGTGCCCAAGCAATTCCTGGATGGCCCGGAGATCCGCACCTTCTTCCAGCAAGTGCGTGCCGAACGCATGGCGGAGTGTGTGCGGATGGACATCGGGAGAAAGACCGCGCGCTACTGCAATTTGCTTCACGATCCGTCCGACACTGCGAGTCGTGAGCCTGCTTCCGCGAAGATTCAGGAGCAGCGCACGAGAAGACGTGCGCTTTTCCGCCAGCAGTTTCTGACGGGCCGGCAGATATTCCGAAAGCGCAGATTTTACGGCGTCACCGAACGGAACGTACCGTTGCTTTTTGCCTTTGCCACGAATCAGGATGATGCCATTCGCGGAGCGAATGTCGTCAAGATTGATGCCGATGAGTTCGGAGCTTCGTATGCCACAACCGTAAAGCAGTTCGAACATAAGGCGTTCACGTTCCGGAAAGGCGGCCTCATCCGGCATGGCACCGTCGAATACGGTGCTCATCTCTTCGATCGTGGGAACACGTGGCAGCTTCTTGGGTAGCCGCGGCGTGGAGACCAGCGCGGCAGGGTTCTGCTCTACGACTCCTTCTCTCGCCAGCCATCGGTAGAGCGACCGGAGGGCGGCGAGCGTCCGCGCAACCGAAGTTTTGCTGAGCCCCCGCTCGTACAAGTGCGACAGAAAACCACGAATACGCACGTGGTCTATGTTCGCCCAGTCGGTTTCGCCGCTTACGTACTCGACAAAGCCCCTGAGATCCTTTGTGTAAGCCAGAACCGTGTTGCGCGAAGCATTTCTCTCCCCAAGAGAACGCAGGAAGTCGTCGATGTCCTGTTCAACCTTGGTCCTCTCGCGGTCTGGAGCCGCTCCCGAGCACTCACGCGACTGTTCCTCTGCGCGTTCTTGATCACGAGCCAGTTTGCGAAAGTCGATGGGCATCACTGCTTCTCCTTCTTGTTGCCGTCGCGTCTGGCTGAACGCGGATGGAATCTGGTGTAAACGTCCTTCAAGCGGTCCATCGCCAGGTGGGTATAGACCTGGGTTGTAGAAATGTCGGCATGGCCAAGAATTGTCTGAACCGTGCGCAGGTCGGCGCCTTCTTCCACCATGTGAGTTGCCGCACTGTGACGCAACATGTGAGGACTGGCGTGCCGAGCTGTGATCTCGGAGGCGGCGCTGACCATCTGCCACACACGCTGGCGCGTTAACCGACGTCCTCGCCGTCCCAGGAACAGGAGTGCCGAAGTCTTGCCAGCCAGCAGAATAGGCCGTGCATTTGCGATGTAGTCGCGCAGAACCTGTTGCGCCGGAGCGCCCAGCGGCACGATGCGTTCTTTGTCTCCCTTGCCCCGAACCAGGACGTATCCGAGATCGAGTTTCAGGTCTTCGAGCCGAATGCTGATGACCTCTGACACTCTCAGTGCTCCTGCATAGAAGACCTCAAGCATCGCCCGATTTCGGCTCGCTATGGCTTCGGATTCTTTGCCCCGGGAGTCTTGCAGGGGCGCGCCGTCTCCCCCGGCAGAGGGGTTGAGGATCATCTCGACTTCATCTCGTGCCAGCGACTTCGGCAGTACACGCCACTGCCTCGGTGTCTCAATATTCAAGGTGGGATCGTGCTCGATATGCCGGTCAAGCAGCAGGTATTTGTAAAGGTGGCGCAAGGCTGAGAGCTTTCTCGCCACCGATCTGCCGTCGAGATCGCGGCGGCGAAAGAGTTCGTCCATAAAGTCACGGACGTCCTGCCGGTTGGCGTCGACGAGGGTGCGTTTACGCTTCTCAAGGAACCCGGCAAACTGGCCAATGTCCCGCGTATAAGCCGCCACGGTCAGCCGCGCCAGACCTTTTTCGATCTTCAAGTAATCAAGAAAACTGGTGAGTACGCGCTCGTTGGACAGCACTGGCATATGAAGCGAGTATGCCCGTTATCGGACATTCCGGGAATGGCGGGAAAGATACCTGCTGCCAGATCTCGTAATGACTTGAGGCTCCGTGGAGCCTGAAACACTGTGCATAGTCCTGGGCCATCGTGATCCTGCGTCTCACGTGTTAACATCGAATCTTATCCGGCATGGATCTCACGCACGTAAATATAGTGTTTCAGATCATCGTGTTGCTGTTTGCGGTGAGTCTGCACGAATCCGCTCACGCATGGACGGCGTGGCGCCTGGGCGACCCGACTGCCTACATGCTTGGCCGAATCACGCTGAACCCGATCAGGCACATCGATCCGGTTGGATCGGTTGTGGTGCCTATCATTACCGCTTTTCTGGGTTTCACATTCGGTTGGGCGAAGCCGACGCCGGTGAACACGCGACACTTCAAACACATAGTTCGTGATGACATTCTGACGTCGGTCGCGGGTCCAGTCAGCAATTTCATGGCCGCGATCGCAGCCGTCGCTGTCCTGAAGGTCATCGCATTGACCTCAATGCTCGGCGCAACTGCGGTCTCAGACTCCGTTCATTTCATATTTGCGCCCGGACAAACGCACGGGTTCCAGACGAACTCAGCACTGAATCCGCTTGCTGTCATCCTGTGCGATGCGGTCTTCGTGAACGTCATTCTGGGCGTGTTTAACCTGATTCCCATACCTCCACTGGACGGCAGCCACGTGTTACGGCACATGCTTCCCGACGCGGCCGTTCGCATTTACGACTCCCTCGGCCTGGTGGGATTGCTACTGCTGTTCACAGTCGGAGGTAGAGTCATCTGGTTCTTTGCCGGACCGGTACTAGAATTCTTCTTTTCGCCCCTCATGAGATAACGAGACCAGGAAACGATGTCGCAACGCACTTCAAAGAAACAGCCAAGAGTTCTAAGCGGGATGCGGCCCACGGGCAAGCTGCACCTCGGTCATTTTGTCGGTGCCCTCGACAACTGGATTCGCCTCCAGAAGCAATACGAATGCTTTTTCTTCGTTGCTGATTGGCACGCGCTGACGACCAATTACGCCGATACGAGTGACGTTAAACAGAGCGCGCTTGAAATGGTGTTTGACTGGCTGGCCGCCGGTCTGGACCCCGAGCACGCAACGATGTTCACGCAGTCGCACGTGCCGGAGCATGCAGAGCTTCACTTGCTGCTGTCGATGATCACGCCCTTGGGCTGGCTAGAACGCGTGCCAACCTACAAGGAACAGCGCGACAACATCAAGGACAAGGATCTAGGCACTTACGGCTTTCTTGGTTACCCGGTACTCATGTCGTCTGACATCCTGGTTTATCAAGCCGATTACGTACCGGTTGGCGAAGATCAGGTGCCGCACCTGGAGTTCACCCGGGAGATAGCCCGGCGCTTCAACATGTTCTATGCCGGGAAGCGTGAGTATGTCTTCCCTGAGCCGCAGCCGCTTTTAACCCCAGCCGCGAAGCTGCCCGGTACAGACGGCCGCAAGATGTCGAAGTCTTACGGGAATGCATTGCTGCTGACGGATCCCGAGCCAGTGATCCGGCAAAAGCTCAAGACCATGGTCACCGACCCCGCCCGGGTGCGTCGTACGGATCCGGGCAATCCGGATGTTTGTCCGGTTGGCGACTTGCACAAGATCTTCAGCGATCAGGAGACGATCGCTAACGTGGACGCCGGGTGTCGTAGCGCCGGTATCGGCTGCATTCAATGCAAACAGTGGGCAGCTGACCACATCGTGAAGGTGCTTGCTCCTATACAGGATCGCCGCCGCAAATACGAGGAGAATCCTCGCCTGGCCTGGGACATTCTCGAGGCTGGCTCTGCAAAGGCAAGGAAAGCAGCGGCCGCTACCATGGCGGAAGTGCGCGAAGCGATGCGGTTGTCTCACTCGTACGAAGCGCCTCCCAAGAACATCGCGAGCACATCCGAATAAGGCGGCCGAATCAGCAGATGGCGGAAGTAACAAAACCCGAGCCGAAGACGAAAACCGCAGCCACAACTGCGGTTCCCGTTCAGGGCGAACTGAAAACAGCCACTAAGCCGGCCAGCGAGTATCCGTTCGCGATCACCGTAAGCCATGTGTATGACGGACCGCTCGACCTGCTGCTCGACCTTATTCGCAAGCAGGACATCAACATATACGACATTCCGATTGCGCAAATCACGGCGCAGTATCTGTCGTACACCGAAAAGATCAAGAGCCTTGACGTCAATCTCGCCGCAGACTTCGTTTACATGGCTTCGGTGCTGATTCATATCAAGAGCAAGATGCTGCTGCCCCGGGATCCTACGCTTTCCGCCGATCAGCAGGAAGATCCGCGAATGGAACTCGTCAACCGCCTGCTGGAACACGAGCGGTTCAAGACTGCCGCCCAGATGTTGTTGCAAAAGCAGCAGATTGAAGAAGCGGTCCTGACGAACCCGGCGATGAAGGAATTCAAGAACGCCGAGGGAACGGAAGCCGAGCTAGCCGTCGATGTGGTGGATCTGGTCCGCACCTTCCGCGAAGTACTGGAACGCCTGAAGTCCAAACCTGTCTTGAAGCTGGACGAAGAGAACATCAGCGTTGGCTCGATGATCGACTATGTGCGCCGGCGCATGATGCTCGAGGACAAGCCACTGAAGCTGAAGCAGGTACTGAGGCACGTCAACTCCCAGCGTGCCCTGGTTTGTGCGTTCCTTGCCGTTCTCGAACTGGTACGATTGCAGGCCGTGCTCCTGCGGCAGGACGGAGTTTTCGGTGAAATCCTGCTCAAAAAGCACACAGCATTCGACACCGCATTCGGTGATCAGTCGGCAGTTAAAGACGATTGGAGATAAGGTCAGTTTCGAGTTTCGAGTTTCGCGTTTCGAGCCTCTGTTGCGGCCGGTGAAACTCGATGGCGCGGAGCGCGGCTCCCGCTCGAAACTCGAAACTTGGAACTCGCATTCAATGGGACTCAAAGGCAAAATCGAGGCAATCATCTACGCCGCCGAGGAACCAGTCACACTGGAACAGATTTCATTCCTGGTGAAGCCGACGGTTCTGCAGGAACTAGCGGAAGAACAGGCGCGCGCAGCCGAAGTCGCAGCCGCTGCGGTCCAGGAAGCGGCGTCCGAGTCGCAAGACCAAGCTTCTGAAACCGAGGCCATTTCCGAACCACCTGTGCAGGATCCGGGTAAAATCGATGACCAGCCAGCAACCGACACAGCCGCCGTGCAACAGACTCCGGAGGCTGCTTCACCGGCTGCAGCCGAAGAAGCCGTTGCGCCTGAGAGCGAGCAACCATCTCCGGTAGCCTTAGGCAATTCCTCAGAAACTCTCGTCCAGGCTGAAGCCACAGAGCACGAGACAGGCGCCGAGCCTGCGCCAGAAGTCCAGGATGAGCAAGTTGCGCCTGAGTCGAAAACCGAGGTAGTCGCGGAATCTCAGGCCGAGCAACCTCGTTCGGAGGCTTCCGACAACGCTATTGCGCCGATTCAGCCGAAACGAAAGCCCAGGAACGAGGTTCCGCCCGAGGTAAAAGTTCGAGTGCGCGAGGTGCTGGAGGAACTCATCTCAGACTACGCATCTTCGGACCGGGGCATGGAGATACGCCGGATTGCAGGTGGGTTCCGCATGGCCACCAAGCCGGAGCATCACGACGTTGTCAAGGCATTCGCCAAGATTCTGAAGCCCCCGCTCAGGCTTTCCCTGCCCGCGTTGGAAACCCTGGCGGTAGTCGCTTACAAGCAACCGGTGACCGCGCCTGAGGTTAGCGAGATTCGTGGTGTCGATTCACAGGGCGTCATTGCTACCCTGCTCGATCGCAAGCTGATCACGACTGCCGGGCGCAAAGCAGTGATCGGTCGCCCGATCCTGTACAAGACCACAAAAGAGTTCCTGCTCAAGTTCGGCCTGAAGGACGTTTCCGAGTTGCCGAGCATGGAGGAGTTCGAAAAGCTGGCACAGGATGCCGGCCAGGTTGACATGTTCGCGCCCGACGAAGAACCGGCGGGGCAGAGCACCTTACACGATGTCGAAGCCACTCCGGATTCCGAAGCTGCCAGCGATGATCATGCGGCTCAGTCCGTCGAAGGCGACATCGAAAGTGGTATGGAGCGCAAGGGAGACAATTCAGCAGAAGCCGACACTTCAGAGTCCGTGGTTCGCTCTCAGGTCGAAGGCGAACAGGCTGACGCACAGCCTTCTGAACCGCGGCGCGAAGTAGCCGGAGATTACTCGTCCGGCGCTGACACAGCCGAGTCGATCGTTCGTGCGCAGGTGGAAGGCGAAGACGCAACGACGGAATCCAATCAGCCTCAGCCCGATTCCGAAGAGTCTCTTAGAGGCTGAGTTTTCAACTAGCGCATCAGCCACGTCGAAATTGACTTCGGCGTGGCTGTCATTCCAACAGAGCTGTCCAGCCAAAAACAAGCTGCGCCGGGACGAACTCTTAGCGTAGAATCGCAGGTTTGCTCCGCAACATCTTAGGTAAAGAATGCCGGTCGAAAGATTGCAGAAAATCCTTGCGTCAGCGGGCGTCGCGTCGCGTCGCAAGAGCGAAGAATTGATCGCCTCCGGTCGTGTCGAGGTGAACGGACAGATTGTCACCGAAATGGGCGCGAAAGCAGACATCGAGCGCGACCGCATTAAGGTGGACGGCAAGCCCCTCCGTGGCCCCGAGCGGAAGGTATATCTGCTCATGAACAAGCCTAAGGGGTATGTCACGACTGTCACAGATCCTGAGGGCCGGCCGACCGTAATGGATCTTCTTCCCAACATTGGAGCGCGCGTGTTCCCCGTCGGCCGCCTCGATTACATCAGTGAAGGGCTGCTGCTGCTCACGAACGACGGCGCGCTCATGCAAAAACTTACGCACGCATCTTCGCACGTGCCGAAAACGTATCTGGTGAAAGTGAGCGGGCACCCAACCGACGAAGATCTCGACAAATTACGCAACGGAATTGTGCTCCCACCGGTGCGGCCGCGCTCCTCGACTGGCGAGGTTCTCACTCGAAGGCCCGACGCTCCGGAATCAAAGGCAGTAAAGACCAGCCCAGCAAAGATCAGCATCGCGCGAGAGGGTGAGAATCCCTGGTACGAGATTACGATCACTGAAGGTCGTTATCACCAGATCCGGCGCATGTTTGAGCAGATTGGGCATAGGGTGGAGAAGATCAAGCGCGTCATATACGGCCCGTTGGTACTCGACGTGGAACCGGGCAAGGTGCGTCCGCTCACATCCACAGAGATTTCGGCTCTTGAGCGCGCTGCGACCCGACCCAGACCGGGGCGCACCGCGCCAACGACCCGGCCAAGGTCGAACAAACCGTCATCACCGAAGAAGAGTTCAGGCAAGAGCAGGCGAGAATCACGTTAGAGTTGCGGACAACTTACCGGCTGTGGAAAGGAATCCATGACCAAGTTCGACGAGGTGGTACCCGCACACATCCGCGCCCTCGGGGGTTATGCTGCAGGCAAACCGCTGAAGCAGGCGGAAAAGGAGAGCGGCGTGCGCTGCATCAAGATGGCGTCCAATGAGAACCCGTTCGGGCCGTCGCCGTTGGCGATCGAGGCGATGCGCGAAGCCGCCGCGGAAGTACATCTCTACCCTGACAACGAGGCCACCGAACTCAAGAACGACCTAGCGGCACGCGCCAATGTTGAGCCCGACCAGATCCTGCTAACCGGCGGCTCAACGCAGTTCCTGGATATTATTGGCCGGACGCTGCTCGCTCCAGGGCTGAAAGCTATCACAAGCGAGCGATCGTTCATTGTCTACCCGATCTCAGCAAGAGCGGCTGGCGGTGAACTGGTTCAAGTTCCGATGCAGGGTGACACCTTCGACCTGGATGCAATTCTCGCAGCGATCGACGAGAACACACGCGTCATCTTCATTGCCAATCCGAATAATCCCACGGGAACGATGGTTGATCCCGTGGCGTTGGACCGCTTCATCGATCGCGTACCTAACTACGTCACGGTAGTTTTGGACGAGGCCTATTACGATTTCGCCCACTATTTTGCAATGAAGCGTGGCTTGGACTTCTCGCGTTCGCTCGACTATGTGCGCCAGGGCAGAAACGTGATCGTCCTCCGTACCTTCTCGAAAGCGCACGGGCTCGCCGCGGTGAGGTGTGGATACGGGTTCGGTCCCGCCGCCCTCATTCGTTATCTCTCAAAGATGAGGACGGCGTTCTCCGTATCGAGTCTGGCCGAAGCAGGAGCTTTGGCCGCACTGCGGGATGAGCAACACGTTCAGAAGTCACTGGATAACAATGCTGCCGGGGCCGCCTGGCTGACGAAGAAGCTCTCGGAGATGGGCCTGCGGGTTTTGCCGACGTGGACAAATTTCCTTTACATCGAAACGGCGGAAGACGCGGCAGTACTGGCCGATCGCATTCAGCAGGAAGGCGTCATCATTCGCCCACTTACAGTGTGGGGAGCGCCGCGGTCGATCCGAGTCACGGTGGGCACTCCCGAGCAGAATGAAAAGTTTATCGCTGCGCTCACAACAGTTATGCAACAAGCTGCTGTCCAGTGAATCAAAGCGCTTACCGGAACGAACCCATCGTAAAACGATGGGTTTTTCTTTTGCGCAATATCGTTTCTCTGGACTGCTTCGTATTAGTTCTTTCATTGGCAACGATTCCCACCGGTGGTCCATCGGAAAGTAACCAAACCCACAAAAC
>Ga0196970_1000682_pt1 | contig 34456 bp, 28 predicted proteins | sample S1v_513CmetaG_FD_148672 | JGI IMG/M metagenome (GOLD analysis project Ga0196970, IMG submission 148672) | Soil microbial communities from Anza Borrego desert, Southern California, United States - S1+v_5-13C | ecosystem: Environmental > Terrestrial > Soil > Desert | place: USA: California... | reverse complement strand
AGGAAAGATCATTCTTCCGAAAGGGCCGGGGCTGGGCTTGAGTTTGGCGTAGCGCGACACGCGTGCAGAGAAGGCCTCCGCGAGGAGGCCTTTTCCTTTGCTTAGCGGTCCTGATGCCTGTCAGGAAAGTCTCTCGGCGGGTGGTGCTTCGCCGGTCGCTTCGGGCGATTCTTCCGTGTCTTTCTCGAACAGGACCATGACGAATCGAACCGCGACAATGGGGATCGTGATTGCACAGCCGGCAATCCCGATGACGAAGATGAAGGTCAGAATTCGGGCAATAAAGTAATAAAATTCGTCCATCGCGGTTAAACCTAACCTGGCTCGCAAGGGATTCTAACATCTGAAAACGCGAACAGCCTCAAAGATCAGCGCAAGCGAATCGCAGTTAGCGTCCCGAAGCTGATCGCGAGACGCTAAGCCGATTCGCAGCTCTGGTGAGCACATCCTGAATGCCGCGCAGGTTCTCCTCCCCTGTCAAATAGCTGATGATCATGGCGCGTATGACGCTGCGGCCATTCACTACTGTGGAGGATATCCAGTAGCGGCCATCACGTGTGACCTCCTCGACCATTGCCACATTGGCAGCAGCGACTTCCTGCTCGGTGCGCCCATTCGGCTTCACGCGGAAGTTCAGAATGGGAAGGTACATGGGACTGGCTACTTCAAACTGCTCAGATGCCTCCAGCCAGTCATGGAACCGGCGAGCAATCGTCAACTGGCGGTCTACGAGTTCCTCGTAGGCGTGGCGACCGTGAACCCGGAGCGAGAGCCAAAGCTTCAGCGAGTTCATACGACGCGACCACTGCGTGCTGATCTTGAAGTTGTCTATAAGGGCGGCGTTTTCCAGACGTGGCATGTAAGGCGTGCTGACCTCGAATGCCTTGCGCAGCGTTGCTGGATGCCGCGTGAGAATGACCCCGGCGGCAAAAGGCATAGCCAGCCATTTGTGCGGGTCGATGGTGACGGAGTCTGCGCGTTCGATGCCGCGAACCAGGTGACGATGCTTGTCGGAGAAGGTGGCAGCCGCGCCGTACGCGCCGTCCACATGGAACCACAGGCCGTAACGACGGCTGATGTCACCGAGGACTTCGAGGTCGTCAATGGCGCCGGAGTTTGTCGTTCCGGCCGTTCCCACCACGCAAAACGGACGGTAGCCGTTCGCGTAATCTTCAGCGATTCGCGACTCCAGACGACGCGTGTCGAGCTGTAAGTTGTCGGTGATAACGATTCGGCGAAGAGCTTTTCGTCCCAGGCCCAACAGGCTCACCGATTTGTCGAGAGAGTGGTGGGCTTCAGCGGAGGCATAAAGGACCGGCTGTGCGCCGATTGAGGCGACGCCGTTTTCGACGGAGCCGGGGAAGTGGGCTGCGATCGCGAGCGCTAGCGCGCTGAAATTGGCTTCGTTGCCGCCGGATGTGAAGGTGCCGGCGAAGGCAGGCGTCGAAGACGCACCCTCTACGGAAGGAGACGGAGGCGGCACCGCAGGAGTTCCAAACACGCGTTCGCCGATCCAGCGTACCGTCTCGTTTTCGATCTTGGAAGCGAGTTGCGAACGCGCCAGGGTTGCGAGCTGCGGGTTGAGGGCGGCCACTAAGGCCTCGGCCAAAACCGACATATAGGTCGGCGTGGGGTTCATCAGGCCAAAATAGTTCGCGCTGGGGACATGAAATCCCTTGTCGACCAGCTCGCGACAGATCTCGTCGAGAACCCGGGGCGCTTCCTCGCCAATCTCGGGAAGTTCGTGCCCAAGCGATCCGAAAGTGCGCTCATGAGCCGGCAACTGCACAGGGCGGTCGGGCAGGGAAGAAAAGTAATGGTCGATGCAGTCGATCAGCTTGTAACCGAGGGCGCGGCGAGTTTCGGAGTCGAGTTCGAACTTCATGCCTTTCTCTTTGAGGAGGACACCCCCTCCCCTGTGCTCAAACGTAAATTCCTGAAAAAGCGTGAGTTAGATACAAAAATCAGCTGGTAGCTTTGAGCTAAGTTGTTGAATAAGCGATAGTTGTAGCCAATATATGTTAAACAAAGGACTTAGCTGCTCAATTGCTTAGCTCATGTTGTTGCTGTCCTGCTTCTATTGTAGCGGGTTCGGGCGGGAAAACCGCCACAGAGAAGTGGAGTGGTTGCAGGGAGATGGGGGCGAAGGAGGCTTGACAACGTACCTCACGGACGAATGCCGCCCCTACGGGGCTCGGAAAAGTTTGGTGGATAAACCCAGGGCTTACGCCCTGAGCTAACGAATGCCGCCCCTGACGGGGCTCAGGCTCGCGGGATCATCGAGGAATCCGCTCGAGCCATCGAAGCCGTTCGGGCCGCTGATCGGTGAGACCTTCTCTCGCTGATTTCATCAGAGCTTCGGGCCTGCGCTAGCAGTCGGGTCTCGGCGAGAATCGGGCGACGAAATGAGGGTCCCTCCGCTGCGTCATGCCGAACAGAGCGGCATGACTCCGGTCGGGATGACGGAGTTTGCGGGGCACAATCTGAAGTCGCCGCAGATGCTCAGCTATCCGGAGTAGAACTACCCCACCCTAAGCGCAAAAGCGGGCGCTCAGGATGGGGCACCCGGCAACCCAGGGTGGGCCGTGAAGCGTACGTCAGTTGCGGCATGCTGGCGGCGGATACGTGCCGCATCTTTTCCAATCCAGTTTTCTCATCAGGCGCGCACCTAGCGAACGAGCTCCGAGCAGGGACAAAATGCAGATCGCGATCGCCACGAAGCTCCAGCCGTCTCCCCAACTATGTGCCTCGACCCACACGAATACCGCTGCAACGAGAGCAACGAAGACTATCCATGACAGGAAATGAAACCAAATCGAGTAAACCGGCCAGCGGCCCGTGTGATCGCGAAAAGCTTTCCACACCCTGTACTTGTGACGAATGTAGGCGAACGTGTTCCTAATGTCCCGGCCGCTGTAAGGTGAGTAGAACTCGGGTTCTTCCCATCCTACGAAGTGCCGCATACTGCGCTCGTATTTCGCGGCAGCGACCTGGTTAATCAGAAATCCTTTCTTCTCGCGCGCGGCGAGCGCGTCGCGTCGCTTCTTGATCCGGAAGGCATTCTGCTTGTTGAGCTCGCGTCTTCGCAGTTCGCTCTCTAAAGCGATCACTGCCTCCGGGACCAGCGTACTGCGATCTGCCCAGAGGGCCAGCAGTTCGTCATCCGCCCTGCGCGCGTATGTTTCAGTGAACTCTGAGACGTTCATGTCGGCTTCTTCGGTTGGGTTAGGAGAGGTCAGACTTGCACATTTCGGTGCCCACACAACGAAAATCGCGTTGTGTGGAGCACCAGCCGAATCATTGAACGTTGGGTTCAAAGACCAGAACTTCGATAGAACGCCGCCCCGGAACAAGTTCAAGCCCAAGGGCGTCCTTGAGTTGTGCATTGATGGTCGCTAATTCCGTCGCAGACTCCCAGACGAAACTGTACCTGCCTGCTACTCCACTCTCATCGACTACAGGTCGAAGCAGCACGCGCTCGGCAAACCGGGCGACCCACCCTACCGATTTGCCCTGGTCGGACTTAACCAGTCGCGGCTCGCGTCCCGTTACTTTTGTGAGCACATAAACATCTGTCTCGCGGGTCTCACGACGAACCTTCGCCCGAAATGTCGTTTCGATAGCTTGCTGAAGAATCCTACGGCGGCTCTCGTCGTTTCCATTCGGCAGCACAAACAAGAGGTCGTAGAGCGGCTTGTCGTAGTGCTCAGGCAATACAACTCTCGTCTCTCGACTGCCGAAACAATACGAGACCAGAGTCTTCAAACCAATGCCCCATGCTTCCCATGTGTCATCGCTTTGGCGCATGGCACCCGGCGACATGCCCGTCTGCTCGACGCTCATTGCTGGACGTATCAATACGCGGACTAGCGGCGACGGGGCATTCGCCTCCGTTCCCACCATGGGCGTTGCACTATCTGCAAGCTCCGGTATCCGGAGCGTGCCTGCCAGCAGCGCGTCGAGCGTTTCGCTCGTGAGGTCTTGTGCAGGCATTTCGCCACGATATATGCCATTCGAGTCAATGAGTACAGTTCGTGGCCTTCCAACGATGCCGTAGTCGTGGAACGTTCGCCCGTGTTTATCCAGCGCAACCCACCCGGCAATCGGTCGCTTGCTTAGGAACCAGTTCACGACCTCGCGGTCTTCGTCTGTTAGGGATACAAAACGGACCGGCCTATCCCTGAATGACTCGGCGATGGAGTTTAGGTGGGCAATCTGTGCTACGCACCCGGCGCACCATGTCGCCCAGAACTCCAACACGACAGCCTTTCCTTTAAGTGACTCAAGCGTGACTTGACCGTCAGCAGACCCCTGAACCAGGTCGAGGGTGAACGCGGGAGCCGCGGAGTTCAATTTCGGTCGTTGCTGCGCCGCTGCCGTGCAGGACAAGACACATATGAAAGCACAAAGTAGGGCGAGCCTGTTCCAGTGTTTGCGCATGAGTCGCCTTCGTTCAAGCCTGTGACCGAGAAGCTTAGCTCTTTGCACGGCTAGGGTCAAAGTGTTGCACTAGGTCTGTCAAACCTCGTTGAAAATATCTCCATGAGTAAAAACCGCGCTTAGGATGGGGCACCCGACCGTCATCTTTGAGGGACGCAAAAAGCCCCACACAAGCAAAATAAGCTTGTATAGGGCACCCTTGTGTTTGTCTTGGTTACTTACGCTTCCTGACCTTTGGCTTGATCTTCGCCGCCTTCTTCCTTCTTCTCCGGTCGCATCTGCGGGAAGAGGAGGACGTCGCGGATGGTGCGGGAGTCGGTTAGGAGCATGACGAGGCGGTCGATGCCGACGCCCATGCCTCCGGTGGGGGGCATGCCGTAGGAGAGGGCGCGGACGTAGTCGTAGTCGACTTCGGCCATGGCTTCTTCGTCGCCCTGCTGGCGGGCGCGGACCTGGTCTTCGAAGCGGGCGAGTTGGTCTTCGGGGTCGTTGAGTTCGCTGAAGGCGTTGCCTAACTCCATTCCGGCGACGAAGACTTCGAAGCGCTCGACCCAGTCCGGCTCGTCGGGCTTGCTCTTGGAGAGCGGCGAGACGGACTTGGGGAAGTCGTAGATCATCGTCGGCTGGACGAGCTTGCGCTCGGCCACGGATTCGAAGAGCGCGACGATTGTGCGGCCGATGTCGTCTTCGTACTTAACTTTTTCGATCTCTTCCAGGCCTACGCCGTTTAGGCGAGCGGCGGGCGGGATGGTGGCCTCGCCGTGGCCGTGGGTGATGGCGTTGTTGAGGCGATCGACGGCCGCCTTCAGGGCGGTCTTGTCGCGGAGGTCGTCCATGGCGGGCGTGGGCGCGGCGGCGTCGGGCCAGTACTTGATGACGGCTTCACGCATGGTGAGGCGCTGGAAGTTGCCGAAGTCAAGCTGGTGGCCGTCGAACGGAGCGACGGTTGAGCCGTTCACTTCCTGGGCGACGGCGCGGAACATCTCTTCCGTGAGGTCCATCAGGTCTTTGTAGTTGGCGTAGGCCTGGTAGAACTCGAGCATGGTGAATTCCGGATTGTGCATCCGGTCGATGCCCTCGTTGCGGAAGTTGCGGTTGATCTCGAAGACGCGGTCGAGTCCGCCGACGATGAGGCGCTTGAGGTAAAGCTCGGGAGCGATGCGCAGGAAGAGGTCGACGTCGAGCGTGTTGTGGTGCGTGACGAACGGACGCGCGGCTGCACCGCCTGCGATGGGGTGCATCATCGGCGTTTCGACTTCGATGAAGCCCTTGGCTTCGAAGAACCGGCGCATAGCGCTGACGACCTTGCTGCGCTTGACGAAGGTCTCGCGGACCTCGGGGTTCATGAACAGGTCGACATAGCGTTGACGGTAGCGGGTCTCGACGTCGGTGAGGCCGTGCCACTTTTCGGGCAAGGGAAGCAGGTCTTTTGAGAGGAACGTCAGTTCCTTGACGTGGACGCTGAGTTCGCCGGTGCGTGTGCGGAACAGGTAGCCGGCGACTCCGATGTGGTCGCCGATGTCGAGAAGCTTCCAGAGCTCGAAACCCTGCTCGCCGAGTTCGTCTTTCTTGACGTAGATCTGGAGGCGCTGGCCGCCCTGCTGAAGATGCGCGAATCCCGCCTTGCCCATGAGGCGGATGGCCATGATGCGTCCGGCGATGCGGACGTCGATGTGGTTGGCCTCGAGTTCTTCGCCGGTCTTGGGCGTGTAGTCAGCCAGGATCTGCGGGATGGTGTGGGAGAAGCGGTACTCGTGGGGATAGGCCCGCTGTCCGAGGGCTTCGATTTTGGCCAGTTTTTCGCGGCGGATCTGATAGATGTTCTCGTCGAGAGCCAAGTGCTTACTCTTTCTGGATGAGTGGATTAAGGGACATTATAACGAGAGAACGGATGAACGCATGAGCGGATGATCGGATGATTGGGGTCGGGTGTGATGCCGGTCACAAAATCCTGTGACTCTGGCATGGCATGATTGAATCGTTCTCCACAAGAGGAGTAAACTTTGCAGTATTCCCGAACAGCACAGTTGGGGTGCTGAAGTGCGCCGTGAGGAGCTATGCCCCGGAACTACGTACCTGCCTTTATTTTCATGGCCGTCGTGTTTGGCCTGATTGGTATCACGCTGCTATTTGCGAGACTGATCCGGCCGTCGAACCCGAGCAAGACGAAGTTGATGCCGTATGAGTGCGGCGTCGATCCGCACGACAGTGCGCGCGGCCGGTACACGATCCGTTTTTATATCGTCGCGATCCTGTTCGTGGTGTTCGACGTCGAAACCATCTTCCTTTTCCCGTGGGCGGTGCAGTTCAAGGCATTGCACATTTTCGGCCTCGTTGAGATGGCGGTATTCCTGGGGATCCTGATCGTGGGCTATATCTGGATCTGGAAAAAGGGTGCGCTGGAGTGGATCTAGCTTCTCTGTAGTAGTTGAAACGCAGGCTGTTGGGGTGAGTGAAGGGTGACTCGCGTCACAAACAAGCTGTGATAGGAGCCCGTTCTCCAGGGTCATCGAGCAGCTAACATAAGTTTTTCCTGAACAACAAACAAGGCTGGCCTAGCTGGCCGTATGACTGGCACAGACATGCCCGAAGAGACAAAAGGGACTGATCAGTCCACGCCGAAGCCGAATGAGCAAAAACTGGCTGCGGAAGAAACCAAGACGGTCGAGGTGAGTGCGTCGGCGAAGCCTGCCGAGTTGCCCAAGCCTGCTGCCGATGCTGCGAAGACCGCGGCTCCAACTGCCGCAAAACCGGCTGCCCCGGCTGCGCCGAAACCTGCCGCGCCCGGAGCGCCTGCGGCCAAACCCGCAGCTCCGGCTAAGCCAGCCGGTCCGGCGCCGACGCCGTGGGCGTCAGAGCTGGTTGCGCGTTTCAAGGCGCGTTACGGCTCGGGCATCAAGGAAGCCAGCACCTACATGGGGCAGAACTACCTGGTAGTGGATGAGTCGATCGTCATGGAAGTGCTTCGTTACCTCTGCGACGACGAGCAGTTCGACTACTGCGTCGACATCACTGCCGTCCACTACCCGAAGCGCGAAAAGCAGTTCGACATGGTTTACGTCCTGTATTCCTTTACAAGGAATGAGCGCGTTCGCGTAAAGACGCAGATCGCCGATGGCAAGGCACAGCCGACCGCCTCAGGGATATGGCCGACGGCGAACTGGCTGGAGCGCGAAGCTTTCGACATGTTCGGAATCAAGTTTGAGGGACACCCTGACCTGCGCCGCATATTGCTGCCTGATGGCTGGACCGGCTATCCGCTGCGCAAGGACTACGACATCCTGAAGCAGGACACGGGGTGGGTGAAAGCGAACCTCGGGATCGAGAGTGGCCAATGAGCAACTCGAGCTTTTACGAAACAGATGTGCAGCGTCAGGACGGAACATTCCTTGACGCGAATGAACTGGTCCTGAACATGGGACCACAGCACCCGTCGACGCACGGCGTGCTTCGGGTGGTGCTGAAATTGGACGGCGAGAAGGTGCTTGGGCTGGATTGCGTGATCGGCTACCTGCACCGGGGCGTTGAGAAGATCGCCGAGCACCGGACCTATGCCCAGTTCGCTCCGTATGTCGATCGCATGGACTACGTTGCCGCGGTCTCTAACGGTCTGGGCTACTGCCTGGCAGTAGAGAAATTGATCGGAGTGCAGGCACCGCCCCGTGCAGAATACATTCGCGTCATCATTACGGAACTTCAGCGAATCGCCAGCCACGATGTTTGGCTGGGCACCCACGTTCTGGACGTTGGTGCCATCACGCCGCTGTTCTACACGTTCCGCGATCGCGAAGAGATCCTGAAGATTTTCGAGAAGTACTGTGGTGCGCGCCTGACGACGCACGCGTTCCGCATTGGCGGCTGTCAGTACGAGACGTACGAGGGCTTCGAGAAGGACGTTAAGAAGTTCTGCGACTTCGTTGAGCCAAAGATCGATGAATACGAAGAGCTGCTCACCGGGAACCGCATCTGGATCGACCGCACCAAGAACGTCGGCGTGCTGAAAGGGAAAGACTGCATCGAGCTTGGCGTCACGGGTCCGGTGCTGCGCGCTGCGGGCGTGAAGTGGGACTTGCGCAAGGCGCAGCCTTACTCGGGCTACGAAAAGTTTGACTTCGAAATTCCAGTCGGCACGAACGGCGATACATACGACCGATACCTGGTGCGCATCGCCGAAATGCGGCAATCAGTGAAGATCCTGCGGCAGGCAATTGAAGGTATCCCGGAAGGGCCGATCATGGCCAAAGTTCCGAAGGTGCTGAAGCCGCCGGTAGGCGAGGTTTACGTTTCCATCGAGGCGCCGAAAGGCGAGCTTGGCTACTTCATCGTGAGCGACGGTTCGACGCGGCCCTACCGAGTGCGCGTGCGTCCGCCGTCATTTGTGAATCTGCAGGCGCTGGACAAGATGTGCCGCGGCGCACTGGTAGCCGACGTGGTCGCCGTGATCGGCACCCTGGACATCGTTTTGGGCGAGGTTGACCGCTAATGCTGCAAAGCTTCCTCAGCTACATGAACTCGACCGTTACGCCCGGCGAAGCTGGCAATTACATCTGGGCTACGATCTACATCCTCGTCATCTTCGCGATGATCTCGCTGTGCGTGATCATCATGAACTGGGGCGAGCGCAAGGCGCTGGCACACTTCCAGATCCGTTTGGGACCCATGCGCGTGGGCCCGCACGGGCTGCTCCAGCCGTTCGCAGACGCGATCAAGCTGATGACCAAGGAAGACATCATGCCGGCGCAGGCGGATAAGCTGGCTTACTGGATGGCGCCTTACGTCGTGCTGGTCGCGGTGTTCACGACGTACACGGTGATCCCGTTTGGGCGTACGCACGCGGTGACCGACATGAACATCGGAATCATGTTCATTCTCGGCGTGGCGTCGCTGGAAGTGTTGGGCATCGTGCTGGCGGGATGGGCCTCAAACTCGCACTATCCGCTGCTTGGTTCTCTGCGTTCGAGCGCGCAGATGGTGTCGTACGAAGTTGCGATGGGGCTGACGGTCATTTCGGCCATCATGATGACCAGTCTGAATGAAACTGGCGTCGGAACGCTGAGCATGATCGGAATTGTTCTGGCGCAGTACGAGCAGGGCGCCTGGTTTATCTTCAAATTCTTCCCGCTGGGATTGATCGCGTTCGCGATCTTTGCGATTGCGATGGTTGCGGAAACGAACCGCGCGCCGTTCGACCTGCCGGAAGCTGAGTCGGAACTCGTGGCCGGCTTCCACACCGAGTACAGCGGATTCCGCTGGTCGCTCTTTATGTTGGGCGAGTATGCGGCGATGATCGCTGTCTCTTCGGTGGCGACTACCTTGTGGCTCGGCGGCTGGATGAGGCCGTTCCCGAACTGGCTGGCCGGTCCGACGTGGGACTTCATTTTCTCGCTGTTCCCGGCCATCACGTTCCTGATCCTGGCGGGACTGACGTTCTACAACGTTGCGCGCATGCCCAAGCACCCGGCCTTCAAGATTCAAACGGCTGGTCTGGCCGTGTTCGGTGCGCTACTCGGGTTCATTGGCTTGGTGTTCCTGATCCCGGCCGTGCGCGTGCGGATCTTCGACATCTACTGGTTCATGATCAAGGTCGCGATCTTCATGTACCTGTACATCTGGTATCGCGCAACGTGGCCGCGTTACCGGTTTGACCAACTCATGAAGGTGGGTTGGAAGGTGCTGTTGCCGACCGCACTGGGCGTTCTGATCCTGACCGCTGTCGTGGGGGTGTTGCGGTGAGCCTGGCTCCGTTGCTTCGCAAAGTTCTTCTTGTGGATTTGCTGAAAGGGCTGTCGGTAACGTTCAAGTACCAGCACCCTAAAGAGATCCAGACCGAGCAGTATCCGATGCAGCGCCCAGAGATCGCCGAGCGCTACCGTGGGCTGCCGCGCCTGAACGTGAACCCGGACAACGCGCAGACGCTGTGCATCGCGTGCGACCTGTGTGCGATAGCATGCCCGGAACACCTGATCGTGGTGAAAAGCGAACGCAATCCGACCACGAAGAGGAAAGAACTGATTTCGTGGACGGTGGACGTGAGCCGCTGCATGTTCTGCGGGCTGTGTGAAGAAGCTTGTTCCACGGACGCCCTGGAACTCAGCCAGGACTACGAGTTCGCTACCTACGACCGCAATCACTTCATTCTTGACCGCGAGACCCTGGAGAAGGGGACTCAGCCGACGGTGTACGAGAAATGACACCACTTGCGACCATGCTGATGAACGCGCTGCCGATGCTGGCCCTGTTCCAGACGGACATGGAACCGGTCGCACCGCGATTCTTCTTCTACATGCTTTCGGGCATTGCCCTGGTGAGCGCGATTATGGTGATCACGCGCAAGAACCCAGTGCACTCCGCAATCTCGCTGATCTTTACACTGCTTTCGCTGGCTGGACTCTACCTCATGTTGTATGCGCCGTTCGTCGCCGGCGTTCAGATCATTCTGTACGCGGGCGGCATTATGGTGCTGTTCCTGTTCGTGATCATGCTGGTCAACCTTGAACGGAACCTGAAGGAAGAGCAGTTCAATCGGCAATGGGTGGTAGGAATCCTAGCGACACTTTCGCTGGCCGCTCTCGTCGCTTACGTGTACGTCAAGGGCAAGTCGGTGTTCCCGGACCGAGTGGCGCAATTGCCGGAGTCTCTCAACGTGCAGCAGATTGCGATCGGGCTCTATCAGAATTACATGCTGCCGTTTGAAATCGCGTCGCTGCTGTTGCTGGTGGCGATCGTGGGCGCGGTAGTTATGGCGAAGAAGAGGATCTGACCATGCCGATACCGACCGTTTATTACCTGGTTGTTGCCGCAGCGCTGTTCATTATCGGCACTATCGGCGTGGTGACGCGCCGCAACGTGGTCATCATCCTGATGTCGATCGAGTTGATCCTGAACGCGGTGAACCTCAATTTGGTCGCGTTCTCGCAATTGTACGGACTGCACGGGCAGGTTTTCTCGATCTTCGTGATGACCGATGCTGCCGCCGAGGCTGCTGTCGGACTAGGCATTCTGATCGCCTTCTTCCGTAACAAGGAGACGGTCAATGTGGATGAGATCGACCTGCTGAAGTGGTAAAAGGATGCCGCTTCGCGGCGGCATTGGTCCCTCGGGTTCGCCAAAAGAAGGGCGCCCTCGGGATGACAACGTTTCTGGGTTAATGAAGCAAGCTGAAGCTGAATGCTGACGGCTGAGAGCTAATACATGTTCTTCTTAGACAAGATCTGGATCATTCCGCTGTTACCCGCGTTCGGCGCGGCCATGATGTTCTTGTTTGGCCGCAAACTGAGCGGCATAGCGCCGAGGCCGCGTTATGCAGAGGCGCATGGGCACGAAGCCGATCCGCACGGGCCGAGCCCAGCGGATACGGCGCATGATGTGCACGCGGCACACGGTCCAGCGGGTTCACACGATGCGCCCCATGTTCACGAACGTCACGAGTGGGTAAACGGCATCTGCGTCGGCGCGGTTGTGCTCGCGTTCATCATGGCGGTCGGGTGCGTCTGGGAGTACACGCACACGTGGACGGCTCAGCACCCGGGGCAGCCTTTTGAAAAAGTGGTCTACACCTGGCTCGGCACCGGCGATGCAGAACACGCGATCACTTACACGACGCATACGGGAGCGGCAGCTTCATTCAACATCGAGGCAGGATTCCTGCTGGATCCGCTGTCGAGCATATGGCTGCTGTTTGTGACCGGCGTCGGCATGTTGATCCATATTTACTCGATGGGGTACATGGCGCATGAGGGAGGGTATTACCGATTCTTCGGCTACCTGAACCTTTTCATGTTCTCCATGCTGACGCTCATTCTCGGCAATAACTACGTGATGATGTTCGTCGGGTGGGAAGGCGTGGGCCTGTGCTCGTACCTGCTAATCGGGTTCTACTTCCTCAGACACTCAGCTTCGACCGCCGCGAACAAAGCATTCATCACGAACCGTGTTGGTGATGCTGGCGTGCTGCTCGGCACCTTCACGATCTTCTGGTTGTTCGGGACAGTGAAATTCACGGCCGTTACGGAGATGGCGCGCAGTGGAATTTTCCCGGTTGAGCACACGTTCGGCATCCTGACGTTCGCGACGCTGATGCTGTTCGTTGGTGCTTGCGGCAAGTCCGCACAGCTTCCTCTTTATGTGTGGCTGCCGGATGCGATGGAAGGCCCAACGCCAGTTTCCGCCCTGATCCACGCAGCGACAATGGTGACGGCAGGCGTTTACATGGTGGCGCGTTCGAATGCGCTGTTCACGCTGACGCCAATCTCCATGACGGTCGTCGCAATCGTAGGCTGTCTGACGGCTCTGTTCGCGGCTTCAATCGGGTTGGTTCAGAACGACATCAAGCGCGTGCTGGCGTACTCCACCGTCTCGCAGCTTGGATACATGTTCCTGGCGCTCGGCATCGGGGCGTTTGCGGCCGGCGTTTTCCATGTGTTCACGCACGCATTCTTCAAAGCACTGCTGTTCCTTGGATCCGGATCGGTGATCCACGCCATGAGCGGCGAGCAGGACATGCGCAACATGGGCGGATTGTGGAAGAAGATTCCAACCACCGCTAAGACCATGTTGATCGGCACGATCGCAATTGCTGGATTTCCGCCGCTGGCTGGGTTCTTCTCGAAAGACGAAATCCTGTGGCAGGCGTGGTCAACGCAGGGCGGAGCGTTCCGCGTGCTGTGGGGATTAGGCTTTGCGACTGCACTTATGACGTCGTTTTACATGTTCCGCCTGATGTACCTGACCTTCTGGAGCCCGAAGCGGATGAGCCATGAGGTTGAGCACCACGTGCACGAGTCGCCGAAGTCGATGACTGTGCCGTTGATGGTCTTGGCGTTCTGCTCGATCTTCGCTGGATTTCTGGGCGTGCCGCACGCACTTGGCGGGTCGAACATGTTCCATCGGTTCCTTGAGCCAGTGTTTATAGCTGAGTCGCACGCTCCTGCCACTCACGCCGCGGCTGGAGGCGAGCAGGCGGCGCACGCGACAGCGGCTCCCGCGGAGCATTCGGAGCACGCGAACCCGGTCGAGTACGTGCTGATGATCGCTTCGGTCGGTGCGGCGGCTCTGGGCCTGTTCGCGGCGGGTCGTGCATACAAGAAGGCAGAGAAAGGCTACACCGAACCCATCAACGCCGTGTCGCCGTTCGTGTACCAGACGCTGCTCAATAAGTACTACGTGGATGAGGGCTACGACTACTTGTTCACGGGGCGGCGCAAGATCGCTGGCAACGTAAGGCTTGGTGCAATGGGCGCAGGTGAAGCGTTGTGGGCTTTCGACGCTAACGTCATAGACGGGGGCGTTAACGGCGCCGGCTGGATGACGCGGGCCTTCGGCAGGGTCAGTTCGTGGTGGGACAAGTGGATCATCGACGGTGTCGGCGTAAACGGACCGGCGTTCGTTGCGCGCGGTTTGTCGTACCCGGTTCGACTTGTGCAGTGGGGCCTGGTTCAGTGGTACGCGCTGGTCATGGTCGGCGGACTGGTAAGTCTTGGGATTTATTTCGTGGTGAGACTGGGAAGATAGTCTCAGTTCCCACACAAGCAAAGGAAGCTTGTGTGGGCCACCATCGATTAACGATTTGGCGCACAGCAATGACTGTGCAACGGACGAGCTAAATGTATAACCACATACTCTCCATTATTCTGTTCACGCCCTTGGTGGGCGCGCTTCTTCTGCTTCTTGTGCCGAAGGAGAAAAAGGACGCTATCCGTTGGCTTGCGAACATCTTCGCCGGCCTTGGATTCGTCGTCTCGCTGCCGCTGGTGCCGTGGTTCTGGGAAAAGCGCTTCGATGCGGGCTGGAAATTTGTCGAAGGCGCGCCGAACAACTGGATCCCGACGATCGGTGCGGGGTATTACATCGGCATCGACGGCATCTCGTTCCTGCTGATCATGCTGACGACGCTGCTCGGGTTCATCTCGATCCTGTCGTCATGGAACGCGATACAGGACCGCGTGAAGGAATACTACGCGTGGTTCCTGCTGCTGCAGACGGGCATGCTCGGCGTCTTCATGGCGCTGGACCTGTTCCTGTTCTTCGTGTTCTGGGAAGCGATGCTCGTTCCGATGTATCTGCTGATTGGAATCTGGGGCGGACCGCGCAAACTGTACGCCGCGATCAAGTTCTTCCTGTACACGCTGGCCGGATCGGTGCTGATGCTGCTCGGCATCCTGTTCCTGTACTTCCATAACCACAACGTCACGGGCGTGTACACGTTCAGCCTCGACGCGTTGTACAAGACGGCTCCGCAGGTTCCGGCACAGTACGCCTTCTGGCTGTTCCTGGCGTTCTTCCTTGGGTTCGCGATCAAGGTGCCGATGTTCCCGTTCCATACCTGGCTGCCGGATGCTCACGTGGAAGCGCCGACGGCAGGTTCTGTGATCCTGGCGGGCGTCCTGCTGAAGATGGGAACGTATGGATTTATCCGCTTCTCGATCCCGTTCTTCCCAACCGTGGCGATGGACTCGAAGGTGCGCGGCTGGATCATTGCACTATCGATCATTGGCATCATCTATGGCGGGCTGGTTTCGCTGATGCAGAAGGACATGAAGAAGCTAGTGGCTTACTCGTCCGTTAGCCACCTGGGCTTCTGCACGCTCGGTCTGTTCGCGCTCAACCCGGCGGGCCTGAGCGGTTCGGTTCTGCAGCAAATCAATCACGGTATCTCGACCGGCGCACTCTTCTTGATCGTCGGCATTCTGTACGAACGTCGCCACACACGAGAGATTGCGGAGTACGGCGGAATCAGCACGGTGATGCCGGTCTACGCGACGATCACGCTGATCATGTTCATGAGTTCGATGGGCCTACCTCTGCTGAACGGATTCGTGGGCGAGTTCACGATCCTGCAGGGCACGTTTATGGAAAACAAGGCGTGGGCAGCTTGGGCTGTGCCGGGAGTCGTGTTGGCCGCCGCATACCTGCTCTGGCTTTACCAGCGTGTGTACTTTGGGCCTGTTACCAATCCCAAGAACGAAAAGCTGAACGACCTGAGTGGTCGCGAGATCGCAACGTTCGTTCCGCTCATCGTTCTGGCTCTGTGGATCGGTTTGTATCCGAAGCCGTTCTTCCAGATACTGGACCAGCCGGTGAGGCAGATTGTTGCGACGGCGCGTCCGGACTACCCGTTGAATGCTGCTCCGGGCGCGGTGGAGGCGGCCGCCCCTAAAGCCGCTGAACCGGTTGCCGAATCTGCAAAGCAAGAGACTGCAACTCCGGAAGTAAAGCCAGCGGCTGAGCCAGCAAAGGAGCAGAAGAAGGCTCCGGCGGCTCAGAAGTCGGAACAGAAGCATGGGACGCCACTGGCTGCGGTGACCGCGCATTAGAGCATGGACTGGGCTGCGGGCGAAATGCCCGCAGCGAAGACCCACAGTAAGCGCAGAAGAGGCGTTTAGGATGGGCACCCCACGTAAGTGGGGCACCCAAAGCAAGTTTGGACCCTTAGAGGGATAGCAATCGTGCCGACGCACATAGTCAATTTCTTCACCAGCACGGATTACACGCTGGCACTGCCGATGATCATGCTCGCGGTGTTCGGCCTGGGGATCCTGCTGATCGATCTTGGGTTGCCGAAGGAATGGAAGCGCGCCAACGCATGGACCGCGCTGATCGGGCTGGGATTTTCAGCGGCTGCGGTCCTGAAGGTTCAAGGCTTCAGCATCTGGGATTTCCGCTTCCTTCAGGAGAGGTCGGTTGTAGGCCGGTTCGGGTATCTCCAGTCGATGACTGTGGATTCATTTTCGGTCTACTTCTACTACCTCTTTATCGCGGGCGCGGCGATCGCGGTACTGATGTCGATCAAGTATCTTGAGATCGAGCAAGAAGATCACGGCGAGTTCTATGCGCTGATTCTGTTCTCGGTAATCGGCATGATGGCCATGGCAAGTGGCTTCGACTTGGTCATGCTGTTCATCGGTCTGGAACTGATGGCTATCTCGACGTACGTATTGGTGGGTTTTCTGCGTCGCGATCGCCGGTCGAACGAAGCTGCGTTGAAGTACCTGCTTCTAGGTGCGTTCTCGTCGGGCATCTTCGCCTACGGCCTGTCTCTGTTTTATGGCCTGACCGGCAGCACGAACCTTCTGCAGATCTCAGCTCGGCTACAGGAGCACATGGCTACGCATCCGAACGATCCAATTGCGATCTTCGCGATGTTAACGACGTCAGTTGGCCTGCTCTTCAAAATCGCAGCGGTTCCGTTCCACCAGTGGGCACCGGATGCTTATGAAGGTGCGCCAACCAGCGTGACCGGATTCATGTCCGTGGCAGTGAAGGCCGCGGGATGGGCCATGTTGCTTCGCATATTCCTGTGGGGACTGCCGGCGATGCGCCCCATTTACGTCCCGCTGCTGACCTTTGTGGCAATTCTGACGCTGACGGGCGGCAACCTCGCGGCCCTCACGCAGAACAATCTAAAGCGCCTGCTCGCTTACTCTTCTATATCGCATGTGGGCTTCATGCTTCTCGGCCTGGTCGCAAGCAATCCGCAAACTGGAGGAGCGAGTGCGACCGGCGTCAAGGGAATCATGTTTTACCTGCTCGTGTACACGTTCATGAATCTCGGGGCGTTCGCGGTGATCACGTCGCTGCGTCGTCGCGAGATCATCGGCGACGAACTGGACGATATTGCAGGTTTGATCACCAAGGCGCCAACGCAGGCCATTCTGATGCTGTGCTTCCTGCTATCTCTGGCGGGCATTCCGCCGCTAGCGGGCTTCTGGGGCAAGTACTTCATCTTCCTGTCGCTTATTGAAAGCGGGAACTACGTTCTGGCCGCAGTCGGAATCCTGTATTCGGTTCTGGGCCTGTATTACTACCTGCGCATCGCCAATGCGATGATCATTAAGAAAGCCACCGACACCGAGCCAGTCACAACGAGCCCGGGATTGGCGGCAACGCTGGCGATCACCGCAGCGGGGACCATTGTTATCGGCGTATTCCCGAATATGTTCATTGAGGCCGCGACGAAGGCTCTGTCCTTGCCGGTAGTGAGCCAAGTGGTCACGACGTTTTCGAAATAGAGAAGCCTAAACGGACAAGGGCCAAGGGACACGGCAATGCCGTGTCCCTTTCGTGTACGCCCAAGCCCCGTCGCGGGAGCCGCGACGCCCAGGTCAACAAGGTGGGGCGACTCGAACCGCATGCGACGTCGTATGTGCGTTAGTGTGGCAGGGGAGAGCGGGGTGACGGGTGCTCTATGTCGATGGCAGCCAGACACTTCGGTCAGTACATCGTCTCGGGTGAAGCTCACATCCTATAAGATTAATCCTGACCTGCTTTCGTCGGCCAAATACGCGGGTCTATCGGGACAGTTAGCTGAATGAACGCATATCTGAATGCGGTAAGAGACCGCGTCGTCATCTATGACGGCGCGATGGGCACGCAGATTCAACAACGCCAGCCCAGCATCGACGATTTCTGGGGTAAAGAGGGCTGCAACGAACTTCTAAACCTCAGCCGACCGGACGTCATCCGGGATATTCATGCCGCATACTTTACGGCTGGCGCGGACGTCGTTGAGACGAATACGTTCGGCGGCGCGCGCATCGTACTTGGCGAATATCAGCTTGAATCCAAAGTTGCCGAGATCAATGAGGCTGCTGCGAGGTTGGCTCGCGAAGTCGCGGAGCAGTTCTCGACACCGGGGAAGCCACGGTTCGTGGCCGGATCGATCGGGCCGACGACAAAACTGCCATCGCTCGGGCATATTAGCTTCGACGACATGGTCACAGCGTACGTTGAGCAGGCCGAAGCGCTGATTCGCGGCGGCGTCGACGTGCTGCTGGTTGAGACGTGTCAGGACATTCTGCAGGCCAAAGCGGGGGTGGTGGCCGTCTTTGAAGCAATGCAGAATGTGCGCAAGCGCATTCCCGTGCAAGTGCAGGTGACGCTTGAAGCGACCGGCACGATGTTGCTTGGGACAGAAATCGGAGCGGCACTGACAAGTCTTGAACCGTTCGACATCGACATCATCGGGATGAATTGCGCGACCGGACCGCGAGAGATGAACGATGCCGTCCGGTACTTGAGTGACAACTCGAGCAAGTTCATCTCTGTTCTGCCGAACGCGGGTTTGCCCCAGAACGAGGGCGGCCACGCAGTTTACAAACTCACGCCGCAGGAACTCGCGGACTACCACAAACATTTCATCCTGGATTACGGCGTTTCTGTTGTTGGCGGCTGTTGCGGTACGAACCCGGGGCACATCAAGGCCATCGCGGATGCCTGCCGAAATCTGACCCCGAAAGCGCGCAGCGTGAAACCGGTCGGGGCCGCTGCAAGCGCCTACACATCGGTTCCGCTGGATCTTGATCCGAAGCCTCTTATTGTGGCCGAAGAAATGAATACGACCACACGGCTTGAGCGCTTCCGCAACATGGTGCGGGGTGGCCAGTATGACGAGATCCTCGCGCTTGCGAAGAAGTTGTCGGATGAAGGTTCCCACATGCTCGACCTCTGTTGCGCAGTCGTGGGTGAGGACGAGAAAGCGTACATGAGCGGGGTGCTGGAGAAGATTGCGACTCGCGTGCCAGCGCCGGTGCTGGTGGACTCGACCGAAGCCGACGTGATCGAGGAGGCGCTGAAGCGCATTCCCGGTAAAGCCATCATCAACTCGATCAATCTGGAGGACGGCGAAAAGCGCACCTCTCGTGTGTTGCCGATGGCGAAGAAGTACGGCGCTGCTGTCATCTGCCTGACGATCGATGAAGAAGGCATGGCGCTCACGGCAGACAAAAAGGTCGCCATCGCCAGGCGGATCTTCAAACTTGCAACAGAGAAGTACGGCATACGTCCGGTTGATCTGATTTTCGATGCGCTCACGTTGCCCATTTCCACAGGGCAGGAGGACTACCGCACCGCGGGCATTGAGACGCTGAAAGCTGCTAAGCGCATCAAGGACGAACTGCCTGACGTCACGACGATTCTTGGCGTCAGCAACATTTCGTTCGGTTTGTCGGTATATCCGCGACGAGTGCTGAACAGCGTCTTCATGCATGAGGCAGTCAACAACGGCCTCGACATGGCGATTGTCAATTACTCTAAGGTTTATCCGCTGTACAAAATTCCCGAGGTCGAGGTTGAACTGGCGCGACGGCTGATCTATGCCGACACGAGCGCGGGCGACCCATTGCAGATCTACATGGCCCACTTCGCGGGCATGGACAAGAAGGCGGAAGCTCCCGAGCCGGAAATCGCCGAACTGCCAATCGAGGATAAGCTGAAGTATGCGATCATCCGCGGCGAAAAAGCGGTTGGGACGGGAGCTAATCGGCGGAGCCTGGAAGAACTGCTGGAAGACGCGCTGACAACGTACACGCCCCTGGACCTGATCAACAACGTCTTGCTTGATGGAATGAAGACCGTTGGCGATTTGTTTGGCTCGCGAAAGATGCAACTTCCGTCGGTGCTTGATTCAGCTTCTGTAATGAAACAGGCGGTGGCTTATCTTGAGCCAAAGATGGAGAAACGTTCGGGAGATTCGAAGAAAGGCACTATCGTTCTCGCGACTGTTAAAGGCGATGTGCACGACATCGGCAAGAATCTCGTGGACATCATCCTGAGTAATAACGGCTACAAGGTTGTGAACCTGGGAATCAAGCAACCATCCGATGCCATTCTAAGCGCCGCCATCCAGCACAAGGCAAACGCGATCGGACTTAGCGGATTGCTGGTGAAGTCCACGCTAGAGATGAAATACGTGGTGCAGGACCTTGAGCGGCAGGGGCTGAAGTTCCCGGTTATCTGCGGTGGCGCGGCACTTACCCGCAAGTACGTTGAGGATGACCTGCGCAGGGAATACAAGGGCGGGGTGTTCTACGCCGACGACGCATTCGGCGGACTGCACGTAATGGAAGACCTTGTCTCGCAGGATGGCCGCCGTGAGGGACGACTGGCTGAAGGTAGCGTGGTCAAGGAGTTTGCCAAGGCGGCGGCAGCAACGGCAGCGGCTGAGATAAGTGAAGTCTCGACCGAGCGTAGCGCGGTGGTGAACGATGCGCCGAACATCCCGAGTGCACCGTTTTATGGTGTCCGGGTGGAAAAAAGCATCGACGTACGGGATGTATTCCCATACATCAACGAAACCGCACTGTTCAAGAACCAGTGGCAGCTTAAGACAGCTTCGCAGGAGCAGTACGTCAAGGCGGTTGAGGAGAAGTTCCGACCCCTGTTGTTCGAACTCGAGGACAGGATAGCCACGTCTGGCTTGTTCGAACCAAAGGTTGTGTACGGCTACTTCCCATGTCAGAGCGAGGGGAACGATGTTGTCGTTTACGACGCGCTCGATCATGGCCGCGAATTGCAACGGTTCACATTCCCCCGCCAGCGTGAAGGTCGAAAGCTCTGCATTGCCGACTTCTTCGCGCCAAGATCATTGGGCAGACTGGACGTAATTGGACTATCGCTGGTGACGATCGGCGACAAGGCCTCGCAGGAGACGAAACGGCTGTTTGATGAGGGGAACTACGCCGAATACCTCTATTTGCATGGTCTGAGCGTCGAAACAGCCGAGGCACTGGCCGAGTACTGGCACAAAAAGATGAGAAGCGATCTCGGCATTGCCGGTGACGATGCCGCCCGCATCAGTGATCTCTTTCACCAGAAATATCGAGGTGCGAGATATTCGTTCGGTTACCCTGCCTGTCCCAACCTTGAGGACCAGACGAAGCTGTTCGCGCTGCTTCATCCGGAGGAAGCCATCGGGGTTCGTTTGACCACCGGGTTCCTCCTTGAGCCGGAACAGAGCACCTCTGCTATTGTTGTGCATCACCCAGCAGCGAAATACTTTGTGGCGTGAGTATCAGGCAGGCAAGCGGGCAGCTCAAGGAGGAGCGGGTGAAGGCATCTGCTACGAAGGTCGCAGGAACACTGGTTGTGCTGGTTTTAGGCTCAGTGATGGTGGCGCAGAGTCCGTCCGGCGCGCCTCCACAGCAGGGAACTGCCGCTGTCCCGCAGGCGTCCCAACGTGACGTAAAGACTGTCGATGGCATCATTTCGGCTGTCTATGAGGTAATCTCCGGCCCGGCGGGACAAAAGCGAGACTGGAACCGATTCCGGTCGTTGTTTCTACCTGAGGCCCGTCTGATTCCCACGCCTGCCAAGCCCTCCGCGAATTCCGGTCGCCACGTACTTACGGTTGAGGAGTACATACAGCGCTCCGAGCCATTCATGCTGAAGGAGGGCTTCTTCGAAACCGAAGTGTCACGTCGCACGGAGCAGTTTGGCAACATCGCTCACGTATGGAGCACGTACGAATCCCGTAGCGCCCCGGGCCAGAAGCCTTTTGCAAGAGGAATCAACTCCATACAACTGGTCCACGATGGTGAGCGCTGGTGGGTCATGCATATTCTTTGGCACGGAGAATCAGCACAATACCCGCTCCCGCCGAAATATCTCGAACGCTAACACTCCGCATTTCCGTCCGGCGCCATCTGGAGGCGAATGACAGAAGCAGGGGTCACTCTGGTACATTCACAGCGTGCAAGCGTTGAACGAATACCGCCAGCGTCTGCGCGACCGTGAGTCACGCGTCGCGCATTTGGATCGTCTCCACCTCCGGTTTGGCAACTTTCGGTTAGCGGTCGCAATCGCAGCGGCAATTCTCGCTTGTTTTATCTTCGGCCGTCACACCTTGTCGGAGTGGTGGCTGGCGGCTCCGCTCGCCGCTTTCGCAGCGCTGGCCTTTGCGCACTCGAGGGCACTGCGCGCGCGCAGTCGGGCGCAGCGTGCCGCGATGGTGTACGCGAACGGCATCGCGCGAATCGAGGACCGATGGGCAGGCACGGGCGATTCAGGGGACGCTTTCAACGACCCGCATCATGTCTACGCGTCTGACCTGGACCTGTTCGGGCACGGCAGTGTTTTTGAATTGCTCTCGACGGCGCGGACGCGCATGGGTTCGGCAACACTTGCGCGGTGGCTAGGTGAGCCCGCGAGCACTCAGGAAGTCCTCCAGCGTCACGAAGCCCTCGCGGAACTTAGCCCGAGGCTCGACCTGCGGGAAGATATCGCCATATTGGGCGAAGATGCGAGCGTTGGTGTACACCCGGCTGAGCTTTTGGAGTGGGCGGAGGCTCCCGTCGCACCGGCGCAGCGCTGGTTGCGAATCGCGGCGGGTGTGCTGGCAGTGGCGTTTGTGGGGGCGGCGGTGTTCTGGTGGATCTCCGGGGTAGCCACCCCGTTGCTTATCGTATTCCTGACAGAGGCGTACATCGCATTTCGATTCCGGAAGCGCGTGGAGGTCGTCACGCACGCTGCGGAACACGCTTTCCATGATCTCGACTTACTCTCAGCAGTGCTGGCACGAATCGAGAGAGAGCCGGTTGAAAGCGCGCTGCTGCGACGTTTGAAAGAAAAACTTGAATCTCACCATTCACCGGCTTCCCGGGCTATCTCCCGCTTGCGCGGTATTGTCGATCTGGTCATGTCCCGCGATAACCTCGTGCTGCGCGTTTTGGACGTACCGTTGATGTATTCCGTTCAGGTGATGTTTGCAGTCGAGTCATGGCAGCGCGAGCACGGAGCGGCAGTTCGTAGCTGGCTCGATGCTGTCGGCGAATTCGAAGCGCTCCTGTCGCTAGCCGCCTACACCTACGAGCACGATCAGGATGTGTTTCCGGAATTTGTGAGCGGCGCTGCCTGCTTCGAAGCCGAGCACCTCGGACACCCGCTGATTCCAGCCGCCAAATGCGTACTCAACTCGCCGAAAATATGTGGCGAGGTCAGGACTTTGCTGGTCAGCGGTTCGAATATGAGCGGCAAGAGTACGCTGCTCAGGGCCGTTGGCATCGCAAGCGTTATGGCGATGGCGGGCGCGCCTGTACGTGCTCGGCGGTTGCGGATGACGCCTTTACAGGTTGGGGCAAGTATTCGTATCAACGACTCGCTGCAGGAAGGCAGTTCTCGTTTTTACGCGGAGATAACACGGTTGCGGAACATTCTTGATCTCACTGGCGGGGAGTTGCCGGTGCTTTACCTCATCGACGAAATGCTTCAGGGAACAAACTCCCACGACCGGCGGATCGGAGCGGAGGGCGTGGTCCGGGCGCTAGTTGAGCGCGGAGCGATCGGACTTATCACTACTCACGATCTTGCGCTGACCGAAATTGGGAGTTCCATCGGCGAGCACCTTCGCAACGTACATTTCCAGGATGAACTCGAGAACGGCAAGATCCAATTCGATTACAAGCTGCGGGAGGGGGTAGTGACGAAAAGCAACGGCCTGGAATTGATGAGGTCTATCGGGCTGAATGTTTAGCGGATTGAGAATGGCAGATGGCCAGAAGAGATGAGCTTGACCGGAAAGTTGATGGCGGAGAGGGAGGGATTCGAACCCCCGATACCCGTCAAGGTATGGCCGCTTTCGAGGCGGCTCGTTTCAACCACTCACGCACCTCTCCGCGCGCGGCAATGCTGGTCTTCGAATTCATAATACCAGATGCGGTTTTCGTTGCGCAGCCCTGTTTCGGAGAGAACAAGCCAGCGATCCAGTACGAGTGCAAGGGAGTGGTGCCGAGTTAGTGGGCGGGCACTGGGCAACTTCGATGGAACTTCTTTCGGGATGCAGACGTAGCTACGGCTAGGATCTTCGTTCGAACGACCAGGACTCCGGAGGCTAGCGATGTACTGCAACAGTTGTGGTTCGCCCGTCACGTGTGAGCAAGCGGTATGTCCAAAATGCGGCAGCAGCATCATCGGCGTACGCGCCGCCGTGAAGGCACGCACCCGCGTTGCCGAACATGCACACCTGCTTGCGATCTTCTGGTTCGTGGTGGCGTTCTTCTGGGTCATTCCTGCATTCGTTATGTTCGCGCTTGCGGGTATTGTTAGCGGCCCTATCCCTAATCTAGAAGGACCGGCGCGCGTGGCCGCTCCGTTTTTATTCGGAGCACTGGCCATCGGCTTCGTATTGGCAACGCTGATCAGCTTCGTGACTGGATGGGGCCTGCTGAAGCTGCGGCCTTGGGGCCGTACTCTGGCACTGGTAATGGCGTTCCTGGCGATCATTCACCCGCCGTTCGGGACTGCGCTTGGAATATACACACTCTTCGTGCTCCTTCCGGATGCGGCAGGAGACGAGTATCGCCGGATGTCTGCGGCGGCGAGTGCTGACGAAGGTCGTGCTGCGACTGTCTAGATCGGGACGCGAGGGTCCTCGAAAACTCTCATTCGCCAGATCGGCTTCGTTTCGCGCGAAAGAATGCCTGAAGTACATCCATACAGCGGCCGGCCAAAACTCCGGACGTGACTTGAACCGAGTGATTTGATGCCGGGTGATTGAGCACCTGCATGACACTGCCGATGGCGCCAGCCTTGGGGTCGTCCGCACCGTACACCAGGCGGCGTATGCGAGCGTGCGTTATGGCCCCTGCACACATGGCGCACGGTTCGAGGGTGACGTAAAAGTCGCACCCTAACAGACGGTGATTCTTCATCACCCGCGCGGCTTCCCGGAGTGCCACGATTTCGGCGTGCGCAGTTGGATCGTTGTCGGTGAGATTGCGGTTTCGGCCGCGTGCGACGATTCGGCCTTCATAGACGAGGACGGCACCCACTGGAACTTCTCCGGCGGCCTCGGCGAATTGCGCCTCCCGTAGTGCCTCCTCCATCCAGATTTCGTCGGTAATGCCCAACTCTTGTCCTCGCCTGACCATAATCCGCAACTCCGACGATTGTAGCGGAACATGCCTCAAGGTACTCGGAATTGACACAGGGCAAACCCACAGTGGTTTACTAACTTCTAAATACCCTAGACGCAAACCGACGCCCAAGGGCAGAAACTTACAGAAACTTAGAGGAGTTGCAGATGAAGAAAGCTGTTTTGCTTACCGCGATACTGATGTTGGCGGCTGCCATTGCCGTCGCACAGTCATCGTCAGGTTCGAGCAGCTCAACAAATCCCGACCAGAGCAGTGCCACCCAGAGTTCCGGGACGGCTGGCACCAGTTCGCAGAGTCAGGAGAGTCAGACTGGATCACAGACTTCACAGAGCACAACAAGCGACATGTCGAGTCAGACGATTCAGGGCTGTTTGAGCGGCTCGAGTGGGAGTTTCACACTTACAGACCAATCAGGGCAGGCCTGGCAGTTGCAGGCAGGCTCTACAGACCTTAGCAGCCACGTGGGCCACGAAGTCGCGGTTACTGGTACCCCCAGCGGCAGCGCTTCTGCGAGCGCTACGGCCGGCACGACTGGCAGCACTAGCACTGCTGGGGCAGGAAAGTCGCTGACGGTCAGCAATGTCCAGAAAATTGCGGATCAGTGCCAGAGTGGCGGTTCATCTAACCCCTCGGCTGGCATGACCGGTTCTGCCACTGGTGAGTCGCAGTCGGCCACAGGCACGGCGGGAACTGCCGGAGCGGCCACTTCGTCTCAGCCATCGACCACTGGAAATGAAAGCACCAGCGGTGCTGTAGGAAGCACCACCAGTCCGGCGCAGACGACACCTCCGGTGAGCAGCCAGACACCGGCAACGTCGACGTCTCCAACGGACCCGCACGCGCCGTCTACTACGACGCCTCCGCCGACTGCTGACATGTCCAGCAGTTCAAATCCGACGGAAGGCAATAGGGACTTGGCCGGTGCAGATCCTGGCGCCGCTTCGAGCGCCAGAGCTGGTAACACGGCAAGCGGCACTGAAGTCGCTTCGGGCAGCATGACTGCTACCGATCAGAGTGCAGCGAGCAGCGCTGGAGCTGGCACTACGGCGAGTTCGAGCATGCCGAGCGAGTCGGCTTCGGCAAGCCCCGGTTCGGCTTCCGCAGCAGCCCCGAGCAGCTCAATGAGCAGTCCGGATACCAGCACCAGTTCAAGCACAACCGAGATGGCGCAGGCTGGCGCGGCACCGCAGACCGGAACTACCAGCGATCCAAGTGCGTCTGCAGGTGCGCAGAGCGCGACGGATGATCAGAGCGCCGCTGGCCAAAGTGCAACAGCTGACCAGAGTGAAACCGCTGATCAAAGCGCAGATCAGAGTGCAACGGCTGAACAGAGTGCAACGGCTGACCAGAGCGCTGCCGACCAGAGTGCAGCGGCTGATCAGAGCGCAGCTACTCAGGATCAAGCCGCTGATCAGAGTGGCGCACTGCCCCAGACCGCGACGCCATTGCCGCTTCTAGCCTTGATCGGGTTGGGCACTCTCGCCGGCGGCGTTGTTTCGCGGATGAGAAGAAGAAAGTAAAACCCCGTTCTGGCTGGCCTTCGCCGGGTTAACCCCGTGCGATGACAAGGCTGTTCACCTTCTCCGGGTGCTTGCTCGGCGCAAGGTGACAGCCTTTTCGTTTTTTGCGAGTCTGTGGCCCTGATTGGCGCATCTACTCCCGTCAGGCGGTAGTTACCGCGGTGTCAAAGCCTTGCCGATTGGAATGAAAAAGGCGCTAAAAAAGCTGTTCCTGGTCGACCTGATCCAGGGCCTGTCCGTGACGTTCCGGTACCAGGCCCCAAAAGAGATTTATACAGAACAGTATCCGATGCAGCGACCGCAAGTAGCCGAGCGTTATCGCGGTGCACCGCGCCTGAACGTAAATCCAGAGAACAACGAAACACTGTGTATCGCGTGTGATCTGTGCGCAGTAGCCTGTCCGGAAAACCTGATCGTCGTTGGAAGCGAGCGCAATCCCGAAACGCGGCGCAAGGAACTGACCCACTTCACCTACGACCTCAGTCGCTGCATGTTCTGTGGTCTGTGTGAGGATGCTTGTCCGACAGACGCCCTGGAGTTGACTCAGGATTTTGAGCTGGCTAGCTACAGCCGCGAAAACATGATCTGGGATCGAAAGACACTGGAACAGGGGCCTCAGCCAACGGAGTACAAGAAGTAAGAGGGTCAGAGGGCAATGGCCGAGATGCCGAGATTATGATATGTGCCCTCTCGATTTCCCAAGCTCGCTTTCGAGATCTGGCTCTAGAACTTTTGCCCTCTAACCGCTATCCTCTGCCTTATTTGGGTTCCTGCTGCGTCATACAGTGCAGCGCGCCGAATCCCCAGATGAAATCGCCAGAATAGATACCCACAACTTTTCTCTTCGGAAAGACTTCTGCCAGTGTGTTCAGTGCGACGCGATCGTTTTGGTCGTTGAAGACAGGTACCAGAACAAGGCCGTTAGCGATATAGAAGTTCGCGTAACTGGCGGGAAGTCGACGTCCCTCGAACACCACAGGGGAGGGCATCGGAAGTTCGATGACGCGCAGACGCTTGCCGTCCTGATCGGTGGCGGAACGCAGGCGTTTGAGGTTGTCCTGGAGTGGAGCGTAGTTCACGTCCGCGGGGTCGCGCTCGACAATGGTGACGACAGAGTCAGGCGCCACGAAGCGGGCGAGGTCATCGATGTGACCATGCGTGTCGTCTCCGGCGATGCCATTTCCCAGCCAAATCACTTTCCGCGCCCCGAGGAGCGCAGCGAAAACCATTTCCAGTTCTTCCCGGCTCACCCCGGGATTTCGCTGCTGCACGTCGCTCAGCAGGCACTCTTCCGTGGTCAGCATCGCGCCGCAGCCGTTCACATCGATGCTTCCGCCTTCGAGCACTAACGGCTGCAACGTATCGCCGTCGCTGGAGATGGCCGGAGTGATTTCTTCAACCTTCAGCTTGCTCGCGATTCGTGAAGGAAGTTGGTTGTCCTGTTTCCAGTTCGAATATTTCGCCCAGGCGTTGAAGCGCCAATTCAGAATCGCCCGTTGTCCGTTGCTGCTGTTTTTGACGAAGATCGGGCCCGAATCGCGGGTCCACACCCGGTCGGTTGGCCAGCGGTGAAAACTCACGTTCGACAGTGGCGCATTGGCGAGCTTCAGAACCTTCCGGGCACTTCGCTCCAGATCCGCATCTTGCACGATGATGTGCACGTGCTCAACGCCACCCAAATGTCGCACGATCTCTGCGTACACCCATGGGATCGGCTCGAACTTGCCCGGCCAGTCTTCTTCGTTGTGCGGCCAGGCGATCCACGTTGCGGCATGTGGTTCCCATTCGGCGGGCATGCGGAAACGCGGAGTGCTGTCGCCGCCGGCTAAATGCAGATCGCTCGATTCAGCCGTTCGCTCAGGCGCACGGCTGCGCACGGGGCGATTATCCTTCTGAGTTGCAGTTATCTTCGCGTGCATTAGTCCAGGAACCTGTGAGTGATGGGGCCGTAGCTATCGATACGGCGGTCGCGCAGGAACGGCCAGTTTCGACGAACTTCTTCCATCCTTCTGGTGTCTACATCCCCGATCAGGATGTCCTCTTTGTCGTGCGGAGCCTCAGCGATTACCTGTCCAAAAGGATCGCACAAGAACGACCCGCCCCAGAACTCGAGGCCCTTCCCCCGGGCCTCTTTGCCCATCACATTACCCGTCTCATGGCCGACACGATTGACGACCGCTACGTAGACTCCATTGGCAATAGCGTGAGCGCGCTGGATGGTTCGCCATGCGTCGTGCTGAGACGTTCCGTACTGCTCCTTCTCGTCCGGGTGCCAGCCTATAGCCGTGGGGTAGAACAGAACTTGAGCGCCCTTCATGGCCGTCAGACGCGCACCTTCCGGATACCACTGGTCCCAGCACACGAGGGTGCCGATGTTGCCGTGCCGAGTAGGGAAGCACTGATATCCGAGATCGCCAGGCGTGAAGTAGAACTTTTCGTAGTAGAGCGGATCGTCGGGAATGTGCATTTTACGGTAAATGCCCTTGAGCGAACCGTCTTCTTCGATAACCGCAGCAGTGTTGTGATAGACGCCTATGGCGCGCTTCTCAAACAGCGATGCGACGATTGTGACTTTCTGCTGGCGAGCGACTTCACACAACCTCAGAGTTGTCGGTCCCGGGATGGGTTCGGCGAGGTCGAAGAGGGCAGCATCTTCGCGCTGGCAGAAATACTGTGTTCGGAATAGTTCCGGCAAACACACCACCTGCGCACCGCGCCCGGCAGCCTCGCGCACGAAGTCGACCGCACGTTCCAGATTTTTCTCCGGATCCGGTGAACAGGACATCTGCACGAGTCCAACGCGAAAAACATCTGCCACGGCTGACCTCCGAAGGGTTGTGGAAACGAATAGAATACCAAAAGGCTTTCGGTTATCACTTGTCAGTTAGCACTTCAACGGTCCTGAGGTGCCATTTTGCGGAAGGAAGGCGTTGTTGGCTTTTGGCTGTTGGCGTTTACATTGGGAATTACGTTAAAGCCAAAGACCAAAAGCCAACAGCCAAGAGCCACACAGCGATCACCTTGACGTTCCCGCTTCCGTCCCTATAAGTTGAAAGTTCCGTCCTGGGAAAATTCAGTCGAGGTGATCGAGTTGAAGCACGAGCACGATGGCGCCGGTATTGATCGCAAGTTACATAACCCCGTCGAGGATAAGTTGGAGGCGGTCTATCCGCTCGACGTGAACAAGATTCGCACGGTCAACGATTTGGTAACGGCGATGGGGCAGACGGCATTCAGCGGACGCCAAGTCGGCGAGGGGGCTGACGTGCTTGAGGCGATGGCGCGCGACAAAGACTGCTTCGTCGTGATGACGCTGGCTGGCGCCATGACGGTTGCCAAGCAGGGACTCGTGATCGCCGAACTGGTCGAGCGCGGCATCGTGAACGCGATTGTTTCAACGGGCGCATTGATGGCGCACGGACTTGTCGAGGCAACTGGAAAGTCCCATTACAAATACGACTGGAAGACCAGTGACGTTGACCTCTACGAAGCCGGATACAACCGCGTTTACGACACGCTCGAACCTGAAGAGAACCTGAATCACGTGGAAACGGTCGTGGCTAAGGTGCTTGACGCTTGGGACGCCAACGAAGTCGCGTGCTCCCACAAGCTGAACCGTGCGATTGGCGAGCACCTGCACAAGCATGATGCAGGGCGAGGCATTCTCAAGTCGGCATATGAGAAGGGTGTTCCCGTTTTCGTGCCGGCGTTCACTGACTCCGAAATGGGCCTGGACTTTGCACTGCATAACCGCAAGCGCCGCAAGGAAGGCCGTCCGACACTGCGATACGAGCCGTTCGAGGACCTTGAATACTTTGCCGAAACACTGCTGAAGCAGAAGAAGCTTGGCATTTTCACAATCGGCGGCGGCGTGCCGCGCAACTGGTCGCAGCAGTTTGGACCTTTCATTGAGTTGCGGCACCGCCGCGGCGGAGAAGACCTCCCGTTGAAGCGCTACCACTACGGTCTGCGTATCTGCCCCGAGCCTGTGTACTGGGGCGGCCTCTCTGGAAGTCCGTACAGTGAAGCGATCTCGTGGGGCAAATTCGTTCCACCGGACGAGGGTGGGCGCTTCGGTGAAGTGTTCATTGACGCGACTGTGGGACTGCCGCTGATCGTGGCGGCCGTGCTGGAACGGCTGGAAAAGAAGTAGCAAGCGGCCACGGATTTGCACGGATTGACACGGATCAAAAGTAGTAGTTCATCGAGATCATCTGTAAAACATTCGTGCTAATCCGTGGCTAATTTTTTAGGCTGCGCGTGGGATGACGCAGCGCAGCACCGCCACGTAGTGACACGCGCTTCCTGCCATCACGAACAAATGCCAGATCATGTGGAAATACCGGATGCGATCGGTGGCGAAGAACGCCACGCCTGCCGTGTAGCAAACTCCGCCCGCTGCCAGCCATAAGAAGCCGTTCCACGGGATTGCGTCCAGAAGTGGCCGGATGGCGATCAGTACGAGCCAGCCCATCATTACGTAAATGGTTGCCGAAAGGGTGGCGAACCTGCCGATAGCCAGGCTCTTGAATACCACTCCCGCAATCGCCAGCGTCCAAATGATCACAAAGATCGACCATCCCCAGGGCCCACGAAGGTTCACCAGCATGAACGGCGTGTAGGTGCCTGCAATCAGCAGGTAGATCGACGAGTGATCGAAGATGCGGAAGACGTACTTGGTCCTGCGTCCAGGCAGCGCGTGATAAAGCGTGGAGAACGTGTAGAGCAGAACCAGTGTGGCACCGTAGATGGCGCAGCTCACGATGTGCCATGGAGTTCCGCGCTGCCCCACAAGGACCATCAGGTACGACATCCCTATTGTGCTGGCGACCGCCCCGATGCCATGAGTAATGCTGTTCGCGATTTCGTCTCCGAGAGGCGGAATGGGGAACTCGATCATAGGGACAAGAGATAACGCAAACGAGGCAGGAAGGCTAGTCGTATTTTGAAAGCTGTATCGTGTAGAGCGTTGCACGAAAGCGGAACAGCCGTCAGCCATCAGCTCTCAGCTCTCAGCGTGTGGACCACCGCGGGCATTTAGTGGTGCACGCAAAATGCAGAGATCCTTCGCTGTGCTCAGGATGACTATCATCTTCTTCGGCTTGCAGATTGAGACGCAAAAGAAAACAGGGGCAAGCCTCGTCGGCCTGCCCCGTGGAGTTGCTAGCGAATGGTCTAGCAGACGGTGCACGTTGCCGTGCCCCGGATTTTGTTACCGAGCCGGTACGCCGGCGGTGTAGCTGCTGAGCACCTTCATGTAGTTGGCGCGCTCGAAAGCCGCCGGATGGCTGACATTCTTGGCGCTCATCGAGCCTTGCATCTGCTGGATGGACTCGTAATCGTGTTCTTCCATCCACTTCAGCACGTCGGCGTTGAGCGTCTTCAGGTAGTCGATGCCGTGCTCCAGAAGCGCAGAAGTCGTCATAGCGACCTTCGCGCCGGCCATCATGCTCTTGATCACATCTTCGGCCGTATGAACTCCGCCGGTGATGGCGATGTCGGCCTTGATGTTGCCGTGGAGCAGGGCCGTCCAGTGCAGGCGCAGGCGCAGTTCGTTCGACCGGCTGAGCTGGAGTGTCGGGACAACCTCCAAATTGTCTAGATCGAAGTCCGGCTGGTAGAACCGGTTGAAGAGCACCAGCGCGTCGGCGCCAGACTGTTCGAGGTTGCGCGCCACGTTGGCCATCGAGCTGAAGTAGGGCGCGATCTTCACCGCGAGCGGGATGCGGACGGTCGAGTTGACGTTCGCAACCAGGTCGCAGTAGGTGGCTTCAACTTCAGCACCGGTCAGCTCAGAGCTGGTCGGCAGGTAGTAGATGTTCAGCTCGAGTGCGTCAGCTCCAGCTTCTTCCATCAGTTTTGCGTAACGGATCCAGCCGCCGTTGGAGACGCCGTTCAGGCTGGCGATTACGGGGACTTTCACCGCGGCCTTGGCCTTCCGGATGTGCTCCAGGTAGGCGTCGGGGCCGATGTTGTAGCTGCCCATGTCGGGGAACATGGCCGTCGCTTCAGGGCTCACCTCGGAGCCCTGCGCGAGGAACTGGTCGAGTTCGTTAGACTCGAGGTTGATCTGTTCTTCGAAGAGGGAGTGCAGGACGATAGCGCCTGCACCCGCGTCTTCCATCTTGTTGATGTTGCCGATTTCCTTGCACAGGGGACCGGCCGACACCACGATCGGGCTGCTGAGGTTCAGTCCGAGATAAGTCGTCGCTAGCTTATTCATTGCTGCCTGCCCCCTTCGCCGCCGCTTTCACGGCTTCGTCCTTGGTTTCTGTCGAAGCCGGAGCGACTGCCGGTGTGACGGGCGCGGCGGCCATGTTCTCGTAGATCTTCCAACGCTTCATCACTTCTTCCTGCGCATCCTTTAGCAGTTCCTTCGCAACCTCGGGATTGCTGCGGGTGAGCATGGTGTAGCGCGTTTCGTTGTAGATGTACTTCTCGAGCGGGATGCTCGGGGCCTTCGAATCCAGCGTCAGCGGGTTCTTGCCTTGCGCGACCGCGTTCGGGTTGTAGCGGAACATCGGCCAGTGACCCGACTGCACCGCAAGCTTCTGCTGGTCGAGACCGTGTACCAGATCGTATCCGTGCGCGATGCAGTGGCTGTAAGCGATGATGAGCGACGGCCCGTCGTAGGCCTCCGCCTCAAGGAACGCCTTCAGCGTCTGCATGTCGTTGGCGCCCATCGCTATGCGTGCGACGTACACGTTGCCATAGTTCATCGCCATCATGGCCAGGTCCTTCTTCGGACGCGGCTTGCCGCCGGCAGCGAACTTGGCAACGGCGCCGAGTGGCGTGGACTTCGACATCTGACCGCCCGTGTTCGAGTAAACTTCGGTGTCGAGGACCAGGATGTTGACGTTACGGCCGGAAGCCATCACGTGATCGAGTCCGCCGTAGCCGATGTCATAGGCCCAGCCGTCGCCACCGACGATCCAGACCGACTTCTTGACCAGCACGTCAGCCAGTGACTTCAGGTCCTTTGCCTGCGGCGTGTTCAGGCCTTCGAGTTTCTTCTTCAGTTCGGCTACGCGCTCGCGTTGCGCCTGGATCTCGGTCTCGTTGGTCTGAGGCGAGTCAAGCAGGGCCTTCGCGAGTTCGCCACCGATCACGTCGCTCATCCTCTCGACGAGTTCACGAGCGTACTCGGTCTGCTTGTCGATGGACAGGCGAATGCCGAGGCCGAACTCCGCGTTGTCTTCGAAGAGTGAGTTCGACCACGCAACGCCCCGGCCGTCGTGATTGGTGGTGTAAGGCGTCGTGGGTAGGTTGCCGCCGTAGATCGAGGAGCAGCCGGTCGCATTCGAAATGACAGTGCGATCGCCGAACAGCTGCGTCATCAGCTTAATGTAGGGCGTTTCGCCGCAACCCGAGCAGGCGCCGGAGAACTCGAACAGCGGCTGCATGAGTTGAACGTCCTTCACCTGGCCGGTGCTGAGGGCCTTGCGGTCCACCTCAGGAAGCGAGAGGAAGAAGTCCCAGTTCTGGGCTTCGGCCTCGCGGAGCGGAGGCTGAGGCATCATGTTGATGGCGCGGTGCTTCACATCGCTCTTGCTCTTCGCCGGGCAGGCCTCGATGCATAGTCCGCAACCGGTGCAATCTTCCGGAGCGACTTGCAGCGTGTACTTCTGTTCGGGGAAGTTCTTCCACTTCGCGCTGACCGCCTTGAAGGTCGCGGGGGCGTTCGCCAGGGCTGCGCCGTCGTAAACCTTTGCGCGAATCACTGCGTGGGGGCAGACCAGTACGCACTTACCGCACTGGATGCAGAGCTCTTCATCCCACACAGGGATTTCAAGAGCGATATTGCGTTTTTCCCAGGCAGCGGTACCGGTCGGGAAGGTGCCATCGATCGGC